>Ga0114940_10000723_pt1 | contig 14033 bp, 9 predicted proteins | sample ColdCreekSource_FD_87195 | JGI IMG/M metagenome (GOLD analysis project Ga0114940, IMG submission 87195) | Groundwater microbial communities from Cold Creek, Nevada to study Microbial Dark Matter (Phase II) - Cold Creek Source | ecosystem: Environmental > Aquatic > Deep subsurface > Groundwater ... | reverse complement strand
GTGACGCGATAATTAAATTACTCACGCCCGGTGATGAAGTGATTGCCACCCATGATTTATATGGCGGAAGCTACCGCATGTTTGAAAAAGTTTATTCCAACTACGGAATAAAATTTAGTTATGTGGATATGACCAATGCTTCGGATATTCTGAAAAGCGTGAACGCAAAAACAAAAATGCTTTGGGTGGAATCTCCAACCAATCCGATGATGAAAATCATTAACATCTTCGCCTGCGGAAAAATTGCGAAAGAAAAAAATCTGATTCTTGTTGTGGATAATACCTTTGCTTCTCCTTATTTACAGAACCCTTTGGATTTAGGCGCAAACATTGTGATGCACTCGGTTACAAAATACATTGCAGGACATTCTGATGTGGTGATGGGCGCCACCTGCACGAACGATGATAAACTCCATGAGCAATTATTTTTCATTCTGAATTCCTGCGGTTCAAACCCCGGACCGATGGATTCTTTTCTTGTTTTGCGAGGAATAAAAACTTTGCATATAAGAATGCAGCGCCATTGCGAAAACGGAAAAAAGATTGCTGAGTTTTTGAACTCTCATCCGAAAGTTGATAAAGTTTATTGGCCCGGATTTTCGGATTCCCCGAATCATGACATCGCAAAAAAACAAATGAAGGACTTTGGAGGAATGCTCTCGTTCACATTAAAAGGAAATAAATTAGAAGACGCTTTCCGCATTGCATCCGGCATGAAAGTTTTTTCGTTAGCAGAATCTCTTGGCGGAGTAGAATCGCTTATCTCTCATCCCGCAACAATGACTCATGCCTCCATTCCCAAAGAAGAACGCGAAAAAATTGGAATCGCTGATTCATTTCTGCGTATCAGCGTTGGAATTGAAGATGCAGAGGATTTGATAGCGGATTTAAAGCAGGGACTGGGATAATTTTTTTTAGTACTTTTCTTATCGAAATAAAATCTTTAATGTACCTTTGATATCACAAAACAACAGATTCAATCCTGATAATTATTGGGACTGCATCCAAAAAAAACATTATGAAAAAGCTATTGCTCTCCATCTGCCTTCTGCCTTCTTACTTTTTAATTGCTCAGGAAGTTCATCCTGTTTCAGGCGAGCCGCTTAAATATTGCGGACAAACCGAAGCCACTCAAGAACTTTACAAAAATTATCCTTACTTAAAAAATGCTGCTGAAATCATTCAGCAACAGCAGGAACAGCAAAAAGTTAATCCTGAAACGAATCAGCCCCCTGTCTATACGATACCGGTGGTGGTGCATATCCTGCATAACTATGGTTCTGAAAATATTCCCGATGCGAATGTAAAAGATGCCATTCGGATTCTGAACGAGGACTTCAGAAAACTCAATGCTGACACCACGAATGTTGTAGACGCGTTTAAATCACTTGTTGCCGATGCTGAAATTGAATTTCAACTTGCCAAACTTGACCCATTAGGAAACTGTACTAATGGAATTGACCGCATTGCAACTCCAAAAACCTACAAAGCAGGTGACGGTCAAATCGGATCAAACGTCTCTAAAATAAATATGTGGCCAAGGGATAAGTATCTTAACATATATACTGTTAATAATATATACAACGGTTCGGCAGGATATACTTATGTTCCTGCAACAGTGAACATGAACACTCAGTCGAGTATTGACGGTATCATAATTCTTTACAATTATTTCGGATCGCTTGCACCCAGTTCTGCATCTACTTCCCGCGCGCTCACTCACGAAGTAGGTCACTGGATTAATCTTTTCCATACATGGGGAACAACCAATAACCCTGGTGTTTCCTGCGGTGATGATAGTGTTTCCGATACCCCAATTACTATGGGCTGGACTTCCTGCAATCTCACTACGAATGAGAATGACGTATGTACAAGCGGCATTGAAGAAAATGTTCAGAACTATATGGAATATTCTTACTGCTACAGAATGTTTACAACCGGGCAGGTTTCAAGAATGAGATCTGCGCTCACATCGTCCACTGCTCAGCGAAATAATTTATGGACAACTGCTAACCTCGCTGCAACAGGCGTCAGCACTGCGGCTCAACTATGCACCGCTGATTTTAAGGTGAGCACGACGGTTGTTTGTGTCGACACATCAATAACATTCACCGATTTATCATGGAACGGAACCATGACTTCATGGCAATGGGATTTTGACAACAACAGCACAACAGATGCCACTACACAGAATCCTACCTATTCTTATAGCGCTGCCGGGACTTATAGCGTAACACTTACTGTGGGCGATGGAGTAACAACAAAAACTGTAACTAAACCATCTTTAATTGTAGTACTTGAAAACACTGCCTCCATGCAAGCCCCCTTCTCTGAAGGATTTGAAAACTCCGGCTATCCTTACAGCGATTGGAATAATGCTTCCGCCAGCAGTAATTCAAATGTCTGGACACGCGTAACCACCGCGGCATATACCGGAAGCGCTTCTCTCAAATTAGATAATTATTCTCCCACTTCGGGTGACATTGATGAGTTCATCACTCCCTCCATTGATGTGAGTACGGTAACAACCCCGACCATGACCCCGACCATGACTTTCTGGGTTGCATATCAAAGACGCTCCTCTACCGACACACTCGACCAGTTAAGAGTTCTCACTTCTACCGATTGTGGAAAATCATGGGTGCAGCGTTATTCTAAAAGCGAAGCAACAACACCAACTCTCGAAACAGTTTCCACCACTTCAGGCAGCGCATTCACGCCAAGTTCCACTTCTGAATGGAGGCAGGAGAATGTGCCTATTGCAAATGTAAGCGGGAAAACAAACGTGCGGTTCAGATTTGAATTTACCGGGCATGGCGTAGGCAATAATATTTATATAGATGATGTAAATATTTCAGGAAAAATAGTTGGTATCAATGAAAATGAAGACCATAATGATTTTTTGTTTTCGGTCTATCCAAACCTAGTTGATGAAACAACAACGGTATCTTTCACCCTTAAAACAAGTCGCTCTGTTTCTATTGGAATTTATGACCTAGTAGGAAAAGAAATTGTTTTTGCTACTAATTCAAATTTGTCAGCAGGAACTTATGAATTCCCCTTAAACGGCTCCATTCTAAAGGCAGGAATATATTTCGTAAAATTTGATGCTGAAGGACATTCCGTTGTTAGAAAAATTGTAGTGCATTAATTTTCTATTAAATTTATTACAACCCCGTGCAATATATTGTACGGGGTTTATTTTTATCATGCCTCGAAATACATTTAAAAAAGAAGAGCGGCTTACCAATAAACAAACAATTGAAAAATTGTTTAGCACCGGGAAGAGTATAAATTCACCTGCGTTCAAACTTATCTGGAAGGAACTTGCAGGATCGAAATTGCCTGCACAAATTCTGATTTCTGTTCCTAAAAAATCATTTCGGGGCGCTGTGGCACGAAACAGAATAAAAAGAAAAATCAGAGAAGCGTACAGAAAAAACAAACATGCACTTTATGAAATACTTAACAAAAAACATCTCTCTGTTGTAATGGCTTTAGTTTATACAGAAAAAGAAGAACTCACTTACTCAGCTATTGAAAAGAATATGCTCCTATCTTTACAAAAGGTTACAAGTAAATATTCATAATCACAACCCCGATAACCCTGTTAATATTATTTAACACCATGAATAGATTTGTCGGCACAATTTTGATTACTTTTATTCGCATGTATAAAATAACATTATCCCCTTTTACAGGAAATTCTTGCAGGTTTCAACCAACCTGTTCTCAATACGGAATGGAAGCTATACAAAAATACGGTCCACTGAAAGGAGGGTGGCTCACCACAAAACGGGTTTGCTCGTGCCATCCCTGGGGGCGACATGGTTTTGAGCCTGTACCCTAAAAATATTATATCATGAAATCAATTACAAACATAAAAAAGCAACTGATAAAATGGATTTTGATTATTTCCATCCCTGTTGCTTCCTTTTTTTCATTCGGATTTGTTGACAGCTATTTTGAGCTCTCCAAAAACCTCGACATTTTCGCAACACTTCTTCGCGAACTGAACACCTATTATGTGGATGAAATAAAACCGGGTGACCTCATCAAAAAAGGTATTGATGAAATGCTTAACACACTGGACCCATACACTGAATTTTATGCCGAGTCGGATATTGAAGATTATAAAATGATGGTTACAGGACAGTACGGAGGAATCGGCTCATTGATAAGGCAGAAAGGAGATTTTGTAATGATAGGCGAACCTTATGAAGGATTCCCCGCGCAAAAAGCCGGGCTGATGTCCGGAGATATTATAACAGAAATTGACGGCAAATCAATTAAAGGGAAAAATACGTCCGATGTGAGCAAGCTTTTGAAAGGCCAGGCAAATACCACTGTAAAAGTTCTGGTTAATCGCGAAGGAGAAAAAAAGCCATTCGAAGTTACTCTCCTACGCGAAGAAATAAAAATAAAAAACGTGCCTTATTACGGAGTAGTGGGCGATGCAGTCGGATATATTAAATTGACGGGCTTCACCGAAAACGCAGCTAAAGAAGTTAAGGCTGCCTTACAGGAGTTAAAAGAAAAAAATAAAATAAAATCTCTTGTATTTGATTTGCGTGATAATAGCGGAGGACTGTTAAAGGAATCGGTTGATATTGTTAATCTTTTTATTGCAAAAGATCAGGAAATTGTTTCTCAAAAGGGAAAAGTGAAAGAGATGAACCGCGTACACAAATCACTTTTTGCTCCGGTTGATACCACTATACCCATGATAGTTCTTGCAAATAAAAATTCAGCTTCAGCGGCCGAAATTGTTTCAGGATCCATTCAGGATTTTGACCGCGGAGTTGTTGTCGGGCAACGCACTTTCGGAAAGGGGCTTGTGCAGCAAACCATCCAATTATCCTATGGTGCACAAATGAAGGTTACTACAGCAAAATATTACACTCCCAGCGGAAGATGTATTCAGGAACTTGACTATATTCACAAAAATTCAAGCGGAAAGGCGGAGCATATGCCTGATTCGCTTATCCGGGAGTTTAAAACCAAAAACGGGAGAAGCGTTTATGACGGCAGCGGCATTTTTCCTGACATTAAGCTAGAACCAAGATCATTTGCACTTGTTACAGGAAACATTGTTGCAAAAAACCACATTTTTGATTACGCAACAAAATACAGGATAAAGCGAGCAACTATTCCTGAATCCAAATACTTTTCGATGACCGAAGAAGAATATTCTGATTTCCTGAAATTTCTTTCCGACAAGGATTATGCCTACACCACTAAGAGTGAAAAATCTCTTGACGATCTGAAAAAAAATACTGAAACTGAAAAATATTATGAAAGTATTAAAGCCGATTACGAACATCTGAAAGAAAAAATAACTGCTAATAAAAAAGAAGATTTGACAAAATATAAAGCTGAAATAAAAGAGATTCTTGAAAGCGAAATTGCATCGCGTTATTATTTTCAACGCGGTCGCCTTGAATCTTCTCTACGCAATGACACTGAACTGAAAGAAGCAATTTGCGTATTGAATGACGAACAACTGTACCGATCCATACTTTCCGGAAAAGGACAATATAAAGTGATTGGAAAACCAGGGGATGTTCAGGCAAAAGCAAATACTGATGAAACTGATAACGAAGAAGAGTTAATTTCTATTCCTAAAAACGAACCTACTCAGGATAAAAAACCAGAAGAAAAGCCGAAGAAAAAAGGCGGGTAATTCTTCTTTATAAACTGATTTTAAAACCTCTCCGATTCATCGGAGGGGTTTTTTTTATTCTATCAGCAAAGTCCATGTATAATATTATGACAATATTTGCGTTCTTGTTTTATTTTCAGAAAATCCATGCCAACCACCTCATTGCAAAAAACTTCCTTCACCCTTTATTTATTTGGAGTTTTTTTGCTTGCTGTTTCGATGCCTTGGTCAAAATTTCTGATGAGCAACGCGCAAATCATTCTTCTTATTTCATGGTTGATGGATGCCGCTTTGCTGGAAAAATTAAAAAAGTTTAGAAAAAATAAAACAGCGCTTGTTCTTAGTTCTATGTTCCTGCTGCATATCATCGGACTTTGCTACACTACAGATATGCACTACGGAATGGAAGATGTCAGAAAAAAAATCCCTTTAATGCTCCTTCCGCTTATATTTTCTACTTCTCCACCCATTTCAAAAAAAATGTTAGAAAAAATTCTTTCGATGTTTGTTCTTTCCGTTGTTATGGCATCCATGGTTTGTTTTATTGCGCTGCTTGGCTACACAAAAAAGGAAATTCTTGAACCCAGAGATGCCTCTATTTTTATTTCTCATATCCGTTTCAGCTTAATGATTTCGATTGCGATTTTTATGCTCGGATATTTTTTTCATCAAAACAAAAACCTTCTTTTCAAAATCCTTTACGCTGGGGTTATTTTTTGGCTACTATTATTTTTACTGATGATGGAAGCCGAAACAGGAATAATTTGCGTTATAGCCGTGACCCTACTATTACTTTTTTACTTCTTCCTCAAAATAGAAAAAGTAATGTTAAAACTTGCGCTGATCCCATGTATTCTTCTGAGTGTTTTTTGGGGAGGATATTTTCTTTTTTCAAATCAAGGCAATAACAATGAAAAAAATAGTGAATACAATAATACACTTCCTATTCTCACCAAAACCGGAAATACATATTTTAACGACACCGTCAATCAGGAAACTGAAAATGGCAACAACGTATGGATAAGGCTCTGCGAAAAAGAATTGGAAGAAGAGTGGAATAAAAAAAGCAATTTGAATTATTCAGAAAAAGACCTGAAGGGAAATGAACTTAAATATACCCTGATACGATTTATGACCTCAAAAGGGCTGAACAAAGATTCTGAAGGAGTTAATTTGCTTTCAGAAGAAGAAATAAAGTCAATTGAAAAAGGAAAAATCAATGTTAATTATATCGGAATATTAAATCCATCTGCTGGAGTGAGTAAAATAAAATGGGAATTTGAAAATTATCTGAGAGGCGGAAATCCAAGCGGGCATTCCGTTACACAGCGATTTGAATTCTGGAAAGCGGCAATCGGAATTATAAAAGAAAATTTTTGGTTGGTTGTTGGAAGAGGCGATTCAAAGATTGCTTTTGAAAAACAGTATGAAAAAATAAATTCACCACTCAAAAAAGAATGGCGGTTTCGCTCACACAACCAGTTTTTTGCGATTGCCGTTGCACTCGGAATTTTCGGTTTGCTTTGGTTTTTATTCACTCTTTTTTACCCCGTCATAAAAGAAAAAAAGATATTTAGTTATTTATACTTTACCTTCTTCGCAACAGCTTTACTATCCTTTTTCGCTGAAGACACTCTTGAAACTCAGGCGGGAGTTACCTTCTTTGCCTTCTTTAATTCACTGTTTTTATTCTGCCAAAAGAAAGAAGATCATACTGTATCTTCATCCAGATGAGAATGCACGGAAGCGCCTTAAGAGAATAAGGAATAATGTAATTATCTCGGAGGTCTTTTGGAAATAAATCCGTTGGAGAAAGAGACGTGAGAAGGAAAAGAAAAAGAATCATTGAAATCTCCAAGGGAGATCTTTTAGAAATAAAAAACCAAATCGAAACACCCACTACTGCAATTATATAGGTTGGCGACTCTGCTTTATGATTGAATATTACGGACCATATCAGTACAGAGCAAAGAAAAAGCAGGCGATAATTTATTTCCCGAAAATTATTTTTTCGAAAAAGAGGGAGAACAAGTAATATAAATCCAATTGCCTGCATCAAACTCTTATTCACTTCAACGTTAAACCAGTTTTTCAATATGGATATTACAGAATGGTTTAACTCATGAGAAACATCCGTAGAAAATAAATTAAACCAGTTTTTATAAATATTCAATAATTCAATAGGAGAAACAAATAGCAAGGGAAGGAATAAAAGCACAATCGCTGCAAAAACAGAGGAGAGGAAAAAATTTCCTTTTCTCGGGTACATAAACCAAAATAATGCTCCAAGTATTCCAAAAATCTTAATGAAAAATCCAGCAGCTGCAGATATTCCAGCCAATGTATATTTTTCCTTTTCAAGAGAAGCAAAAACAAAAATCATAAGTGCCGCTGTCAAGGCATTGCTCTGAAAATTCTGCATGGATGTGATGAGTTCAATAAGAATGAACCAAAGAATAAATGATTTTATTCTCTCACTTATATGGAGTTGTTTGATGGCAAAAAATAATAACATGGAATTAAAAAGATTCCAAAAAACCAAACCAATATAATCAGGCATAATTGTAAAAGGACTGAACAGAACAGAAAATGTGGGGCTGTATTTGAAAAGATCGATTTTAAGTTCCGGATAAAGAGCATACAAATCTTTTCCGTGAAGTAAATGAAAAAAAGAGTGTTTGAATATGAGATAATTCCCGTAATGGTCATGACCAAGAAAATATCTGTGCATACTTACTGCAACAGTGATAACAACATAAGTCCAAAAAAGAAAAGAAAGTTTCGAAAAAAAATTAATTGTGTTTTTGGGCATTATTTATTAATTCTATAAAGTTTCGAATACTTGAGAAACGTTTCCCATGAGGAAATTTTGCAGATAACGTAACCGTATTTTCCATCTAAGAATCCAAGCTTAAAAAAATAATTGCGAAAAAATTTAAAAGCCGGTTTCAAATAGATGCTAAAAGGAGAAATAATGATCCCCTTTTTATGCATTGCATTTGCAGAAATCTCAGCAAATTTTTCTGCCTGTTTGTAGTGTTCTTCAACCGAATAATAACTGTAATGTAAAATATCTCCCTTCAGAAATCCAGTTTTCATTTCTCCTGCAAAGGTTTCATATTTATCATGAGGATTCATTCCTCCCCATTTTCCTTCTCTGGAATCAAAGAGGCGGAGTTTTCTGTCAGGATACCATCCGCAATGTCTGATCCATTGTCCACAATAGTTGGTCATGCGGTTCATATAATATCCGCTTTTTGTCCAATTATTTTTCACCGCTTGAATAGATATTTTCAATTCTGCAGAAAGAGATTCATCCGCATCGAGAGAAAGAACATGTGGGAATTTCGCTTGTGTGATCGCCCAGTTTTTTTGCTCCATATATCCTTCAAACGTATGCTGAACAAAACGTACGCCTTTTGATTTGCAGATATCTTCTGTTGGGTCTGTAGAAAATGAATCAACCACCACAATATCATCGGCAATATCCTTCACAGAATCGAGACATCTTCGAATATTTTTTTCTTCGTTAAATGTTATTATTACAACCGAAAGCTGAATCATGGCGCAAAGTTACGATTATTAATTTTTTACCTTTTTTTCAATGAAGGATTTGAAAGAAATTGAAAATAAAATGAAGAAGAAGGATTTTAATTTCTATACATTCACGAAAAACTATTCGTGAAAATAAACCCGTTTCACTCTTCTTGAAATTCCGGTAAACACCTCGTAAGGAATGGTATCCATGTCTTTTGCAATAAGAGATATCGGGTTCTGCTCTCCGAAAACAATTACTTCATCGCCTTCAGCGCATTGAATACTTGAAATGTCAAGCATACACATATCCATACAAACATTTCCTACGATGGGTGATTGTTTCCCTGCAATAATCATTTTCCCTTTTCCATTACTTAATCGTCTGCTTAACCCGTCAGCGTAACCAATAGGAACCGTTGCAATCTGCATTTCTTTTTTCGCTATAAATTTTCTGCTGTAACCCACCGATTCTCCTGCTGGAATATTTTTTATCTGGGAGATGGTTGTCTTGAGCGTGGAAACATTCTTCAATTGCACCTGTTCGGTTTCATTCGCCCCGATTCCGTATAAACCGATTCCGAGCCGAACCATTTCAAATTGTGCGCCCGGAAACCGTACTATGCCTGCTGAATTTAATAGGTGACGAAGAATAGGATAATCAAACCGTGAACGAATCACTTCACTCATGTCTCCAAATTTTTTTATCTGGTTGCGGGTGAACTCATCGTGCGAGGATTCATCGCTTCCAGCTAAATGAGAAAATACAGAACGCACTTCCAGAAATTTACTGTTGCGGATCCGTACCACAAGTTCATTCATTTCTTTCGCTTCAAAGCCAAGTCGGTGCATGCCTGTATCCAATTTTAGATGTATCGGAAAGATCGCATCCTTACCTTCCTCAAAGGGGAAGGAGACAGGCGCATGACTCTCCCCTTTTGGGGAAGTTGGAGGGGGTATTCTTCTCATCACAGCGTCTTCAAAAAGTTTCAGCGCTCGGAAAGAAAAAATTTCCGGCTCAAGGTCATGGCGAATCATTGTATCGTAACTCGCTTCTTCTGGATTCATCACCATAATGGGCACCGTAATTCCCGCTTTACGAAGTTCAATTCCTTCGTCCGCATAAGCAACTGCCAGGTAATCTACATGATGATGCTGAAGAACATTGGCAATTTCAAAACCACCACTTCCATAGGAAAATGCCTTGACCATCGCCATCATTTGAGTTCCCGGTGCAAGTTTGGAGCGGTAATAATTCAGGTTAGAGATAATCGCATTCAGATTTATTTCAAGAACTGTTTCGTGGGCTTTTTGCTGAAGCGCTTGCGAGATTCGTTCAAAACCAAAAGCGCGCGCGCCTTTCAGTAAAATAGTTTCGTTGGAAAAGAAATTTCCGTTGTGGTGAGAAAGAAATTCATCCGTTGTCTTGAAAAAATATTTTTCCGCTTCAAATTGTTTTTGCTGTCGGGAAATTGCTTCACCTATTCCAAATATTTTGTTAACGTCTTTTTCTTTTATAAGTTGAGCGACTTCTTTATAAAGCTCCTCTTCATTTTTTCCGCTCTGGAAAATATCTGAAAGAATTAATGTGCGTTTCGGATGTTGTTTCTGCTGATTCAGAAAATCCAATGCAATAGCAAGAGAACCTAAATCAGAATTGTAACTATCATTGATGACAGAACAATTATTAATTCCTTCTTTGAGCTCCAGGCGCATGGCTACTGGGCTGAGTCGTGTCATTCGTTCGGCAATAACTTTGTTTGCATATCCAAGAAACAGCATTGCTGCCCAGCAATGAATTGCGTTTTCAATACTTGCTTCATCGGTAAAAGGAATTTTTATTCTAATGAAATCATTATTATAAACGCCTTGCAGTTCGGTTTCATTTCCTTCTTTCGTAACTTTTCCAACCTGGAGATTTGCTTTCGCTTTTCTCGACCAAGTGATTAGATTTAGTTTTTTCATCGCAGAATTGGAAACAATTTCTTCATTCAAGTCAAGATGGTCGCGGTTGTAAATTAATGTGCTCGTATGAATAAAAAGTTTCAGCTTCTCCCCTGTTTTCTGTCTTGGGCTAAGGAAATTTTCATCGTGTGCTTGTCCGATATTTGTAATTAATCCAATCGTTGGAGAAATAATCGGCTCGAGTTTTTCCATTTCATCGGGCTTGGAAATTCCCGCTTCAAAAATTGCAATGTTGTGTTCTTCACTTGTCAGCCATACCGAAAGCGGGACTCCCACCTGCGAGTTATAGCTCTTCGGACTTCTTACTACATTTTTATCTTCCTGCAACAATTGATAAAGCCATTCTTTAACAATCGTTTTTCCATTACTGCCTGTAATTCCAATAACAGGAATGTTAAATTTCTTACGATGGTTCGCTGATAAATGCTGAAGAGCAGAGAGGGTGTCTTTTACCAGAATGAAATTTGCATCAGGAAATACCTCCTCCCCCCGCCCTTCTCTCAAAGGAGAGGGGAGCGAAGCCACCACAAAGTTCCGAACTCGTTTTTTGTAGGCGTCACCCATAAATTTATGCCCATCATTGCGCTCGCTTTTCAGGGCGAAGAAAAGAGAGGTTTCAGGAGAAGAAATACTTCTACTGTCAATCAGCAAATGTTTAATCACCGCATCGGGATTTCCATTGCCATTAAGCGTTCCGTCCAAAATTCTTGCTATGTTTTTTGCGAAGTAGTACATCAGCGAAACGCGGAATAATGGAAGGATGGATGATTGGAAGAATGAAAATAACCTTCCCTCCTTCCCTCCTTCCAATATTCCTTTCTGTTAATATTCATGTTACTTTATTAAAACATTCCTTTAGAAGAAGCAACAGACAGGGATTGAATTTCATTTGCACCGTGCGATACCACTTTTTCTTTTTCGTAGCGGTCATCAATCACAGGTTTATAAATTTCTACTTTCTGTTTCACAATCTGCGCGCGCCTGATTCTACGGAGGAGTTCTTCCGTCTTCCCCGAAAACATGCTTCCGCTGATAACTTCCATCCATTCTTTGCGCGGGTTCATATTATTTTCCGGAAACATGGCTGTTATCTCCTCCTTACAAAGGGGGATAAAAGGGGATTTGTTAGGTTAAACTTTATCGTATTTTTATATCAACAAATCTACTGAAAAACCGTTATCTCGTTCATGGAACGCGAGTACATCATAAAAAAAATTCAAGACCTTGCAGAGCGCATAAGATCCAATGCTTCTGACACAGATTCTCTGCTTACTGATGTAGCACACCTTTATGAAATAGTGATTCTACTTAAGCACTTTCCTGAAGAGGTGAAAACGAACGGACAATCTATTGTTGCGGAAGTTACACTCGTTCAGAAAGAGGCAACAAAATCTCAACCGCAAGTTGCGATGGATTTATTCTCAACTGAAATAACGCCTACTCCTCAAAAAATAGAAACTCCGAAGACGATACCTCCAAAGAAAAAGATTGATGAAAGTGTTGCGGAAAAACTACAGCATAATAAAATTAACGACCTGAAATCAGCCATTGGCATTAACGAAAAATTTCAGTTCATCAACGAACTGTTTGACGGCAACATGAAAGAATACACCGTTGCGCTTGACCAGATAAATAATTTCACCTCCCTTGACGAAGCCGTTAACTACCTCGCAAATCTGAAAGCGGTTTATAAATGGAACTCAGATAATGCTATCGCCATAAATTTTCAAGAGCTGGTTGAGCGCAGATTTTTTTAATCCTTCCACCGAAGTACGAATGAATACGAACTTAAGAAGTACAAATTGGTTCTTCCATTTGATTGTTCGATTGTTCGGTTGTTCGATTGTTCGTCATTCTGCCTTTTGGCTGTTATTGCCAACTTTCACTTGCACAGCACAAGAAAAAGGCGCAGTAATAAAATACGCAAGAGAAATAATTGACACCCTCGCTTCTCCCAGCATGCACGGACGGGGTTATGTAAACAAAGGCGACAGCATTGCGGCTGATTATATTAAAAAAGAATTTGAAAAAATTGGAGTGAAGCCAATTGGAAAAAAGTTTTATCAGAGGTTTAGTTTTCCTGTTAATACTTTTCCTGGAAAAATGGAAGTTGTAGTAGATAAACAAAAACTAATTCCAGGAAAAGATTTTATTGCTGGTGGATTCTACCCAAACAGTATATCGAGAGAATTAACAATTGTAAAACATCCTGCTCCAGAAAATAAAATCGTCTGTTTGCGAGCCAAAAAATATAAGAAGTGTGCTGTAATTGTTCCAAAAGGATGTACCCTAGTAAACTTAACAGGTTCCCCTTTGATTTATATATCAAAAAATAAATTAACTGCTGATGTTTCCTCGGATATGACTTGTTGTGGAACAATAGAAACTACAGATTCGCTGTTATTTGCCGAAGGCAAAAAAATTAAAATAAGCATTGATTCAAAATTCATTCCCAACTACCAATCCCAAAACGTCCACGGTTACATTCAAGGCACACAATATCCCGATTCATTTATTGCCTTCTCTGCGCATTACGATCATTTGGGTAGGATGGGAAAAGAGGTGTACTTCCCCGGAGCAAATGACAACGCCAGCGGCTGCGCCATGTTGTTGAACCTTGCAAAATATTATTCACAGCATCCGCCAAAATATTCAATTGCGTTTATGGCTTTTGGCGCGGAGGAAGTTGGCTTGCTCGGCTCAAAGTATTATGTGGAGCATCCTCTCTTCCCTCTCAAACAAATAAAATTTCTTGTAAACATGGATATCATGGGCACGGGTGATGAAGGAATCAAAGCGGTGAACGCAACCGAACACAAAAAAGAATTTGACGAACTAGTAAAAATAAATTCTGAAAAGAATCTTTTGCCTT
>Ga0114940_10000722_pt1 | contig 14034 bp, 12 predicted proteins | sample ColdCreekSource_FD_87195 | JGI IMG/M metagenome (GOLD analysis project Ga0114940, IMG submission 87195) | Groundwater microbial communities from Cold Creek, Nevada to study Microbial Dark Matter (Phase II) - Cold Creek Source | ecosystem: Environmental > Aquatic > Deep subsurface > Groundwater ... | reverse complement strand
GGTCTTCAGAGAACATCACGGGACCTGGCCCGCGCGCTACCTAGACCTAGAGCCACGCGGGCGATTCCCATTTTCACTTGCCAGTGGTGAGCGGTCTTCCGCTCATGATGCTCCCTGTTGATCTGATCTTCTGATCCCGCTACCTCAGAAAGGACTGGCTCCATGAAACCTGAAGTCATCGTGAGCGAGAAGGCACCAAAAGCCGTGGGCGCGTACGCGCAGGCGGTCAAAGCGCAGGGCTTTGTGTTTCTGTCCGGGCAGATCCCGCTCGATCCGAGCACGGGCGAGCTGGTGCAGGGCGACATCGCCACGCAAACCCGCCGCGTACTCGACAACTTGAAGGCCGTGCTCGAAGGCGCGGGCACCGAGCTGTCGAAGGTCGTCAAAGCGACGATCTACCTCGTCGACATGAACGACTTCGCGGTCGTCAATCAGACCTACGCCGAGTATTTCCCTGATGCCAAGCCCGCGCGCGCGACCGTCGCCGTCGCAGGTTTACCCCGAGGCTGCAGGGTCGAGATCGACATGATCGCGCTAGCGTAGCTGAACGATCGTCCACTCGCGCTTGGCCAGCGCGATCTCGTCATCGACGAAACGTCCGACGAGCGCGCGGCCGAGCGGCGCCGCAGGCGTGAGCACGTCGATCGTCGTCGCTCCCAGCTGCAGCTTATTGCCGCCGCCCGCTGGCGCGATGAAATACCAGCGCGTCTCGTCGTCGGCTTCCAGCTGCACGAGCGCGGACACCTCGACCGCGTCGTCAGGCGCGAAGTCGCGCAGGTCCATGAACTTCACCTGCTGGAGCGCGACCTGCAGATCGACCACGCGCTGCGCCTGGCCGCGAGCCAAGTAGCTCGCTTCCAACGCGCGCGTGTCTTTGTCGTTCTCCGGCTTAGCCTCTTCGTGCGTCGCACCTTCGCGAGTACGCGCGGCCGACTCAGTCGCCCGCGCGATCTCCGCTTCCAGCTGTGCGCACAACGCGTTTACCAGCGCCGGCTTGTCCATGCGTGTTCGCGTCGTGCGCTCTAGTAACGCGACGCCCAGGGATCACTGAACTGGATGGTTTGCTTGCGATCCGGCCCGACGCTTACGAGCCAAGCTTTGCAGCCCACCAGATCTTCGATCGCGCAGATGTAACGCAGCGCGTTACGGGGCAGCTCATGCAGCGCGCTGCACGAGCTGATCGACTCGGTCCAGCCGGGGAAGGTCTCGTAGATCGCCGTGACGTCTTCGAGCTGATCGTACGGGGGGTCTTCCAGGCGCTTACCGTTGTGCTCGTACGCAACACACAGCTGGATATCTTCCATGCCGGTGAGCACGTCGACCTTGGTGATCGCAAGACCGGACAGGCCGTTGATGCGCGCTGCGTGACGGAGCGCAGGGATGTCGAGCCAACCGCAGCGCCGCGGGCGCCCGGTGACCGCACCGAATTCGAGGCCGGCTTCGCGCAGACGCTCGCCACCTTCACCGTGGATCTCGGTGGGGAAGGGACCCGCGCCGACGCGCGTCGTGTACGCCTTGGTGATGCCCACCACCGCGCGAATGTTCGTGGGTCCGATGCCGCCACCGGTGCACGCACCGCCTGCGGTCGTCGCCGAGCTCGTGACGAACGGATACGTGCCCGAATCGACGTCGAGCAGCGCACCCTGCGCGCCCTCTAGCAGCACGCGCTTGCCGGCGGCGATCGCGCGCTGCACCGGACGCGCTGCGTCGCGGATGTGCGGTGCGAGCTCGCGGCCGTAGCCGAGATACTGGTCGACCCAATCGCCGAGATCCGGCGCCGTGCCGCCGAGAGCGGCAATGACAGGCTTCCAAGCCTCGATGTTCTGCACCAGTTTCGCGCGCAGCTTGTCTGCCGAGAGCAGATCGCCTACGCGAACGCCGCGCCGAGCGGCTTTGTCCTCGTAAGCCGGCCCGATGCCCTTCTTGGTCGTGCCGATCGATCCGCTGCCTTGCTCGCGCAGACCATCGATCTGCATGTGGTGCGGCAACACGACGTGCGCACGATCGGAGACGATAAAACGCTCCTCCGAGAACAAGCCGCGCTTCTGCAGCGCCTTGAGCTCAGTCAACAGGATCGCAGGATCGATCACCGTGCCCTGACCCAGCACACACTGCGTGTTGGGATTGAGCGCACCCGAAGGGATCAGGCGAAAGATGATCTTCTCGCCCTCGACGACCAGCGTATGACCGGCGTTGGCACCTCCCGCATAACGCACGATCATGTCGGCGTGTTGCGAGTAGATGTCGACGATCTTCCCTTTGCCCTCATCGCCCCATTGGGCGCCCACGACTACGACGGCTCCCATGACTCAGTCCTTCGTCGCTTCCTGCGCCCAACTCTGGAGCGCTGCAATATCTGCCGGATTGTGCGCCGCCACGGCGCGTTCACTCGCATCCCGTGTGCGTACGAGACGTGCACGAACGCCATCGAGCGCAAGCACTGCATCGTAGCCCCAGGACTTCGCGAACGCGAGGCATGACTGCAAGTCGTTGTGCGATGGCAGGGTAGCCGCGACCAGCTGGCGTTTACGCAAGCTCTCCGCGACACGGCGTTGCTCGGCAGGCGTGCCGAAGCCTACAGCCACGCGAAACGCGCGCGGCTCGACGCGACCCTTGCCGCAGGCCAACAGCGCCCACTGCAGGTTTTCGAGGTCGAATGCGAAGCCAGTCGCAGGCCGCGGAGCGCCGTAGCGCTGCAACAAATGATCGTAGCGGCCGCCCGAGGCGATCGGCTCGCCGGGACCGGCGGCCAACACGTTGAAGCTGATGCCGGTGTAGTAACTTGAGCCGCGCGCGTCGCTGAGATCGAAGCCGAGCCGAGCGCGCGTGCTGTCGCGATCGAGCTTCGCCACCAGCTCGCGCAGGTTCGAGATCGCCGCTTGCGCCGAAGGCCAGGTCAGCTCGCGCTGCGCCGAATCGAGCATGTCGACATCGCCGTAGTGCTCGACCAGTGCGCACAGCTGGCGCGTTGTATCCGCATGCAAGTTGGCTTCGCGCGCGAGCTGGGCAAGGGCTTCGCCATCTTTACGCGCGAGCCGCTCGGAGATCGGCGCGTGCAACGGTGCAGGCAAAGTGTCCAAGAGCGACTGCGCGATGCTCACGTGACTGAGCTCGATGCGAAACTCAGGCAGCTCCGTGCTCTCGCACGCGCTCGCTACGAGCTCTAGCACCTCGACGTCAGCCTCGGGGCCTGACAAGCCGACACACTCGACACCCGCTTGCGTGATCTGTTGATGACTGCGCGCGCGGCCGCGCCGACGCCTTATTACGCGGCCTTCGTAACAGAGCCGCCACGGCCCTGTGTGACGCGCCAGCCGAGTCGCCACCGCGCGGGCGATCTGCGGTGTGATGTCGGGCCTGAGCACCGCAACCTCTCCGCTCTCAGGCTCCACGAATCGCAGGAGCTCGCGCGGATCCAACGCGTCTGTGCCCCGCTCGACGACATCTGCATGTTCGAACAGTGGCGTCACGATCAGGTCATAGCCGGACTGCTCGAACTGGTTGATGACAACCCGCGTCAATGTACGCAGCTCTTCGGCTTCCGGGGGTAGCAGGTCGCCCATGCCTTTCGGCGTGCGCAGCGAGCCGTGCGAGGACCCGAACGGATCGACGAAGATCGGTTCCGTCGGTACGTGTTTGGATGCGTCGGTCACAGTGAGTGGGCTTGGGTGATGAGCGCTGTCATTAGCAGTCGAGCTAGCCGATTCGAGCCCACGGCGTCAGCCAGACGTGCCGTCTTTTATACTCTGCACAGATAGATGCAGCGTACATGAGTCGTTTTTCTTGATTCGGTCTGCGCCGGGCGCGCATAGTTTGGCGGCTAAACGAACGGGTTCGAAGGGCCGGGCGGTCGCGCGGTAGGGCTATTACGACCGACACCGTTCGCGGCCGGACAAACGCTGCGAGGGCTACACCCCCCGCGTTCGCACGTCAAGGCGTGCGCCGGAGAACTGCCGCCGCGCGCTGCAGGTCAACAAGGCAGCCAAGGAGGGGAACTGGCAAATGCCCAATCGAAGTGAATCCGGTCTTGACCAACTCAATCCTTTCGCCTTTAAAGCGCGTCGCACAGGCACTGCAAAGCGAGCCAGGCTCGGTTTGACATGTGAGCCGCGCTGACCCTAGCCGCTCGCCTGCGAGGTCTTGGACAGGATTCGTGCGCAACCGAGCCCACACCGCTGCGCATTCTCCAACCGTAACCACTCTTCTGTTTCCGTAACACGCCTGCCGAACGCGCGAGCCTCACCTCCGCGCCCGGATCACGAGCACGCAAATGCAGATATTCCCGCGTTCTCTCAACTACCTACCGCTGGTCGCCGCCGTTGGCGTCGCCTTGTTGGGCGGTGGGGTCACCTTCGGGATTTGGTACTACTTTTCGCCGAAGAACACCCAAACCGGATATGCCCCGGAGCAGCCGGTGCCGTACAGCCACAAGCTTCATGCTGGTGAGCTCGGTATCGACTGTCGCTACTGCCACGCGAACATCGAGCGCTCGCAAGAGGCGATGATTCCGCCGACGCAGGCATGCATGGGCTGCCATGCGATCGTGAAGAAGGACTCGCCGAAGCTGGCCGCGATCCGCGGTAGCTGGGCTGGCGGCACGCCGGTCGAGTGGGTGCGCGTGCATCGCGTCGCCGACTACGCGTACTTCGATCACAGCGTCCACCTTGCTGCTGGCGTCGGCTGCGTCTCCTGCCACGGCCGCGTCGATCAGATGGACGTCGTCCGACAGGACAAGCCGCTCAGCATGGGCTGGTGTCTCGAATGCCACCGCGACCCTACGCCCAATCTGCGGCCCAAAGACGAGATCACAAACATGACGTGGACACCTACCGCCGAGCAGGCCGCGCAGTTCGCGCAGGCCACCGTCAAGGGTCCAGAACATTGTTCAGGGTGCCACCGATGAGTAGCGAAGAGAATACGACGGGCATGGCGCGCACGACTACAAACCGCGTAGCTTGGCGCAGCCTGGAATCGAAAGCCGATCCGAGCGCACTGCAAGCTGAAGCTTGTGGGTCGGACGTGGTCAAGCAGCACGTCGGTGCCGAAGATCTGTTCCAGCTCAATCGTCGCAAGTTCCTGACGTTGAGCGGCGCGATCGGCACCTTGGCCAGCGTCGAGGGCTGCATCCGCCGTCCGGCGGAGAACATCCTGCCGTACACCGATATGCCGGAGTACGTGAACCCCGGCGTGCCGTCGCATTACGCGACTGCAGTCAGCGAGGGCGGCGAGGTACTGGGCGTCGTGAGCACGAGCCACGAGGGTCGTCCGACCAAGCTCGAGGGCAATCCCGAGCACCCGACGAGCCGCGGCGCCACAAGCATGTGGGTGCAGAGCAGCATCCTCGACTTGTACGACCACGAGCGTCTGCGCGCACCGCGCCTCAACGGCGCGCCCAGCGACTTCGCTTCGTTCGATAAGTTCTTCAGCGAGAAGATCGCCACGCTCAAACAAAAGGGCGGCGCAGGTCTCTACATCCTGACGCAACCGAGCTTCTCGCCGACATACGTGCGCACCCGTCAGCTGGTTGTGGATCGGCTGCCATCGTCGCGCATCGCCGTCTATACGCCAGTGCCGAACAGCAACGCGCGTGAAGCCGCGCGGCTCGCGCTCGGTGTGCCGGCGCACGCGATCTACGACTACTCCCGCGCCAAGGTTGTGCTCGCGCTCGACTCCGACTTCCTCGGAACCGACCCCGGCAGCACGCTCTCGAGCCGCCAGTTCGCGAACGCTCGCGAGATGGACTCGGCAGCGGGCAGCATGAACCGTCTGTACTCGGTCGAGCCGACGCTCTCGATGACCGGCAGCAACGCCGACCATCGTCTGCGTTTGCCCGCACAAGACATCGCACGCTACGCCCGCGCGCTCGCTGCCGAGATCGCGAGCTTGGGCGTCGAGCTCGGTCAGGTCGGCAGCGCCGCGAAGGGCGCGCAGACCGACAACATTCCCGAGCAGTGGATCAAAGTTGTCGCGCGCGACCTGTACAAGAATCGCGGCCAATGCTTGATCGTCGCGGGTCCTCGCCAGCCGGTGGCCGTGCACGCGCTCACCTACGCGCTCAACCGCGCGCTCGGGAACTCAGGCAAGACGGTCACCTTCACGGAGCCAGTCGACGCCCAAGAGCCAGAGAACTTCGACAGCCTGAAGACGCTCGTCAGCATGATCAATGCGGGCCGCGTCGACACGCTTGTGATCCTCGGTGGCAACCCGGTCTACGACGCGCCGGCGGATCTCAACTTCGCCGACGCACTCAAGAAGGTGCCCACCACGATCACGTTCGGCTCCTACTCGGACGAAACGGCGAGCCTGTCCACGTGGCAGATCCCGCGAGCGCACGAGCTGGAGAGCTGGGGCGACCAACAGTCGACACGCGGTGATTACAGCGTGCAACAGCCGCTGATCGCGCCGCTCTGGGGTGGCCGCACCGACGCTGAAGTGCTCGCACTCGTGGCCGGTGAGGCGAACTGGCGCGCCTACGACTTGGTCAAGGCCACCGTCGAGACCCGCGGCATCAAGGGTGAGGTCGCTTGGCGGAAGCTGCTGCACAAGGGCCTCTCGGACACGCGCTTCGGCGCGGTGTTGGGGTCCACGCCGCTCCGCGATGGCGAGATCGCAGCTGCCGTGCAACGGCTCGGCTCGGTCGCGCCGCTCCCAGCCAACACGTTCGAGGCGGTGTTTGCCGTCGACAACAAGTTGCTCGACGGGCGTTACGCGAACAACTCGTGGTTGCAAGAGCTGCCCGATCCGATCACTCGCATCACCTGGGATAACGCCGCGCTGTTCTCGCCGACGACTGCCAAGCAGCTCGAAATCAAGAATGGCGACATGGTGCGTATCAAGCACGGTGATCGCGCGATCGATATCGTCGCTTGGCTGCAGCCGGGCACCGCAGCGCAGAGCATCATCCTGCCGCTCGGTTGGGGTCGCAAACAGGCCGGCTCGGTTGGCAACAACAAGGGCTTCAACGTCTACCCGCTGCGCACGCTCGCCGCTCCGCACTTCATTTCGGGTGTGACGGTCGAGAAACTAGGCCGGAAGTACTCGCTCGCGCAGACCCAAGAGCACGACTCGATGGAAGGTCGTCCGCTCGCGATCGACGCGACGCTCGCCGAGTACAAGAACACGCCGAACTTCCCCGAGTACAAGTCGCCGGACCCGCACCAGACGCCGCTCTGGAAGATGCAGGACTACAGCGTCGGCGAGCAGTGGGGCATGAACATCGACCTCAACACGTGCACTGGTTGCGGAAGCTGTGTCATCGCGTGCCAGGCCGAGAACAACGTGCCCGTCGTCGGCAAGACTGAGGTCGCGCGTGGTCGCGAGATGCACTGGTTGCGCATCGACCGCTACTACATCGGCGATGACGTAGATGAGCCGGACGTCGCGTTCCAGCCCGTCGGTTGCGTGCATTGCGAGACGGCGCCTTGCGAGAACGTTTGCCCGGTCGCCGCGACGTCGCACAGCCCATCCGGTCTGAACGACATCGCTTACAACCGTTGCATTGGCACCCGCTATTGCATGAACAACTGCCCGTACAAGGTGCGTCGCTTCAACTTCTTGAACTTCAATCAGGACATTCCTGAGACGGAGCAGATGTTGAAGAACCCGAACGTCTCGGTTCGCTTCCGCGGCGTCATCGAGAAGTGCAGCTACTGCGTGCAGCGCATCGAAGCGGCGCGCATCAACGTGCGCCGACAAGGCCGCACGGAGATCCGCGACAGCGATGTCGACGCGGCATGCTCGCAAGCATGCGCGAGCGGCTCGATCACGTTCGGCAATCTCAACGACCCCAACTCGAAAGTTGCGCGGAAGCGCAAGAGTGACCGTGGTTACGCGCTCCTTGCGGAGATCGGAACTCGGCCGCGCACGCGCTTCCTTGGCAAGATCCGCAACCCGAACCCCGAAATGAAGACGGTGAAGTCATGAGTGCGGACGCCCCGATCAAGGAAATCGGCGAAACGCCGTTGGTCCCGGCGCACGTCGACCACGCGTTCATCTCGAACGAAGTCAGCCGCGTCACCGAGCAGCGGGCTCCGATCGGTTGGTGGTTGGTGTTCGGCACCGCACTGCTCGCGCTCGGCGCTCTCGGCTTGAGTGTCGGCTGGTTGGTGTGGAACGGCATCGGTTCGTGGGGCAACAACAGCCCCGTCGCCTGGGCCTGGGACATCACGAACTTCGTCTGGTGGATCGGTATCGGTCACGCCGGCACGCTGATCTCTGCCGTTCTGTTCTTGTTCAGGCAGAAGTGGCGCACGTCGATCAATCGCTTCTCGGAAGCGATGACCATCTTCGCAGTTATCTGCGCGCTGCTTTACCCGACCATCCACGTCGGTCGTATCTGGTTGCTCTACTGGTGCTTCCCGATCCCGAACCAGATGTCGATGTGGCCGAACTTCAAGAGCCCGCTCTTGTGGGACGTGTTCGCGGTCAGCACGTACTTCACCGTCTCGCTCTTGTTCTGGTACGTCGGGCTCTTGCCGGACTTTGCGACCTTGCGCGACCGCGCGAAGGACGTGCTCCGCAAGCGCCTGTACGGTGCATTCGCCCTCGGTTGGCGCGGCTCGAACCGTCACTGGCGTAACTACGAGCGTGCGTACTTGATCCTCGCGGCGCTCTCTACCCCGCTCGTGCTCTCGGTGCACTCGGTCGTTAGCTTCGACTTCGCCACCTCGGTCATGCCGGGTTGGCACACCACCATCTTCCCGCCGTACTTCGTCGCAGGCGCCGTGTTCTCGGGCTTCGCGATGGTGTCGACGCTGATGATCCTGTGCCGTCAGGTGTACGGCCTGAAGGACATCATGACGATGAAGCACCTCGAGATGATGAACAAGATCATGCTCGTGACGGGCTCCCTCGTCGGTTACGCGTACACGATGGAAGCGTTCATCGCTTGGTACTCGGGCAACCAGTACGAGCGTTACTGCTTCATCAACCGCATGACCGGGCCGTACTGGTGGGCGTACTGGAGCATGATCACCTGCAACGTGATCTCGCCCCAGTTCTTCTGGTTCAAGCGCTTCCGCACCAGCATCCCTTGGATGTTCGCGCTTTCGATCACGATCAACATCGGCATGTGGTTCGAGCGCTTCGTCATCATCGTGACGTCGCTGCACCGCGACTACCTGCCGTCCTCGTGGGGCATGTTCAGCCCGACGATCATCGACATCGGCTGTTACGTGGGCTCGATTGGGCTGTTCTTCACGCTCTTCTCGTTGTTCCTGCGCTGGATTCCGATGGTCGCAATGTTTGAAGTCAAAGCTGCGTTGCCGGGGGCTCAGCCGAGCCACCACGCTGCGCACGATGAGCACGACAGCCATGCCGCAAAGGGCACGTTGGCTGTGAAGGAGGCGTGACGTGAGCGACGTTACGACCAAGAAGCGCCCTGTTGTACTGTTGGCGGAATTCGAAACGCCTGACGCCATCGTGCACGCCGCTGAGGCTGTGCGTGATGCGGGCTACGAGAAGTGGGATGTGCACACGCCATATCCTTTGCACGGCATGGACGCTGCGATGGGCCTCAAGGACTCGCGCCTCGGCTGGATCGTGCTGGCTTGTGGTCTGACCGGCGTTACGGCCGCGATCACCATGATCCAGTGGATGAACGGCATCGACTACCCGCTGGTGATCGGCGGCAAGCCACCAAATGCCATCCCGACCATGGTCCCGATCATGTTCGAGCTGACAGTGCTCCTGTCGTCGTTCGGCGCTGTGTTCGGCATGCTCGGCTTAAACGAGCTGCCCAAGCACAACCACCCTGTTTTTTACTCCGAGCGCTTCGAGGCCGCGTCGAACAACCGGTTCTTCATCTCGATCGAGGTTGAGGACAAGAAGTTCGACGTGAACCGTACGAAGGAGTTGCTCGAATCGACGCATCCGAGCCATCTCGAGATCGTCGAGGAGGAAGTCGCGTGAATCACTTCTTACGAGTTGCTAGTGCGCTCGTGCTTACGGGTGCGGCTGCGCTCGGTGCAGCCGGTTGTCGCGGCGAAACATCGGCTCAGCCGCCGGTGCTCCCCGAGCGCAACATGTACCAACAGCAGCGCTACAATCCGCAGGCACGCAGCCAGTTCTTCCAAGACGGTCGGACCATGCGCAAGCCGGTGGAGAACACCGTGCCGCAGGAGATGAGCGTGGATCCGGAGATCAGCGACGGTGAAATCGCCGACGGCTCTGGCTACGTGCTCAACATTCCTTCGCAGGTCGTCGCGCAGCTTGGCGGCCTCGAGAGCGCGGCGCATCGCGGCGAGGATCGCTACAACATCTACTGCCGTCCGTGTCATGACGGATCAGGCAGCGGGCAGGGCACCGTGATCAAGCGCGGCATGCAGCCACCGCCGAGCCTGCACGAAGAGCGCGTCCGCCACATGCCCGATGGTCAGCTGTTCGCGACCATCAGCCGCGGCGTTCGCAACATGCCGGCCTACAACTATTCGATTCCTACCAACGACCGCTGGGCGATCGTGAGCTACGTGCGAGCTCTCGAGCTCAGCCAGGCTGGGGAGTAGTCACGTGAGCGACGCAACCAAGACTCCTATCAAGTCGTACCGCATCCCCGAGGGGAATGTTTGGGCGAACGCCTGGAAGATCACCGCGGCCATCGCGCTGATCGGCATCATCATCGCGGGCGCGGGCTTTGCGACCCAGTCGGAGCGCTTCGGCTACTCTTACCTGTTCGCGTTCATCGCGGTGCTTACCATCTGGTTCGGCTCGGTGTTCTTCACGCTGATCCAGCATCTGACGGCGGCGGGCTGGAGCGTCACGGTGCGCCGTGCTTCCGAGTTCTTCGTCAGCGGCGTGGTCGTCCTGCCGTTCTTGTTCCTGCCGCTGCTCACGCAGTCCAGCACGCTTTACCCGTGGTGGAACGCGGATCACAGCGGTGTGGCTGAAGCGCAGGATCATGGCGGGCACGAGCAACCCGGTGGCCACGAAGAAGGTCACGAGGGTCACGGGGTCCAGGGCAACAAGCCCGGCGTGGGTCACGACTCACATGATGGACACGGCGCAGCAGCTGACGCTCACGGCGGCGGCCACTCGCACGGTCAGGCGCGCGTTGCGGGTCAGATCGACCATCACGAGCCGCATCACCTGATCGAGCAGGAGCTCCTCGCGAAGAAGCAGGGCTACCTCAACAAGGGCTTCTGGTACGTGCGCGTTGTCGCCTACTTCCTGCTCTGGTTGTGGCTTGGCTTGCGCTTGTTCGGTCTATCGACGGCCCAGGACGCGACCAAGGACTTCAATCTCACCAACAAGCTGAAGTCGTTCGCTGCACCAGCGACCATCATCTATGCGCTGACGCTGACCTTGGCGTTGATCGACTGGGTGATGTCGCTAGAGCCAACTTGGTACTCGACGATGTACGGCGTGCGCTTCTTTGCGAGCGGCGCAGTCACCTCGTTCGCCGCGATCATCGTCGTGACGATGGGTTGGAAGCGCGCGGGCTTGATCGGCAATGAGATCAACACTGAGCACTATCACGACCTCGGCAAGATGATGTTCGGCTTCCTGATCTTCTGGGCGTACACCACGTTCAGCGAGTTCTTCCTGATCTGGTACGCGGCGATTCCTGAGGAAGTCATCTACTTCCACCGTCGCTGGGACGACCAGACATGGCGCTTGTTGAGCTGCGCGGTCGTGGGCGTGAAGTTCATCTTCCCGTTCTTCTTCACGATGTCGCGCAACATCAAGCGGAACAACAAGGCGATCGTGTTCGGCGCCTCGTGGATCCTCGCGATGCACTTCCTAGAGATGTATTACCTAGTGATGCCGTACTACAAGCCGTTCGAGCCGATTCAGTTCGGTGGTCTGTGGCTGGAGCTCGGCTGCGCGATGGCAACGGTCGGCGTGTACCTCACGTACGTGTTCCGCAACATGACCAAGCATTCGCTGATCGCCGTGGGCGACCCACGCCTGTCGCGCTCACTGAATCACGTGAACGTCTAGCAGCACACGCTGCACTCACAAAGCCAACGGGCTCGCCTCCGAAAAGGAGTCGAGCCCGTGGTGTTTTAAGGCCCCTGCAAGCAGAGCAACTTCGCTCAGCCTCTAACTTCCGAGCCCGAGCCCGAATCTCCCTCTCGTCCCGTCGCTCTCAACCCACCTTCGCGTCGACCACCGCCCGACGCTGCTGCAACCGAAAGATCCCCAGCGCCACAAGGCCGATAGCTACCGCAAACCACAGCGTCGCAAGCCGAACCAAAATCGTCGCAGCTGTCGCCACTTCCTTCGTCATCACCGGCCCACCGAGCGTCTGCAGCAGCCCGGTCATCCCGGCCTCAGTCACGCCGAGCCCACCGGGAAGCATTGCCAGCGCCCCCACGATCGTCGAAGCGGCGTACGCGAACGTCGCAGCATCCCAGTCCATCTCGAGCCCGGGAAAGCCGCGCACGATCACCCAGAGCGACCCGCACTCCAGCCCCCAAGCAACCACAGCCAACAGCGTTCCGACGAGCAGCGGTCCGGGCCGCAACATCGAAAGCAGCGCCTCGTAGGCCTCATGAAGCTTGTGCATGATCTTCGCGAGAGGCCCGATTCGCTCACCCCAGCGCAAGATCATCTCGCCGAGCGGTCGGTACGCGAACACAAGCACCATCGCTGATACGAGCACAGCGCCCACGGAAGCGACGAGCACGCCGTGCTCAAACGCGAGCGATCCGAGTGCCGTAAGCAGCACGAGCGCGACGAGATCGGTCAGACGCTCCGCGATCACGATCGGCGCCGTGCGTGCGATCGATACGCCGCGCGACTCGTACAAGAGCAGCGACTTAAAGACCTCACCAACTTTCCCAGGCGTCACGCTCATGACAAATCCCGAGAGGAAAACGAGCGCGCTCTCACCCAGCGGAACCGCGACGTTGATGCAGCGCAGGTAATAGTGCCAACGCACGATCCGAATCAGATAGTTGCCGCCTGCGAGCGCGAAACCCCAGAGCACGGCGGCTGTGGAAAACTCGCTGGCGGCTGCGCGCAACTTGCTCACGTCGCCGTACAGCGCGAGCGCAGCGAAGACCAAGCCACCAAACAATGCGGCGAGAATGATTTTGCGGGTTAACCCGCGCGTGAGCTCCGTTGCGTTTTTGCCGGGGGTGGACTGCTCGCCGGGCAGCGCGGAAGGGCTCGAGGGATTGTGGGCCATGGACGCGCGAAAACGTGCCACGGTTGGTCGCACTTCGCCAATCGGGGGCCATGCCTGCGTTGCCCGTGCACCGATTGTCGACCAAGATGGCCTCGACCAAAGCTGCCATGGTGGACACTGAAAAACGCGCGTTGCGGCGGAACACGCTGCGTGAAGACGCCCTAAACCTGCCGAACCTGCTCACCATGGGGCGGGTTGTCGTGATCCCCATCGTGCTGTGGCTGATGGCCCAGAACACGCGTGAGGGGAATTTCTGGGCGACGATCTTGTATTCGCTCGCGGCGATTACGGACTTCGTCGACGGATACCTGGCGCGGCGCATGGGCCTGACCAGCGTGCTCGGCAAGTTCCTCGACCCGCTCGCGGACAAGCTGATCGTGCTCGCGGCCCTAGTGATGATGGTCGAGCTCGGCCACGCGCCAGCGTGGGCGGTGATCATCATTACAGCGCGTGAGTTGTCGATCACCGCGTTGCGCACCATCGCGATCAGCGAAGGCGTCGTGATGGAGGCGAGTCGAGGTGGCAAGGACAAGACCGCCGTGCAGATGGTCGCGTTAGTCGCGTTGATCCTCCACGACACCTACGTGCTGGATTGGGGCTTCTACAGCGCAGCCGTCGACCTAAACTCGGTCGGCCTATTGATGCTGTATCTCAGCGTGTTCTTCGCGATCACCAGCGCAGGCGAATACATCAGCCTGTTCGTGGCAGCGGTAGAAGCCAAAGAAAAGCGCGAGAAAGACTCAGAGACGCGTTAGCGCGCTCCCGCCGCAATCCGCGCAGCTAGCGAGGAACGAGCGCTCCGCGGCATGCGTGTTTCCCGCCGCAATCCGCGCAGCTAGCGAGGAACGAGCGCTCCGCGTGCGGCGTCCCGCGTGCCGCGCGGCAAGCGAGGAACGAGCGCTCCG
>Ga0114940_10000721_pt1 | contig 14059 bp, 11 predicted proteins | sample ColdCreekSource_FD_87195 | JGI IMG/M metagenome (GOLD analysis project Ga0114940, IMG submission 87195) | Groundwater microbial communities from Cold Creek, Nevada to study Microbial Dark Matter (Phase II) - Cold Creek Source | ecosystem: Environmental > Aquatic > Deep subsurface > Groundwater ... | reverse complement strand
GCCGTTCCGCCGTCTTTGGCAAAAGCTTGCGCAGCTTCTGCACGAACGTCGAATACAAAGGGCGAATAGCCCGCGCGGCGCACAGACTGCGCCATGCCGTTGCCCATAGCGCCTAAACCAATGACGCCAACTGAAGATTGAGAATTTGGAGTATTCATGTGATCATCATACCTTTGAACGAAGGTAGATGATCAAACTATTAGAATGTTTTTCTCAAAATGTGAGCAATATGGTGGTCACTTTTTTATGTCAAACCCAGCAGGCGGATAGCGTTGTCTTTAAGGATGAGATGCTTGACATTGTCTTTGAATCCTGCTTCCTCAAAATCAGCCATCCAGCGATCTGGCGTGATCAGCGGGTAGTCACTGCCGAATAAAATGCGATCTTTCAACAGCGTGTTGGCGTATTGGATGAGTTGCGGCGCAAAGTACTTAGGGCTCCAGCCCGACAGATCAATCCAGATATTGGGTTTGTGCAATGCCAAAGAGATAGCTTCATCCTGCCAAGGCCAAGACGGGTGAGCGATGACGATTTGCATGTCAGGGAAAGCAATGGCAACATCCTCCAGCAACATCGGATTGGAATTTTGCAAGCGCAATCCGCCACCACAGCGCATGCCGCTGCCAATGCCGCTGTGGCCGCTGTGGAAGATGGCTGGCAGCTTGTATTCGTTGATCACTTCGTAAATTGGCCAAGCCATTTTGTCGGCTGGTAAAAAGCCCTGTACGGTGGGGTGAAACTTGAAACCTTTGACACCATGGTTTTCAACCAAGCGACGCGCCTCGCGGCCACCCATCTTGCCTTTGTGCGGGTCGATGGAGCCAAACGCAATCATGATGTCGCTGTTCTCTGCGGCAGCATCGGCAATTTCTTCATTGGTAATACGGGCGCGGCCCATTTGCGATTCGGCATCAACGGTGAAATTGACGAAGCCAATTTTCTTTTCGCGGTAGTAGGCAATCGTTTCTGCCATTGTTGGGCGTTTGCTGTTGCGAAAGTATTTATCTGCGGCACGGTCGTACTCTTCGCCGTAGTTGTCAAACGGATTGCGACACGACACTTCTAAGTGTGTGTGTGTATCAATGGCGATGAGGTTCTTATGATCCATGAAAGACTCCTAACTAGGGTAACTACTGATAATTTTGCTGAAATTTGGCTTGAATTAGTTATAGAACATAACCATAATCGGATTATGCAAGAAATTCAATTGCAACACAAGATTTTCAGCGACACTGACAAGAATACAACTTAAACCATGACCAACCATAAAGCAACCACCGATTTGATATCTTTAGAAATCACTGGCGACTCGCAAGAAATTGCCGTGATTCGTTTGACGCGCCCGACCAAGCGCAATGCCATCAACGACGGCTTGATGGCTGCGATCAAAGATGTGTTTGAAAACTTACCCAGCACAGTCCGTGCTGCAGTTATTGCAGGCGAGGGCGATCACTTTTGCGCAGGGCTTGATTTGAGCGAGCTGCAAGAGCGCGATGCTGGCCAAGGTTTGATGCATTCGCGCAGTTGGACGGTGGCATTGGACAAAGTTCAATTCGGCCCTGTGCCCGTGGTGGCTGCTTTGCACGGTGCAGTCGTAGGAGGTGGCTTAGAGCTTGCGACGACTTGCCATATTCGTGTGGCAGATGAAACCACCTTTTATGCACTGCCAGAGGGCAGTCGTGGCATTTTTGTTGGCGGTGGCGGCTCTGTGCGTATTCCAAAATTGATTGGTGCAGCACGCATGGCAGACATGATGTTTACTGGCCGTGTTTATAACGCGGTTGAGGGCGAAAAAGTTGGCTTGGCGCAATACTTGGTGCCGAAAGGACAAGCGTTTGAAAAAGCATTAGAAATCGCCAAGCGCATTGCACAAAATGCACCTTTGACTAATTACGCATTGATGCATGCACTGCCTCGTATCGCCGAGCAAAACGCAGACCACGGCTTTTTCACTGAATCTATGATGGCGGCGATTGCTCAAAGCGCTCCAGAAGCAAAAGCTCGGGTTAAAGCGTTTTTGGATGGCAAAGCTGGCAAAGTTAAAGCAGAATAATTCAACTAAGAATCAATAATAGATCATTAACGAATTAACTAACGAATTGATCATTAGCCATGTCGGTCACAACCTCACAAACCATTCAGCCCACCTACCGTGATTTCAAGTACGGTGTGACGCGTGCTGTCGTCTCCCAAGTTGGAGACAATACTTACCTGCGTGCTGAGAACGATTTAGAACCGTATGGCACGCGATTGACAGATAGACTCATTCATTGGGCAAAGCATAGACCAGACCGGACATGGATGGCTAGACGAGACCCTGTCACTCGCGAATGGGTGCACATTAGCTATGCACAAGCGTGGGACCAAGCACAGCGCATAGGGCAATCCTTGCTCGATATGGGTTTGAGTGTTGATCGACCCGTTGCAATTTTGAGCGAAAACAGCTTAGAGCATGCACTTATTGCAATCGCGGCTATAACTGTGGGCGTGCCTTATTGCAGCGTATCTACCGCGTATAGTTTGCTTAGCCAAGATTTTGAAAAGCTTAAACATATTTTTGACACCATCACCCCCGGTTTTGTGTATGCCAGTGATGCAGAAAAATACGCCAAAGCCATAGCTTTTGTAGGAAAATCAGACATGGTTTTTGCTGCAAATAATATAGCTAATATAGCTAATAAAGCAATAAATACGACGACTACAGTCAAAAAGTGCATTAGTTTTAATGACCTCTTATCAACTGAAATTACACCACAAGTGGCGCAGGCTGTTGCTGCTACTGGGCATGATACTGTGGTTAAGTTTTTGTTTACTAGTGGCTCTACCAAATTGCCCAAAGGCGTTATCAATACACAAAAAATGATTTGCGCCAATGTGCAGCAAATCAGCCAATCCATTCCTGCCATGGCTGAAGACCCTTTGGTTTTGGTCGACTGGACACCGTGGAATCACACTTTTGGTGGTAACCATGACTTTAATTTGATTTTGCACCACGGCGGCACGATGTACATTGACGATGGCAAGCCTGTGCCGGCTTTGATTGGCGAGACTTTGAAGAATCTGCGTGAAATTTCACCCACCATGTATTTGAACGTACCCACAGGTTTTGAATACGTCGCTGCAGCCATGAAAGTGGATGACGAAGATGGTAGGCAGTTGCGTAAATCATTGCTGTCACGTTGCAGAATGTTTTTTTACGCGGGGGCATCGCTGGCGCAGCCCATCTGGGATAGTCTGTTTGAAAGTGCAGAAAAAGAAATCGGTCATCGTATCGTCATGACGACTGGTTTGGGTATGACGGAAAGCTCGCCGTTTGGACTTTTTGTCACCAATCCAAACGTGAAGTCTGGTGATTTAGGATTGCCATGTTCAGGTTTGACTCTGAAACTCGTACCCAGCGGCGATAAAGTAGAGGTGCGCTACAAAGGCCCTAACATCACGCCTGGCTATTGGCGAAATCCAGAAGCTACAAAAGAGAGTTTTGATGAAGAGGGCTTTTTCTGCACAGGTGATGCCGTGAAATGGATTGACGAAGCAGACCATCACAAAGGTTTGAAGTTTGATGGGCGTATTGCGGAAGACTTCAAGCTCTCCACTGGAACTTTTGTCAGCGTAGGCCCCATGCGCGCCAAAATTACCGCTGCTGGTGCACCTTATATTCAAGACGTGGTGATCACCGGTTTGAATGAAAAAGAGGTGGGTGCATTGATTATTCCAGCGCTTATTCCGTGCAGAAAAGCGCTAGGTATGGACGACAGTGCAACCATGCGTGATATTGCTTTGCACGAAAAAATGCAAGCTGTCATGGCTGCCATGATCACAGAGTTAGCTAAATCTGCCACTGGTTCAGCTAGCCGTGTAGCCAGAGCTGTTGTTTTAACTGAGCCGCCAAATATCGATAAAGGTGAAATCACCGACAAAGGCAGTATTAATCAACGTGCGGTTTTGAAGGAGCGTGCAGAATTGGTGTCATCGCTTTATGCAGACACAGCGTTAAATATTCTCAAACCCTGATTTCAAATTATTTGTTATCAGTTTATTTTTTTTGTTAACTAAAGGAGACTCAGTATGGATCGTAGAATTTTTACCCAAGCCAGCATGGTCGCGGCCATTACGGCTGCTTTGAACCCATCAGCCTTTGCGCAATCTGCTATGCCGATTGAGCAAGTCAAAGTGCTCTATGGCTTTCCGCCAGGCAGCGCTGGTGACATTTGCGCTCGCCGCGTTGCAGAGAAATTTGCGGGCTCTGGCTACACTAAAAACGCTGGCGTTATTGATAGCAAACCAGGTGCTGGTGGACAAATCGCTTTGAATTTGTTGAAGAGTGCACCTGCTGATGGTTCAGTTTTAGCGATGACACCTTTTTCTGCCATTTCGCTTTACCCACACATCTTTAAAAACTTGCAATACAAGCCGTTTGAAGATTTCACACCTGTTGGAACCAGCTCCATGATTCACCATGGTTTGGCTGTCGGGCCTATGGTTCCAGCAACTGTCAAGACTGTGAAAGACTTTTTGGCATGGGCGAAGGCTAATCCAGCGCAAGCGAGCTATGGCTCACCAGCGGCTGGCTCAACCCCGCACTTCATTGGCGCTTTGTTGGGCTTGAATAACAATGTTGATTTGAAGCATGTGCCATACCGGGGCTCTGTGCCAGGCGTGACGGATGTTGTGGGTGGTCAAATTGCTGCCATGGTGACACCGCATGGCGACTTCTTGGCAAATCACAAAGCTGGCAAGATGCGTATCTTGGCAACTTCAGGCAAAACGCGTTCCCCATTCGTACCAGAGGTCGCAACATTTGCTGAGCAAGGTTTCCCAGAGTTGACAGTGGAAGAGTGGTTCGGTTTCTATGCACCAGCTAAAACACCGGCTAACGTGGTGGCAGCTGCAAATGTAGCTATCAATGCTGCGTTGAAAGACAAATCTGTGCAAGACTCATTCCAAGTAGTCGGTTTGATTCCATATGGCGGCACACCTGCAGAGCAGTTGAAGAGCTCGCAAGTGGAGTTAGAGCGCTGGGGTCCGCTGATCAAGCGCATTGGTTTTACAGTAGACGCGTAATCACAAATAGCCACCCAGTGGCTATTTAGTGAAGAGCAAGAGAGAAATTGAATAAATAATATTTAAAGTATGGAGACAAGAAAATGAAAACCACGCTAGCAACTTTTTCAGTAGGAGTTGCCAGTGTGGCGCTCTTTTCAGCATGTTCACATTTAGGTGGGCAGCAAGAGACTTCTGCACAGTTAAAGGCAGCAACACCAGCGGCAATGTCTGGCAGTTGTGCGGACGTTACTGCAAAGTTCAAATACGACAAACTTCGTATCACGAGCAGCGTATCAGTCGCCGCAGGTGCTGTGGCTATGAGCGGCGCACCTACTGCACCAAAAACAGCCTATGACGCGCCTGCACATTGTTTGGTCAAAGGAGTCATGGACGAGCGCAAAGGCGCAGACGGAAAAGACTACGCCATCGGTTTTGAAATGCGTTTGCCAACGCAATGGAATGGCCGGTTTTATCACCAAGTCAATGGCGGTTTAGATGGTGTTGTTCAACCAGCACTTGGTGCATTAGGTGGCGGCCCGTTGACGGGTGCGTTGCATCAAGGGTTTGCGGTCATCAGCTCTGATGCGGGTCATAACGGTAGTCAAAATCCGTCATTCGGTGCGGATCCAGAAGCACGACAAAACTATGGGTATGGTGCAGTAGGCAAGTTAACGCCTATGGCGAAGGGTTTAATTGCTGCGGCTTACGGCAAAGCGCCGGATCGCTCGTACATTGGCGGGTGCTCCAACGGTGGGCGTCACACCATGGTGGCTGCATCTCGTTACGCTGATCAATATGATGGCTATTTAGTCGGTGCGCCTGGCTATCGATTGCCTCAAGCGGCCTTGGCACAGGTGTGGGGATCAGGTCAATGGAAAGACTTATCACCTGAGACACCGTTGGCTGCCTCTAGCCTGACACATCCTTTTGCACCCAGTGTCAAACTTCCAGATATCAGCCTTGGCTTCAACGCGCAAGACCGTCTAATCGTTGCAAATGCCATTTTGTCTAAGTGCGATGCACTGGATGGTGCGAAAGACGGATTGGTGCAAGACGTTGCTGCATGTCAAAAAACATTTGATGTTGTGCGTGACGTTCCGACTTGCACTGCTGGGCGCGACGGCAAATGCCTGAGCAATTTGCAAAAGACCACCATTGCTAAAGTATTTGCCGGTGGAAAAGCGTCAGATGGGAAACCCTTTTATGCAAATTTCCCCTTTGATGCCGGCATCAGTGCCGCCAACTGGGCCGCTTGGAAGTATCAAAATTCGCAGGCTTTAGACCCTGGGGCTCTCAGTTTTATCTTTGGGGGCGATGTGCGGACCGTCAAAGCCTTTGATAAAAATTATGACGAATTGCACACGGCAATTTATAGCAAACCGAAAGGCTTTCCAATAAGCTCAGACGAAAACATGAGTCCTGTCGGTTACGACAAGCCAAGTTACATGGGTGCGTTGCAAAAACGCGGCGCTAAGATGCTGACTTACCATGGGGTCAGCGACGCCGTTTTTTCAGAATTAGACACCCGCGCTTGGGTTGACCGCGTGGCTAGCAACGTGCCAAACAGTGGTAACGCGGTGCGTCACTTTTCTGTTCCTGGTATGAGTCATTGCAGCGCAGGGCCTGCTGCAGATCAATTTGATGCGCTCACACCTTTGGTTAAATGGGTGGAGCAGGGTGTTGCGCCAGAATCTATTATTGCTTCCGTTCGCGGGGTAGGTAATGCTGGTGGTGTGAATGCGGAACTTCCTAAAGAGTGGTCTTCTACACGTACGCGTCCTTTATGCGCCTATCCTGCTGTAGCAAAATACAAAGGCTCTGGTAGTATTGAAGAAGCGGCAAGTTTTAGTTGTCAGTAAATACATCTTAGAGAACTACGGAAGAAATGACCAGCGTGGAAAAAATCGATACAAGCTATCTCGAAACACTTCTCGGGTACAACGCCCGACGAGCTGCGCTGGTCATCATTGAGCTATTTTTAAAGCGGATGGCTGTTTACGATTTACGGCCGGTAGATTTTTCGGTTTTGTCGCTGATCACGCACAATCCGGGAATCAGTTCGCGCCAGCTGTGTTCTGAGTTAAATATTTTGCCTCCCAATTTGGTGGGAATGATCAATACTTTGGAAAAACGCGAGCTTATTTTGCGCCAACCGCACCCTAGCGATGGCCGCGTCATCGGTCTGCACTTGTCAGATGTTGGCAGCAAGCTGATGAGAGATGCTGAGCAAACAGCTAAAGCGCTAGAAGACGAGGCAGCTTCCAAGTTAACAGCGACTGAGCGTAAAACCTTGATGCGTTTATTGCAAAAAATCTACACTTGATCTTGCTATTCCAGCTGAATTAAACGCCAAGATGCTGTTGCAGTATTTCTGGCTTCGCTAATAGCTGTGCAGAGCTGCCTTCAAATACGACTTGACCTTTCACCAAAATCACATTGCGATCGGTGATTTGCGTTACGTGCTTCCAGTTCTTATCGACAATGATGCTGCTGATGCCAGATTCTCTGATCACGCCGCAGATGCGCCAAATCTCTTTGGCAATCAAAGGTGCTAAACCTTCGGTGGCTTCGTCCAAAATCAAGACATCAGGGTTGGTCATTAAAGCGCGTCCTATGGTCAGCATTTGTTGCTCACCACCGGATAGTTGTTGTCCACCGTGATTCAATCGCTCTTTTAATCGTGGGAAGGTGTCTAAGACTCGGTCGTAGTTCCAATCCTGTTGTTTTTGGGCGCGGATTTTGGCTGCTGCAGATTTCCCTGCACGAGCCGTCATTTTCAGGTTTTCAGTGACACTCAAGTTGCCAAAAATGCCACGTCCTTCTGGTACGTAAGCAACGCCTAATTGAGCAATTTTGTAAGGTGCAGCCCCAGTCATTTCTTGCCCCATCACAGCGACTGTGCCTGAGCTAGGCTTAACCAAGCCCATCATGCTTTTGAGCAAGGTGCTTTTACCCATGCCATTGCGCCCCATCAACCCGATGGTTTCACCCCTAGTAACCGAAAAATCAATACCTTGCAAAATATGGCTTGCACCATAGTGCGTGTTCAGGCCTTTTGTGGCTATCAGTAGATCCGTCATATGGGTGTCAGACATGCTCTTCCTCACCTAAATAAGCCGCTTGCACTTTGGCATCTGCACGCACCTTGCTTGGGTTGTCACTCGCAATCACTTGGCCATTAACCATCACAGTCAACTTGTCGGCTAGCGCAAACACAGCATCCATATCATGCTCCACCAGCAGCATGGCATGGTTTTTTTTCAAGGTGTGCAGCAATTCAATCATGCGCTCAGCCTCAGCCACGCCCATGCCGGCCAAGGGTTCGTCAAGCAATAAAACTCGTGGTTGCGTTGCTAAAGTCATGGCAATTTCTAGCTGACGCTGTTCACCATGGCTGATAGTTCCGGCGATAGCATGCATTCTATTTTCAAGCTTGCAGAGCTTAATTATCTCCGAAGCCGGCATATTTGTTGCCTGAGCAGCTATTGAATTTATAGCATTTTGTGTGTTTTTAAACCAGCTCAACGGATTCCAAGGTTGTTGGCTGTCGCGCGACTGGGCTGCTAAACGCACATTGTCCCAGACACTTAGCGGCAAAAACACATTGGTTTTTTGAAAGCTTCGCCCCAAGCCTTGTTTTGAAATTTTCTCAGCGCTCCATCCCGTAACATCGTGCCCATTCAGTTGGATGCTTCCAGAAGTCAAAGTTAAATCACCAGAAACCAAATTGGTCAGTGTTGATTTCCCAGCCCCGTTAGGACCAATCACAGCATGAATTTGGCCTTTGAACAAATCAATCGACACATCGTTCACGGCAGCCAAACCACCAAAGTGTTTGGTCAGGTTTTTAGCAGAAAGCAGCAAATCTGTGGATAAAGCGGTCATTTTGAGTTGCCTTTTGGGTATTCACGTTTTTGCAAAAATCGTTCAGCCAAACCCATAAGTCCGCGCGGTGCAAATATCACCACAAGTACGATGAATGTACCCATCCACAGCTGCCAGTGCTTGCCCAGATTAATATCTTTGCCGAACATTTGCAGTGTGGGTAAATCTTTCAACACATGCAAGACATATTCAAATGTAAATGCACCTACAAAAGCGCCTGCAAAGTTACCCATGCCACCCAAAATAACCATCATGATGGCGTGTGCGCTCATGTGAAAGCCCATCAATTCAGGGTTGACAAAACCACTTTGAGCGCCCCATAGGTAACCTGCCAAGCCAGCTAAACCGCCAGCAATGGTGAAGGCAGTCAGTTTGTAGCCGAAGGTGCCAAAACCCATGGCTTTCATGCGGTGCTCGTTGATGCGGATACCGGACAATGCTCGACCTAACGGGCTCCACAGCAAGCGACGCAAAAACACATAGACCAACAACGCTAAGACAAGGGTGACGTAGTAAAAAGTGATCTTGTTTTCTAAATCAAACAAGGTAAACCCGAAAACTTGTGCGCTGGGCTTGAAGTTGATGTACAAACCATCTGACCCGCCCAGTATTTTGTTGTCAAAGAACAGGAAAAACACCATCTGAGCAAATGCCATCGTCACCATGATGAAGTAAATACCATGCGTGCGCACGACAAAAAAACCGATGATCAAAGCAGCCAACGCCGATGCCAAAACAGCTACCGGCAGCGTCCACCACAAGCTAACTGCAGCATCTTGCGGCATTAAAAAAGCCAAGGCATAGCCCGCCAAACCAAAATAAGCAGCATGCCCCAAAGACACCAAACCGGTAACGCCTTGAAGCAAATCTAAACTCATGGCAAATATCGCCATGATGAGCATGCGCGTCACCATTTGCGTGTAAAAGTCTGTTCCCACCCACGGAAAGGCGAGCAGGGCGACCAAGCCCAAACCCAGTGCGATTTGCACACCGCGCGGCAGTATCTCTAAATTTGCTTTTGGTGAACTCATAAGTTGATCATGCTTTGAACAAGCCTTCAGGTTTCCACAGCAACACGGCAGCCATCAGCATATAAACCAACATACCAGACATGGATGGCAAAAGCACCTTACCAAATGTATCCGCCAAGCCGACCAACAAAGCTGAAATCAGCGCCCCCCGCACCGAACCAATGCCACCAATCACCACCACCACAAAGCACATGATGAGAACTTGCGAGCCCATGTTGGGATACACGCTAGATATGGGCGATGCAATCATCCCCGCAACCGCAGCTAAGCCCACACCCAAGGCAAAAACCACAGCATGGATCAGTTTGATGTTGATGCCCAGTGCCTCTGTCATATCGCGGTTAAAAGCACCCGCACGAATTTTCATGCCCAAACGCGTTTTAGCGATGAGCCAATACAAACCTAATGCTAAAGCGATGCAGACCGCCGACATAAAGAGACGGTAAACGGGGTAAGACAAGTTATCCGTTAGAGGAATCGAAGCGCTTAACGCTTCAGGAATAGTCACGCCATGCACATCGTCGCCCCACAGTATGGAACGGAGTTCTTCAAAAATATAGATCAATCCAAAAGTGAGTAGCACTTGGTCTAAATGGTCACGCTCATAAAAATGCCTGAACAGCAGCCATTCCAGCGCCAAACCGAATAACACAGCTAGTGCGATGCCGACAATGATGGCTAGCGTCAAACTACCCATCAACGTGCTCAACCAATAAGCCAAGTAAGCACCCAGCATATAAAAGCTGCCATGCGCCAAGTTGACCACGCCCATGATGCCGAAAATCAGCGTCAAACCAGCAGCTAGCATGAACAGCAGCAGGCCGTACTGCACGCTGTTCAGCAACTGTATGAGGAAGGTAGGGAAATCCATGAATCCGTTATTTGCTTGGAATTAGAAAAATAGGGAGACAAACTCCCTATTTAGAGCGGAGCAGAAAAGTTAGATTAAGAAATCTTGCAACCCGCGCCAGAGTCTGCCAAGGCTTTAGCAGCAACACCAAGGACTTTGTTTTCCTTGTTTTCAACGATGCGCAAGTAAATATCTTGCACCGGGTTGTGTGCCTTGCTCATCGTCCACTTACCACGCGGGCTGTTGATGGTGGCGGACTCCATGGCTTTGTACAGTTCAACCTTTTTGGTGACATCGCCTTTGACGGCGTTCATGCCTTGAATCAGCAGCAAGCCGGTGTCGTAGCCTTGAACCGCATAAACATCTGGCTGCAGTTTGAAGGTTTTCGCGTAATTCAGACGGAACTCTTTGTTGCGCGGTGTGTCTAGTGAGTCGCTGTAATGCAGTGTCGTCATCACGCCATTAGCCGCTGGGCCTGCTGCATCCAAAACGCCTTCTGTCAAAAAGCCTGAGCCATAGAGTGGAATCTTGCCCTGCAAGCCAGCTGCCGCGTAGTCTTTCATAAACTTAGCCGCACCGCCACCCGCAAAGAAGCAAGCCACAGCGTCTGGTTTCAATGCCGCGATTTCAGTCAACAGCGCTTGAAATTCAACATTAGGGAATGGCAGGCCAAGTTCTTTGATGATGGTGCCGCCGGCCGCTGTGTAGCTTTCTTTGAAACCCTCAAAAGCCTCGTCACCAGCAGCGTACTTCCAAGTGATCCATACCGCTTTTTTGTGACCTTTAGCCATCATTGCAGCGCCCAAAGCGCGGGTTGGTTGCGAGTTGCTAAAAGAAGTACGGAACACATTGGGCGCACATTGCGCGCGTGTTGCGGCATGAACGCCAGCGTTAGGAATCAAGCTCAACACACCGCTATCACGCGCGACTTTGTGAATACCCATTTGCACGCCTGAGTGGACGGTGCCCACCAAAACATCCACTTTGTCGCGCTGCACAAGTTTATTGGCGTTTTCAATGCCTTTGGATGGCTCGGATTCGTCATCCACTTTGAAAAATTCAATTTCACGTCCACCAAGCTTGCCGCCTTGCTCATTGATAGCCAAGCGGAAGCCGTTTTCAATCGCCACGCCCAACTGTGCAAATGTGCCGGTGTAAGGCAGCATCAAACCAACACGTAGTTTGCCAGTTTGAGCCTGAGCTTGCTCAGAAACGAGCAGTCCTGTCGAAGCTGCACCAATCAAGGCGGCGCTGCGTGACAAAACTTGGCGACGAGAAGTAGAACTTGTTTTCATGGAAACTCCTAATTAATTGGATTGGATTGGTGAGAATATGAATTATTGTGCATGCATGATAAGCGTACATAGTAATTATTTTTATAGGACAAACCCTTGGTGCAAATTTTTTCTGGCAAATGCCATTTAGCTTGTCCATTTATGAATCCTAAATACTTTTAGCGACTAAATAAATACAGAAATACCCGATTGACAAAATATATTTCATATCTAAACTATTTAGTCATGAACATACTTTGCTTAGGCGGTGGTCCCGCCGGTCTTTACTTTGCAGTGCTCATGAAGCAACAAAACCCAGCCAACGTCATCACCGTGGTGGAGCGCAACCGCCCTTTTGACACTTTCGGCTGGGGCGTCGTGCTGTCGGACCAGACGCTGGCGAACCTACAAGCGGCGGATGCGACCAGTGCGCAGTTGATTGGTGATGCTTTCAACCACTGGGACGATGTAGAAGTTTTCTTCAAAGACCGCAGCGTCCGCTCTACGGGACATGGTTTTTGTGGCATTGGGCGCAAAAAGCTGCTCAATATTCTGCAAGACCGTTGTCTGGAGTTGGGTGTGAACCTGGTGTTTGAGACCGACGTGCAAGACGACCAGACCATTGCAACGCAGTACAACGCAGACTTGGTCATCGCTTGCGATGGCCTGAATAGCCGCATCCGCACCCGCTATGCAGACGTTTACCAGCCCGACATCGACACCCGCCAATGCCGCTTTGTTTGGTTGGGCACACGCAAAAAATTCGATGCCTTTACCTTTGCTTTTGAGCAGACCGAACACGGCTGGTTTGCCGCACATGCCTACCAGTTTGACAAAGAAATGGCGACTTTCATTGTCGAAACGCCCGAGGAAGTCTGGCAAGCGCATGGTTTGGACAAGATGGAGCAAAGCGAGGCAATCGCCTTTTGCGAGCGCCTGTTTGCCAAACAGTTAGATAACAACCCGCTCATCAGCAACGCTTCCCATTTGCGCGGTTCAGCGATTTGGATTCGTTTTCCGCGCGTGATCTGCAAAAACTGGGTACACACCGTATCAATTGCTGGCAAAGACGTTCCCATTGTTTTGATGGGCGATGCAGCGCACACCGCGCACTTCTCCATAGGCAGTGGGACAAAATTGGCGCTGGAAGATGCTATCGACTTGGCCAACGAGTTCGCCACAGCGCACGACATGAAGCAAGTGCTGCAAGGCTACGAAGCCCGCCGCAGCGTTGAAGTGCTAAAAATCCAGAACGCCGCCCGCAATTCGACGGAATGGTTTGAAAACGTGCAGCGCTACAGCGGCATGGAGATTGAGCAGTTTGCCTACTCGCTCATGACCCGCTCCCAACGTATCAGCCATGAAAACCTGCGTCTGCGTGATGCAAACTGGCTGGGTGATTATGAAAACTGGATGCAAGCTTCCGTTCGGGCTGAGCCCTTCGACGGGCTCAGGACAGGCTCTGTCGAAGCCTTCATCGACAATGCCAAGCAAACCCTTCGACAAGCTCAGGGCGAACGGGTGAGTACGCCACCGATGCTCTTGCCCTTCAAAGTGCGCGACATCACCCTCAAAAACCGCGTCATCGTCTCCCCCATGGCGACCTATAGCGCGGTAGACGGCGTACCGCAAGATTTTCACTTGGTGCATTTGGGCGCAAGAGCCCTGGGCGGCGCGGCTTTGGTAATGGTGGAAATGACCAGTCCGACGCCTGAAGGCCGCATCACCCCCGGCTGCACCGGTTTGTGGAACGACGCTCAAACCCTCGCGTTCAAACGCATCACCGACTTTGTCCACACCAGCAGCAGCGCCAAAATTGGCCTGCAGCTCGGCCACAGCGGCCCCAAAGGCTCGACACAGTTGGGTTGGGAAGTGACTGATGAACCGCTCGCCAAAGGCAATTGGCCACTTATGGCCGCCAGTGCCTTGCCTTATGGTGAGCAAAACCAGACACCCAAAGCCATGAGCCGTGC
>Ga0114940_10000720_pt1 | contig 14064 bp, 7 predicted proteins | sample ColdCreekSource_FD_87195 | JGI IMG/M metagenome (GOLD analysis project Ga0114940, IMG submission 87195) | Groundwater microbial communities from Cold Creek, Nevada to study Microbial Dark Matter (Phase II) - Cold Creek Source | ecosystem: Environmental > Aquatic > Deep subsurface > Groundwater ... | reverse complement strand
GAGGCCAGCGCCAGCGACACCCGAGACGCCATGGGCGAGCTTACGAACATGGTCGGCGGGAACCTGAAGGGCTGCTTGACCGGTCCTGCCCAGCTTTCCCTGCCAACGGTGTTCGAAGGCTCGGAGGTCCAGTTTGCCATCCACGGCGCTCAGCGCTTGCGGCAGGTATGCATGCAATGCGAGGAGGGGTCCATCTCCGTTGTGCTGTGGGAACAAAACGGTGCTGAAGGGAGGACGCCGTGAGTAGAGAGGCCAAGGATTCCTGGGTGAACTTGAACTCCATAATCGCCCACACAACGGAGCTGGAGCCGTTGGCACCGGCCATCACGCGGTTGGTCGGACTGCTCGCCGCAAGCGACCCCGACATGCGGGAAGTCGAAAGAACCATGAGCTTCGACCCGACCATCGTCCTGCGCGTGGTTGGAGCTGCAAATTCGGTCGTGTACGGCGGCAAGTTCAGAGTGCGTACCGTGGGCGAGGCACTGCTTAGGTTGGGCACGGGTCCGGCGCTCAATTTGATCATGAGTTCGGCGGCGCGGAAGCAGATGACCGGTGGCGCGCCGGCCTATCGTATGCGCGAGATGGAACTGTGGACGCACTCCGTTGCTACGGCGGTGGCGGTCGAAGTGGGTGCTAAGCGTGGATGGCCCGGGTTTACTCCTGCGGCTTTTACTGCTGCGCTCATTCACGACATCGGGAAGGTGCTGTTAGCCAAGCACATGGAAGCGGATCTCGTGGAGCTTCTGGAACGTGCGGAGCGTGAGACTTCCCAAAAAAGGGCGGAGCTCGAGGCCGAAATTTTAGGGGTTCATCATGGTGAGGTGGGCGGATTGATTGCGCAGCACTGGAAAATGCCGGAGGACATCGTGTGCGGGGTCACGCAGCATCATAGCGAAGCGGAAACCAAGCCCCTCTGCGTAGCGATACGCGCCGCCAACCTGATGGCCAAACGCGCTCTGGGAATCAAACAGGACCCGCAGGCCCCTGCGGACAGCGCCATATTACAGTTGGAACTGGATCAGGAGGCCTGTGACAAATGGTGTGCAGAAACAGGGGTACAGGTTCGCCAGGTGGCCGGTCTTTACGGCATTACGTTGCCAGATGGTCTAGGCATACAAAATGGAGAAGCACATGAGAATCCTGATCGTTGATGACAGCAAGGCCATGCGCATGATCGTGATGCGCACGCTGCGCCAAGCCGGGTTTGGAGCACACACACTAGAAGAGGCCGCCGACGGGAAGCAGGCGTTGTCAGCCATCCAGCTCTCCACGCCGGACTTGGTTTTGTCCGACTGGAACATGCCCGAGATGTTGGGCATCGAACTGCTTCAAGCTCTGCGCGCAGCTGGGAACTCCGTGCGTTTTGGGTTTGTGACTTCGGAGGGAACCGAAGACATGAAAGCCAAAGCTATGGCGGCTGGCGCACTGTTCATCATCGTGAAACCATTTACGCCCGAGCAGTTCAAGGCCGAGCTGGGACCGCTCCTCGGATGACGCAGTACCGCCGCTCAGAAATGAGCGGCACTTGTGGTGCGGACCTCCAGGTCTGCATCCCATTCGGCGCAGGTCTGGAGACCTGCACCACAAACTGAAGGTCACGAACTTGCGCGGGGCGGTACTCAGGGTCGGCTGCCATGTCCACTATCCTCACGTGCTCCAACGACAACGCCATTGGCAATCTGAAAGTCGCCGTGGAGGCGAACGCCGCGCCGCAACTTCCCCATGCGGCGGCCTATATCCTTAGAATCGATCCGTCTCAAATTCCTTGCGTACTCAAGATCGAGATGGATGTTTCTGTTCCCGATAAGGGCACGCCCTACCACGCCAAGGGCATTTTGCGCTGGTACAGCGACGGGTCAGACGAAAATCGACCGGGCGAGTTGGGTATTGAAATTATCGAGTTTCGCCCAGGCACTGTGTCTGACAGGAGTGTCGGCGTCCCGCCGGCCGTAGAGGCGTTTTTATCTACTCTTGCGTCTGCCCCCGTTGCAGAGGCGGCCAGCAGTGAAAATAGAGTTAAAGGGCCGCCGGTCGTACCTATGCCTTCGGCTCATGCCGTGAAAGACATGCTGAAGGATCTCGTGGGTACCACGGTCATCGTTCGAGAGAAACCGGGCTGGCAGCCCGTGCCTTCGTCACTGGTTGCGTATTACGCGACCACCGACAAAACCGTCCTGGCATGGGTCGCATGCAGTTGCGAATGGGCTTGCGTGGTAGCCGGCGCACTGACGGCCATTCCTGCAGCCACAGTAAAAGAAGCCATAGATGCGGGGGTGGTTTCCGAGAGCTTCCTAGAGAACGCGAAGGAAGTGTTAAACATCTTTACCAACCTGCTGAACAGCGCCCAGACGCCTCATTTGACGTTTCAAAAAATGGCTGCATACGGGAACGCGGAAGAAGCGAAAACGTTTGCGAGCCTTTGCGCCCAGCCCGCCGTACGTTTGGAATTGGAAGTTGAAGTCGAAGGGTACGGAACGGGAAGCATGAGTCTGTGGACCGGCATGGTCGCACCCCAGGCGTCGAGCTGAGCGGCGCACTCCCGTGACTTTGGGTTAGCGATTCAGGGCTTCTTCAACTTTTCAAGCGCCTGCTGCACTGCCCGGTCGTTGCCGTAACGCTGGCGCAAAATCGCGGATTGCACCTGCAACACATCCGGGTCCGACTCACAGGCCAGCAGTTTGAGCAGGGTGTACGCGTGTAGGTCTCGTGCAGCAACATGACGTACACCGACAGCGATGGAACCTATACGCTGGTGGCGCTGGCCAACGGCCCCTACACGTTGCGCCGGTAAGCCCTAGAAGTCACTTCGCCTAAACTGTCCCGCGCCCAGCACGCTCTAATGGGTCGATGGTGACTGACAATCTGGACAAGAATCGCTGCGTACACTACATTCTCGGACATGCACGAACGCGCCCCGACGCCCCCGACTTCACGCTTGTGGATTGGCCTGCCGACCGTCATGGTGCTGGCCACGTGCGTCACAGCACAAGCTGCGGCTCATGCAGATGACCCTACTTGTGCTTCCGCTCCAAACCTGAGTTGGACGGTACGCGGCGGTGCGGCGCACTCGGCTTGCGCGGCACGCAAGGCGCTGGCCAAGCAGGCCGCACTGGTGATTCAGGTCTTCGACCGCATTTCCTGCGCCGCACCCGCGTTGCCCATTCCCGTGCTCGTCGTCCACGTTCGGCCCTCCACGCCGCAAGCATTTCGTTTGGCCGCACGACTTGATCCGGTTCGTTCCAACCACCAGCCCTCCGCTCCATAGGTACGCAGGCGTAACGCGCTGCTACCTGGCTCAGCTTACAGTGCCGGTTTGCGGATTGCGTTTAGCTACCACTCCACATTGTTCATGAATACCTTGGAAGCGTGCTCCAAACCTTTTACAGAACATAACTTTAAACCACGGAGAACACCGCGAGCGCCGAGAACTGCCAGTGTGGTGAAGTGCGTTTAGAAATCACTCTGTGCGCGCTCGAATGCTCCCGTGTGAATAGGAGTTTCCCATGTCCATGGATGCGATAACCGAATTCGTCGGCAATGTCATTGGCACCCTGTTTGGTGCGCGTTCGGCCAAGATCCTCAAGCGCCTCGCTCCACGCATTGAACAGATCAACGCGCTGGAGCCGAAGCTGGCCCGGCTGTCTGATCAGGAACTCAAGGCGCACACCGTCAAGTTCCGTAAGCAGATTGCTGAAATCCGTGAGAAGGACCCCAAAGCCGATAGCAATGGAAAGATGGCGCGTTTCCTGGAGCAAATTCAGCCCGAGGCGTTTGCGCTCGTGCGTGAAGCGGGCAAGCGCACGCTAGGCATGCGGCACTTCGACGTGCAACTTATGGGCGGCATGGTGCTCCATGAAGGCATGATTTCTGAAATGGTAACCGGCGAAGGCAAGACGCTGGTCGCCTCGCTGCCTAGTTATCTGAATGCACTGCCACGGCGTGCAGACGAATACGCCTACGTCCACGTCGTCACGGTCAACGATTACTTAGCCAAGCGCGACGCAGATTGGAATCGGCCGCTCTTCGAGTTGCTGGGCATGACCTGCGGGGCGCTTCAGGCCAGCATGGACAGTTTTGAGCGCCATCCCGCTTATGCCTGCGACATTGTCTACGGGATGAACAGCGAATTTGGTTTCGACTATTTGCGCGACAACATGAAGCTCGAACCCGAACGACAGGTACAGAAGGTCCGCCATTTTGCCATCGTCGATGAAGTGGACAGCGTGCTGATCGACGAGGCCCGCACGCCGCTGATCATTTCTGGGCAACCAGAAAAGGGCGAATTGGATCGCTATATTACGGCGGGCAAACTGGCCACGCACCTGAAGCCCGTTCCCGAAGCTGAGGCCGAGCGCGTCGTAGCCCAGCGCTTGCAGGGCATCTTTGACGAACCACGCGAAGGCCACTACATCGTCGATGAAAAAGATCACGCGGTCTCGTTAACCGAAAGCGGCATTCACGAATGCGAACGCTTCCTGGGCATCGAGAACTTTTACGCAGGGGCGCACATGGAATGGCCGCACTTCATCGACAACGCGCTCAAGTCCAAGGAGCTTTACAAGAAGGGTTCGCATTACGAGGTCACCGAGGGCCGCGAGGGCAAGCTGGAGGTCGTCATCACCGACGAATTCACCGGTCGGCCCATGTTTGGAAGACGCTGGTCGGACGGCCTGCACCAAGCCATTGAAGCCAAGGAAATCCTGGCCGGCGAGAAGATCCAAGCTGAGGCCGAGTCCTACACGTTGGCCACGGTAACGGTCCAGAACTTCTTCAAGCTGTACCACAAACTGGCCGGCATGACCGGCACGGCGTTGACCGAAGCCAAGGAGTTCGGTCGTATTTATAAGCTGGAAGTGACCAGCATTCCGACCAACCGACCCATGCGGCGCATCAACCATCCTGACGTTATCTTCGGCACCGAGAAGGAAAAGTGGGAGGCGATGTGTCAGGAGATTGAGGACGCCCACCACACCGGACGACCCATCCTCGTCGGCACCACCTCGGTAGAAAGGTCCGAAATTCTGGCGGGGATGCTCGAACGTCGCGGGTACAAAGGCAGGTTCGAAGTGCTTAACGCACGCAAAGAAAACATCGCCAAGGAAGCCTTCGTGGTGGCCAAGGCCGGGCACCTCGGGGCCATCACGGTGGCTACTAACATGGCCGGTCGCGGCACGGACATTTTGCTGGGCACGTTTTCACTCGAACACCTCATGGCCCACTGGCAGAACTGCCGCCACGCTGGGAAGCCACTCGTGCCGAAAGACTTTGATGCAGGCCGCCCGCGCGAAGAACTCGAAAAACACCTACACGGCTATTGGGCAAAACTGTTTCTCGATCCAAAGGTCTTCGACGCTACCCCCGTCGAGGGCCGTCGTGAGGCGCTGGAAAAGTACTGGAAGGAATCTGGGCGCAATCCGTTGCGCGTGGCCGAAAGCGTACGCGAGCTGGGCGGGCTGCATATCGTGGGCAGCGAACGTCACGAGGCGCGGCGCATCGACAATCAGTTGCGCGGGCGCTCGGGTCGGCAGGGCGATCCAGGATCCAACCGCTTCTTCCTTTCGCTCGATGACGACCTGATGCGCATCTTCGCCAAAGACTGGGTGCGCAACTTCCTTCGTGCCAGCGGGATGAAGGACGGCGTGCCACTGGAGTCGCGCATGGTCTCGCGCTCCATTGAAAAAGCGCAGCGCCGCGTTGAAGAACACCATTTCGGCGTGCGTCGCCGCTTGCTGGAATACGACGAAGTCATGAACGAGCAACGCAAACTGGTTTACGACCTGCGCCAGCGCATTCTCGAGTACCGTGACTTGAAAGAAACCATGTCCGACTGGATTGAGGACGTGGTAACGCTGGCCGTCTCGCGCGAGGCGTCGGGGAACACTGTTCCGCGTGCCGACGGCAGTCGTAAGCTGGCTGCATGGGCCAAACAGAAGTTTGCTCTGGAACTTCGAGCGGAGGATTTGAGCGATAAATCCGAGCGCGAAACAGAAGACTTCCTCATCCAAAAGATTAAGGGTCAGTATGCGCAACGCGAAATGGATCTGGGGGAAGTGCTCTTGCCGCAGACACGGCTCATCAACTATACGCCGGAGCAGCTCGCGTTGACCGGCACGGAGCGCGTCGAGATGGCGCGCAGGAGCCTTTCCGAGGCCACCGGCATCCCGCTTGAACAGGTCCAGCTCGACGCCGGTCGTATCGAGGCAGGCAACCTACCCACACGCGCCGATATAGCTGTCACGCATGGGAAGATGCGGCTGCTTGAACGTTTCATCATGCTTGACATCATCGACACCAAGTGGAAAGAACACCTCCACAACATGGACACGCTGCGCGAAGGTATTTACTTGCGCGGCTATGCGCAGAAGGATCCGAAACTCGAGTACAAACGCGAGGGCTTTGAGCTTTTCAAGGACATGTTCACGGCGATGAAAGAGCAAGCCACCGACTTGCTTCTAAAGACCAAGGTCAGCGAGGAAATTGAAAAGCAGGAAGTCGAGAGTGTGTGGAACGAAGAGGCAGCGCAGGCCACGCACGCCGAGGCCAAGAGCGCCTTCGAGGGCGCTCCAGCACCCTCCGGCGGTTCAGCCGAAATGCAGGCGCACAGCGAACACGGTGGCGCGGACATCAAAGCGGTCGGGACCATTCGGCGTACGGGCAAGCGTTGCGGCCCCAACGATCCCTGTCCCTGCGGCAGTGGCAAGAAGTTCAAGAAATGCCACGGCGCGCTTGGCGGCGAGGGCTACAGCGGGCCGGACCTGGATGGCCGTCGCGGTCAAGCCGACCACAAAGGCCAGGCGAAAATTGGTGGGTGAATAGGGCTTGAGCGCGAGGGCTGCTTTTTTCGAGGGCGTAGCTCACGACACAACGTATTGAAATAGTTCGCCGTACTGTACTTGGGTACGCGTGTGAAAATCGCACATTTTGGGGTCGAACAAAGGGGTCAGGAGTCGTTGTTTTGGACAAACAACACTCCTGACCCCTTTGATTCCTCAATCTCAAGCCCGACAAATTCCATGGTGATTGGAACTACACAGTCCTGCCGACACAAAAGAAAACTTAGTCATGTTATTGTTGCGCGATTCCTAACCGTCCACCCCGTTTGTTCATTTTCTCGTATCTTCGTGGTTGGATTTGCCCTTAACACTGTCCCGAGCCTCAACACTCTTGCAGATAAAAATCTGCAGTAGCAGTTCGGATACCAATAAGGCAAGAGCACCGATAAAAAGAGTGAAAGCCGCGTTTAGCACAATGCCACTTGCGTTCCACTCGTGGCGACCAATAAAAATCAACGGCCATTTTCGGTATGCCCAATCAGGAAATGCAACCGTTCACCACAAAGCCCACAAAGAACAGTCTTGTCGTTCCCGTCCCGAGCTATGACCAACAAAAGTCGGCGCTCCCTTTAAGGCGCGCGGTGCCCGCGCACACAAAATCACCCCGCTCGTATCCACCAGTGCGGTTTCTGGACACCGTCCACCAATCAAAGCAGTGTGTTCAATTTCAGTGGCCCGGATTAAAGCAGCGCGGCACCTGAAGCATGCTCGATTTCAGCCACGTTCTGGCGGGCAAAGCGTGTATCCACCTATGGCGGATTCAGTTGTCCGCATGCATTTACAGTGTCCATCTTTGCACAATTCGCAACGGCTGAAAATGGTACGGGACGTGCGTTCTGTACGAAGCGCCGTCCAACCGAAAAGCATATTTTGGGCAAGGAGAACCAGCACGTGAATTCTGTAGAGAAGTTGAAGGCAGAAAAAGACGGGCTGGAGGTGCTGCACGACTTAGACCGCTTTGCGGCACTGGACTGGACAGCGCTACCGGACCCAGATGTGCAGCGGCTGAAGTGGGTGGGATTGTTTCTTCGCGACCAGACGCCGGGTCTGTTTATGCAGCGCCTGCGCATCACGCACGGCTGCCTGACCTCGAACCAAGCGCGGGCTATCGCGGACTGTGCTTCGAGAGTCGGAGGCGTGATCGATCTTACGACGCGGCAGCAGATCCAACTCCGCAACCTCGACCTCAAGGATGTGCCGTGGCTCTTCCGACGGCAGCATGCCGTAGGTTTGCATTCGATGCAGACGGGGATGGATAACGTCCGCAACATTACCGGCTGCCCAGTGTCGGGGCTGGACGAGAACGAGCTGCTCGACACGCGCACCCTTGCGCGCGAGTTGACGGATCAGATCGTGGGCAACCGCAGATACACGAATCTCCCGCGCAAGTTCAACCTTTCTATCACCGGCTGCCGGGAGAATTGTGCACACGCGGAATCCAACGACCTGGGCCTAGTGCCCGCGTACGCGCCAGGTTCCAACGGCACGTGCCTGGGGTTCAACGTATTCGCCGGGGGCGCGCTCGGCGGCGCTCAACCACGGCTGGCGACCCCGCTGGACCTTTTTGTTCGCCCGGAGGAGGCCGTCGAGATCGCGCTACTCGTGCTGGACATCTACCGCGATCACGGACCTCGAGAGAGCCGTCACAAGACTCGGCTGAAAGTCCTTCTCGAGGCGTGGGGCGAAGAACGTTTTCGTGAGGAGTTGGAACGCCGCGCGGGGCGTCCGCTGGAGCGCGCTGGACACCAGGAATTCATGGGCGACGGCGTGAACGACCACTTGGGCGTGCGACCGCAGAAGCAGCCCGGTCTTCATTACGTCGGACTGTGCGTGCCGGTGGGACGCATGGATGCACGGCAGCTCACCGAGGCCGCAAGGCTGGCAGAAGTCCATGGGTCCGGCCAGCTACGCCTGACGGTAGGTCAGAACATCCTGATTGTGAACGTACCGGAGCGCAAGCTGAACGCCCTGCTTGCCGAACAGCTACTCCAGGAACTGCGTCCTGCGCCTTCGCCTTTGATGCGCGGACTGGTCGCCTGCGTGGGCAACGATTACTGCTCGTTTTCTACGATCGACACCAAAGGGCTGGCCTTGGAGCTGGTACGGGATCTGGAACGCCACTTGCCGACAGGACCTGCTCCGCGCATACATATTTCGGGCTGCCCGCGCGCCTGCGGCAAGCATCATGTCGCCGACATCGGACTGCTTGGGTTCCAGCAGCGCGAGAAGGGCCGTGCGGTACCCGCAGCGGAAATCTTTACCGGCGGCAGCTTGGGCGCGCAGCCGCAGATCGCCCAGAGCACGGGCCAACGCATCGCTTGGCCGGAGCTGGCGGAGTTCGCTGCGCGGACTTGGCGTGAAGCCTTGAATCGCAAGTCGCCTACGGCGGCGGCCGATTGAACCCTTCCTACGGATGTCACCGGAGCACTCACGTCTTATGTCAGCGCACGTTCAAGGATTTCTTCGCGTCGGCCACCTACCTACGCTTTGCAGCGCCGTACAATACCTTGGCCTGAGTTCCATGGGCTGGGCCCTGCTGGGCGCGTTGGGGAATCACGTGGCAGGTGAGTTCGGCCTCACGACCAGTCAGAAGGGCCTGCTGGTCGCGCTGCCGCTGCTCAGCGGCGCGGTGTTGCGACTGGTTCTTGGCCTGCTGGTGGACCACTTCGGCGCTAAACGCACGGGGCAACTCGGCCTGGTACTGACGCTCGCACCGCTACTCTACGGCTGGCTGGGGTGTGCGACCGTAACCGATGTCTACCTGATCGGGCTGCTGCTCGGCGTCGCAGGAGCCAGTTTTGCCGTAGCGGTTCCGCTCACAAGCCGTTGGTATCCTCCGGAGTATCAAGGCTTGGCGATGGGCCTCGTCGGCGTAGGGAACAGCGGCACGCTGCTGGCGACGTTATTCGCTCCACGGCTAGCGGAAGCGTTCGGTTGGCGCTGCGTTTTCGGGCTGGCGGTGATTCCGTTGCTCATCAGCCTGATCCTCTTTACGCTCCTGGCACGCGAACGCCCCAACCCTGCACCGCCGGAGCCTTTTCGCAAGCAGTTTGCGATCTTGAGGGAGCCGGACTTGCTCAACTTCTGCTGTCTGTACGCAATCACGTTCGGCGGATTCATGGGATTCGCAAGTTTCCTGACGATCTTTTATCACGACCAATACGGGCTGGAGAAAGTGCACGCGGGAGACATGGCGACAGTCTGCATTCTCGCCGGGAGCGCTCTGCGTCCAGTGGGCGGATACCTTGCAGATCGGTGCGGCGGAACGCACGTATTGCCGCGCCTCTACTTCGGCGTGGCGGCGGCGCTTGCCGCGCTCTCGTTCTTGCCTCCGTTCTGGTTCGCGTTGCCGCTCTTCTTAGTCCTGCTGGCGCTTCTGGGCGCGGGCAGCGGGGCGGTCTTTCAACTCGTGCCTCTGCGTTTTCGCGTGCATCTGGGTGCCGCGACCGGGATCATCGGTGCCGCCGGCGGCCTGGGTGGATTCTTTCTCCCTACCTGGCTGGGGTACACGCGCACGCATACCGGCAGTTATGGCACGGGCCTGGCGATTTTGGCCTGTCTTTGTGTAAGCGGCGCGGCGCTCCTCTTCAAGGTGCGGCCCGGCTGGAATGCGGGCTTCCTTCAAGCCAACGCCGGTGCGAGGGCCAGCCTTTGAGCAGTCCAGCGCACGTCCACAGCGGAGAAGCGGTCTGCCCCTATTGCGGCGTCGGCTGCCGCACGTGGGTGGAAGCGGAAGACAACCGGATCGTGCGCGTGAAAGGCGTTGCGGACGCGGCGGCTAACCTGGGTCGCATCTGCCCCAAAGGCGCGACGCTCTGGCGAGTCGTGGACACGCCCGACCGACTGCGCACGCCGCTGTGGAGGGCTTCGCGCGGCGCGGAGTTCAAACGTCTCTCGTGGGCGAATGCCGTGCGCACCGCCGCGCAGCGGTTGGCGGAGATACGCGCCCGCCATGGTCCTGACAGCATCGCGTTCTACGGCTCCGGCCAGCTCGATACGGAAACCGCGTACCTGATCTGCAAGCTCTTCAAGGGACATCTCGGGACCAACAACACCGATTCCAACAGCCGCCTATGCATGTCGAGCGCCGTGGCCGCGTACACGGCCGCGCTGGGTAGCGACGGCCCACCCACTTCGTATGACGACATCCGTCACGCACGCACGATCCTGATCACCGGCAGCAACATGGCCGACGCGCATCCGGTGACATTCGACTTCGTGCGCCAGCGCGACGCACCGGAGACCACGCTCATCGTCATCGATCCGCGACGCACGAAGACAGCAGAGGCGGCCGACCTGCACCTGCCCTTGCGCTGCGGTTCGGATTTGGCGCTCTTCCACGCCCTGGCAAAGCTCTCCTTGAGCCAGGCGGACCAGGGCTTCATCGAACGACACACGACGGGGTTTGAGCCCTACCTCGCCTTCCTGCACGGCTTGGACCTTAACGCCTGCATCCGCGAGACCGGGCTGGCGCACGAAGCGGTCGAACGCGCCGCGAAGCTGCTGCACGGTGGCCCGCTACTTACCTTTTATTGCATGGGCACGAACCAAAGTTCGGAAGGCGTGCGCAAGAATCTCGCGATCATCAACCTGCACCTCATGCTAGGCCAGATCGGCAAGCCCGGCGCAGGGCCTTTTTCTCTGACGGGCCAGCCCAATGCGATGGGTGGGCGCGAGGCAGGCCTGCTCGCACATCAGTTGCCCGGCTACCGCTTGACCGATAATGCGGCGCACCGCCGCGAGTCCGAGGAGTACTGGCATCTGCCCGGAGGTTCGATTTCCCCACGCCGTGGCCTAACCGCAGTCGAGATGTTCCGCGCTTTGGAGCAGGGCCGCCTCAAGGCGATCTGGATCGCGGCCACCAATCCAGCCGCCAGCCTGCCTGACCTGCATCAGGTACGGCGCGCCTTCGACCGTGCCGAGCTGGTGATTGTGCAGGACTGCTATCATCCAACCGACACCAGCGTGCGCGCAGACCTGCTGCTGCCGGTCGCGCAGTGGGCCGAGAAGGAATGGACGAGTACGAACAGTGAGCGCACGGTGAGTTTCAGCGCGCGCATCGTGGACCCAGTGGGGGAGGCCCTTCCTGATTGCGAGATTGTGCGCCGCGTCGCGGTGGCGCTGGGCGCGCCTGGATTCACGTATTCTTCGCGCGACGCGATCTGGGACGAATTCCGCAAGCTGACTGCGGGCCGACCCTGCGACATGAGCGGCATGAGCGCGGAACGCCTGCGCCGCGTGCGGATGCTCCAGTGGCCCTGTCCGGACGCCGATCATCCGGGTACGCTCCGGCGCTATACAGACAAGTGCTTTGCTACCCCCGACGGGCGCGCGCGCTTTCACCTCACCCCGGCGTCGCAGCCCATGGAACGAACCGACCACGAATTCCCACTCACTCTGACCACCGGGCGTCTGGCCGCGCATTGGCACACGCGAACACGCACCGGCAACGTCCCTTCGTTCAATCGCCTAGCCCCACACCCTACGCTGCAATTACATCCCACAGACGCAGAAGCGCGAGGCATCGCGGACGGCGACCTCATCCTTGCGTTCAACCGGCGCGGAAGCGTCCGGATCGCGGCGGAGGTCACTACGGCCACGCCGCCTGGCACGGTCTTCGGCACGTTTCATTGGGGCGATCTTTTCGAGAAGGAGTGCAATATCAATTACCTTACGCATTCCGCCCTGGACCCGGTCAGCTGGCAGCCTGAGTTCAAATACGCCGCCGTCGAAGTGCGCGGCTTACGCCCAAGTTGAACGTATCCTCCGGCGATCCGGGCGTCGCGGCCACGAGTTCCTGATGCTGTTCTTGGTGGCTTCGAGCCATTGCGGTGAATCGTTACAAAAGCACAGTACCCCTTGTCGAAGACTTTCGACTGAGGAGGACCGGGAACGGCAGCTACTTCTTTTCCGTTCCTTCCAAAGTCCGCGCCACGAGAGTGATCGTGTAGACTTCGACCATGTCGTCCTGCTTGACGTCATCGTAGCCGTATAGCTTCACGCCGCACTCGAACCCTTCGCGAACCTCGCGGGCGTCATCCTTAACGCGCTTCAAACTGTCTAGTTTACCGGACCAGATCGGCACGCCCTGTCGGACCAGTCGGACCAAGCTGTTGCGTTGGATAATGCCATCGAGCACGAAGCAACCGGCGATGGTGCCGACCTTGGAAATCTTGAACGTCTGGCGCACTTGTAGGTGTCCCTGAATCGTCTCTTGCTCGAAGGGCTTGAGCAGGCCTTCCAGCGCGAGGCGCATCTCATCGATCACTTCGTAAATGATCTGGTAAGTGCGCAGATCGACGCCGCGATCTTCGGCCAGCCGACGCGCACCTGGGTCGGCAGAAACGCCGAAACCGATGACGATGGCGTCCGAAGCGTCGGCGAGCGTTACGTCGGTCTCGTTGATGGCGCCGACGGCCGCGTGCAGCACTTCCACCTTGGCCTCGCCGGTGGAAAGCTCCACAATGGCGTTCTCCAGCGGAGCGAGCGAACCCATCACGTCCACCTTGAGGATGACTTTGAGCGCAGCGACTTCGCCCTGCGCGATCATATCGTGCAGGGTTTCAAGCGTAACGTGGTGACGGTGGCGCAAGCCTTCCTGCCGCAGCAGCATGGCGCGCTTATCGGAGATTTCAGCGGCCTGCTTGATGCTGCTCAACACGTGGAATCGTTCGCCGGCCAGCGGGACTTCGTTCAAGCCGGTGAGTAGCACGGGCGTCGAAGGACCGGCTGTTGGGAACTCCTCGCCGCGATCGTTAAGGATTTGGCGCACCGAGCCGTACGCGTGGCCGGCGACTATGACATCCCCACGGCGCAGGGTGCCCTCTTGGACCATCAGGGTGGCTTCGATACCTCGTCCGGGGTGCTTGTGCGCTTCGATGACTGTTCCGACGGCCGGCTTGTTCGGATTGGCCTTCAGAGCCATGACCTCGGATTCAAGGACCAGCTTTTCGAGCAATTGGTCCACGCCCTTGCCGGTCTTGGCGGAAACCGCTTCCCACTCCACGTCGCCGCCGTAGCCGGTAACGGCCACATCCTTTGCAGCCAGTTGTCCCTTGATGCGTTCGAGGTTGGCTTCAGGCAGGTCCACTTTGTTGATGGCCACGACCAAGCGGCGATTGGCGGCGCGTGCGTGGCTGATGGCTTCCTCCGTCTGCGGCATGACGCCGTCCACGGCGGAAACCACGAGGACCACGATGTCGGTCACGGTTGCTCCGCGCGCGCGCATCTC
>Ga0114940_10000719_pt1 | contig 14069 bp, 13 predicted proteins | sample ColdCreekSource_FD_87195 | JGI IMG/M metagenome (GOLD analysis project Ga0114940, IMG submission 87195) | Groundwater microbial communities from Cold Creek, Nevada to study Microbial Dark Matter (Phase II) - Cold Creek Source | ecosystem: Environmental > Aquatic > Deep subsurface > Groundwater ... | reverse complement strand
TCATCCCCATCGAAAAGATTCGCCTGCCACTCAAGAGCCTTACCTGCCAATCACCCACAAAACCTAAACCTCAACCTAAATTAACCTCAACAAACCTTTTTACCTCATACACCACCACACACCAATTTACAGACATAAAAAAGCTTGATCTATCACCCTCAGAGGGGCTGGCTGAATCAGCCGCTGGTCCAATTACCATGGTTCCAGCATGTGCCGGAAGGGCTACATGCGCCCAAGCCCGCTGGTCAGGGAGAACACCGCCACGAGAACACCGAAGACAATGCTGCCGACAAAAATGGCCATTAACACGAGCAGCGCGGGTTCAATTAAGGCAGTGAAATTTTGAATGGCCCGTTCAAGTTCCCGCTCATAGGTTTCCGCTGTGTGGCGCAAAGCTCCCGACAGGTCACCGGTTCGTTCGCCCACTGCCAGCATATCCAGCATCAGATCCGGAAAAAGCTTTTGACTGGTCAGGGCATCGTTCAAGCTTTTTCCCTCGCGGACCTGGACTCGCGCCTCACGTATGGCTGTTTTCAAAGCGGTGTTTGTCAGGGTTGCCTCCGCAACCTGGAGCGCATCCACCAGGGTGATTCCACTGTGAAGCAATGTGGAAAGGGTCTGGGTAAAACGGCTGTGTTCGTTCAGGGACAGAAGATTCCCAATGACCGGCCAGCGAAGCTTGCTGCGATCATAAAGCAGCCGATGTTGAGAGTCTCTCAGCCAATGACGACCAAGCAGGCATCCCACAAAGATGACAACCGGGATCAACCAGCCGAAGCGCGTCAATATATCACTTGTCGAAATCAGCATCTGGGTCTGCCATGGCAGGGCCTTTCCCAGCTCCTTGAACATCCTTGACAGGTTTGGCAGCATTCCAACCATGAAAAAAACCAGTGTTGCAATGCCTGCCACCACGATCATTGAGGGGTAGATAAGCGCTCCTGTCACACGCTGCTGGATGGCTTCGCGTCGTTGAAGGTGGTGAGCCAGTCGCTCCAGCACTTCGACCAGATGTCCGCTGACCTCTCCCGCTGCCACCATGGCGCGAAAAAGCGAGTTGAACAACTTGGGATGTGTTATCATGGATTCGGACAGGGACTTTCCACTCACAACACCGGCGCGGAGATCCTCGAAGACCGTTCCCCAAGCCGGGTCAGTGCTTCGCCGCGACATTACCGAGAGCGCTTCACTCAAACGCATGCCCGCCCGGATCAACTGAGCCATCTGCTCGGTTTTTACGGGCACATACTTTCGACGCGCCTTGAAAACAAGAAAGTTGCGTGCAAGGAAATTTTTTGTGCCGGCTGGCAGCCGGCCGTTGGCGGAAACCGTTACCCCCCGGCGCGTGCCGCCTTCCTCTTCAATCTTGACGACAAACCAGTTTCGAGCGGACAGGAGATGGCAGGCATGTTGCAAATCAGCAGCTTCAAGACGATCCCGATGCACGGTCCCCGAACGATCCTTTGCTTCAAACTCAAACCGGGCCATTTCTCTCAGTCCCCCTCTTCCGTTACGCGAATCACCTCTTCCACCGTGGTGATTCCATGAGCGGCCTTGAGCAGCCCATCCTGCCGGAGAGTGAGCATGCCCTCGGCCATGGCTGTATCGCGAATGGTTGAAGATGACGATCTGCCCAGAACCATGGGCCGAATGGCATCACTCATCATCATAAATTCATGAATTGCACTCCTTCCAAGATAACCAAGCTTGCTGCAGCTCTCGCATCCCACTCCCCTTTTGAACTGGAAATTTTCAAGACAGCTCTGAAGGAATTTTTGTTCGCTTTCCGACAAAATCCGTGGGGGGTCCACGATCTCGGCACAGTGAGGACAGACCATGCGAACCAGTCTTTGAGCAATCACCAGATTCAGCGATGATGAAACCAGAAATGGTTCGACACCCATATCGAGAAGTCGGGTGATGGCTCCAGCCGCATCATTGGTGTGAAGCGTGCTGAACACAAGGTGCCCGGTCAGTGAAGCGCGAATTGCTATCTCCGCCGTTTCATAATCACGAATCTCTCCAACCATGATCACATCGGGATCCTGACGCAGGATATGGCGCAGCCCCTTGGCAAAATTGAGATCAATGTCCGGTCGAACCTGAATCTGATTGACACCCGCCAGCTTGTACTCAATTGGATCCTCAATCGTGACGATTCGAATTTCGTCCTCATTGATTTCGCTCAGACACGCATAAAGAGTGGTGCTTTTCCCGCATCCGGTCGGGCCTGTCAGCAAAATAATGCCATGAGGATGTTGGATCATTTTTTGGAGATTTCCCTGGTTTGCCTGGGTAAATCCGATGTTGTCCAGTCCGATCACCACGCTTTGCCGTGTCAATAACCGCAGACTTACGCTTTCACCATGCGCTGTAGGGATGGTCGAAACGCGCACGTCCAGATCCTCCCCTTCGATGCGAACCTGCAAGCGGCCATCCTGCGGAAGCCTGCGTTCGGCAATATCCATGCTGGACATGACTTTGATGCGTGAAATAATGGCGTTCTCAAAACGTTTGGCATCAGCGGAAAGCGGCACCTGATGCAAAACCCCATCCACGCGGTAACGGATTCGCAGGGAATTCTCCATGGGCTCGAAATGAATGTCGGTCGCCCGCTCATGATGGGCTTCGCGAATCACCTGGTTGACAAAGCGGACAATCGACGTCTCTGATTCATTCAGATCTTCATCTCCAAATCGGTCGCTCTCTCCCAACTCCTGCCATTCCTCCTGATCCAGCATGGCGTGAAGAGTGTCGGCGCCGACACCATAGTGGTCCTTGATCAGTTTGAGGATGTTTTTCTCATCCACTTGAACCCATGCGATCTCCTTCTGCATGATATAAGTGAGCATGCCTGCGATCGTCGGATCGTGTGGATCTGAAGCTACAACCGTAATTTTACGGTCGGACTCATCCACAGGTATCACATGCCGCTCAAAGATCATTCTTCTTGGAAAGACCTTGGAGGGCTGGAAGCGGCCCAATTTTTCCTCGATTTCATCGATGTTCATCGTGGATGTGCTGCTCTGCAGTGTGCTCATGTGATTTACGAGTCGGTCCTTTTTGGAACAACAATCGTCCGCCTCCTGGGCCCTTCCACTGGTTGTGCCGTTGCGGTCGTGGATGGAGCCACACTCCATGCAGAAGCATCCGCAGGGGCGGCAAGCGGCGCCGGCGCAACATTCGCGGCTGTCGCGACATCCGCGGCCGCACCAAAACCTGCGGAAGCTGTTGGCGCCTGGGTACCAGCGGGCGGCGAGGCAACAGGGGCCGCAGGTGCTGGTGGAATGATTCTGACCGGCTGACCGGTTCCGCTGGATGGCGGGCTGATGTTCAAAGAAATGGTATTGCCATTTGCCGCAAAAACGACCCGTTGCTTTTCGAGGTCGATCTCCTTGACAACAATCCCATCCTCACTTTCACCCTGTTCCAGAAGATAACTTTTGCCTCTTCGCTTATCCTCAATTCCAACCCGGACCAGGTCACCCATAACCATAAAACCAGCAAAAATATATTCGCTATCGGCTGCTTTCATCAACATCTTCGGCTTTTGAGATTTGGGAACAAAAGGGTTTCGATCCGTGAGCTTCTGATATTTTTCAAGTCCATCTTCAGCAGCGACATCCTTCTCATTCCCTCCCAAACCTGTCGTCACAAAAAGCGTCCCCAGGATCAGAGGCAAAACTTGACGCGCCATTTCAAATAATCGCTTCATGGCTGTACCTACCACAAATTTCAAGCGCCTGCCAGTTTGTTCTCATTGTGCTGCGGCTGGTTTAAGAAACACCGAAAACACGATTTTGCCCTTCAACTTCTCCTCACCCTGTTTCAGCAGGCCAAGGCTGCAGGATTCGATACGCGGATAGGCGGGATCCATCTGGAGGGCATGCAAAAAACTCACCATCTCTTTGAGGCCACAACTTACATCACAATCCAGCTGGAGCTGGTTGGATCTCAGCCTGGCCTCAACCCTGCCGGTGGGTTTGGCGCCGGACTTCGACTCAGGCCCATTTTCGCGGTTGATCTTAAAGTCGTTCACATTATTTTCATCCGCCAGCAGGTTGATGTGTCTCTTCCATGTGTCAGAATCCTTGACATGCGGGGAGCGGTTTTCCCTGTGCTGAGTGAACTCGGACAATTCCCTGCGCCACTCGGGCTCACTCTGCAACGCCTTACCCTGTCTCTGAACATCCAGCTCGTCCTTGCGCAGCTCCCACGAACGCTCCACCACCTGGTTCCACCACGGCACGACCACCAGATGATTCAAAAGCAAAAATGCGATTGCAACCGTGATCACGAGAATCCGCAATTCCCGCGGGGCAAGATTCGGCCGCTTGATGGACGGAAGCTTCATATTTTCAGGGACGTTTCATTTTTCGGCTTCACCGGTCCCTCCTTTTTGAGCGGCACCACAATTTCCCACATGTAACCAACTGGAACAAACCCGGCCGGGGTCCTGGGAATATCACCTATGGTCCTGGCGCCCGTGAACAGGGGATTTTCCTTCAGTTTGTCGGAGAAACCATAAACGAGATCTTTTTCCGGAGCCACCCCCTTGAGCTTGACGCTCTCCTGGAAACGATAAGCGAAGCTGGTATATGTAAAGGACTCAGGCAGCGACTCTGTGATTCGTGACAACACTTCCAGCACATTCCCCGTTGGGAGAGCGCTTGCGCGCGCGGCATCAAGTTCTTCCTTAACCTGCATTACCTCCTGATAGGGACGCTTCTGTTCTTCGAGCAACTGTTTCAACTGCCCACCCTTGTACCATTGCCAGATGGAAACTCCCGTCAAACAGAGAAGGAATAATATATAGACAATCGTGCTCGCCACAGCCACAGCCCTCAAGCCATGCCGCTTTCTTTGCCGCCGCAGATGTTCCTTCCAAAACGTGGGTTCCAGCTCAAAATTGATCAAATGCCCGGAAGCTGCCAGTCGACAAAGGTCCGCCATATGGGCGGGCGATTCCACCGCTCGCTGCGACACATGCCAGGTGATTCCATGATCGCTTTCCGCCTGGAATTCCTTGGGAAAAAGCTCGCACGCAAGGCTTTTCAGCCACGTTTCATCAACTTCCTCGCGAACATAGAATCGTTGACGGACGGCGCGGACCACTCCGTCCACAACCTTCAATCCCTTCACAACGACGCGGGGAGTTGCATCGTCTTTTACCGCGCGTCCCCAAAATCCATTGGCGGCAACAGCCTTTGAGACCTGCCACAGACCAATCACGTCCAATACAAAGCGCGGATTGGTGATACCCAGTCGTTGCATGCATTCAAATATGCGTTCCACTCTTTTGCGATAGAATACGGCCAGCGCACAAACCGTGTTCGAAGCGCCCGCATGAAGAACGTGAATGGAAAGAGAGTGTTCCTTTTGATCCAGTTCGACCATGCCCTGGATCAACCCATTCGCCATTGCACGGACTTCATTTAAATCCCTGGTGGGGAATTCTTCGATCAGGAGCAAAACATCCTCGGACGGAAGAATGACATAGCAGGGATCGCCGCGCTGGTTGCGCCAGCCAAGATCCCGGAGTGTGCGCCTGACGACCAGGGTTGGGACAGAGCCGTCCAGCATCAGAGTCGTCTCTTTGGGCCCGGTTGCTTGCGATTCCTGCAAGGGCAAGGCGCAGAAATGCGCTTTCGATGCTGCATCGATTGAAACCATCAGGAGCATACGAGATGAACGTCCATCCGAGCGATCGGATCCATTGGCTTTAACCTTCTTCGGCATGGCAATCATCATGGATTCAGCAATTAAGAAGTCAAAAATTAGAAATTGAAGATGAGTAACTACTCTTCAACCACCCGATAACCTGCCACGGTTCTCGGCTCGTTCAGGAGGCGCAGTCCGGAGTTGCCTTCCTTCGTTGCCAGCGCTTCACGCACAACCCGCTGATTGCCGGACTCTCCAACACCGCGAACTCGAAAAATCGTGGTGGTGGTGGTTATCACATTGGTTGATGCACCCGGCTTGGCCGCCACGGATTCCCTTACCTTCGAAGCATCGGGAAGAACGCCTGCAGGAACACCGCTCAGAAATGCGTCATCAGTCGTTCCCCCAATTCCATCCGGTCCACGCCGAAACTGGACGATCTGCTGTTCGGCATCTTCGAGGCTGACCCCCAGCGCAGCGGAAATCAACGTTGCAGGAGCTGTATTGATATTGATCTTTCCGTCTCCATAAATCGTGGTCAGCGAAAGCAAGGGCACCGCCTTCCCATTCGGATCGGCGGTAACGGTCAACTCCATGATATCCGGGCCGCCCATCACCCAAAAAAGTTCTCCCATGTCACTGATTGGAGCGTTTTTGGAACGTCGCTTGTCCTCCGCCAGTTTTTGATAGTCTGATGTTTCCGCTCCACCAACAACGGCTTGAAGCTCGTCACCATCCTGCCAATCCTTTAATGCCCCCTCCCACTTATCAATCGCTTCGCTGGGAAGGCCTGCATCCGTAAGAATGTTTCGCCATACAAAAAAGGGCGTTTTAACCCAGTTGATTTTGGATTGCTCATCGTTCAATTCGAGCCAGAAACGGCCGTTCTCCAGTTCCACGGGCTGGGAACGCCAGGTTCCATTGAAGCGGGCCAAGTTCAATAATTGCTCCACTTCTTTCCCTTCACTTTTGGCATCCAGAGCTCTCTTCTTTTCCTGCTCAATAATATAATCAATCGATGAGAACGCCGAGTCCGCCATGAGCTCTGCCTGGAATCTTTTGCTGCGGATGGATGTATCTTCCAAAATCAGAGCAACCCTCGACGATGCCATGGCCACTGCAAAGGCCAGCAACATGACCGTCCAAAGAACAATAATAAGCGCCGAACCCCGTTCCGCCACCATTGAAACACGTCTTCTCATTTAAGCGCCTCCTTCAACACTTTACGGATTTGGGTTGGCAGCGGGTGGCGCGGCGGGAGCAGGAGTTGCCGGTTCGATCGAGGGAAGGACCCGTACTGTTGAACTGCCATCCCAGAATTGCAGATCGGATCGGATGGTCTCGCCCTTCCTGGAAATTGCCAGTTGAACAGCCGCAGGAGCACGGCCCTCATCCGTCCATCCATCCACCCATTCCTTGCTGGCATCACTCCAGAAACGCACATGAAACGCTCCTATATCCTCCACCAAAACCGTTGTGCGTTGCCAGTCGTCTGTCTCCATGGTAAACGGGCCTGCCTGCATCACCAGCTGGCGCCTGCCCTGATCATCCTGCTGTACTGAAAGCATGATCCGTTCCGGCGGAGCAAATTCAACAGAGGATTCGGCCACATCCGGAGCGAGCGCGGTAACAAATGAGATATTATCCGATTCTTCAGCTCCCTCGCGATCATCAGTTCCTTTCCAGAGATAAAGCGCACTGGGTCTGGAATGATAAATGGAAGCCTGTATCGCTTCACCCAAACGTTTTAAAACAAGCGCCTCCTGACTTTCCGCATGACCTCCGCGAGCAATTTGCTCGGTTGCCTTCCAACACACAACCCATATGGAAGCCACTCCGGCCATCAACAGCCCAAAAATAGCAATCGCAAGCACGACTTCAAGTAATGTAAAAGCATTCTGTCGTCCATGGATCATGAATAATGCATCAGTCACAGATGGAATCATATTCCCTAGCGGCGGTCGCAGACCGCCGCTACAAGGGAACACGATCTGTAGCGGCGCTCTATGAGCGCCGATGTTCACCCGCAACGGTTGGTCTACAGTCATGATTATTTTTTAGTGGGTGGTTTTGTCGTTTTCTGGACAAGACTCACAAAGGTCCGTTCCTGTTCCTGTCCTCCCTGGTTCCAGGCAATGGTCAGGATGGATTTCAACACTTTGAGATCGTCGGTCTCCACAATCTCCTGGCGCCATTCAAACTCCCGACCATGCATGATACCCGATCCCTCTTCTGTGCCTGGTTTAATCTCGGTTTCAAGTGAGGATTCGATCTTCCATGCTGTAAGACGATGCTGCGCCAGATCCATGGCAGCCTGAAGAGTATCGGCCGCCGACAGACCCCGCAGGCAACGCCCCACAGCTATTCCCAAAGTCACCAGCGCCATTCCAAAAATGGCTGTGGCCAACATCAGCTCTAACAACGCAATCCCTCTCAGTCCGCATTTCTTGCCCATAGAATAAAATGCCGACATCTTGTCTGAAACTGTAGAGGCGCTTCCATGAAGCGCCGTAACGTTCATCCCCTCTGCGCTTCGTAGAAGCGCAGCTACAGATTTTTTCAATTGGCAGGAAATGTGGGGTAAAGTCTTCATTCTTCATTTGCTCGAAAGACTGGACGGCTCCATCAGGGGTCGCCCACTCCAATCCGTTTTAACTCTCCAGGCATCTCCCCCGGCGCCCACCACCAGCAGACTGGCATGCTGGACCCTTCCATTTGGCAGGAAGCGTACAGGCTCCAACTCATCCTCTTGCTGTTCGGACAACAAACGTACCCGTGGATCCAGATCCAGGGTAAAAGCGAGTGATGTCTCTGCATCTCCATCCGAATCAACGGTGCTGATGTCCGATGGTGCGACATGGAGCAACGCCTCTGTGGAATCATAGGTCATCGTCCACTCACGGCCTTCGCGCCAGGCGTATGAGCGTGCTTTCATCCAGGCCAGGGTTACTTTCTGCGCTTCCCGTCGTCCATGCTCGGCTTTCCAGGTGCCGCGCAGTGAAAAAACCATCGATGTGAAGATCAAACCCAGGATTCCAACTACAAGGAGAATCTCGAGCAACGTAAAACCGCCAGCCCTGGCGGACAAGTCCTTTCGCTCCCGCGAGACCTCACCCAGGTGGGCGTCCCGGTAGGGCCTCGACAGACAAATGCAGGCTAGGCGGGGCCTTCGCCACGCCAAAGTGGCTCTCGTCTCGGCAATCCGAAAATAAGGACTGCCATCACTGTGTCTGCTCTGTTTGCCAGTTGGTGATGTCATCTTCGGTCCCCTCCTGTCCATCCCTGCCCCGGGAACTCAAATCAAAACCGTCCTTGTTATGGGCGCCCGGGTAAACATAGGTGAATTCCCGATTCCATGGATCCTTCGGCAACTGGGTCAACAATTGGTGCCAGTATTGAGGCACTGGTTCTGACGATGGTTTCTCCACCAGTGCCTTCAGTCCCTGTTCCTGGGTCGGATAAAACCCATTTTTCATTTCGTATTCAGCCAGGGCGGTTCCAATCACTCCCTTGATCACGTTGTCACCCATTCTTCTGCGAGCATCTTCAGCGCTGCCCGTGAGATTTTTAAGCACAAAAACAAGAAGCATGCCGATAATGATGACAACCAGCATGACCTCCAGCAGGGTATAAGCTGATGTGCTTGTCCGACTTGCCAATCCGTATTTCCTGCCAACTCCGCATATTTCACACCAACCAAAAGTCCTCGACAAACTGTAGCGGCGGTCTACGACCGCCGCTACAAAAGTTTTGTGAAATATGCGGGCCAGCCAGTACTTATTCATTTGAAACGACCTCCTCATTCAGGCTGCAAATCCGGACTGATTTTGAATTCCGTCCGAGGTTTTTGTTCCGGCTCCAGATCCTGATCCATATCCACAGGTTCTGCCGGGACGCTGTGGGGTTGGGCGATCCGGTCAATTTCTTCAGCCACGCTTGGTTCTCTCAGAATCATCTCCTTGATGTCACGCCGCTTGTAAAGCTCGTATCGCTCACTCAGACGGCGCCTGGCTTCCGCCGCAGCCTCCTCGGGCGAGTTCAGCACGGTCGGCCTTAGCAAAAGCACCAGTTCCGTGCGAATGTTGCCCTTCGTTGTGGTGCTAAAAAGAGAGCCGATGAGTGGGATATCGCTCAAGATGGGTATGCCGGTTTTTGCTACGCTTTCCGTGTTTTTGATCAGCCCGCCCAGAATGATCATCTCACCATCTTTCACTGAAACCACGGATTTTGCCGATCGTGTGGAAATAATGGGCACATCATTACCGTCGATCTTTTGGAAACCCGTAAGCGCATCTGCTGTTTGTTCAATATCCAACTGAACCATCCGGGCTTCCGGATTGATGAGTGGTTTGATATGCAATCTCAGCTCGATTGGCGTCAGTTGGACCTGCGATGACACGGACGAGGTTGTTGTTGTGGTTTCCGAGGTAATGGGTGTGGTGGTGGACTGTGTAACAACCGGTCTTTTCTCACCCACGCTGATTTCAGCTTCCAGGTTGTGACTCGCCATAATATGAGGCTGGGAAAGAATTTTAACGTTACTTTTCTTGGAAAGCGCCTGAACAATGATGTCGATCCGGGAACGATTCAGACTGGCCCAGTAATTAAACCCATCCGCAAGGACGGTGGGCAGCGAAGCAGGCCCAATGGTGGTTGCGCTCACCGGATTGGCTGCAAGCGTATTGACCAGTCCGGCGTGCGAGATCTCTCCCGACGTCGCGCGAGCCAGAACTTCGATGCCAAGGGTATCCGAATGATCGAGAGTAACTTCAGCCACAATCCCCTCGAGGAGAACCTGGGGCAGCGGAACATCCTCCTCTTTCACAAATTTCTCCACCCATTCGATCTCCTGCGCTGTGCCCATGGCAATCAGCCAGTTCATACGGAGATCCGGATAAACACTCACCCCTCCTTCCTCTTTTTTTCCACCGGCTGCTGGCGCTGCTCCCGGTTGAGGCTGAGATTGCGGCGTTCTTCCCCTGGTGGATGTGGATGTCCCGGATGATGAACCGCTGTCGGATGACAATATCCGTTCCCGTGGCTTTGCGGCTTCCGAACTGTTCCCCAGAACCTGGTTCAACAACCCGGCCAATTCTCCTGCATCCGAATACTTGAGCGGAATGGTTTTTAAAAGCACAGGATCTGCCGTATCTACATCCAACTTTCCGATCATGTGATCAAAGAACGGAAAGTTCACCACTCGCGTAAGCAGAATGATCTGATTGGTGCGTTCGTCCGCTGAAAAAGTGGCCTTGCCGACAAGAATCGATTCCTCACTGAAAGTAAGTTCACGCTGGCCTTTTTGCGCCACCACCGGTAACGGTCCCTCCTCCGGTTGCTCCTCACCCTCTTTGTTCTCCTTCTCCCCTTCTTTCTTGCCTTTGCTGTCCTGCTTTGCACCCCTTGGCGCCCCGGCAGTCTTGCCACCCTGTCCGGTGCCTTTGGAAGCGGCTCCCAGTGACTCAGCCAGAAGCTCCCGGATTCGTTCCACCACATCCTTGGCCTTGGCGTTTTTAAGCCGATAAAACTTCGTCTGCACCTCGGCTGAGATGGACTGGTCCACGTGATCGACCACCTTGAGCATCTCAATGACATTCGCCGCCCGATCGGTAATCAGCAGAGAATTGGTTCTCAGGAATGGAATGATCGCGCCGTTGACATGTTTCACGGCCGGAGTCAGAGATAACACCATTTCGCTTGCATCCACGTACTTCAGTTGGACCAGCCGGCTCACCAGCTGGTCCGATGGCACCAGTTTCCCATCTTCCAGAGAGATCGGCACACCTTCCAACCTGGCTGCGGGAGAGGATTGAATAACCTTAAAAAACTTCTCTCCCTGGTGTACAATCGTGAACCCATTGATGGCCAATACATTCTGAAGAGCGGTAATGGCATCTTCTTTCACTAAAGGCGCCATTCCTTTATACTCCTCGATTGGGATCCGTGTTTGAATGGGCAGGTTACCGGCTCGAATAGCAACCCGCTGGGTCAGGTCAGCGTAAACTTTAATCATCATCTCCAAGTTGGGATTCGGCCAGTTGAGACGGTACTGCGGTTCCTCCTTTGCAGGAGGATCGGCTGCCAAGACCACTCCTTGGACATGGCAAATCAACAGCACCAAAAGCAACGCTCGCCAGCGCCTGTTTAAACCATCATCCCTCTTGCCCATGGATTTCATAGGAAATCTTTAGTGTATAAGTCCTTCATAATAAAAGACAAACATAAATATGTCAGATTGACTAATTATCCATGAACTGGATTGTCCCATTTGCGGCAGGGTGAAAACCGAACGTTTGGAATGGATGTGCTTCAAGATTGGGATGTTCCAAGGTTGACATTATCACGCATGCATGATACTAGTGCCCACTCCAATTGAAGTGAAAGAAGAGTGCTCTCAAAAGAAAACAATGAGTTGATGTGTCGCGTAGGACGAGGGACGCCTATGGGTGAGCTGTTGCGCTGCTATTGGTTTCCGTGCCTTCCCTCTGCAGAATTGCCGGCGCCAGACTGTCCGCAGAAGAGAGTGCGTTTGCTCGGCGAAGATCTGGTAATGTTCCGTGACACACATGGCAACATAGGGCTGTTGGCGGCCAACTGTCCACATCGCGGCGTCTCGCTCTTCTTCGGTCGAAATGAAGAATGCGGCCTGCGCTGCGCGTACCACGGATGGAAGTTTGATGTTACTGGCCGCTGTGTGGATATGCCTAACGAGCCTGAAGAGAGCAAGTTCAAGGATAAAGTACGCGCCCGTGCATACCCCTGCCGGGATGTCAATGGCGTGATCTGGACATACATGGGGACCCGCGGAGTGCCACCTCCGTTTCCATCGTTCGAAATCAACACCCTGCCGGCCGACCATGTTCACCCACCCCTTATGATGCTGGGAGAGAGCAACTGGGTGCAGTCCTTGGAGGGCGACATTGACTCCTCCCACATTGATTTCGTCCATGCGAAGTGCAGGGCCGACGTCAAGCTGGATGGAACTTGGACCCGGGACAAGCGGCCGCGGTTGGAGATATTGCCCACGGACTACGGGGCGTGCTACTCGGCCCGGCGGCAGTGGGATGCCGACGGCCTCTACTGGCACCGGATCACACAGTTCGTTATGCCGTTCTTCTCAATGATTGCCGCCGGCATCTCTGATACCATCACAACACGGGCTTGGATTCCGATAGACGACAACCACAATCTTCAGTTTGTGATGCGTGGTCGGCTGGACCGACCGGTGACGGACGAAGAGTACGAGCGAAGACAGAGTCGCTTCTCCAGTCATGGCGGATACGTCGAGCAGACCAGCGACGATCCGTACACACGGTTCTACACCAAGGCGAACATCCACAACGATTACATGCTCGACCGCGAGCTGCAAAAGGATCTCTTCATCGGCGTTCCATGGCTGGGAAACCTGCAAGACCGGGTGATGACGGAGACGATGGGCCCAATCTACGATCGGACGCAAGAACACTTGGGCACCACCGACACGATGATCATCTTCGTAAGGCGTCGACTCATCGACGCCGCCAAGGCGTTGCGCGATAAGGGTGTGGTGCCCGCGAATGTTGATGACCCAAATCTGTGCCGGGTACGCCCTGCCTCGATTCTACTGCGTGAAGGCGAGAGTTGGATCGCAGCTACTGAGCAGGCGCGCCAGGCTGACGCTGGAGTGCCCGTCGCATCGATACCCATATTGTCGTGAGTGAATTTATACGTGATCTGTCCGCCGGACAGACACTCGATTATTACGAGGCCGTGCCGTACTTGTTCGTGATCGAATCGGTCGAACATAAAGGCGAATGGATGCGACGCGCCGAGCACCCCGAACTCCCGGGCTGTGTCGCCGAAGCACCCTCAGTCTTCGAGGTCATCGAGAAGCTCGATCAGGAGCGGCTACATTTGCTGCGGCAGATGTGGGATTGTGGCGCGCCGATCCCCGTACCGCGTCCACCACTGCGTGGCGTCTGACCGCTGTAGTGATGGTCGTAAAGATGACAGGCAACGTTATATCAGTTATTTGCATTTAGCATCTTCCACTTTCTTTTTAATCCAGCGTCGCTAATAATTTGTTGTCCGATCCAGCTGATTCCAGAACCCATTCCTCCCCGAGTCCGAAATCCCAATCTTTCCGCCAATCAGGGAACTCTTGCTCGCGTTTGCCGTCTCAACCATCTATCCAATAAATATCGATCCTTCCCATCTTTGAATATTGCATCCAGATGATTTCCGCGATTCATCACGTGATATATCGCACCTCCAAATTCCATTCTCGGCCCTCTGCCCATGACCACACTCTCCATAACCCAACCTCCCAGTCAAGCCTTTTATGATTTAACGTTGCCTGACACCTGCTATGGTGATTGTCAAGTAAGCCGAGAGATATTGTTACGTCATTTTAGTTTCCCGTTGTTTGC
>Ga0114940_10000718_pt1 | contig 14073 bp, 17 predicted proteins | sample ColdCreekSource_FD_87195 | JGI IMG/M metagenome (GOLD analysis project Ga0114940, IMG submission 87195) | Groundwater microbial communities from Cold Creek, Nevada to study Microbial Dark Matter (Phase II) - Cold Creek Source | ecosystem: Environmental > Aquatic > Deep subsurface > Groundwater ... | reverse complement strand
TGCCTTTGGGCATGTTCTTACATATTCCTTTCAGTGGCAGAGCCTGCGGCTCCGCCACTTTATGCTAACAGATTAGGCCGCTTCCGGAAGAGACTTGGTGTTGATTATATTGGTAGCCTGACAATATTGCCGAGCTAGATTTTGACTTTGATTACTATGAAGAACCCCGGGCACTCAGTGAAGTATTGCCGCTCCTCAGTAAGTTAAATGATCAAATTTGGTATAACCGACACAAAAACCGTGAACAAATGATGAAAGAAGGCAGAATTACTCTGGTGGATAAATCAGATGGGAAATATCATCATAACACGATTCTAAAAGAAATTTGGGACGGCGCATTACTTGCTGCGCAGCAAGTTGAGGACTTATACGGCCTAGAAGAGTTAGGGCCTTGGGATGACTTTGAATGGGGTATGCTATCCGGAAAAATGTCTGCAATTCGATGGATGCTTGGAGAGGATTGGGAATCTACACTCGACACATAAGTTTAAACACAATACCAAAAAATAGGTTGCCTCTTCTTTATGTACGGTATAATTAATACATGAATACATCCTCAGACTCTCTACCTTGCGATATCGTCATTCTCCCTGAAGAAACAATTTCAGCTGAAGCGATGCGGCTAAGTGACAATCTCAAACAACACGGTACCTATTTCACCCTTAAAGACGGCGAGTACTATCCTCACGCCTCTCTTTATATGACACAGTTAAAGGTAAGTGATCTAGATAGAGTTTGTGAGATTCTAGCGGATATCGCCTCTAAGACTCCAAGCTTAGCTATGAATGCACGAGAGTACCATCAAGAGGCTGGGTATATTGACGTTGAGTATGAGCGTTTTACTCTCGTCGATGAGCTCCAAATGACGGTCGTAAATGCAATTAATCCAATTCGAGATGGGATGCGCGAAAAAGACAAAGCTCGGCTCTTAACATCTACTGGTCTTGAGCACGATAACGTTGAAAGGTATGGCTATAGAAGTATCGGGGAGCTATTTGCGCCCCACCTGACACTCACTCGCTTTACTCAGAACGAACCTATCAGTACAGGCTCTCTACCTAATCTCAATACTTTTAGCGGGAAGTTTGTGAAGCTTGGATTATTTGAGATGGGTGATAATGGAACGTGTGTACGGAAGATTGCGGAATTTAAGTTAGGAACTGTAATATGAAAACCCTCGCCACCCGCCTTACCGACGGCCAAGATCTCATGATTGAAATTAAAAAGCTGCTTGCAGAGCATGCAGTTGAAGCGGGTGTTATCCTCTCAGCTGTCGGAAGTTTGAAACAATCAAAGATTCGTGTTCCCGTTATCAACGGTGAAGTAAAATTCATCCAACCAGAAAACCTTGAGATTGATTCACTTCATGGTACTGTTTCTCAAAATGGCGTTCATCTCCATATCTCTGTTTCAGACCTCGAAGGGAAAGTCTGGGGTGGCCACTTGCAAGAAGGCTGTATCATACGTACTACCTGTGAACTTGTCGTTGGACTGCTAGAAGATACAACTTTTACGAGAGAGCTGGATGAGGGCACGGGCTTTGAAGAGCTGCAGGTAACCTTGCGAGGTAACGCATGAGCTTTATTGTTCGCTCCTACCAACCCTCAGACTACCCGCAAGTAGCCGCACTCTACCATCAAACCAATCTCTATGGCGGCCAGTTCGATGATAACCGTGATAGTGAGTCACGTCTCCAGAAGCGCATCGAAGCTGATCCTGATGCGATTTTAGTAGCTGAGAATGACGCTAAGCTTGTCGGAACTGTTTCACTCATTGAAGATGGTCGTGTAGCATGGCTCTTTCGTTTTGCTGTTGAGCAAGGTACTAATGAGCCCGCTATTACAAAAGCCCTCTATGATCATGCTGCCGCAGCACTAAAAGCAAAAGGTCACAACCAAGTGCTTGTATATACGCCAGTTGGCAATGCTGAACTTGACGGTCGTTATGAAAGCCTCAAGTTTAATCGCGGTAGTGACTACACTTGTTATTGGAAGGATATTTAGTCATGACTCAGAAAGATATAGAACAATTCATTAGCAACCATACTTTAACTACGATTTCTACCTTTGGCAAAGAATATCCGGAATCGGCAGTCATAGAATTTGCAAGTAGTGGCCTGGAACTCATTTTCGATACCCATACCACAAGTCGCAAATACCAAAATCTCATGCAAAACCCACGAGCTTCGTTCGTAATCGGATGGGATAAGAATAAAACTGTCCAGTACGAAGGTGAAGTCATCGAGCTAAAAGGAGATGAGCTCACTAAATATAAGGAGATATACTTTGCCAAAATGCCAGAAGCAAAGGAGTGGGAACATGCCAAGGATATTACTTACTTTAAAGTACTACCAAGATGGATACGATACACGGATCTGAATGTGCATCCATGGCAGGTTGAGGAAATGACATATGCCTAAAATAGTCGTCACCAATAATCAAGATTTTACTGATGAGCAAAGACAACGGCTTGATGCGCTCGGAGATGTTACTCATTATGATTCCTTGCCAAGTGGAGAAGAATATCTAGAACGAATCAAAGGTGCGGATATCATTTGCTCCGGAACGGCCGGCTTGCAAGACGTCTACGCACAGCTGAAAGACGTGTACATCACAGTTAGCTTCATCAGCGTGGCCTTTGTTGATGTGAACGTTCTGAAAAAGAATAATGTCACTATCTCCAATGCTCCCGGCGCAAATCGGTATGCCGTCTCGGAGTGGATCATCGGTATGATGATTATGATGAGCCGCCAATTGGATACGTTCCTAAATCATACGGAGAGCTTACGTAAGGACGGCAAACTCCCACCCCTCACGCCAGGGCTTGCCATGAAGTCAGTAACTATTCTCGGAAAAGGACAGATTGGGACTCGAGTTGGCGAAGCTGCTCAGAGCCTCGGTATGACAGTGGACTACTTCAAACGAGGTGATGATCTCTATGATTCCGTTAAGAACGCAGACTACGTCGTTAATACACTTAGTAGCAACGAGAGCACCAAAGGATTATTAAATACTCAGTTCTTTGCCGCGATGAAAGAGGAGAGCCGCTTTGTAGACGTAACCCGTTCAGAGATTGTCGATGCCGACGCTATGCTCACTGCGCTTGACGAGAATAGACTGGCTGGAGTAGCTAGCGACTGTGGCGGTATCTTAGTCGGTGATACTGACGATCCACTGTACCAAAAACTACTCAAGCATCCTAAGGTATATGTGACACCTCATGTCTCATATAACACCCCTCTCAGTATGAAACTAGGCAATGACATTATGATTGATAATGTCGAGGCATTTATTGCTGGTAAGCCGATCCATATAGTCGAGGCTGATTAATGGCAAATATTATCTCAGTTGATCTTGGCGGTACGAATACTCGACTCGCACTTGCCACAAATCTTGAGAACCCTTCGTTTAATGATGAGATTGTACGTCGCCTCAACATCCATGACTATGATGATGACCTAGCTTTTATTATTGATACAGCCAAATCGCTCGCTAATGGTAATCCAATTGACGCACTCGGCATTGGGGTACCTGGGAGAGTTAATGACGAGAAGACCGACATGGTCGCATCAAACAACCTTCCCGAATGGGCAAATAAGAACTTCGCAATTGATCTTGCTACGGCACTAGAGTGTCCGGTGTATATGGATAACGATGGTGTGGCGTCCAGTCTTGGCGAAGCTTATTATGGTAATACTAAAAGTGATTTCCATTATCTCATTTGGGGCACAGGTATTAGCTGCGTCCATGTATCATTCGACCAAGATGGGAATGTCACCACGAACTATGCCAGACGGAACCATCACAATCTATTCGAGCAGTGGGAGAACGAATGCGGTGGCGCAGGATTGCTACGTATCTATGGCAAGCCTGGAGAGCAATTGACAGCTGAAGACTGGACAAAAGTAAATGCTAATTTTGTCCGACACCTACGTCAATATATCATTGATACTAAACCACCCGCTATAGTCTTTGGAGGAGGGCTCGCAGTTCACCATACCGAGACTATTACAAACTACGCGGATGCAATGGGTGTTCCTATACAAATCACGCAGCACGGTGGACAGAGTGGATTATTTGGCGGTTTAGGGCTGATAAGACGTGGAACGGTAAGTGCTCGAGGAGCAGATCTGTAGCATGCTTAACTACTTATTTCATTCATCCCCAATGCCGATACAAGTATTGCCGATCATGCATATTAAAGAGCTTAAAACACTTAACAAAGACAACCAAAGTAACTCTTATGAGGAGAAAATATGACTAAATACGTTGAAGACACCTACGCCAAAATAGCCCAAGCCTACGCCGATGAGTTTTTTAGCGACACTTCTGATCTGCCCTCAATCAATCAGCTTGTCGAGAAGCTAGAGGCTGGCGCTAAAGTACTAGACATTGGGTCTGGCCCAGGACAATTCGCAAAGTTTCTCAATGACAAGGGTTTTGCTGTTGAGGGTATCGACAACTCTGATGAAATGCTTTCGATAGCAAAGGCTAAAGTTCCCGATGTCACCTTTACTAAAATGGACATGCGTAGCCTGAGCTTCCCCGACAGTTGCTTTGACGGTGTTTTAGCCGCCTACGCAATCATCCACATACCGACTGATGAACTTGACGGTGTATTCGCTGAAATGAAACGGGTATTGAAGCCTGACGGGTATATCCTATTCATAGTTCAACAAGGAGAAGCCGATCAGGTGCTAGATGAGCCGCTCGTTAAAGGCGAGAAGATATTCGTCAACTTCTTCAACACGGAGCGGCTCAACGCCCTCCTCGCTGAAGCTGGATTTGAGATCATCAACCAGGATATCAAAACACAACCCAGTGAGGATCTAAGTAGCGAAGTGATCTATACGCTCGCAGCCCATGCAAAGCCAACAAAAGCCTTTACTGACGTGGTGGATGCAATGGCTCATACGCCACCAATTAGTAACGAAGAGCTCAAACGACGTAAAGCCTAGCTGGTATGATAGTAGCATGAAAATATACTTCGCACGTCATGGTAGAACCAACTATAACGAACTCGATCTCTGCAATAGTGATCCCAGCGTTGACGTCCATATTACTGCTGAGGGGACGAAGCAGGCAGAGGAATTGGCTAATAAGCTCAAGAATGTGTCTATTGATCGTATTTTCGTTTCAGAACTAAGACGTACACAGCAAACTGCAGCGATAGTAAGTCAGTTTCATCAGATGGTGATAGAAGTAGAGCCTTTACTGAATGACCATCGTTCAGGGTATGAAGGCAAGTCTGCTAGTTTACTCATGGAAGCAATGGATGGAGCAGAAAATAAATGGACAGTAAGGTTTAATGACGGCGAATCAATAGAGGATATGAAGCAACGCATAGCTGAATTCTTAGATAAACTTAAGGCAGAGCATTATGACACCGTACTAGTTGTAACTTCCGGGTGGGTGATTCGGGTTGCAATTGCTATTATCCAAGATATCTCAAACGAGGAAGCATGGACTATAGATGCGGAGCAAGGCAGTTATCTTGAGTTTGAGATATAACGAATTGAGCTAATGAAAAGTCTGAATTAACTGCTTTGGGTCTGTGAAGTATATAGGCACGTATCGTTATATATAATTTGCCGCTGCTGACGTTCGCAAATGTCAGCTACGTAAGCGAGCCGGATGCGCGAGGCCTTACTATTGGACTGAGAAGGCATGATTACGTTGACGAGTGGAGGTTTAACAAAGACGGTAAGCGTCCGCACCGCAAGTAATACCTATTTGCCGTTGGCAAATAGGTCAACTTTCATTTGAGTACAAATGAAAGTTACGATATGGGGATGTCTATGACGATCTTACCCATTTGCTTACCCTCTTCCAGTCGTTTCACCGCCTCTTGAAAGTCTTCGAGCGGAAATGTCTTATCAATTATCGGCTTGAGTTTACCGGCTTCCACCAGTTTTAGCACCTGCTCAAACTCCTCCGGCGTACCCATACGCGAGCCTAAGATGGTGTGCTGGTAATAGTACACATCACTCAAATCTTGGCTAGCCATCTCGCCACTGGTTGTACCGGCAATTACTGCGCGGCCATAAGGTCGGAGCAATGCAAGGGTTGTAGCCCAAGTTTTTGCACCAACACTTTCAAAGACAACATCTACCAACGTGTCATCATTGAGTCTTTTAGCTTCCTCTACTACATTGTCTTTCGTATAGATAACAACTTCGTCAGCACCCATCGCTTTGATCTTTTTAGCATCATCCTCGTTTTTGGCGGCGGCAATAACTTTTGCGCCAAGGTGTTTCGCGATTTGGATGGCGGCAGAACCAAGGCCGCCCGAAGCGCCCCAAATAAAGACGGTTTCGCCCTTTTGTAGATTGGCACGACCTACTAGCATGTGCCAAGCAGTAAGAAAGGTTAGCGGAAAGGCCGCAGCTTCGACAAACGAAAGGTTTTTTGGCATTGGATAAATTTGAGCCGCTGGAACGGTTACAAATTCGGCAAAGCCGCCTTGGGTTTTGTAGCCAAAGATCGTAACGATCTCGCAGGATAGGCCTTTCTCACAGCGAGCACAAGCACCACAGGGGATGGCGGGATTCACGACTACCGCTTGGCCAATTTTGAAGTGGGTTTCATCATCAAGGCCGCCGACTACCTCACCGGCTACGTCCGTGCCGCTTATGTGTGGCAAAGGAATATTTAGACGACCGTTATGAAGATGTAGGTCAAGATGGTTTAGTGCACAAGCCCTGACCCGAATAAGCACTTCGTCTTTCCCAGGTTTCGGTATGCGAACGTTGCCGTATTGTAAGGCATCAGAACCATCCTGTTTGATAATTGATACAGCTTTCATTCCTTCAATCGCCTTTCTTGAACGATAATCACCAGGATAGGGCGACCACCCAAACCCTATTTCAAAAGGTGCCGTAAAGAACCTTTCTTCAGTTGGGGCTAACAATGTCCAGTCGTCCATCATTACACCAAGACCGGGATTATCTTTATTGCTTGCAATGACCATTAGAAAAGCGAAAGGCGGGTAGGCGATTTCGAGACACCATCTCCAGACGCTTGTTTCTATATCCACACGTAGCTGAGGGCCGCTTATCCGAACCATAGGCCCGGCATAGAGGGCCATGCCAATTTCCATACCTTTAGGCAGTTTTTCTTGTGACTGCTCCAGAATAATGCGGCGGATTTCCGGGTAGCGGCCTGCTAAATCCCAAGGCCCACTTAGACTGCACATACACGACAATACTTGGCGCATCATTGCTCCGGGGTGTACTGCGCCATCTTCCTTACTGCCAAAAGCGACTTTATCTCCAAAGGGGCCGGGCAGTTGATTCATGGTAGCAAAGGCGCCCTTCGGGAAGCCGTCAAAATACGCGTTAGTCCGTTGTGCCCAATCCTTATACTCATTGCCGTAGAGATTGCCGGTCAATGAGTTGCACGAGCTACAAAGTGTATAGCCATAGATCCCACCTTGCTCTGTCTTGCGCTTGGGATCTTTTTCGTCGCTAGGGCCGTGCTCTAGCCAGTCATGGAAGGTGTGTTTTTGATGACGCTCCTTGTTGCCGCTTGCCTTCGGCGGAATGTGCTCCTTGGTTAGGTCGTCCTCCTGGCCGCATAGTCTACAAATTCCTCGCGTTGCTTGCCTGGGCATCATACGCCCTTTTGCTACCTCAACAATATTGCCCGCAGCATCTACTTTTACAACTTCGTCGGGCGCGGCAGCTAATGCCTCATCTACAAGGTGCTGTGCTTCAGGACTGGTTATATCTACGTCGCTGGATGTTACCCAGAAATTGTCTTCCATGTCTCAATTATACAGATGAACACTAGGGTAACTCTCGATAAAAAAGGTTTTACCTCCCACTGCCTCCTCATTGTACGGGTGAATCTGACCGCCTCAAGGTCGGTCAGACGTGGGGTGCTCCACCTTGATGCGCTCAGCTTAACCCTAGTCTCCTGGCAGTAGCGGGAGGTCGACTCGCGCAGAACAAGAAATAACAATTTCAGGAGGGTTTGAGATGGGTGTAGACATAGATTTAGAACGAGCAGCTAAAATTGCTAAGCGAAACGACGAATTCCGTAAGCGTGGATTTGGTTTCATGATGACCCCAGGTATTCAAGAGTTGGAAGATTTGCTTGAGCTCCTGTCTGAAATACGTATGTATACCGACTTTACCGAAGACAACGACATACATCATGAGCATGATTTCGGTGCAATACTCTGGTTTGGTATGAAAGTGCTCTGGAAGATTGATTACTACGATCAAGACCTAGAGTACGGATGCGATGCATTAGACCGTAAGTGCCGACGTGTATTAACGGTGATGCTGGCCCACGAATACTGACAATTATAGATTTTATACGCGCCCGGGAGCAATCAAGCTCCTGGGCTTTTTAAATTGGAGGAGTTGAGATGTTACCTAATAAAGTAATGATTGGTGAACTTGACCGAGAATACCTTGAGCATTTAGCACTTATGCGTGTTTGCGCATGTCTATACTATGACCTAGCCGATTTAATCGATAGTACTGGTGATCAAGAGCTTCTAGATATCATTAATCACGAGTATTTGTGTGATGTTTGTATGATTAAGGAAGTTGGCTAGAGCTGACCTGAAGTCCTGAGTATGACTAGAAACTGCTCATCATGACTATTCCCTGGGAGTCTCAGCTTTGCACTCACGCCAGATATTGTTCTCTTTGGCACTAAAGAATATATCTTTCGTAGTAGTGTAGATTCGAGCGCTATCCTCCCAAGAATTCTCAAGTGCGACAGATGCCCATTTGCGAAGTTTTGCCTCCAGCTCGGCCGTGGTGCAGATCAATAGTATTGCCGGATATGGCGATTGCGGCGTCCAGTCGCCACTATCAGCGTGATTAATGTAGATATTAATCTTTCGTTTCATTGCAGACAGGGATGCCGACCAGTCGAAATACTCTAGCATATAGTGTCTGATGCTTTCTTCCTTGGCATCATCGCGATAAGACAGGTAGGCATCGGGCAATGGTTTAGGGAAGTAATCGTAAGTTGTCAGGTAGCTCTTGGTGAAGAACTTTAAGCTATCTCCGTGGAGATCCTTAAATCGTGCGTATACCCTGAATACATTGATGCAGTGCCACATGTAGCCTTTAGATACATCTATATCTCTGCGGATGTTCCTGAGCACTTGAGGTTTAAAGTCGGCTTTGTTTTGTTTGAGTATATCGATACCTTTTGGTAATAGGTAATAAGTGGCTGGATTGCCGAATAACCTGTAGCTGCTGTCGTACCTTCGGCCAATATACTCTTGTTCACACAGAATACGAACTCTCTCATGAGTATATCGTCTACTAACATTGCCTTGGTTTAGAGCTAGCAGTTCTTCTGTGCCAAATCTGAATTTGTACAGTGCGTATAGTACTTTGAGTTGTTCTTGATTGAGTGATTTTCGATGGCTTGGTTCTTGCATGATGACTTATTACTTGTTTGTCCGTGTCTCCACGTTGAGATGCTATCAGACTTTAGTATATATAATATATAGAAAGACTCCGAGTAATACTATTAACAGATACAAATATACAATTAAATATTCCAATCGACTAGTATGTAGTTTGTAAAAAATACCTCGCCAAACTACTTGAAACTATCGGTATATAGATAGTATACTATCATTATATTGATAGTTGTACATCGGAGGGTAACGATGGGTCGAACACAAGGCAGCAAGAACAAAAATCAGATGGCTCGTCCGGCTACATCCGAGCTAAGTACGGATGAACGCATGCACCTGTTGGCGAATATAATTGTTGATACCATCGTCCATGAACAGCAGGACAACTACCCACTATTACAGAAGCTTAAACGCGAAAACTTACTATGCTTGGATTGAATCCGAACGTACAAAATGCAGTTGCGGCCATTCGGGTTTCTACGACGGGCCAGGGTACTGATGGTGATTCGCCAGAAGCTCAAAAAGAGCAGATAGAGCGCTTTGCCGAGGCTAAGGGCATCACCATTAAGAAGTACTTCGTATTTCTAGAGTCGGCTTCTAAGGCTCAACAACCAATGCAAGAGGCGGTTGATTATTGCAAAGACCCCAGAAATGGCATCCAGCTGTTTATTATCAAATCGATCGATCGCTTCACTCGTGGCGGCTCATTTTCCTATGATTCGCTAAAGGCCTAGCTCGATATAGCCGATGTTTCGCTCGTTGATATATATGGCATTATTAGCTCCCAAAGAGTAAATACTCTAGAGCACCTAAACGTGAAATACAAATGGAGCGTTTACTCGCCATCGAAAAAAGCCGAGATACTTGAGGCTGAACGTGCCAGCGACGAGATCCGAGATATTATGAGTCGCATGATCGGTGCTGAGATCCGTTATGTGCGAATGGGCTATTGGGTTCGCCGAGCTCCTTATGGATATGCTACGGAGAAAATCGAGACTAAAAACGGCAAACGTACGATCTTGAAACCTAGCGAGACCGAAGGTGAATATGCCCAAAAGATGTTTGAATTGCGTGCTCGCGGAACAATGAGCGACCAGGAGATCGTCGACAAGATCAACCAGCTAGGCTATGTCTCGCGCGTTAATGTAGCGCGCGATAAAAATGACCGAACAAAAATACTCAAGACTAGGGGCGGTCAGAAACTAAGTCTAAAAACCTTTTGGCGAATAATCGAGAACCCAGTATATGCTGGAGTGAATTCTGAAGCATGGATGCAGGGCAAGCCCATGAAATGCCAATTTGACGGCTTGGTATCAATAGATACCTGGAACAAGGCGAACAAGGGCAAAAATTTCATATCTGAACAAGATGGCGAAATAACAATCGGCAAGCGACCGCCAGCACCGCATCTAGTCAATAAAGGTGCTAAGGACGCAGAGTTCCCATTCAAGAAACAGGTTCTATGCCCGCACTGTGAAAAACCGTTGTACGGTAGTGCATCCCGTGGAAAGCTTGGCAAGTATTACAATGCCTATCACTGTAATCGGGGTCACTACTACCGAGTATCCGAAAAAGAATTCAATAACACCATAGAGGAGTTCGTAAGAAGTATCCAGATATCCCCAGAGTATCTAGAGGCTCTTAATAAGCTCGTAGTGACTGAATGGCAACGACGTGAGGCTGAGAAGCATCAAGAAGCCGGACAGCTCCAAGAGCGCGTCTCACAGCTTAAAACTCAAGCACGAGCCATGGTAGATAAGTTTAAGATTTTGACGTCAGAAACGGCGATTAAATACGTAGAGGAGGAGCTACTGAAAACGGAAGAAGAGATTAAGGAGCTAACTGAGCTTATCGATAAGCCAGTAGTCGACGACAACGAACCCAACGTACATACAGTCATGCAGTACGTAACCTACTTTTGCCAAAACCTAGAACAGCTAGTACTCGGTCAGAATAATCTTGTAGCTCAAGCGGGCTATTTTGGAGTTCTATTCGACAAAGCGCCAACATATGCAGAAATAAACTTAGGAACCCCTAAATTAGCCGCAGCAATTCAATTAAACAATCTATTTCAGCTTAAAAACAGGGGTGACACGACTACTAGTGAGACCGTGACAACTGACACATCAAACATCTTAGATGAGATACTACATACCGCAGAAGCAGCTGCAAAAATAAACTTTCGAACACCAAAAACGGCCATTTCAACAGATGTGAAACGACCGCTTGAAGAAAATAATTCAAATATTGGACTCATGGCTGGGGATGAGGGATTCGAACCCCCGATGCCAGGACCAGAACCTGGTGCCTTACCACTTGGCCAATCCCCATTAGATTGTTTAGGCTGTATCGCTAGTGCGCATGTCTGGTTTATCATGCTGATACAAGAGGTGATTATACTAAAAAACATCAATTATGGCTAGGCCTGGCGAGATAATTGTTAGCGGGAGCTGCAGCCAGCCCCGCTAACAATGCGTGGCTTAGGCTACTATGCGGGCAAACCGAGGGTCAATGGCAGCGCCGGTGCGCAGAGCCATGACTGTCATGCCGACGGCATTGGCGGCTAGACGGCGATCCTTAGTGTCTAATTCTTCGCGCATAGCTTCGACGCGGGCATATCGAGCGTCGCTGCGGACTTGTGCCTGTAGCTGTGATGTCTGATAGTCCGGCATAGGAGTGCCGCTTTTGACGTAGGCTACATTACCATTAGTCTCATCCATTGATACGTCGACGCCAGTGGCATTCGCTTCGGTGTCAACCATAAACAGTTTACCGGCCAACAGGCCTTTGCGATAACCAGCTTCGGTAGTGGGGCCATTCGCGCCTTCGACAATTATCGGTGCCGCGATGTAGTCGATGGTGTTTTCGGTGATGAGTCCACCAATGGAGGCTGCAACAAATATGTCAGAGGGAACTTTAAGGATATCACTAGCTTTATTGGTTACTGAGATCTCCAAATCCGGCTGTTGTTGACGTAGGGCTACGGCTAAGGCCAGCATCTTGTCGCCCTTGAATTGCGCAAAGCGGGGGTCGTGGCCAAAATCAGGGTTATCAAGTATCTCATTGGCAATCATTTCAGTGACATGGATTCCAGGGGCGCCGGGTGCATGGTTCGTGACACTGAGGGTACTGTAGCGGTCGCCGTAGCCCATAATACGGTACGGTCGTTCTCCGTTCTCAAGCCTTGTGTGCATAAAGCGTCCGGTCCAACCGCCGACATTGCCAGCACCGCTAATCGTAACGTCAGCGGTTTCCATGCCGACTTGGTTACGGGCAAACTCGGCAGCCCGATACGCGCCAAAGCCTGTAGCGTGTGGCCTAAAAGCCAGGCCACCATTGTCTACCGACTTGCCGGTGATAGTAGCTTGCCAAAACTTATTGCCCGGGTCGATCTCTCGGGCGCGTAATGCGTATCCATCCATAAAGTCAGGGTGGTTAGTACCTATGTCACCCGCCGGCACGCTTGCCCGGTGGTCCAGGATGCCAGCCTTATTCATACGGTCTGCTGCTCCCACGAAAGTACGCACTTTTTCGCCATGGGAAAGGGAAGAAGGGTCAGCGTCTATGACGAGCTTTCCGCCAGCAACTGGCTTATTGTCAGCATCCAAGAGCATGGCGATAGCACCTTTGACGGTCATTTCAAGAGGTAACTCTCGTGCGTCTGCAAGTGGGTTACGGTTGGTGAAGCGCGACCCACCTTTCTTCATCAGGTCCTCTGGTCCGGAGTGGCCACGCCAAGCGTGCATACTCCGTGTTCCGCCATCATCGGTTTTGATGACGATTTCGCCAAGGTCGATAACCTGGGTACATTGTTCTTCAATAATTTGTTCGGTTACCCCTGCGTCGATACCGATAGCTTCTCCGGCATGGTACTGGTCTGCTATGAGTTCTTTGAATGCCATTTTTTTCGTCCTTTCGAAACAATAAATAAAAGCGCCGAGAGCGCTTTTTTGATTACAAGATTAATATGCCCAGTATTGTATTACCGACCTTAGATTAACTCAATCATTGTCGTAAAAAGTACGTAGCATTAATAGATACTTTGACAGTCAGTATGTAGGCCGTGCTACACTACTAAAGCTTAACAATTCATACATATACAGAGTGCGGGGAGAGAACTAGCTCGTCGATCCGCCAGCAACCTGTCTATTACCGATTAACTAATAATTAAGGTATAGATAAGGTGCTCCATCTAGCCCCGTTGATTAACGTCATAGGGAAAGATATAAACTTTTTAATATCCTTTCTTCGCGCTAATCATAAGCAGCGGGGGAAGGATATTTTTATTTATAAGGATTGCTTAAGAAAGGAATCACCATGCCAACTATCAAATTATTTACCTCAGAGTCAGTCTGCGCCGGACACCCGGACAAAATCTGTGATGCCATCTCTGACGCTATCGTTGACGCCGCACTTGCCCAGGACCCAAAGAGTCGGACCGGAATCGAAACCGTTGCTGGAGCTAATCAGATCAATCTCTACGGTGAGATCAAGACGACTGCCTCGATAGACTTTGAGAAGATCGCCCGTGAGACCGTTAAGCGGCTTGGATACACGAATCAATCATGGGGCTTTGGCCCGGAGTCGAGCTTTACTAATGATGTTCACCAGCAGTCGCCAGAAATCGCATTAGGCGTCGACCAAGATGGTGCCGGTGACCAAGGTATGATGTTTGGCTATGCC
>Ga0114940_10000717_pt1 | contig 14076 bp, 7 predicted proteins | sample ColdCreekSource_FD_87195 | JGI IMG/M metagenome (GOLD analysis project Ga0114940, IMG submission 87195) | Groundwater microbial communities from Cold Creek, Nevada to study Microbial Dark Matter (Phase II) - Cold Creek Source | ecosystem: Environmental > Aquatic > Deep subsurface > Groundwater ... | reverse complement strand
TGCCGCGTTTCCCTCACGAGCCCAACAGCTCGCTCGCGAACCTCTGGCGAGTACTTGCTCTTCCTTGCCATGACTCCCATTCTCCCAACTTTTGGAGCCTCTGGGAAACCCGGGGCGATTCAGAAGAGCTATCTGGCTTGGCGGACCCGCGCACCACCAGCGCTGGTATTCTGGGCGAGTACAGCCGATGGCCTGGCGGCGTCGTGCCGGCCGAGATCGACGCTTCTGCCGTGCCGCTTGCGGTACAGATTGCACAAGCGCGAGCCGCGTGGAGCACCGCTACGAAGGACGGTGCGGGTAACCCACTCATCACTTTTCCGGCTCGCATTGGCGCAGAGTCCTACGTGCGCTTCGTTGTGGACAATTCAATTCCTGGTTCTGGTTCGTCATTTCTCGGTCGCCAGTCCGGTGACAACACGATCAAACTGAGGTCGAACGCGACGACGGCGACCGTTATCCACGAGATCGGTCACGCGCTCGGGCTCTTCCACGAGCACCAGCGCAGCGATCGCAACAATGCCATGATTGTCTGGGACGGGACCAACGGTCATGAAAATCGCATTGCTGCGGCCTTCAAGAATGATCTGAAGAAGTTCGACAAGCCGGGGATTGGGCTAGGGCCGATCGATTTTACTTCGATCATGATGTACCCCTCGAGCAGCAATGCTTGCTCCAAGTCGCCCTGCCTCACGACCTTGAATGGCACGGGCACCTGGAACCAATCTAGCACCATCAGCGCCGGAGATGTCGACGGTCTCAGACGCATGTACCTCATGCTCGCCAGCTCTGTCGCTACGTTCCAGGATGGTCCGACGCCCCTGAAGAACGTGGCTCTCGTCATTCCCCAAAATACCACACCCAAGACGCGTACCCTGGCAATGAGGCCCGCCGACAAGCACCTCATGTACTACCCGGGGAATGGACTCGACCTCACCGTTGAAGACTTTGGCTTGGTAACGAACAGTGGCACGCCGGGGCGTTTTTCGGCGGTTGCCGGCAATGGCGGGCGTTTCGATTGGGTGAGCGTCACGGCCGCGAACAAGATTACCCACGGCATTCGCTCTGGAGGGGCTACTACTTACGAGAATATTACTTCTGGCGTGTCCACGGTCGGGACGGCCATTGCGCGGCAGCCAAACGCGACCCAGCTGGACGTCTTCTCGGTGTTCGGTTCCCCGCCGCGCATCTTCATGAAGAGCTACATTGGTGGGACATGGACGGGGCAATGTCCCGCCAGCCCTGCGTCTGATTGCGTCGAGGGCTGGCACGTGACGAGACCCACGAGTGGCAGGATCATCGGCGGTCAGATCGCAGCCGTTTCGGCGCCGGACCCCAACAAGAAACGGCTCGACGTCGTGGCGGTGACCACGTTGGGCATCGAACACATGTACTGGACCGCCGTTAGCGGCTGGCAGGGGCCCGTTACGATCGCGAGCTCCGCAAGCGGCCCGGCGGCGATCACCGCGGTAGGTGGCAGACTCGATGTGTTTCATCAGGCGTCAAATGGAATGACGTACCGTACGTCTTACGAGAACACCTGGGGCAGGCAGGTCCCGCTAGGAATCTCCGATCCGACCGAGCTTTCCGCCGCCTCGTACTACACGGGCAACGAGCTCGTACTCGAGATGGCGACCCACCTAAGCCCGCCGGGCAATTGGTACCTCGACACGTTCCGACGCTAGTCGTTCGACGCCGTTGCCCTTCCTATCGCGCCTGCGACTACTAGTCTGGGGCCCTTGCGCGCTTCTGGCCGCGCAAGGGCTTGGTTGCTCGTCGCCCCCATCGGGGGCGACGACGGATGGCGCGCGGCTTGGCGCTTCCTGCACGTCCGAAGTGGCGTGCGGGGAGCGCGAGGTGTGTGTGGGCGCCAGCGGCTGTCGGTCGGGCATTTGCGCGCAACCTTGCGCTACGACGCTCGAGTGCCCGTCTAGCGCTGGCTGCTACGTGTTCGAGTCCATCGGGCAAAATGCCGTAGCGGTCACTCAGGGGTACTGCTTGGCAATCTGCAGCGACGACATTGACTGTCAGGCGCAGCTCTGCGATGCCGACCTCCAGGCTTGTGTCTCGGCGGCGCTGCAATACGACCTTGGCAGCCCGCGCTTGCAGAATGACACGACTTGCTCGAAAGTACCCGAGGCAGCAGAAGGCGAGGGCCGATTCACCACGCCAAGCGCGCTCACGGAGACCGGTGAAATCTACGTGTTCGGACCCGCAGTGGCGTTGGATCCTGTCGATCCGGACATTCGCTATGTCGCTTACAACTCGCTAGCGGGCACGGAGCTGAGTGTCTCGCGCGATGCGGGCGCTAGTTGGACTCGCGTTCCGATGTCGCCCGCTGGGCCAAGGTACAACATTGGCGATCCGGGCCTAGCTGTGGATCCGGACACGCGTGAAGCGTGGCACTCATTCCTCACGGTGCCGCAAATGGAGTGCTTGCTCGACGAGACCACGGATTTCGCCAACTCGGTCGCGATTACCTCGTCCCAAGATTTGGGGCAGACGTGGTCCGCGCCGGTGCCGATTGACGTGGGGCGCTACGCCGATCGCTACTTCATCGATCGTCCGGCGATCGCCGTGCGAGGTGGAGCGGTCTCAGTGACGTTCGTGGCCGTCCCGGCGGATATCGACGAGCTGCAGACGGACGTCGCATACGCCCGCTCCCACGATGCTGGGGCCACATGGGCGACCTCCACGGTGAGTAGCGCGGACCGCAACGTCTTGCGGCGTGCGCCCGCAATCTCGGTGACTCCCGAAAATGCCGTGCATTTGGCCTGGTTCGAGAAAGACAGCGTCGAGGCCCATCGCGGCTCCGTCTGGGCCGCGCGTTCCTTGGATGACGGTAAGACGTTCGTGGAGCAGAAGATCAGCGGTGACCTGTTGGCGAGAGAAGATGGCCCTTCTCTCGCCTGGTCTGCGCGGGACCAGTCGCTATTCGTTGTGTTTGGAGCGTCCTTGGCGGGCCTCGCCGCGGAGGACGTCTATCTGGCCGCGTCGGTCGACGGGGGGCGCACGTTCGAGCCGCCACAGCGATTGGCACACCTCTGTGGCAGCGCGTGGAGCCCTACCGCGGTAGTCGACGCCGCTGGGAACCTTTGGGCGATTTGGTACCAAGCCTCCCTGGGTAGATCCCGCGTTGCCTGGCTGAAGGCGGCTGAGCCGCTTGCCTTGGGCTCCTCGATGATCGGAGTCGTCAGTGGGACGCTTTCGCCCTTCACCATGAGTCGCTCGCCCCTGGTCTCATTGGGCGACTTCGTTGGGCTCGGCTCGAGCAACGGTGTGACCGTTGCTGCGTGGACCAGTATTCACGACGACCCGCTAGGCGGGGTCATCTACACGAGTGCGAGCGACGCTCGATGACGCTCGCGCGGCTGCGATGCTGGCAGCCTCGTCACTTTACGACTTGGCACTTCTCGACTTTGACCTGGGCGGTGTTGTTCTCGTAGTTGCACTCGTCAACCAGACGATTGCCGCCGCCCACGTCGTTCACGATCATGGTGATGGTCGAGCCGGTGGGCACGTCCGTCTTCGGGATCGTGCACTGGATATTCTGGCAGCCACCCTTGGCGACGGGTCCAGGCGTTTCGGTTTGGCACAGCGGCACGGCGCGGTCATCACCCAGGTAGAAGGCTGCCGGCATGTTGGAGCCGACGCCGCGCAGACCGCGGTTGCAGATACGGCCCGTGAAGATGACCTTGCCGTCCTCGGTTTGCGTGCAAGCCGTGGTGCTTTCCAGTGCGCCGGTGATGTCGGCCAGCTCCTGCGAGGTGGCGCCCTGCCGGTTTTGGCGGAAGTTGTTCATCGTCGGGTCGAGGAAATTCTGTTCCCACTCCGACGTCTTGGGGACGCTGCCGTCGTTGTTGATGTTGGTGATCGAGTAGGCGTGCTGGTTCCACAAGTTGCGCGAAGACGCCCAGCGGTCGAGCTTGTCGCGGAACACCTTCACGCCAGCGAACCACTTGTTGGCTTCGGCGACGGTCGTGATGTTGCCGAACTCGGCGCGGCAAACGTTGCCGGTGCCGGGCGTGCCAGCCAGCGGCGTGTGGCAGGCCAAGCCAGAGAGCTGGTCGTTCGGGTTCTGCACGGTCGCCATGAACGTGTTGCCACACTCGGCGTCGGTCGTGCAGCGGCAGAAGCCTTCCACGCAGTTGTTCGACACGCACTCGTCGTTGGCGGCGCAGCGCACGCCGGCCCACAGCGGGTCAACACAACCGGCGCTGGCGCGGCCGGTAGCTTCGCAGTTGCGCGCGGCCTGCGGGTTACCGCACGACGAGTAGACGTTGAACAGCGAGGCGCCGCCGAAGATGATCTTCGAGCGATCCGAGTTGTCCGGATCGGCCACGATGGGCTGCTCCCACCAGGTGGCCGAGTTGCGGTAGGTCGAGAACAAAACCTCGCCAGTTTTGCCGTTATAGACGCGGACGAAGCACTCGTCTGCGTAGACGGCCTCGGCCGTGCCATCACCTTCGAAGTCGAAGATGGTGGAGCCGGTCATGCCGGAGGTGCAGTCCTGCGTGGGCGACTCCCAGAGGATGCCCTTGGCAGCGTCTTTACAGGCGCCGCCTGCCGCGCAACCCAAGTCGAACACGCGGTAGGCAAAGGCGCCGGCCGACGCCAGCTCTGGCATGCCATCGCCGTCGAAGTCGCCGATGGTGGGCGGCCCGCCGCGCTCACCTAGGGCCTGTCCGCCGAAGCACTTGCTGCCGGGCGGCATGACGTTGTCGAGCACGACGTCACCCTCGAGGGTGGAGATTTTGACCACGCCGCTGGTCTCCTGGCCGCCAATCGGGCCAACGCCTACGACCTCGGCCTTGCCGTCTTTCTTGGTGGGGTCGAACTTGCCGGGGCCGGTGCGGGTGCCGAAGTCTGCAAAGGCATAGAAGGCAGGCGCCGTAGCCGCGCTGGTCACGCCCAAGCCGGGGTAGGCCTCGGCCCAGGCCGTGCCGCTCCAACGGAACACCTTATTCGCGACCAGTTCGGCCTTCTTGTCACCGTCTACGTCGCCGATGGCAGGCTCCGAGATCGCGAAAATGGCCGGATTTGCGGCAGCGATTTGCACGCCGGTCTGGCCGTTGTTGACCTCGCCACCCGGGCCAATGATCTCCGGCTTGCCGTCGTCGTCCAGGTCGTGAATCGACACGCCGTCCCAGATCGGGTTGCCGGTGCCAGCGACGGGGGTTTTCCACATCACGGCGTACTTGGCACCGTCGAACTTGTAGGCGATCAGGCCGCCGTTGGAGCCGTTCGTGCCGTTCAGACGCGCCACGATCTCCATCTTGCCGTCGCCGTCGAGGTCGGCCAAGGCCGGGGTAGCTGCGTCGCGCACCAAATCCGGACCGCCGATGACTTCGATCTGCTTACAGGTTTGGCCGTTCAAGATGCGGATGCGGCCGCCACTCGTAGCGTCGACCGTTTGCGTGTACTTGCCCTCGGTGGTGACGATGATGATCTCACCCGCCGTGCCAGACTCTGTCGGCAGGTTGCCCACGAGCGGAGTACTCAGTACCTGGAAGCTCTCGGGGTAGGGGTCACCGACTTCGGGCTTGGTCCACTCGCACTGCAGATCGGGCGAGAAAAGCCCCACGGTCTGCGTGTTTTTGCACTCCTCGTTGACCGGGTCCGTGGCGTTCGAGACGCAGGTGCCTTCGCTGACGCCTTCGATCATGCAGCCGTCGAGCGGCAGGCAGCAGTACGTGTCGTTCACGCACTCGTTGCCGTCAGCGGTGCAGGCACCACCGTTGGGGGAGCAGAGGCCACCGGTCTTCGTCAGGACGCAGACGCTATCCGCGCCACATTCCGCGGTCGTGGTGCAGGTCGTCAGCACCGGGTTGCCGTCACTGCCCGCGCTGCCGCCGGTGGTGATCGGGCCCATGTTGCCGCCCACGCCAATGACCGGACTACCGCCGGTATGGCCGGCGCCAGTGCCGTTAGCGCCGCTGCCGGTGCCGCCGTTCTTGCCGCCACCTCCTGCTGAGCAGGCCGCCGCGACGGCACTGCTAACCAAGACCGCGCCAATCCCTCGAGCTAGGCTCAACCCGAATCGCATGCTCGATGCTTAGCTGAGCGAAATGCGACTCGCGGCTCACCTCAACAATATCGACATCGAAGTGATAAGACTGCGCCAGTCGCCCTGCAGATTCCCGCGCTCTTCAGGCCATTTGCGAAGAGCGCGGGCGGCGGCGGTCAGGGCCGCTGAACTACTTCACTTTTGCTGGATGATGATCTGCACGCGGCGGTTCTTGGCGCGATTCGCGTCGGTGCTGTTCGGCACCAGCGGCTTCTCGGCGCCGTAACCCTTGGCCACCAAGCGGTCTGAAGCTACGCCCAGGCGCACCAGCGCATCGACCACGGCCTGCGCACGACCTTGGCTCAGGCGCTGGTTGTAGACGGCAGAGCCGGTGTTGTCGGTGTGGCCCTGCACCTCGGCCAAGCGAATGTCCGCCTTGGTCTTGAGCAGGTCTGCCAGCTCTTCGAGCAGACCGAACGAGTCGGGCAAGACGTCGGTGGAGTCGTGCTGGAAGTGCACTTCCTTCTTCAGCTTCACCTCGCGACCAGCGACCACCACGTTGGGGACCGTCGGACGCTTGTTCAGCACGATGCGCGCCGTTACCTCTTTGCGCGACTCGACCTGCACCTCGATGGCGCTGGTGAAGTAGCCCACGGCCTCGACCGAGAGCTTGACGGTGCCGGGCTTGACGTTGCCGACGCTGAAGCCACCCGAGCTGTCAGCCGACAGATCGAGCGAGCGGTTGAGCGGATCGGTCACGGTGATGCGCGCGCTGGTGACAGGCTGGCCCGTCTCGCCATCGCTGACGCCGCCGACGACCGTGCCCACCTTGGGCATGGCTTCGAGCTCGCAGATCACGTTGACGACGGTGTTGCCGCCGACGTTCGTGGGCGCAGCCACACCACCGGGCGTCGACACCGCGGGCGGCGTGGGCGAGGCGGGAGCGTCGGGCGAGGCGGGAGCGGCTGGGGCCGGAGCAGCAGCGGCAGCGGCCGGAGCAGCGCCGCCAGGCGGCGGAACCGTCGCGACGCACTGGCCGTCGCGGTAGCCGGGCGCGGTGACGTTGAGCGTGTACGTACCGGGCTCCAGATCCGTCGAGCGGAAGGTGCCGTCTTCCGCGGCGACCATGCCGGTGAGGGCGCGGCCGTCGTAACGCAAGATCGCCCCGGCGACGGGCGTCTGCGTACCGCGCTCGGTGACCACGCCGGTCACGTAGGCGCGCGGAGCGGCTGCAGGCGCGGCGGGCGGCGCCGGGTCCTTGACGTGCTGAATGACCGGCAGCGGCGGCACGGTGTCGACCGCGTAGGCCAAGCCGAACCACAGGTTCCAGGGCGGCTCGGGCGAGACTTCTTCGACGAACTCGCTGGTGGCGCCGGTGCCGATGTCGAAGGCGCCTAGCAGCGCCAGGCCGTGATCAGCCCAGGGGAACACGCGCGTACCAAGCGTCAAGCGCGAGGGTGACGAGCCGAAGCCCTGGTGCTCACCCAAGCAGCCTTCGCCGGCCAGTTTTACGTCGTCCAGATTGCAGATGTAGTCCTGACGATTGAGTGGAATGTCGAGCGACCACTCCAAGAACGGGCGAATGATCGGATGATCGAACTCAGCCGCGAAGCCCATGCTGACGAAGTCGACGCGATTGATGGCTAGACCAAAGCGCTCGATGCGCGAGATGCGCGCACCGCGGCCTTCGGGCGGCGCAGTCGTCTCGAGGGCGTCGATGACCTGACCCGAGTTGTCGAGCTTGTAGGCAAAGTTCGCGTGGAAGCGCAGCGGGATGTTCTCATCCGGGTTGACGCGATTGTTCAAATCGGCAGTGGCCAAGCCGCGGATGGCGAAGCTGGTGCCGCCGCCGTCGAGCCCCACGCCGCCGGTGCCGTTCAGCAGCCACAGCTCGAGCTCACCACCGACGCTGAAGATGGAGTCGGGCGATTTGGGCATGAAGCCCTTCACGCCGAGGTTCGTGTCGCCGAGCACTTGCAGCAGCTGAGGACGGCTGCGGGTGTTGCTCACCGCGCGGTTGTGGAAGCCCAAATAGGCTTCCAGGAAGGGCAACACCGTGGCCGAGATGCCCAGGTGTGCGCCCATGGCGTCAATCTCGTCGGCCGCCGCGGCGGCTTCGCTGCCGAAGGTCGGGCAGACGTTGACCGAGTTGCACAAGAAGCCCGAGCTGGTGAAGTAGCTGCCCGAGAGCGACATGCGGAAGGTGCCTGGCGCGCCTGACCCAGCCTCGGTCACGTGCAGCAAGCCGGTGGAGCCGGAGATGGCGTTCTGCGTTTGCAGCGACGTCTTGCGCCAGCGGCGCTCGTAGTCGGTCGGCTCGGCCTTCGGTTCGTCACCGTTCAGGTTGAGATCGGCATCGCCTTCGAGGCCGCCGTCCAAGCTCACGCTGCCGCCGGCCGTGCCGGCCGCTGCGGGCGCTGCGGGCGCTGGCGCGACAGCCTCCGCTTGAGCGGAAGCCACTGGCGCGGGTGCCGGGGCAAATGCCGCTGCCGGAGGAGCAGGCGGAGGCGGGGGAGCCGGTTGCTGAGCCTGGGCCCCCATTGCCCAGAGGGATCCCACTAGCGATATCGACGCGAATCCTACCCGTTTCATCTTTCCTCGTTTTCCTCAGTTCGATCGCACAGCTTGGCTAGAGCAGTGCCCGGCTCCGCTTTCTATCATCCTTTGGCCGCCCGCAGAAAAATGGGGAGCGGCCGGCTTTTTCAGCTGATCAGCGAGTATCCGAGCACCTTTACCCCATAACCCATGAGCGCTACCGTCCTCGCGTAACGTGACAGATGCCGTCATTCGGGTCGAGAGGCTGAAGAAGGAATTCCGCCAGGGTTTCTGGATGCGGCGTGTCTTGGCCGTGAAGGACATCTCGTTCGAGGTAAATCGCGGGGACATCTTCGGGTTTTTGGGCCCCAATGGGGCGGGCAAGACCACCACCATCAAGATGCTGACCGGCCTCATCAGCCCCAGCAGTGGGCGGGCCGAGCTGTTCGGCGAAGCCATCCCGAGTCGGCGAGCCCTGGGGCGCATCGGTTTTTTGCCGGAAAACCCGTACGTGTACCCGTACCTGACGCCCGCTGAGTTCGTGGTCTTGTGCGGGCGGCTCTCGGGGCTCGGCTACCGCGCGGCCCGCGACCGGACGCGGCAGGTGCTCGACCAGGTCGGGGTCGCCTACGCCGCAGACCGGCCGGTGCGTCGCTTATCGAAGGGCATGCTGCAGCGCACCGGCCTGGCCGCCGCGCTGGTGGCTGATCCGGAGTTGCTGATTTTGGACGAGCCGATGAGCGGGCTCGACCCGATCGGGCGCAAGGAAGTGCGGGACCTGATCGTCGAAGAGCGCAGGCGCGGCCGCACCATCTTCTTTTCGACGCATATCTTGAATGACGTCGAGTCGCTGTGCGATCGCGTCGCCATCTTGCGCAAGGGCGAGGTCGTGGTGGGCGGGCGCATCGCCGACCTGCTGCGTCGCGACGCGCGCCGCACCGAAGTCACCCTGGCGGGTGAGTACGCGACGCTGCGAGCTCAGCTGGAGGCCGACGGGCTTAGCTGCAAGGAAGTCGGCGGCATGCTGGTCGTCCAGGCCGAGGGTGCCGACACCCTGAAAGGCGTGCTGGAGCGAGCGCTGGCAGGGGGCTTGGCCGTCGAACAGGTCATCCCGCGCCACGAAACGCTGGAAGACCTGTTCATGCGTGAAGCCATCGCTGGCTCCGACGCGGCCTGAGCGCGCGCCCTTAGCGGCGGGCCACTTTGCGTATGATGTCGAGATCGGCGCGAGTCAGCTCGCGGGTCAAGACCAGCAGCACCAGGTAAACACAGGGCGTAACGCCCGCCGCCACCAGGGTCAGCAGCTTGCCCGGTGGAAACAGCACCCGCGCGCACAAGGCTGCGGCGCCGAGCGACAGCAGCGTGCGCAGCAGGCTCCAGGGCGAAACCAGCGCGCCGGCAGCGCGGTACACCAAGAACGCAGCTATCAGCGTGGCTGCCGCGAGGCCGGTCGAGGTGGCCTGCGCCGTGAGCCACAGCATGTCTTCGGACAGCGGCGCGTTGTGCGCGCGGCTGAAGCACAGCGCCGCCACCACCATCACCGCAAACCCCGTTACCTGCATGCTCTGGCGTTCGCGGCCCAGGCTGTTCAAGACCGTGGTTAGAATGCCGAAGATAGCGAAAGCGCCGAAGCCCAGCGCCAGCAAGCTGAGCGCGCGGCCACCCAGCGCGGAGGCGTCGGGGCCGAACAGCAGCTCCAGCAAGCGCGGCGCGAGGCCGAGCGTAACGCTGACCATCGCGCCCACGATGATGAGCGAGAGGCGCAGGCCGGTTTGGACGTAGCGGGCGATGGCCGCGGAGTCTTTCTGCTTGGCTGCGCCCGCCAACATCGGAAACAGGATGAAGGTGATGGCGATTAGGATTTGGTATGGCAAAAACGAGAACAGCTGGGTAGCGCGGTAGGCGCCCACCAAGGCGTCTGCTTTGGATAGCGGCGCGCCCGAGGCCAGAGCAGCATGGCTCGCAAAGCGGCCCAGGAGCGTTAGGTCAGCCTGAAAGAGCAGGTTCAGCAGAATTTGGCCGGTGAGCAGTGGCCAGGCCAAGCCGACGTAGGCGCGCAGCGAAAGGCTGGGTTTGCCCGTGCTGCCAGCGCCGATGACCGAGCCAGCGATGAACAGCACGACAGTCGCGCTGAGCACGAAGCCAACCGCGGAGCCCGCTGGGCCTCCGTAGGACATCCGGCGCGCCACGTAGGCGCCCATCACCAGGCCAGCCGTGCGCAACGTGGCTGACGCGACGTCGAAGCCGGCTTGCACCACGAAGCGCTTCTGCCCGTTGGCGACGCCGATCAGCGGCGTGTACAGCGAGTAGATGAACAAGATGATGGCCAAGATCTGCAGGGGCGTCTCGACGTGCCCAGCGCCCGCGACCCGCGCGATCAGCGGCGCCAGGCCGGCGAACAACCCGGCGGCTAGCAAGCCGAACACGGCGTGCCAGGTGAGCACGCGCCTGATGGTCGCTTGCAGCTCTTCGGGCGCAGCCTGCACGACCGTGCGGCTCACCGCCTGAATCGACATCGTCGTGATGGGGTTGTACGTGATGCTGGAAATCGACAGCACACGCGACAGCGCGCCGTAGCCGTCCAGGCCCAGCACGCGCGGCAAGGCTATCTGCTGCACCAGCCCCAGCAGGATGAAGTAGATCTTGGCGCCGGCCACGGCCAAGCCGCCGCGCCCCGTGCTGCGGGTCGTATCTTCGTCACTCATCGCGAACCGCGACTCGTAACACGGCTGCGGGGCGGTCCAACCCCTCCAAGGCCACGCGCCAGCCGGCCGATTTCACCAATCGGGCAGATTTTGCTCCGCTTGTCCTTGACCTTCCCTTCGCCGTGGGTACTGTCCGCCCCACAATTCCGACTTAGCTCAGTTGGTAGAGCAGGCGGCTGTTAACCGCCGGGTCCAAGGTTCGAGTCCTTGAGTCGGAGCAACGAAAGCCTCGAGGTTCACGCCTCGGGGCTTCGGTGTTTTTGGGTCACGGGCTGCCTTTGACAGGGAACGCTCGAACGGCTTCTTCCAGCGCTGCGAGCACTGGTGGCAATTCGATCTGGTCGAAGGTGAGATTGAAGCGAAGAGTGTTCCCAACCCCAGGGCTGATCACGCGCCTCGCATGGGGCCAGAAAGTGGCCGCGGCCGTCGCCCTGAATGTCAACGCGGAGCCAGTGCTCCATCGTTTCGAAGGTTGCGGATCCGTTGAGCGCGGCTTGAAGCGTCCCCAGCTGAGACGGACATGGTCTGGAACTGCAGGGGTTGACGAGCATTACCCGGATGTCGCAGTCGCAAGTGGCTGCCCCGCTGGCGCACGATTTCGTAGCCCACCGAGGCGAACGCTCGCGCAGCCTCTCGCCCTGATACGCGCGGAAGCCCCGGCAACGCTACGCTCCGACAGCTACTCGGTGCACGAGCTCACCAGCGGGGTCGGGGATTGCGTCGCCACGCTCGCGCATGTCCTCGATGGTCAGCAGGATGGCCTCGCGTGCATTCGACAGCGCCTCTTCAGCCGTGTCGCCCTGGCTGTAGCAGCCTGGAAACGCCGGAATGACAGCGACATAGCCGCCTTCGGGATCGGGCTCGAGGACGACGTGGTAGCCGGTCTGTTCCACGCTTCGGAGTCTATCCTGCTCGTTGACGCCGGGCCACGGCGCCGCGAATTTGATTGAGAACCTGGCTCACTCTCGCCCGGGACAGCCCTCACGGCGGGCTAGAGCTGCCCGAGACGCCACCTCGCCCGCCTCCAATTGGCGCAGCCATTCGACGGCGCGCTCGCGCGGATCGAGCCGCTTGCCCGGGCCGCGCTGCTTGGGCCGCTTTTCTCCGACTCCCTGAGGAGCACACGCCGACCTCGCCACCGTGCTTGGTCTTCGCCATGTTCAGGTTCCTTGCGTGGCCAGGGTGTTCGGTCGTCGTGTGCGGGGTGAGCTCTGGAGCGTCTCGCGCATCCGCGCTGCGACGATGAGCCCCGAAGCAAACGTGAGCGCCGCAGCGATCCACATCGCCGCAGGCAGCCCGAACGCGTCCGCCGTGATGCCCGCGAGCAGCGCGCCGACCGCGTAGCCGAGATCACGCCACAGCCGATACACGCCCACCGACGATGCTCGCCACGAGGGATGCGCAACGTCGCCGATCGCAGCGAGCAACGTCGGGTAGACCATCGCGGTGCCGACGCCGAGCAGCGCGGCGCCCGTGGCGAAGCCTGCGAAGCCGCTGGCGAGAATGACGAGCGCGATGCCGATCGCCTGCACCCACATACCCGAGGCGATCAGCCACTTGCGGCCCACGCGGTCTGACCACGCGCCGGTGAAGAGTTGGGCGATGCCCCAGGTGCCCGGATAGATGGCGGCGAGCGTGCCGATCTGCCCGAGACTCATGTGCGCTGCCGTGAAGAACAGAGGGAAGAGCCCCCACGCCATGCCGTCATTCAGGTTGTTGACGAGGCCTGCCTGGCTGACGCTTGACAGGTTCTTGTCGCGCAGCGTCGTGCGCCAGAAGACCTCGCGCTGCGTCGGAACACCTTCGGGTGGCAGCGCGCCATGGAGCTTCGACTCGGCTGCTACGTGGTGCTTCGTCTCGCGCACGACGAGCGCAGAGAGCAGAAGCCCGATCGCGACGAACCCGACACCAAGGTAGAACGGCGCCGGGCGGAATCCGTAGTGCGCGGCGATGAACCCGGTCCCGAGCGCGCTTGCGGCGACCGCGAAGTAGCCGGCGAACTCGTTGAGCCCCATCGCCAGGCCGCGCTTCGTAGGACCCGCGAGGTCGATCTTCATGATGACAGTCGTCGACCACGTGAGGCCTTGGCTGATGCCGAGGAGCGCATTGGCGAAGAGCACCCAGGACCAGCTCGGAGCCCACATCAGCAGGAACGGCACCGGAGCGGCAACGAGCCAACCGACGACGAGCACGTGCTTGCGACCGAAGCGATCCAAAAGCCGTCCGGCGAGATAGTTCGTCAGCGCCTTCGTCACGCCGAAGACGACGATGAACGAGAGCACCGCGGTCTTGGCGACAAGGTGAAACTCTTGCTCTGCGATCGGCGCGAGGATGGTGCGCTCCATGCCGACCATTGCACCGACGAAAGCGTTGACGACGACGAGCAGCGAGAACTGCGCCAGGTTCTCGCGGAGGCCGAGGCGAACACTGTTCATGGCGCGCCGTTCTCACGTCCCTGGTTGATGCGGAGGATCAGCTCCATGGCCGCAGGCTTCGGCGGGACGTCTTGGAGCGCGTCGATGAACTCCTCGCGGGCCTTCGACAGCAGTGGGTTCCAGCGCTTTTCGAACGCGATGGTGCTCGACGGCTTTCCGCTCATCCCGGCGCCACACGCAGAGCCGGCGAAGTGGCCCGGATACACCTCGACGTCTGGCGGCAGAGTGAGGAGCTTCGCGTGAATGCTGTCATGCAGCTCGCCGGCGTTCTCGCGCGCCTTGCCGGGCAGATCGGGGCGGCCTACGGCCCCGACGAAGAGGGTGTCGCCCGTGAGTACGAACCACGGATCGGTCCCGCGACGAAGGTCGGTCACGAGCAGGCAGATGCTCTCGGGTG
>Ga0114940_10000716_pt1 | contig 14082 bp, 14 predicted proteins | sample ColdCreekSource_FD_87195 | JGI IMG/M metagenome (GOLD analysis project Ga0114940, IMG submission 87195) | Groundwater microbial communities from Cold Creek, Nevada to study Microbial Dark Matter (Phase II) - Cold Creek Source | ecosystem: Environmental > Aquatic > Deep subsurface > Groundwater ... | reverse complement strand
GTCACTAATTAAAGGATGCCCATCTCTAATTAAGAGATTTAGAGCATCTCGTTGAGGCCAAACAGCACGCCGTAAAGAAAGCAATTCTCGTTTAATTTGATGAATTTTGCCTAAAGTAGCTTCTGAAGGCTGAGTTAAAACTAACTCTTCTAATTCTTCAATCTTCTCTCCGTATACTTCCAATACAGGAAAATAACTATCAATCACTGCATCCCAGAGGGCATAAGTAAGATAGTCCGCTTGCTCTTGGCGAATGATACCTTTACTTTTAGCTAGGCGATCGCGGACAGGGGTAAAACAGTCTTGATCGGGTTCTTCCTGAACGGTTAAGAGGTAATTTTCTCCTAAAACGAAACTCACTTGCTCCAGCCAAATTCCCTTGGTTTTGGCATCCAAATTAACCATTTGAGCAATAATTACCAACTGAGTTTGATAGTCCTCCAGTTTGGGACGTTGAGGAACATTAACAATATTTTCCAGTAACAAGGGATGCAACTCAAATACTTCGGCTAGTCGCTCCAAAGTCAAGCGATCGCCTAATCCCCCCACATCCACCCAGGATACCGAATCAGTGTCGAGATGAGCCTGACATTCTTCTGGAGTCAAACTGGTAGCATAGTGATGCTGTTCTTGGTTGTAGTCAATTAGCGTAATTTCTGGTGGTTTTGCCCCTGGAGCGATCGCCATTGTCCCTGGCATACTACCTGGTTGATTATAAGCATAATTCAGTGGCATTGATTGATAAGAGTCGCCACTGCGATCGAGAGAGTTGGTCTTGGCAATCATAAGTAGTCATCATCATGTTGTGCAGTAACTAATTTTCTCCTGACTTCTGCTATTTGGGTCAAAACTATTTATCCTTCGGGTGATTTTCCCTCACGGACTATGAGTTTAAACACCTCTAGACACCACCTGACAAAATGCTACAATCGAGAAATTGTATTATTAATCCTTAAGAGAAATACTATGACGGTAAACTTATCTAATGTAGAAGAAAATCTTTTAGATCTAACAACTTTTACTCAATCTTTAGATATTTTGCGCAGAGACGCTGACTCGTTGCGACAGTCTTATGCAGCAGCAAAGCCTTACCCTCACGTAGTAATTGATGATCTGTTTTCACCTGAATTACTCGATCGCTTGATTGCAGATTTTCCTCAACCTGGCAACAGAGATTGGTTGACTTGGGACACAAGTAATGAGCTTAAGAGTACTTCCAAAGGTATTCAGGGATTATCCACCTTCACTCAACTGTTTTGCCTGTGGCTCAATTCAGTGGATGTAGTTCAGACCATTGAATCAATTGTGGGACTGGAGAACCTAGTGGGAGATCCTTTATTCCACGGTGCGGGATTGCACGACATGCATCAAGGTGGTTGGCTAGATATGCATGGTGACTATACTAGACACTTCACTCTACCTCTGATGCGCCGTATCAACGTCTTGATTTACCTGAACCGAGATTGGGACCCTAGTTGGGGAGGAGAACTGGCGCTGCAAGATGCCACTGACGAATCTACTAGAATTAGTTATCCTTGTCACTTCAACCGCACGATCATTTTTCCTACTACCGCCAAAACCTTCCACGGCGCGCCGACCCATCTATCTTGCCCAGCAGATCGGAGTCGTAAACTACTCTCAATTTACTATTGGAATCCTGTTCCCATGCCTTTGTGGTCAAAAGTTGGTACTCCTTTAATATGGGCAGCCGATAACAAGAAAAAACTGAAACGAATCCTTAAGAAAGCTTAAATTTAGGTAGTAGGTAGATAGATGGGGGGCATGATTGCTCAATCATCACAGCACCTAGCAACTAGCTTTGATATCGCTGTTAGGCCTACCTACTTTTCTTCCGCAAAAATATCGCCAAATATCCTAAACTTGCTGTTCAATGGCTGCTTGATATAACTTCTGAATCTTCCGCAAGATCCGATCCCAGGTGGAGTTTTTGCAGTCTGGGTTGGCAGGATCGCAGCTTTGGATCGCTTCCACTAATTTTGCCTCCCTCACGTCCATAAAACCATCGCTGTAGACTAAACCACTGATTTTTTCCAATAGTTGTCGATAATCTTCCGTGGAGTGGTTTTCACCAAAATACTCCTCTAACCATTCATAGCACTCAGTGGCTTGAACTGGTCTTAGTTCAGAAAGTAGAGGTTTAATTTCTGGGTCATCAGCCAACTGATAATCTTGGGCTACACGACGTAAGTAAGCTCTTTCTTCTGGTTGAATTACGCCGTCAATCCAAGCAGCCGCAATCAAAATTTTAATAATTTGCTTCATCTTCTTAATCCTCGTTGCAATCATCTCACCTATTTCTTTGTAGTCTCACCATGAAAAATCCATCCATATCAGAGCGGTGAGGATAAACTTTAATCCAGCCTGCGGCTGTTACCCAATTTTGGGCGATCGCATTATTAGGAGTTTGAACACTCCAGTTTGAGTTATTTGCCAGAAACGATTGTACTACTTTTTCATTTTCTAAAACATTAAGGGTGCAGGTTGCATAGACTAATATTCCTTGGGGTTTAACCCACTGTGCTGTCTGTTGGATTAGTCCTTTTTGTAGCTGAAAAAGTTCTTCAACCCCTTGCTGGGTCTGTCGCCAACGGATATCAGGACGTTTGTGGAGAGTGCCTAAACCCGAACAGGGAGCATCAAGCAAGACGCGATCAGCAATGTTATGAAACTTATTAAAGCGATCGCTGTCCCGACTGTCTCCCACTTCGATTTCTATGGAGTTCAACTGCAACCTAGCCGCATTTTCTCTAACTTTATTTAAGCGTTTAGCTGCGCGATCGCAGGCAATTATCCGACCATGATCCCCCATCAATTCAGCGATATGGGCAGTTTTTCCCCCTGGGGCAGCACAGGCATCGATGATGGTTTCTCCAGGCTGGGGGTCAAGTAAATGGGTGACTAACTGGGCGCTACTATCTTGAATCATCCACCACCCTTGTTTATAGCCAGGGAGATCAGTAATTGCTCCAGCATTTTCGAGGCGTAATCCTTGGGGTAAATTGGGAATGCCCTCAACGGCAAGCCCTGCATCTCTGAAGGCATTTTCTACCTGTTCAAGGGAAGTTTGTAGCAGATTAACTCGTAAATCAACTTTGGGCGATCGATTAAACCAAGCTAGGAGTTGATCTACTTCTGCCAAGGGCAGCTGTTCTAACCAAGTCCCCACAATCCAATCGGGAAAACTGTGTTTAATTCCTAATTGAGTAATGGGATCTGCTGGTAACTTTAGGGGATCTGCTAATTCTGCCTGGCGGATATAGCTGCGTAATAGACCATTGACCACGCCCCCCAGTTTAGGGATTCCCTGATCTTTAGCCAATTCAACGCTGGTATTCACCGCTGCGGAAGCGGGAATGCGATCGAGATAACGTAACTGATATAAACCCAAGTGAAGAATAATCCGTAAATCTGGCGGTTGCTGTGCTGCTTTTTTCTTTCCTAGCAAATCAATTAATTCATCCAAAGTACGTTGACGACGCACGATCCCATAAACTAATTCACAGGCAAAACTACGGTCAGTCTGGCTAATGTCCACCCTTTTTTCCTCCGACTTAAGGACGCGATTGAGGGCCATATCTGTATAGGCTTGCTGCTGATAAACACTTTTTAAGGCGAAAAAAGCCAAGGAGCGAGAATTGAAAGGAGATACCATACTGAAGAGAAAAGATTGCCCTATTTATCTTACAGCGATCGCTTGACCATAAGCATTAAGCTTTGGCGATCGCTTATGGTTATTAAACTTATCTGGAAACAAGATTAAGCAAAAAATAGTTAATCTTAATTGATGCTATCGAAAAAATTGACTAGAGTTAGCTCAATGATCAACTGGCAAATATTTGGCATCTACATCTGTGACAGCTATTAGTTTTTTGAGTTTTTTCTTAGGATTAGCCCTTGGTTTAGGCATTTATGCAGGTAAGCAATACAGATTTGAGCAACAGTTAAAAAAAACCCTGCGTTCTTATGCTGTTAGTCAGGATGAAGACATATCTTTACCCTTGCAATCTTTGATCCGTCGAGAATTGAGCGAACTCGATCGCCAGAGGCAAAAACTCGAACAGGACAAACGAGCTTGGCAAGAATTGATTGAGCAAGCTCCCATTGGCTATCTCCAGGTTGATGCGGATAATCAGCTTTTGGGCTGTAATCAAACAGCAAAAGAACTCCTAAAAATCAATTCCCAGCGATCGCAGCGAGTACGTTTACTACTAGAATTAGTTCGTTCCTACGATCTTGATCAATTAATTGAATCAACTCGCAATACCCAAAGTTCCCAAACTAAAGAGTGGATCTTTTACTTTACTCGCTACGTCTCTCCTCAAGAATCTGAATGGGAAACCAATAGCGCCCAAGCATTAAAGAAGGTGGTGGAATCCATCGCCCTCAAGGGATTTGCATTTCCCCTATCTAATCAGCAGGTAGGAGTCTTTATTGAAAACCGTCAACCACTGGTGGAATTGTCCCAGTCTCGCGATCGCACTTTTTCCGACCTCACCCACGAACTGCGAACCCCTCTAACCTCAATTTCTCTGGTGGCGGAAAATTTATTAAAACGTCTACAAGATCCCGAACGTCGCTGGGTGGAACGAATGTTAAAAGAAACCAATCGGCTGATCGAATTAGTCCAGGAATGGTTAGATTTAACCGAACTTCAGACAGCCCCCCATAAATCCTTAAAATATGAAACGGTTAACCTTTATGACTTAGTTCAATCAGCTTGGCAAACCCTAGAACCCATTGCCCAAAAGAAAGAAGTAACCCTAGCTTACCATGGCGATCGCCAGATTATGCTCTGTGCTGATCCCTCTCGTTTAATTCAAGTTTTTCTCAACCTTCTAGATAACGCTATTAAACATAATGCCACGGGCAAAGAAATTACCGTTCAAGTGCTATCTCAGCCCAGCATTAAGTCTGATCCTGAAATAGAAACTAAAGAACAAATCAAAGAACAAATTAAAATAGATGTAATTGATTCTGGTCAAGGCTTCAATCCGACCGATCTACCTTATATCTTTGAAAGACTATATCGAGGCGATAAATCCCGCACTAGAGAGCAAACTAATAATCCGAATGTAGAAGGTAATGGCTTAGGATTGGCGATTGTTGAGCAGATTATTCAAGCTCATGGCGGTGCGATCGCTGCTAAAAATCATCCTCAACTAGAGGGTGCCTGGTTAGAAATCATCCTCCCCAAAGATCAAGCAATTTGAGTTTAAAATTTAAGTTAAAAATATCTTTAAGTCCAGTGACTTTAACCCCTAAAACCAACTCAGAAGCCAATCAAATACAACGTTCTTTACGGAAAATTCAGCAGGAAGTACTGCGGATGGGTACCTTAGTGGAACAGTCCTTTCGCTTGAGCCATCAAACCTTGTTTGAAGGGGATCTCGATGCCATCCCCAAATTACTGGTATTAGAGAAGCAGATTGACATATATTATCGTCAGATTGAAGCCGACTGTGCCACTTTAATGACCCTGCAAGCCCCCGTTGCTCAAGACTTAAGAATGCTCAGTGCTTCCATGCAGTTAGTACGAGATCTAGAAAGAATTGGTGACTGTGCCGAAGACTTGAGCGAAATGGCAGTAAAGCTGATGAAATATCCTCCCCATGCCATCTTAGAAGACATTGCCCAGATGTCAGAACACGCTCAACTGATGCTAGCTACTAGTTTAGTTGCCCTAGCGGACTTAGATCAGAGCGCAGGAGCTAGGGTCAAAGAATATGACGATATTGTGGATGATGCTTACGATCGCCTTTATGATGCGATCGCTTTACAGCAGAATGTACCAGGAGTCGTTGAGCCAGTTGTGCTGTTCGGCTTAATTATCCGTAACCTAGAAAGAATGGCAGACCACGCCACTAATATCAGTCAGCGCGTCACCTATATTGTGACGGGTAAGAGAAACTAATACTCTGGGATAAGTCTCTAATTTTTGCTTTAGCTAAGATTTAATCTAAGGTTTACATTGTTTTAACTGCTAGATTAACTCGTGGCGGTATGATTGCTCCTGGTATTTAGATAAGATTAATTCTCATAATTCTTGGAAAGTGTGCGATCAATAAAATGTCACGGTATGTAATTAATCTACTAAAGGGTTGACTATACTGGTCTGATAATCAGCTAAGATTTCAATAAGCGAATTCCAACAACGAATTTCACTAGTGAGACTTGACTGTTAAAAGACTACAAAAAACGTAGCTTATTTTATATTTAAGGTGTGTGAGGATACATATGAATAGATTATTTTTGTCAGCAGCTAAAATTGCTCCCATCCTATTTGCAGCTTGTTTATTTTCTGCTAGCAGTGCATCAGCACAAAGCGTTACTGCGGACAAAGAAGCAGTTAACCAGACTTTAGAACAAATCAATAACTATCAACAACTAGATCAAAACAACCAGTCTCAGGTAACCAACGTTAACCAACTAAGAGACGTTTCCCCTACAGATTGGGCTTATGAAGCACTACGTAGCCTAGTAGACCGTTACGGCTGTATCTCTGGTTTCCCTAACCAAACCTACCGTGGTAACCAACCCCTAACTCGTTACGAATTTGCTGCTGGTTTAAACTCCTGCTTGAACCAAATCGAACGTCTGATTGCCAGCAACTCTGGTGGTGTTGATGCCGAAGAATTAGAAACAATCAACCGTCTACAACAAGAATTTGAAGCAGAACTAGCTACCCTTGGTGGCAGAGTTGACGAAATCGAAAGCCGTACTGCGGTATTAGAAGATAGTCAGTTCTCTACTACTACCAAACTCAAAGGTGAAGCTATCTTCTCCGTCTCTGATGTCTTTGGTGGTGGTGTTGATGATGGTGATAATAACGACGAAAATGACGATGATGATGATATCAATGCTGAAACTACTCTCAGCTACCGTACTCGCTTAAACTTTGACACTAGTTTCACTGGTAAAGACCGTTTGAGAACTAGACTTCAAGCTGGAAATGCTACTTCTTTAGATGATGCTGTCACTGGTACTGACTCGACCCGTCTAGGTTTTGATAATAGTACTGATGGTAACTCAGTTGAAATTTCTGACTTGCACTATCGTTTCCCTGTTGGTGAAAAAGCTGACGTTTGGATTGGAGCCGTTGGTTTAGACCTAGATGACGTTTTGAATACTGGCAACCCTGAACTTGCAGACAGTGGTACTGGTGCGTTATCTCGCTTCGGTCGTTATAACCCTCTAATGTTCCGTGGCCCTGAGGGCGCTGGTGCTGGTGTTAACCTCGACATTATCGAAGATAAAGTAGGTCTCAACGCTTTGTATCTAGCTGATGATGGTACTGCTAGTTCCCCTGCTGAAGGACAAGGTTTATTCAACGGTTCCTATACTGCTGGTGCGCAATTAGAGTTCTCTCCTCTTGAGATTGTACAACTAACTGCAACTTACCTTCATGACTATCAATCTGCTGCGGGTGATTACAGCGGTAGCACTGTGAGTGGTCTGGCGGCTGCTCCTTTCGGAGATAATGCCACCAGTGCCAACAAATTTGGTCTAGGGGCTAATATCAATGTAGGTGAAAAAGTTGTCTTGTCTGCTACAGGTGGCTATGCCAAAATTGATGACTTAAATGACGGCAACAACGAAGACAATGAGAATTCTGGTGAAGTTTGGACTTGGGGCGCTAATGCTGCTCTCTTGGACCTAGTTAAGGAAGGTTCTGTTCTATCCATAGGTGGTGGACTACTTCCTAGATATGGAACTACTTCTGGTACTGGGATAGGTGATGAAAATACTTCTTACTTAGTAGAAGCACTTTACAAGTTACCTCTAAACGACAACATCTCCATCACTCCTGGTGCTTATGCGGTGTTTAATCCTGACCACGACACAGACAACGAAACTGTATATGTTGGTGTAGTTCGTACTACTTTTGAATTCTAATTAATTAGCAACATTGCTTCTAGATTGAAACTCTAGACTTTAGACTCAAGTTATTCTTTAACTTACTTAAGGCAAGGTTAATCAACCTTGCTTTTTTGTGTCAGTTTTTGCGTCATATCAAGATAGTAGGGGCGAACGGCCGTTCGCCCCTACTATTAACTTGTTGTTAACCTTTTCTTGGTTTTTAAGTAACCAAAACGAGATAAATTAATGTAGCAAGAAAAACAAATAGCCTTATTTAGCTAAGTTTTTACTTGATAGTTGTTCAATAAATTATTAATTCACCTAATCAAGCAATTAACAACCAGATCTATAAACATATATGGTTTCTACAGTTTCTTTTAAACGTAAGGCTTTGTTTGTTCCCTTTTTCGCTCTGACCTTGGGTCTTACTGCTTGTGGTGGTACTCAGACTCCCGCTCCTCCTACAAACTCAACTACAACCACCACTGAAGATGGCGGAGGCAAGTCGGTATCCTTAACTGGTGCAGGGGCGAGTTTTCCCGCGCCTTTATATCAAAGATGGTTTTCTGAATACAACAAGCAAAATCCTAACGTCAAAGTTTCTTATCAGTCCGTTGGTAGTGGTGCAGGAGTAGAACAGTTTACTCAGGGGACAGTAGACTTTGGTGCCAGTGATGTGGCGATGGATGACGAAGAAATTGCCGCCGTTAAACAAGGGGTGGCATTGTTGCCCATGACCGCTGGTAGTATAGTTTTAGCCTACAATTTGCCCGACGTGACGGAGCTAAAACTTTCTCGTCAAGTATATGTTGATATTTTGATGGGTGAAATCACAAAATGGAACGATCCTGCGATCGCCAAAATTAACCCTGATGCGACTCTCCCCGATACTGAAATCACTGTAGTTTATCGTTCTGATGGTAGTGGTACGACAGGAGTATTCACCAAACATTTAAGTGCTGTTAGTCCTGAATGGGCAGATAAAATTGGTGATGGAAAAACTGTGGAATGGGCAACAGGAGTGGGAGCAAAGGGCAATGAAGGGGTAACAGCACAGATCTTGCAAACGGAAGGCTCTCTGGGTTACGTAGAATACGGTTATGCCAAGCAACAAGAGATGACCAGCGCAACTTTAGAAAATAAGGCAGGAGAATATGTTGCTCCTTCTGGGGAAACTGCTGCTAGCGCGCTGAGTGCTGTGGCTTTACCTGAAAACTTGAGAGCATTTTTGGCTGATCCTGAAGGAAAAGATTCCTATCCGATTGTGACCTATACCTGGCTGCTAGCATATCAGAATTATGATGATCCTGATAAACTTAAGGCTCTGAAAGAAGTAGTCAACTGGTCTTTGACCGACGGACAAGCTTTTGCTGAAGAATTAGGATATATTCCTTTGCCTGCCACTGTCGTCGAGAAAGTTCAAACAAAATTAGAGACAATTCAGTCAAAATAACAGATAGAAGCTAGAAGCTAAAAGCTAAAAGCTATAACTAAAGTTCCCGATCAATTATGAACGGGAATTTTGGTGTTGAATCTCTACTTTTGCCTAGAAGTCTTATGATGGAAATAGTTAATGGTCGATGGTGGTTATTAAGACAGCATAATCGATGTAACCCAATGTCAACACAGCAGTGTCAGAAAAGCAATGTCAGAAAAAAAAATATTATTGGTAGACGATGAACCTGGAATCAGAGAATCAGTTCAGGCTTACCTAGAAGATACAGAAGGCTGGAATGTTACCGTCGCTAGTAATGCCGATCAAGCTTGGCAAAATATTGAATTTCAGACTCCAGATCTGATCATTTCAGATATTATGATGCCCAAGGTGAATGGCTATGAATTCCTGGCTAAACTACGGGAAGATCCTCGCTATCGTTCTATCCCTGTAGTATTTCTGACTGCTAGAGGTATGACTAGCGATCGCATTCAAGGATACGAATCAGGGTGTGATGCATATCTATCTAAACCTTTCGACCCAGAAGAATTAGAAGCGATCGTCAAAAATCTGCTGTCGAAAACTCCCAGTAGTGGCGGCAACGGTGATAACAATGCGGAGTTAGAGAAAATCACCAAAGAATTGGTCGAAATCAAAGCCAAGCTGGACGATAAGCTAGGGAGTAGTGGTGGCATTACCGTAACCCCCCCGCCAATCAAAATAGACTTAACCCCAAGAGAGCAAAGCGTTTTAGATTTAGTCGCTCAGGGTTTAATGAATAAAGAAATTGCCCGCGAGCTAAGTACTAGCGTCAGAAACGTAGAGAAATATGTTAGTCGCTTGTTTGGTAAGACAGGTACTAACAGCCGCACTGAGTTGGTTCGTTTTGCTCTACAGCACGGTTTAACTCAATAACTGATGTTTTACCAACTAATTAATTAATTCATCTGTGAAGACGGAGAGGGTGGGATTTGAACCCACGAAACCTCACGGTTTACTCGATTTCAAGTCGAGCGCGTTCGACCACTCTGCCACCTCTCCTTTTTATGGCTTAATTATCATAGCAGAGAATAATCCTTACTGGATGCTGAGGTCGTTTTCTTGCCAACAGTCATGGATCTCTAATAATTTTAAGGCTCATACCAGGGAATAAAAAAAGGATTCAGTATGGCTAAATCCTTTAAATAAGTAAATATAAATAAACGGTCATAGATTTATGACCATCATGAATTTTTATTTTTTGTAAGAAATCGTTACTCTAAAGATGTAAATATTTGGCTTCCGCTTCCAGCTGTTTAACTAGTTTCTCATTTCCGTTAGCTCGCGCTGCTTCTAGCCGTGCGTTCAGACTACGCAGCATGCTCTCACGATGATTATTGCTAGCGTCTCGCAAAGTTTTTTGGCGATTATTGTTCATGATGGACTTTTTATTCTAAAAAATAGTGTATGTCTAAGACGGATATATAAGATAACATTTTTGCTATGAAAAGGAGTACTTATAAGTAAAACTTCATAGAATAAAGTTAATTAGCGTACATTCACAGTTAATAAATTCTATGATTACCCTTTTAGATCGAGAACCTCGGAGTTACCAAGGACAATTTGGTGAATACACAATTACCAAACGCGATCGCCTGGAGGTAGTTATTTATCGCGGGGGATTAGTTTTAGCCGCTGCCAGCTTTGCGATCGCCAGCAATCTCTTTTTTGCCCAAGGAAAAGCTGCCTTACCTGCGATCACCCCTTTATTTGCCGTATTTTCGGTGGGTTTAGGAGTGAGTCTATATTTTATTCATATCTATTTGAAACCCTTGCATCTGGCTTTACAAGCTTTTTGGGTGATCGGCACGGTGGCTACTATCGCGATCGCCATGTCTCATCATGAACCCTTGGCACTCTATATCTACCATCATCCACTAACTTTGTTGGGTACAGGCTTTACTTTTGCTGCTTTAACAGGAATTTATTTCAAAGAGGCTTTTTGTTTTAATCGCTTGGAAACTAAAATTTTGACTCCCATCGTGCCACTGTTGCTATTGGGACACATGGCGGGAATTCTACCTCTGGAAGTGGAACAAGCTTTACTTGGAGCTTGGTCTATCGGCTTTAGTATCTTTGCCATCCGCAAAATGACCCAAGAAATCGATCCTGATATTGGGGATAAATCTGTTTTTGCCTATTTAAAAGAACAAGAAAAGCCTCTGGCGGAAAGCAATTGAGAGGCTTTTGTGACTAACTATCGGGACGAAATAATCAGCAATGCTCAGAGGTTAATTATTACTTGCTACTTCCTTGTGGGGAGTCAAAAATAATTGCTGCTCGGCGGCTCTGCGTTTAGTCAATCCAGGAAACACGACTAATGCTCCGCCACTGTTAGCTTTATTCCAACGTAGGAATTCTTGGGATGCTCCTAGATAATCCCCTGCGTTGAGCTTTTTAATGAGAGTACTATTTCTAATCGCTGCCGTTCCCGCATTGTAAACCAGTGACGTTAATGCCCCTAACTGATGAGGATTCAAATCTACTTTCACGTGAGCTAGGACTAGCTGTTGAATTTGTAATAGCTCTTGCTCTAAAGCAAGGTTCGCCTGCTCCTGGCTAATAGATTGACCCAATTGTACAGTTTTGCCATTGACTCTAGTTTGACCATAACCGATTACAGGTAAGCCAGAGATGATTAGCGTCTCTGGGGAATCGAATTTAGAGTTAGTTTTTGAACCTACTTTATTAAATGTAGATGTGTTTGATTGATTGATAAAAACCTGAGTAGAAGCATGAGAATTAGAAGCAGTTAAAGCAAAGCTAAGGATTATGCCTATAGTAGACAAGCTGTGCCAATAATATTTAAAATTAGCTGATTTTAAGTGCATTTATGACGAATTAAAGTATAACTTACTAGTACTAAGTAAATATACTTGCGAGCAGTGAATATGCAGAAAAGAGCATATTCAGCTTTATTCACCTATAAACATCTCATACTCATCATTTATTAAAGAGAACATTCATCATCGTGACAAAAAACTTCGATCGCCGCGATCGCTGCTTCTGGTTTATATTTGTCAGTGGTATAAACAGCCCCAGGATATTCGGGATAAATGCCTGAGTATCCCAAGCCATCAGAGATTAATTTGAAGTAAGAAGCCCTAAAACGAATATTTTGGGGAATGTAATCACGAAAGGAAATATACTCTACCGATTGTCCCTCAACGTTGTAGGCTAGGGTTGCATCACCATAAAGCTCCTCTGCTTCTTGAATCGGGGTCCCTACTTTCACTCCCGCTTCAGTTTGGTAATTATAGTTATTGGTCATTAATCTGGTTATGACATCACTATCTGTCGGCATAAACTCCACAGATTTTTCCCTGGAGTCTGCTGAATAAAGGATATAGTATTGAACGGTACCTTGTTTGCTGACGGCGATCGCATCTAAATCCGCTGCAAAGGGTGATATTGGCTCAAATTCAGTATCTTGATCTGACCTTTGCTTAAGTTCTCCTAAAGTCATACCGAGCTTCGCTTTACCAATCCCATAAGTCGAAATCAGAAATTCCGCGGCAATGGTCAAGGGTTCCCTGCCTTGCAAAGGCAGGGCTTGCGTCTGACCGCCTTCCGCAGTTTTTAGCTCACTTCCTTTATTAAACCTAGAGGGAATTTCGTTGGCCTCCAGATTAAGCTGAGTCCTTTGGGAGTGATAAGTCAATAGCACCAGCATTCCTAAAAATATAATTCTGATCATCAAAATAGCCGAGACTTTAAGCTCTATAGATATTTATGGCATTAGTCTATTGAACTGTTAATTGCGAGCAAACAATTCAAACATAGATAATTTAATCATAATTTCATCAACTTAAAGCTAAATAAATACTTTACTAACATTTTTCAATTATCAAATTGAATTACTAATTGTGATCAATATAAATACTGGCTGGCAAATACCTCTAAAAAGCTATGTTTCATATTGCTTTATGATTGTCTGTTCAATATTTTGTTATGATAAATAACTTGAATAAACTAAATTAATTACTTAAGATAACTGAATTTAATTTATTTTTTGAATGCCAGTTTCTTTAACTTTGTTGTTGAATTAAGTCTAAATTCCAGGCGATCGCCCCCAAGAGACTCTTGATACACGGCAAATTGCCGTATATAATGATAATCAATAGTTGATCTAAAACCTATTAAATTGGTATGGCTACTCCGACTCCTTCAAAATCAATGGCGCGACTTGAAGCTCGTATTAGCCCAGAAATTAAGGCTCTTTTGCAGAAAGCAGCCGATCTAGAGGGACGCACCTTAACTGATTTTGTAGTCGCAACTGTTCAGGCAGAAGCTTATCGGGTCATTGAGCAACACCAATCCCTTAAGCTTAGTATTGAAGATAGCGAAGCTTTTGTCGATGCCCTTCTCAATCCTCCTAAGCCCAATGATGCGCTAAATTCAGCAGCGCTAAGATACAAGGAAGTAATGTCAGTTTGATGGTTCTCAAGATCGAACCCCTTGATGGTCGTAAGCATATCCGCTCGAATTTCTGCTGTGGAAAAGATAGTTTAGACCAATATCTATCTAAGCAAGCATCTCAAGATCTCAAAAGACGAGTCTCAACTGTATTTGTCTTAATTGATGATCCTGAATTTAATGTGCTGGCTCTGACTGCCTGACACATTTCAGTAAGGCTAGATTGTGGAGCATTTTATTTCACGAATGCGACTAAACCAAATAGCATCGTAGTAATGTTTCTTAGCTTTTTTGGAAGGAAAGCAAGGTTGAGT
>Ga0114940_10000715_pt1 | contig 14083 bp, 24 predicted proteins | sample ColdCreekSource_FD_87195 | JGI IMG/M metagenome (GOLD analysis project Ga0114940, IMG submission 87195) | Groundwater microbial communities from Cold Creek, Nevada to study Microbial Dark Matter (Phase II) - Cold Creek Source | ecosystem: Environmental > Aquatic > Deep subsurface > Groundwater ... | reverse complement strand
TTTTTTATTAAGTTAATTGTAAATATTTTTGACACTTACAGCTCAGTGACCAACGTCAGAGTTCTCTTTGTTTCGAAAACGTCGTGCAGCCTGAGGAGCTTCCTGTGATTCAGCTGGTTATAAATTTCCAGCTCGTTCATCATGAATGGTTTCAGGTCATTCTTGCCATGCATTGTTTTGGCGGCATAATTACGACCTAAAATATAAAAAATGAGATGCTTGTAGAAGTGACTTATTTTGACTATCTCTTACCAGATAAACGCTCTACTGCGTGGTATGTAATACCAGCAGTTCCTCTGCCAAGCTCCTCTCCCAAGTCATAGAACTCCTCGATGTACTTGTTCTTGTGCGGCTTCATCTCCTTAATGATTCTACCAGTGTAGGTTGAGTAGAAATAGGCAGCCTCGCTCTCCTCCACGTGAATGGAGAAAGAGGTGGAGACGCTACCAGCGATGTTGCGAGCGCAGATAGAATACAGACCCTGGTCCTTTGCCATGGCTTCTCCAATTTGGAGGACAGCTGTGTCGGGCTCAATGAACTGGAGCTACAATCATTGATAATTAGTCAGTAATTTGCTTATGATGCTGTAATGATCAGTGCCAACCTTGATGCGAGATGACTCAGCAATTGGCAGCCAGTCCTTGTACCACTTAACCTCTGGGAACGGTGTTCCTGAGATGCGCACTTCAATTTTAGCTGACTTTCTGGCCAAGATGAGGGTTTCCTCGGGCCTCTTGATGAATCTGGGGTACTCAGCCACGGCTAAATTGACCCTTTGTCTGGCTTCTCCATGCTCATTAATGGCGCAGGCCTCGTATATGCCGCAGTCACGAGACATCATCCTGTAGATTAAGTTAATTGTTTAAAAATACTAAAAAATATATTTCAAGTTAACTAACTTGTTGATGAAGAGGCATGCTTGGCCATTACGGGTGTAACTGCAGTCAAAACGTCCTCCCATTTCCACTGGCTGGTCGTTGAATGTGTAAGTGACCTTTGGCTTAGGGTAGCCATAAACAAACCACTGCAATTGGCAGTTGTGGTCCATGACTCCATACTGGTTATTGTAGTCATCCTGGCGTAAGAACCTAAAAAGGATTGGAAATAATCTTTTAGTTATGCTCAAAAATATTTTTGGTTCAATTTAAGAAGTAAAAATCATTCTAAGCGAAATTTTTAATCAAAAGATATCATCCTGACGTGATGAAATAATCATTTGTTTAATAAATCAAAATAATTCTTAAACTTTTATAGTAAAGTCTTACTTGGGTGCCTTTGCAAATCCATCAATATGTGGCTTCTCGATGTCAAAGTCCTTAGGGAAGAACGGAGAAGTTTCTGGGCGGAAATCAAGATTCGGCTCCAAGTAGGGGATGAACTTAGGTGGATCAGGCTCCAGTTTCTCCCTGTAGGTAATTGCATAGGGAGATGGATCGCTGATGCCGTATCTGTTCTCAACACGAACACGGAACTTGTAATCGCGATAGGGCTCCAAATTGCGGATATCACAGGCGCAGCTCTTGATGCCTGTGAAAGTAATTTTTACAATAACAATAAGAATCGACATCAAAGATATTACCAGAGCGAATGTCAAACCAGTCTCCGCCAGGCAACTCGCACATCTCAACTCTGTATGTAACAGGCTCGCGTGGTCCCTTTGGAATAGAAGGCTTCCATGAGAGAGTCAAGTTGCGGTCGGTCATGCGGCTGACAATGGGACGATCTGCCAGAGGCAGAGGTGTACCGGACTTGCGGATTTTGTCATACTCAGAGTACTGATCGCTCATTGTCTTCTTGTCAGAACGCTCCTCGAGAGCTAAAATGAAAAAAGTAAGTGAACATTTGTACAGGCTATGCAACCTGCGCCAATTTCAAGCCGAGCAAGTTGCATAACCTATCAATCGACAGGCGCTTTAAAGTGTTATTGTAATATTCTATATACTTACTGTCATAGACAAGCTTAGCTTCACAATCAGCCTGGCCGTGCTCATTCGTGGCTCTCAGCCTGTAAATGGCCATGTCAGCTTCACCAACCTATAAATTACCGTTTTCATTTTTGATTAAATGCACAATTTGCAGGTGCTGCAATTTAGAATAAATATTTAATAGTCATTCTTAAAAGTTTATCGACATAATTTTGTTCGTAACGTGAAGAAATGTAATCACTCTAGATTAATATTAATATCTTCTGGTGAGTGTTTTATAAACAAATTACCTTCTCAATGATAAGGCGCACAAGTCCCGAAGTTTCCTTCTCGAACTTAATGCGTTCACTGATAAAGAGACGCGTGGTGTCGCGATACCACTCGAGCTCAGGCTCGGGGCATCCAGTGACACATGCTGTAAACTTTGCGGTCATGCCCTGGTAAACAACGCAGTCGCCCAACTTCTTGAGGAAAGTTGGTGCCTCGGCCTTCTGCCTTTTACCGCTGAAATTGAAACAATCGGATTATAAATTCCATCAGGCTATTTTTTCTGGTCTGAATAATTTTTTTCATTTTCATATTCCCACTTTTTTTGACATTATATATTCCGAAATTAAAACATAAGTAATCATTTAAGGTATTGAATAATAAAAAACAAACATAAATTGCTAGATCTTACATTTTCTCGACGATTTCCAGTCCGGCAGTGCAGTTGTTTTCACCAGCGGAGTTCTTGGCAGTGCAAGTGAATTTGCCATTGTCCTCCGTTGTGCAATTGCGGATGTACAGCAAGCAAGCGTCACCATCTCTCTTGACTTGGTACTTGTCAGTGTCACGGCCTGGCAGGACCTTACCCTCCTTGGTCCATACAACGTCTGGGGCTGGAAGGCCATTGACTCTGCACAGGAACTTAGCATCGTAGTTGGGCAACTGAAATTTCATTAAAATTTATTCTAGTCCTCGATTGGCGTCGTATATATATTACCTGCTGCAAATCTCCAAAGGTCTGAGTGAACTTGGGAGCCTGGTAGACTTTGCGCACCGCAACATTGCAGCTGGTGGAAGCCTTTCCAAGGCGGTTGGTCAGGGTGCAGTCGTACTTTCCAACGTCATTCATTGCCAATGGTCTAATATCCAGTCCAACCCTCCTGCCATCGCAAGTGATGGTCGTTTTAGGTCCGGCGGCAATAGGCTCTCCATTCTTGGACCAAACAACCTCTGGGATTGGGTTGCCTAAGAAAGGCACATCCAAGGTGAGGTAGCCGCCCTCCTCGCAGTGGGCATCCTTGAGAGGGTGGATGAAACAAGGAACCTCTTCGGGCATGTTGTCCTTGTCCTTGAGGGTGACCTCCAGGCGGTTCTTGCAGGTGGCATAGCCAAGATCGTTGTTGGCAGTGACCGCGTATTCACCAGCATCCTAAGGCATCACCTTATCAATAATCAGAGACGTGATGCCGTTAGCATCAGTGACCTCCCTGTAGCGCTTTCCGTCCACAACAATGTCCTCGCCACGGTGAGTCCTGTTGACATGGGATAGAGGGTTAATTAAATTATCAGTTGAAATAGTTTTTTATCCTACCATGTGAGAACAGGCTTGGGGTGTCCGTACAGCTTAACCTCCAGCTTGGCAGGATAGCCCTCAACCACTGTTGTGGGCTGAAGAGCGTCCTGGAACACTGGCTTGCGGGCAGCAGCTGAAATAATATTTAAATTTGTAATTTAATATCAAGTCCTAATTTGATTATGGCTTTTTACTACAATTAAATATTAGGTCATTTTCCCGATGTTGTTTTTGACATGGTTTATTCCAATAGTTTGGCACATTGTTATAATCATTCCAAAAATATTTTGCAAAACTAATAGAGGCAAATCTTACCCTCAACTTCTACGACGGCTGTCGCCTCAAGTTCGCCAAGGCGGTTTGCAATGGTGCAGCTGTATTTGCCAGCGTCGTGGAGAGTCACTTTGTCAAAGTGAATGCCAATTATTCCTCCAGGAGAGTTAATAAAATTGATGTTGTGGTGAGGACGCACTGGATATCCATCCTTGAACCTGCACACAAATAATCTCATGAAACCTGCATACGACTATATAAATTTTTTCCTCACCAGTGGATTTCTGGAGCAGGGAAGGCCATGATCTGGGCTTCGAGCTTAAGAATGTCATCATCCTTGCCGACAACGTCGACTAAAGGCTTGATGAACACTGGCTTGCGGTTAGTAGCTGAAAAAGGAAAATAAAACAATTGTAATTATAAGATTAGCAAAAGCATATATGATCTCACGAGTGACAGCGACAGCGCTAAGAACTGCTCTCTCTCCATTCTTGTTGGAGGCCACGATCTTGTAGGCGCCGCAGTCACCTGGCACCACCTTTTCAATGCTCATCTCAATGGAGCCATCGGGATGAGACAAGAGCCTGACCCTGTTGTTCTCCTTAATCTCTTCGCCGTCCTTGAACCACTTGACTGTGGGGATGGGGCTGCCGTCGACCTTCATCTTGATAGACAGAGTTTCACCCTCGTCGATTTCGTGGTACTTGTCCATGTAGTTGACAAATGAGGGTGGTGTCTGTGCCATCTGCAGCTGGGCACTGCACTCAGCTTGGCCAGCCAAGTTGGATGCAGTCACACTGTACTGTTAGGCGGAAAAATGATGTTAAAAGTGACAGTTAATTCTTGTTTTCATTCAGGGTACTTACGACGCCAATATCAGATTCCTCGAGTTTTTCAATCTGAAGACTTGAGGTCTGGTGCTCGTCATTAACTTCGATCTTGTAGCGGCCTTCGCTCAAAAGCTCCTTGCCCTCAAAGTACCTATAAATTTAAAATTGCGCAAATGAAACACTAAAAATTAATCATTTTGATGGTTCTCACCATTTGATGCTGGCAACCGGGACAGCAGTGTAGCGAACACGGAAATCGACATCTCCATAGGCCCTGACAGTCTGCTGCTCAATGGGCTTGACGAACTGAGGAGCCTCGTCTAGAAAATTACTTATGTCACGCAACCCATTAAAATATTGTACGTCTGCTGTCTTACTGTGCACAGTGAGTTTGCACTCTCGGGAGGCCTCGCCGAGGCTGTTGGATGCGACCACCTTGTAGGTTCCGGCGTCGACCAGGGTGATATTAGATACTGCCAAGCGGTAAATCTCAGCCTCGATATCGGCAATGAGTTGGGTGTGGTCATCGCTGGAGAGAACTTCTTCGTTTCTATACCAGGTGACCTTTGGCTTGGGGTTGGAGTTGATGACAACCTCGAACTGGGTGTTTTCGTATGGGTTGATGGTAAAGTCCTTCAGCTCAGAAATCTCAGGCATCAGATGCACGTCAAGGCGTGTCTGAAATTTAAATAAATGATACGGAAGCTCATTATAAATTTTCTGATATTATTGAAAGAAACTTACCGCGGTTTCCATTTCACCATACTTGTTTTTGGCAAAGATTTTGTACTCTCCAGTGTGTCCGTGGAGGGCCTTGTTAACCGTCAGTGAGTAGTAGCACTCCTTCAAATTATTCTCAATGTCCTTGGTCTCAAGGGTCATCTCATAATCAAGATCATCGGTGGCAATTTCTTTGCCATTGTGGTACCTGCGAAAATCTTGTATATAAGTTCTATCCTGATATTTCCCAGATATTTCTTGAGCGCAATGCATTTGACATAAATCAGATTCGGAACAATTATCATCGAGGAAAACGATGAGGGGGAATCTTTCTCATCATGGTATCTTAATTATTTGGAAAATTTGAAATAATACAGTTAAAAATCTTACCAGACGATTTCTGGTACAGGATCAGACACCAGCATGAGGGTGAGCGTGCCATTTTCGTTCTTGTTGATAACCACCGGTTTAAGGTCGCTGTTGACAGTTGGCTTGCGGAACTCGTTGACGCTGATGGTTCCAAAGTTGGTCTCTTGAGACTTTTCGCCGAGACGGTTGCTGACTGTGCATTTATAAAGGCCAGCGTCTTCCATGACGATCTCGGTGAATTCCAACTTGTATAACTTTTCCTCAGATGTGATAATAACACGCTCATCAGACTTGATGGCCTTGCCGTCCTTGAACCTATTGGAATAATGTTAGATTTGATTGGTTTGGAAGCGTAGTCAATTAAATACCATTTAGCCTCAGGTCTTGGAAGACCATCAGCATGCACCTCGAAGGAGTGGCTGAGAGACTCGTAGACCTTTGTGTCGGTCATGGTGTGAGACATAATGGTTGGGAAAGCTGCAAATTTAATTATTGAATTAATGTTACTTTCACTGTGGAAGTCTTATTTTTATTATAAATTCAAAATTAGAATTTTGTGACATTTGTCTTGATGTTGAACATTTAAAATTTTGTATGGGTGCTCACCATGCGAAAACTCGTTGACTATTAAGAAGGAACACTGCAGACAGAAGGGGATCAGAGTTAATCACAGAGTCGGTAGTTAAAATGCACACAGGGCACAAAGCACACATAGGCATTAATATCAAAATTTGTATCAAGTGTAAAATGTGCTACTGTGGCATTAATATGTGTCAGTCTCTACAAGCCGACAACAGAATGTAAAATGGCCTTTTTTAAAATTGTTTAAATTAGACGCAAAGCTGAAATGAAGAACGAGTGATTATGGAGGCAAGAAATGCGAAAGAGAGCTCATCAAGTTGACACAAGAAAAAAGTAGTGTGTATGTTGACGGGTCCATAATTGGGTTCACCATAAAAATATGCTGACCTGCAACTGGATTCTCAAAAAATATCTCCGTCACACCTTTTATTAGATTAAATTATTATACATTATTTAAGCAAAATTCTTTAATATAAATTCTTTAAAAGCGGCACCTAGAGATACTTTTTTTAAGAGGCATTTATAGTTTAAAAGCGCAGAATTAATGGTCGCACTTTATTAGCTGAGTATTAATCGCGGCATAGGTCAAGTTTTTACCCTCTTTGCCTCTTGCATCCTCCTGCTCAATTATCTCATCCAAGACACTCCTGTGTCGCTGCACACGTCGCAAGAGCTCTTCCATTTTCTCGTCTTCGCTAGTCTCCACAAAACCTGCTTTTTGACTAGTCGGAGCCTTGACCTCTTTCTCGTGCAGCGCCTCAGCGGATCCGCTCACTTGGTCCAAACTGTGTTTACGCAAACCCTCGCTGGCCTTAGCCTGCTGCGGTCCCATTTCGGACATGGACCGCCTCGGCTTCGTGGGCTTAGGGGCGATCACTTCAATCGCCTCCTCTTGCTTAATTTGGTCGTTTTCGTTGTTCGTATTTTCTTCCTCGGTTGCTTCTTGCGTTGTAGTTTCTGTCGGTTTTTGTGTTTTATGATCATATATATGAAATACAGTGGCTGCTCAATAGTGAATTCAATATGGCCAAATACAAGAGAGAGCTTATTAAGTTTAAGAAATTGAACTGAATTATGACATATGACTATTTTATTGTAAATTTGGTTTATTGAAACCCATTTAATATTTAATTGACAAAACAAATTTGGCTTTTTTGTGTTTCAATTAATTTATGAACTTTGGATTTTGAATTCACAAGGTGATTCCTATTTGTTTACCTATCATCGAGTTTGTCTCCTCAATTTCGGTGATTTCTTCTTTTCCTGACATAGTTGATGTTGCTAGACATTGTAAGAAATGACAAGTGAAAAAGTTGGTAAATTGCGCCAACTATGTAAAGCGTCTCAGAATACAAGTAAAAGTAGTGTGTTCAAGATGTAAAATTTACACCAATCTACAACATCATGTAAAATGTACGTGTAGGTTAGAATGGTGGTGGTTTCTGACATTTTCAAAAACACAAATAAAGGTCGAGGGTCCTGTTCCTCTAACCAGGCATAACAGCAGGCATTGAACTCTTTTGAATTGTACTTACTGCTGACAGTGACCTTGGTCACCGAAGTTGAAGTGCCCTGTTCGTTGGTGGCCTTGACCTCATAATCGCCAGTGTCCTCCAGCTTGAGGAGGGTGACAGTGAGGTTGTAGGTCTCTGTGCCTTCCTTGGTGATTTTAATGCGTGCATCGGCAGAAACTTCGTTGCCATTCTTGTACCTTAAAAAATTAAAAAAAAAATGATCAGAGTTATTTAACCAATAAAATTAATCCTGCCAAAAAATGAGTGAAACTTAGCCGATTTATATTCATACCATTTGATCTGGGGTGCAGGATTAGCCTGGACGTTGACAGACAAGTTGAGGGTCTGTCCCTCATCAACGTCATTCTTCTCTTCTAGAGGCTTAGTGAACTTGGGCTTGCCTAAAATAAACATTTTTTAACTTGTATCAAACCATTTCGATTGTAAAATTACTGTGCACTGAGTAGCTGGCAGATGTTTCAGTGGTTCCCAATTCGTTGGCAATCTTGCAAGTGTATTTGCCAGTCATGTCCGTAGACACGTCCTTTAGAGTCAGATTATAGACACCGTAGCTGGTAGACTGCACGAAAGCAGTGCGGCTCTCAGTGATCTCAGAGTCGTTGATGTACCTGAATAGAGAATAAAGTAAAATCCACTCTTGTGAGCTTTAAATTCAAACCGCTTACCATGTGACTTTGGGCTCAGGGTAAGAGTTGACTTTTACGCTGAGAACCACGTTGGCGTCACCCTCCGTAAGTTTGGTGTCGGCCAGCTTCTGGGAAAGTTGCGGTGCGCACTTGACGTTGATCTCGCAATCCTGAGTGCTCTGGCCAAAGTCGTTCGTGGCGATGCACCTGTAGAATCCTGAGTCGACGCGAGTCAGACCAGCCAGCTTGAGAGAGTAGTTTTCGCCATCCATGGCCATGATCACGTGCCTGCCGTCAGCAACAAGCTCCTGCTTTTCCTCTTCTAGCCTGCAGAAGTAAAATAAAGCATTATTTATAAAAGGCATTTTTTAACCAATTTAATTAGAGCTTATTTTAAATGTTGATAGGAAAAACAACAAATTGAAGTAATCTTTATAAATCGTGGAAAAATATTTGATTCAAATCCACTAAAAATCATTAAAAAAGTCTAATGAAACCGTCGAGAACGCTTTGCATACTTGTCTAATTGTAATGGAATCTGCAGGACGTTCTATTCCCTGAATTACATTACTTAGACAGGGGTAAAATTTGTCACTCAAAACCCAAACACTTATTTTTCATGCATGTTTCAAATTTCCCAAATTTTCTTAAACATTGTCTAACATAACTAAAAGTGGAGATAATAGATATGCAACCGGCTCAACGCACACGTTGCGCCGGTTGCATACCCCGTGTGGTGTGTGTTCATGCGTCTACGCTACTTACTTGTATTCCTTGGTCAGCGAAGTGGTGGAAGCTTTGCAGATATACCACTTGACCTGAGGTGCAGGCTTGCACTGAATCTTGACGTCGAGGCTGACGTTCTCTTGTTCCTTGCAATCCATGCTCTTGACCAGGCCCTTGATGAACTTGGGTGGCTGGCTAACGGCGAGGTTCCAGTACTCGGTGGCCTGAGAGACCTCGTTGGTCGCGCACACGGAGTAGGTGCCGGAGTCGTCCATGTTTGCTCTTAGGATGGTCATCTTGTACTTAGAGCCGTCCTTTTCGAAACTGATTCTCTCGTTGACAAACAGTTCCTTGCCATCCTTGAACCTAAATTATATAACTTGTATTAGTAAGACTCGTTTAATTTTTCCATATTTTTTAAATAAGAAAATTTTAATATATCAAGTTTATTACCATTTAACGACCGGCACAGGGCTAGCCTCGATGTCGACCTCCATGACGAGGGTTTCCTCGCTAAGGGCCTTGCGATCCTCCATCTTGAATCTGAACTTGGGCGGTGCCTTCACAGACAACTCAATGTCCATGGTAGACTCGCCCAGCTCGTTCTTGGCAACAAGCTTGTACATGCCGGAATCATCAGCCTCAACGTGCTTGATGACCAGGGCCAAGGTCTCGTCATCCTCGTGCAGGAAGCGGAAACGGCCTCCGTGCTCGATGGGCTTGCCCTCGTGGGTCCTGAAAAACATTCATAGCTATTTATTGTACCTGAGCTAAAAAGTAAAAAAATTACAATAATGCTTACAAAATTAAGTTGATATTGTTAAATCATAACTTAAGTGCCAAAAAACCAAATTTGAAATTAATTTTAGCCATCAAAAACGTTAATTTGTGCCTACAATATTTAACTAACAAATTCAGAAAAGGTCACTTTGTCAAAGATCTGTTCATAATTTGTCTCAGATTTATGAGATATTTTATCTTTAAATTATGTATTACACACAATAAGTTGGAATTGTAAGGATTTTAGATCTCACTGAAAATTAGTTATTATCGAATTATGAAGTATTAAGAAATATGTGATAGGAGATTCTTACCAAGTAATTTGTGGTTTGGGAAAACCAGCAACTTTAAGCTCAAGCATGGCAGAGCTGCCGACGTTAGCGTGGGCAATCATGTTCTCGGTTGTAATGCATGGCTTCTCGGGCTCTCTCTGCAGATGGGTGATGGAGCCCTCAACAGTAAGCTCGGCACTGCAGGAAATTTTGCCAGAGGAGGTAGACGCTACGCAAGTGTACAGACCAGCGTCCTCAGGCTTGACGTGTTGGAAGATGAGAGCCAAAGAATCCTCGTCATCCTTTTTTGAGAGTAAATATTTAAACGAACGAGAACAAAAATTCAATTCTTACTCTGAACTGGACCTTGAATCTCTCTTCTGGGTCGAAGGGCTTGCCATCGCGCAGCCACTTGAAGTCGGCCTTCTCGCCTGGTGGGCCATCAGCCAGACCCTTGAATACATCCTTCTCAGCTGAAATAACACGGATATCAAGCGATGAGAATATATGTAAAGAAAATAGTCCAGTGAAAAGTGAAATGGTGGAAGTTTTTTTTTAATGTTGTATTTTTTAGAATTTAATTAATTTGGAGTCTATTGTTAGGCATTTTTTCTTTGGGTAGCTATTTTAAATTTTTCAAAACAATGGACTAAATTCACAATATAATTTCAACACAATTGATTACTTACGAACAACTTTGACGACAGCGTCACACTTGTCTTCTCCGAACTTGTTCATGACGGAGCAAGTATACTTGCCAGCGTCACCAGGGCCGACGTAGGGCACGACCAACTCGTAGTAACCATTTGCGGCCTTCTCGTCAACGATCTTGACACGGTTGTTGTCTGGAGTGATGAGAAGATCATCCTTGAAGCTGCAAACCGCGCGTTAAAATCTCTTAGTCACTGGCGTCAGCTAGAATACTTACAATTTGATGACAGGGGCAGGATCTCCCGTGACCTGGACCAGGAACCTGAGGTAGGTCTCTTCCATGACCTCGGTGTCCTTGAATCTGACGCTGATCTGGGCGCCCTTCTCGGCAGCACGCTGCTCTTTCTCCTCAGGAGTCACTAAAGTAACAGTCGATTAAAGAAATTTAAATGATGTCTAGATTGTCGCTTGTTTGAATATATTTTTTATTTTAACGCCTTAAAAGTTGATGCAATAATTAATACTTTGCAGCGTTCACAAAAGTAATCACTGCCATCGCAATCGCGCTTGCATTTTTTTTTTAATCCTTGTGCTTTTGCTTGTGCTCAAATTGTGCTTACATAAAAAAGACTAATAATTTGAATAAAATTTTAATGTGAAAAAGTGATAGCTTCACATAAAGTTTTGAAAATAGATCCTAAACAGCTAAAAAAATTTATCTGCACAAATTATGTTGAATCTTTGAGGAACTTTAACTGTTAATATTATTTCAAAGTGAGCGCATGCACGAGCCAATTTCTTGCGCTCATTGATTTTATTTTGTATGCGCTCATTGCCAAACATGTTATTTTACACTGCTTTGATGTACAAAAAAAGAATAATAAAGAGTGACTTACTCTGCTGGACGAGAAGATAAGCAGAGCAGGTGGATGAGCAATCCTGATTGGTGGCCCTGGCGGTGTAAGTTCCAGTGTCTTCTACCCTGCAGTGCAGCATGGACAGACGGAACTTGGTGTTGTTCTCTTCGGTGACAATGGTAACGCGGTCGGCCAGCTGGTCGTCCAAGGGCTTGTTGTCCTTGAGCCATGTGACCGAGGCTGGGAGGGTGCTGGGGAACAGGGTGCATTCGAAAGCGGTCGACTCACCCGCTGAAATAAGAAATGTTTAGTTACCCCAGTGAGTATGTCAAATTCAGATTCTAAATCAGAGATATGTGCGTTAAAAAGCTTAAGATATTAAAAAGCGCCTCACGTTCGCATGCCCAGGGATCGATGGTCTTTGTGAAACGAGGCCTGTTGGGCTCGCGCAGTGGAGTCTGTGGCGCAGAGCTTGGAGTCGATGGCCGGGACTCGTTGATGGAAAGGTTGCAATTGAGGCTGAGGTCTGGTTTCTCATCGCCAGCTCCAACGCCACCAACGGGCACCTCGGAGGCTAGAGGGAATATCATTTTTTGCTCAATTTTATGTTAATCTACCACTTCGCATTCATGATCTATCCAGATACAGACTTTAATTTTTTATTTTTGCGCTAGATAAAAATATAACAAATTCTTATCAGATTTAAATATAAAATATTACATTAATAAATTATAACCACAATAAGGCCTATGTTTCTCTTGATATCATAATGTTTTTGTAATTAAAATGTCTAACAATTATTACATTTAAATTGACAAATATATACAACATGACTGTTAGTGTCACATTGGTGCTAATATAATCCTGAGCTTTGTAGAAAATGGCTCACCTGGTTGAGGGTAGGTGACAGTAACTGTTTCAGACATATTTGCTTCTTCGTCTGATGTCGGAACTCTGAATTCGGTCGGAAGCTGGTCGGCTCCTGGCGCTGCTGGTGTTCCGTCGGGGTTGACGTTTGATGTTGATCCTTCGCCTCCTTCGCCTCCTGCGGCTGCGGCTGCTGCGGCGGCAGCGGCGTCAACCTCTTCTGGTTGAGGAGTTTTCGATTTCGCTCTTGGTTTCGGCTTGGGCTTGGTCGCTTCGTCGAACGCTTTCCTTGCCTCTGCTTTCTTTTTCTCCTTCTCCTGCTCGGCGAGGATCTTCTTGTAGAGCTTCTGGGTGGAGGTCTCCTCTTCGGCTACCTCTCCGTCAGCTAAGCCGTCGACCTTGAGGTCGTCGACAAAGTGCTCGTTGAGGGCGACTGAAACATTAGACCACATGTTCAATTTTCAAAATTATTCAGGGGCTTTTTAAGCTAGAAAATGTTTTCAGACTTTTTTGCTTAGCAACCAAATAATGCCTGTATTATTTCATATTATTTAAAAACAATTAATGATTTTCATTACTATGCATTCAAGGTTTTTATGATTAAATGAAATGTTTTTTTCTATTAGTAAATAATTGTGATAAACCTGGTGAAATAAAATTTAACTGCTTAAAATGAGCATTATTGATGCAAAAAAGCAAAATCTTCATTAAAATATTTTTACCTACAACCAAAAATATCATGTAAAAGCAGACGTTAAATTTTTCTAGCGCTCTTTTATTCAAAGATGCCAGTTTTATTGCTGAAGTGAGTATGCTAGAGGATATTTAAGTGAGAAGTAGCTCTAAAAATCAGTTGCTCCTCTGTAATTTATTGCAGTGTCACATTATTGTTAATTCACCTGTCAAAATTTTAATTTAAAAGGATCGTGGTAAATTACCTGAGTCCTCCTTGAACTCCTGGATGCACTCGACCCACGCAGGCTTAGACTGCGCACCGTGCGCCTTGAAGGTGATGGGGTACCTTGGGTGCGTGAACGCGTTCTTGTGCACCAACTGGAAGGTGTGTGGATCGTCCTCGACGTCGACCACCTCACAATCAGGTAGCTGCCGGACAGACAGGTGTTTTTTATAGACATATATTTTTTCGCATTAGTTTTGCGTGCATCGGCAGCGAGGCGCTAGGTGTTGTTTGGTTCTGGTGGTTTTGCTGGCCGCAAGCCAGACACCCCCTCCGCATTCTAAACCCAGGCGGCTCAAAATACTCGCAGCAGTGTTCAATCTCCGCTAATGCAATGATCGGCCCCGATATACAAAAGAAATCAAAGAGAATAACACACGTCGCGCCCTTACAAACGCATAGCATAGCGTGGCTCGCCTGAGAATTTGCAAAATTGCTCTAATTGAATTGAATTTTGATCTGACAGCTTGGAAGTTTTTTAATGATTTCTCCTGCACTGATCAGTTTTATTGAAATATATACTTGCTGAAAACTGGGCAAAGCTGTAAAAT
>Ga0114940_10000714_pt1 | contig 14107 bp, 11 predicted proteins | sample ColdCreekSource_FD_87195 | JGI IMG/M metagenome (GOLD analysis project Ga0114940, IMG submission 87195) | Groundwater microbial communities from Cold Creek, Nevada to study Microbial Dark Matter (Phase II) - Cold Creek Source | ecosystem: Environmental > Aquatic > Deep subsurface > Groundwater ... | reverse complement strand
GAGCGGCACAAGTTTGGCCAGCACTACACCAGTGATGACCTGGTTGATGTCATCAATGCCTTTTGCATCCGCAAGGGCAACGCCGTTGTGCTTGACCCGGCTTGCGGTTCAGGAAGCTTTTTGGTGCGCGCTTACCACCGCAAAGCCTTGCTTGATCAAAGCGCAAGCCACCAGAACCGGCTCAAGGAAATTTACGGCGTGGATATCTCCCTTTTTGCCGCTCACCTCTCCACCCTCAACATGGCAGCGAGAGAAATCAACGAAGAAGAAAACTACCCGCGAATTGCCCGCAAGAACTTTTTTGAAATTAAAACAGGCAAGCCTTTTTGTCTCCTGCCTTCCGGTTTGCGGAATGCGCGCACGGTGGAACCCGTGGATTTGCCTTCGTTTGATGCTGTGGTTGGTAATCCGCCTTATGTCCGTCAGGAACTCATTCCAAAACGCAATCAAAAAGGTGTCAAGCCGATGCAGGCCAAGGAAGATTTGTATGATCTTTGTCGCGCCGCCTGGCCCGGGCTTGAACTGAGCGGGAGGAGCGATCTTCACTGCTATTTTTGGCCTCATGCCACGTCGTTTTTACGCGAAGACGGTTGGTTTGGCTTTTTGGTTTCATCCAGTTGGCTTGATGTGGAATATGGTTTTGCCCTGCAAGAATGGGCTTTGAAAAACTTCAAGATTCACGCGATTTTGGAAAGCACGACCGAACCTTGGTTTGAAGACGCGCGCATCAAAACATGCGCGGTCATTCTGCAACGCTGCAACAATGAAACCGAGCGTATGCGGCACTTGGTGAAGTTTGTCCGATTGAACCGGCGCCTAAGTGAGATTTTGGGTGAAAGAAAAGATGAGAGTTCCCGCCAGAAAGCCGCGGAAAAATTCCGACACTTCATTTCCGATTGCAAACAAAATAAAGTCCGTGATGATCTGCGCATCATCGTTAAAACCCAAAGCGAGTTGTGGAACGATGGTTTGCGTGTCGGTCGCCTCTTTGAACTTCAGAAGCAGCGTGAGAACCCCCATAAGACAATGAGTCTGGGCGAAGCGCCTGCCAAATACGAGGCAGGCCAGGATGAGGAGGACGAAACAAACGGGGGCAATGCGAACGGCGAAGAAGAAATCCCCGTTATTTCCGCCAGCGGCTATGGCGGCGGCAAATGGGGCAAGTATCTCCGCGCACCCGATCTTTATTTCCGGATCATGAAACGGTTTGGTGATAAATTTGTTCCGCTGGGAGAAATTGCAACCATCCGATTTGGTGTAAAAAGCGGTTGTGATGCGTTTTTCATGCCCAGAGATGTTACCGGAAAAATTCTAGCAAAATATTCAGCCAAAGAGTGGAAAGACGCGCCGATTTATACCCATTGCAAACGGAATGAAGTTGAGTCAGGCGAGATAAAACTGATTGAAGCTGGCGATAAAACCGTACACCCGATCGAAGCAAAATACTTGGCGCCTGAAGTTCATAGCTTGATGAACATAAAACGGCCTTTGATCTCGCCCAAAGATGCCAATCGCCTGATTTTGCTTGTATCCGAGCACCTTCCGAAACTGCGCGGCACATATGTTTCAAAGTATTTGCGCTACGGCGAGACGCATGCGTTCGCATCAAAAAAGAGTGAGCCAGTTTTTGTTCCGGGACGTTCCACCTGTGCAGCCCGTGATCCTTGGTATGACGTAACATACACCAAGCGAGGACACTTGGTTTGGTCCAAATCGCAACAATACCGTCACGTTGTTGTCCACAACATTGAACGATTGATCGTCAACTGCAATCTTTATGATGTCACTGTACTTGACGAAGATAAGCACCAGCCAAATCTTGTAGCTGCCATTTTAAACTCGACTCTGATCGGCCTTTTTAAAGTCTACTTTGGCCGCTATGCCGGAACCGAAGGCAATCTAAAAACTGAAGTCGTTGACGTCAATCTGCTCGAAGTTCCTGATCCTCGTTTTGCGAAAGCGGAAGTCGCTGCCAAACTTAAAGACGCCTTCAACCGTCTTTGTATGCGAGACACTCGCCCCATGGTGGAAGAGGCTCTCATGGAATGTCACTCCTCTGAACGGGCAAGAAAACTTGCCGAAACCCCGATTCAACTCCCATCAGAATTGACCATGCCCGACCGGCGCGACCTTGATCTGGCCGTCTTTGAAATGATTGGCGTGAGCGATCCAGCGGAACGGAAAAAACTTTGCAACGATCTTTACTGGGAAACGGCCAACCATTTCCGCCAAATCCGTATTGTCGAAATTCAAAAGCAGGAACAGCGCACCAAATCAGAGGGTAGAGAGTTCAAAACGGAAGAACTGGCGCTTGATTTATGGGATGCCCTGACAGAAGACGAAAAGATGCCGCTTCTTGCATGGATTGAAAAGAGTTTCGACTGCGGCTGGCCGGCCGTCATTCCTGATGGAAAAGCAAATTTACCCGACGCCAATGACATGCTCGACGCCGGTGCCGTCTTTTTCCAGCCACGCAAGGGAGGAAACCTCACAACAATCGAATCCATCAAATGCCCCAGCCGAAGCCACGCGGAAATTATCCATCAACTTGCCGCCATGGGGATCTATGGTCGGGTCATGCTTCCATCTAAAAGCGACAATGCAACGAAGCTCCACTCCCAGCTTATAGACCGTCTGGCTCAGGTTCAAAACCGAGTCGTTGAGCTGGCGCGGAGTCGCACCAGTGAAGAAAAGAGAATTGATGACTTGGCCTCCCTCCTAAGTCGTTGGGTGTTGCTCGGCAAGCCGGGAAAAGATTAGAGCATGGAAGAGGTTTGCATCGATATTCATGATGTGGCATTTGGCGGCGCCGGCGTGGGACGCCTTGCCGATGGCAAGGTGGTATTTGTGCCCCACACAATTGCCGGAGAAGTTGTTCAAGTACGGCTGGGCAAATCGCGCAAGGGATTTGAGGAGGCTGAATTGCTGGAGGTCATTACGCCGTCACCGCATAGAATATCACCGCCGTGCGCTTACTTTGGCAGGTGTGGCGGCTGCCAATACCAGCATGTCGCTTATGAGGAACAGATGCGCATGAAGGAGAAGCAGGTTCGCGACATACTCGGACGCATCGGAGGCTTCCGGAATCTGCCTTCCATCCATGTGCAGCCTGCTCCCCAATCGTATGCCTATCGCAACAAGGTGACGGTCCATTCGAGCGAGAAAGGCGAGCTGGGCTTTTTTGCAAATGATAATCATACCATCATTGATGTGGAGCATTGTCTGATTGCCAATGATGGATTGAACAAGCAACTCTCCGTGCTGCGAAAAAAGTCCTCGAAACCACGGCATGCCGTGCTTACCGATTTCGCACAGCGCATGAATCACGCCAGAGGCGTGATGAACGTTGACGGGAAGAGCTTTCATCAGGTCAACTCGGCCGTGGCATCTCAACTTCTGGAGTGGATTCGTCAGCAAGTGGCCCCAGGGGCGCCACAAGCCGGAGACACAACAAGCACACAACTTCTTGATCTTTATTGCGGATCCGGATTCTTCACGCTGGGACTTGCCGACTGCTTCACCGAGGCATGTGGTGTGGATCGGGATACGCGTGCCATTGATACTGCTGTCAAGCAGGCGAAGGAACTGAACATCCGGCATGCCCACTTCTTTGCAGCAGCCGTTGAGGAGCGGATTGGCTGGCTCCTGGAAGGCATTTCCACAAGGAGCGCCACCATCCTGGTTGATCCACCCCGGGAAGGTCTGCCGGTAAACGTGGTGGAGGCATTTTCTCACAAACCGGGCGCCTGTTTGATTTATGTCTCGTGCAACCCGGCGACATTGGCACGGGATTTAAAGCGCTTGATGCAGACCGCCACGGCCGGATATTCGCTCGTCAAGCTGGCTGTTTTTGACATGTTCCCCCAAACCGCGCATATTGAGACCGTAGCCGTGCTACAGAGAGGAAATTAAGAATTGAGAATTCAGAATTCAGAATCAGGCGCTTTTCTCGTTTTGTTCCTGATGAGCCAGATTGCATCCGGGCAACCAGTGGTCAAACTGGAGGATCTTGTCTGGGATGAAAGCCAGCAAAAGGCGCTGAGTCGCAGCGGCAACGACGCCCTGGCCATTGCTGAGATTGAATGGAAACATGCCGAGTCGGAACATTTCATTTATCACTTTGCGCAACGCTGGATGGCCGAACGCGCGGCCGCCGAAGCTGAGACCTATTACGCGCTTATCAGGAAGGATCTGAAGATCACGGAGGATCGGTGGGAGGTGAAAGGGAATGTTTTCCTGTTCGAAACGGATTCTTCATGGAATGACTTTGTCTCAAAAACTGGCGTTGACCGATGGAGTGGCGGCGTGTGCATTGGAAATGAGATTTATCTCAAGAGTCCACCAGTAGCCAGCCCATTTGTTGGCAGCACGTTTCCTCATGAGCTCGCGCATCTTGTGGTTAATCGATTTGTGCGCGGTCAGTTGCCGATCTGGCTGAACGAGGGATTTGCGGAACAACAGTCGCGGAAACATTTTGTCGGCTACACGAAACCCAAGGGGTTCAATTTTCTGCTGCGGCCGAACGTGGTTTCCGCGGAGAACTATACTCCGCTCGATGAGCTTACCGTGGCCAACGATTATCCGGCAGACGAAACCAAGGTCCCGCACTTTTATACCGAATCGGTGCGGCTCGTCCAATTCCTGGTCGAAGACCATCCGAAGCAGGATTTTCTCGAATTCCTGCAGGCAATGGCCGATGGCATGAGGTTCGATCATGCGCTGGATCGCGTCTATGGGTCGATCTATCAAAACCTCGAAGCGCTCGAAGTCAGATTCAAGGACGTTGCCATATCCAAGGTGAAATTGGTTGAAGATCCGGCAAAAACGAACTAGCGGTCATTTCTTGTCCACTTCAGTTTCTTTATTCAAAGTTTTCATATGCTTGTCGTAGGCGAAAAGGCGGTTGCGCTGACCGCCGGTGGTTTCACGAACGATGCCAAGACGAACGAGAAGTTCCAGCGAGCGATAGACCGTCGCAGGCGTCAGTTTGGTTATGTCGGCGAGGCGAAGGCCAGAGGCCAGAGGTGTTATTTGAATGGCGTGATGGACTTGCATGACGGATGCCTTGGATTTTTTGGCGATCCCCGAAATTCACCGGGTTGTTTGGCGCTACCACGGCCTGTCTTGAGCAATATGGCATGAATTTCCAGGATCAAACGCAAGGAAAGATGAAAACCATTCTGCAATCGTTTGAGCCCGTGTTCCATTGCCGCCACATAATTGGAGGCTTCCAAACAAGAAAAGGGCAATGCCACCTGATCCTGCTAAAATGAACAAAAAGGCTGGAATTCTGCCATACACACCTCCTGCGTTTTTCACCTTTTTGAAGTTCAAAATTCCTAAACATTGAGCACGCATATCATATCCATCACCAATCAATCAAAAAAAGCGCATGAACTCGCGCTGATCGCGATTCAACGTGGAGAAGTCGTTCTTTTCCCCACAGAAACGGTTTACGGCCTTGGAGTGGATTCGGCGCAACTACCGGCCATCGAACAATTGTATGCCCTGAAGGGGCGGCCTCGTGAGAAACCATTTCAATGGCTCATTGTTGACGTGGAGATGGCGCGCACCCGCTCAAAAGGATGGAATGGACAGGCGGAGAAGCTGGCACAAACATTCTGGCCGGGGCCGTTGACCATCGTTGTTTCGGCGCGGGAAGGCACGATCGGATGGCGTATGCCTCGTCATGCCTGGCTTCTTGAATTATTAAAACGGTTGGGTCGCCCTCTGGTGGCAACCAGCGCAAATCGTTCCGGTGCGCCCGCTGCCAGATCATGTGGCACGGCATTGAAACCATTCGATCCGGAAATCTCTCTTGCAGTGGATGGTGGTGTAATCAAGGCGGGAAAAGCTTCCACCGTGGTTTCTGTGGAAGGCGGCAATGTACGAATTTTACGGGAGGGTGCTATTTCCAAAGCGGAGATTTACCTGCTCCTCCGGTGTTCTGAATGAAATCGCAATGGCGAAGGTCATCACGGTTCCAAACATCACGCGCCACGGAAATTCAATCACCGGAAGCCAATCGGGCTGGTAAAACCTCTTCATTTCCAGAAGAGACAGGATGTCGTTATGCAAACCACTCATGATGGAGACAAAAACAAATCCACAGATCATTGCCAGAATATTTCCAAACTCACTTCCGCGCGTTTTCGTCAACATCCCCACTAGAAACACGCCCAGTAGCGAGCCGTACGTGTAACCGAAGACTCCGAGAACAATGGGAATAATTCGTGATTTCGGCATTACGATCACCGCCCAGGCAGTGATGGACCCGATTACAATCAGCAGAACCGCAAACACCACGGTACTCCAGCGGGCTGCCCGGACGATACTCCGTTCGTCCGCATCCGGACGAATGTAGGGAAGATACCAGTCCTTTGTAAAACTGGTGGCCAGCGCGTTTAAGGCTGTGCTAAGCGAACCCATGGCGGTTGCAAAAATACCGGCAACCAACAAGCCTCGCACTCCGGCTGGCAACTCGTGCAGGATGTAGTATGCAAAAATATGCGGGTTCTTGGTGGGGAGATGCGGGTCCGGATGCGTCTGATAAAAAGCCCACAACAAAATGCCGACCATGAGAAAACAAAGAACAATGGGAACATCGGCAAGTCCGGAAAGAATCAAGGCAAGCCGGCTTCGGCGATGATCTTTGGCTGTCAACATCCGTTGAACCATGTCCTGATCCGTGCCGTGCGTGGCCATGGTGACAAAAGTTGATCCCAGGAAGGCAACCCAGAGGGTATATTCACTTTCAAGAATCCCCTTGATGTTTTGCCAGAGCGTGGCTCCCTCCTTGAGTCCGGCATCCCAAAACTGGAGATCCGTTGGCTTGTCCAGCATTTTCATGGCTCCATCCCATCCGCCCGGGATATGGCTGATCAACATCCAGATCGCAAAACCGAGCGAGCCAAACATGACCGAGGCCTGGATCACATCGGTCCAAACCACAGCCTTGATACCGCCTGCTGTCGTGTAAACGGCGGTTAACAGCGTGATAATGGTCAGCGCTCCAACGTAAATCCAAAGTTCCTGCCGGGGTGTGGGCTTTACTCCGGTGAACATTTCAACCGCCAGCACCAGGATCACCGCCGCCACATAAAGGCGCGTGCCACTGGCGAGAGAGCGCGTCAGCAAAAAAACGGCAGAGGCGCCATTCCTCGTCACAACACCAAACCGGATGCAGAGGAATTCATAAATGGAAACGACGTTGTAATCGTAGTAGGCCTTTATGAAAATGTAACTGACAATAATCCGGGCCAGCACTGTGCCAATGGCAAGCTGGGCATAGGTAAAATTTCGCAACGCATATCCTTCGCCGGGAGCGCCCAAAAAGGTGGCAGCGCTGATTTCCGCAGCCAGAATGGAAGCCAACACGGCCCACCATGGGATTTGACGTCCGCCCATGGCAAATCCCTCCATGGTGTGATCGCCCCGCCCCTTGGTGAGGCCGATGCCGATGACCACGATGAAGTAGGTCGCTACCACCAGGGCATCGAGAGTATAGTGCATTTGAGGAGGGAATCCTACCGCGTGGGAGCATCAAAAAAAATCAATGCATCCAGAATGCCAAGACTGCAGGGTCGTTCGGCCAGACAACCCCCGGCCCGGGAAACAACGGCTTTGACTTCGGGGATGGCGTTGGCTGGAGCGGCCACGTACTTGGCGTAAGTGCCATCGAGCATGGAGAGATCGTTGTAATGATCTCCAGCGGCAAAGACATCCTCTCTGCCTACACCGAGTAATCGCGCGATTTCTCCAAGAGCGGTGCCTTTGCTGTAGCCGCTGTGGCCGAAGCGGAAATAATGGGTATTGCGCACCACAGACAAGCCGGGCACACCGCGGCATTCTCTTTCAGCACAATGGTGAATGGCATCCGCGTCCGCCGGGTGGGTGGCAACAATACAGAGAGGGGACCATTCATCATCATAAAGTTCGGCATCACAACAATGGGCGGCCACCCATTCGCGGACCCGGTGCAGGGCTTCCCCGGCCCCGGCAAAAAGAGCCTGATGGTCCGCATGACAGGCTGAATTCCAACGCGCGTGGTCATGATATTCACCATTCCGACGCTGATGAATGTGTCGTTCGATGGACACAATGAAGTCAGGTAAAACATCCTTTTGCATCAAATGGATTTTATCAGCGACGTCTGCCAGCTCTCTTCCGGTGCTGATCACCCACTTGGCCCCGCGCTCCTGCGCTTCCTGGATCCAGCGGCTGAATGCCGGAACGATGGCAATCGCGGCGGATGAATCGTAAATCGTCCCGTCAAAGTCTGTGCAAATCAGCCGGATCATTGGGAGAAGCCAGGATTTGGATTACAAATTGATTTTTCCAAGGTAGCGATGCAGCACATCTTCCACGGTGACAATGCCGATGTCGTTGCCGTTGCGATCCTTCACGAAACCAAGCGGCGATCTGGCTTTGCGAAGCGCGGTCAGGATTTCCTCCAGGTGAGTATCGGCATCCATGCGTGGCGGACTTCGCAATTCATGGACGGCTCGAAACAGCGCATCGTAGACAACCCATAATCCCGTCCAGCGCGGCTGCAGGTTGCCGTTGGCCTCTACAGGCAGACGCGAAAATTGGCTGGTTGCTGCAATAGCCCGTCGGTCTTCTTCAGATTGGCTGCTTTTAACGGTGATCACTTCCGCTCTGGGACGCATGATATCCCGGGCGGTGGCATTTTGACTGTCCAGGATGGAAGCCACTAGGTTGCGCTGTTCGCCGGCAAGACGAACCCCCTGCTCACCTTCACGCGCCATAAGCTTCAACTCCTCGCGGGTGACGTACATTTGGCGCGATAATATTCTGCCGCCCAGGGTTGCCACAACCAATCGTGTAAGAAGATTAAACAACTGGACGACAGGCCATAAACAAATGAAAGCTGCCAGAAGAATGGGTGCCAGACGTGTGGTCAGCCGGTTTGGAAATCGGCGGAAAAGAGCCTTGGGCAGAAGTTCTCCGAAAAACCACAGGATGAACATAAGTAACGCGCCTGCTCCGATGGCGGCGAAAGGATGACCGGATCTCAAAAACCACTGTGCAACCAGGACCATGGCCACGCTATTGGCCACGGTATGGCCAACCAATACGGTGGAAGAGAGACGCCCCGGGTGGTGCATGAAATCCAGCAGGATTCCTGCGCCGACGGACCCGCGCTCCTTAAGGTGACGTATCCGGGCACGATGCAGAAGCAAAACACCAGTTTCCATCCCTGAAAAGAAAAAGGATGCCATCATGCATCCCAGGATAACAGTTGCGAGCATCACGAAGGTCTCCTTTCATCACGAACGAGCACGGTGCCCACGCGCAAACGGTGCATCTTTTCAACCTGGAACGAATAATGGGCAAAGGAAACACGATCCCCCGCCCTTGGAAGGGATCCCATCTGATGGGTGATCCAACCGCCGAGGGTATCAATCCCATCGGCCTCCAGATCTACTCCCAGATGTTGCGAGATGGCCGGTAGATGCGCGGAACCCCGGGCGACGAACACGCGCGGCTCGATCTCCTCCCAGGCGGGTCGATCGATGTCATATTCGTCAAGAATTTCGCCAAACACCTCCTCGACCAGATCCTCGAGCGTGATCAATCCCTCCACACCTCCGAATTCGTCCACCACCATGGCCATGTGTTGCGGGCCCCGCAGAAAATTTTTGAGGAGATTCAGCGCCGTCATGGTCTCCGGCACAAAAGACGGTGGCTCGATGAAGGCGCTGATGTCCGCATTGGGCTCCAACAGAAAGCGTTTAACATTCAGAATACCCACGATGGAGTCCGGAGATTCGCTGTAAATGGGCAGGCGCCGGTGGCGCATGGAAACCGCTTCCGTTCTCATTTCTTCGAGTCCCATCTCTGCGTTGAGGCAGCACATTTCCGCACGGGGTGTCATCAGTTCCCGGAGATTCCGGTCTCCGAGCTGGAGGGCTCTCTCAATCAGGCGCTTTTCAGAGGCGCGCAACGCTCCCTCACGCGTTCCGATATCCAACAACGCCACATATTCCTCTTCGATGACACCATGCATGGGAGCAACGAAAGAGGGTGTGAAGTGCGCCACCCATCGTTGGGAAAGATGATCAAAGTAACTGACGAAAGGATGGGTTGCCCGTTCCAGAATCCTCAGCCAGCCAACCATGCCGAGTGCAATGGGCGCAACCCTTTGAGTCGCCACCGCCTTGGGAAGAAGCTCGCCAAATAGAATCAGCACGCTCGTTGTGATGACAATGCACATCCACCACGAGATCCTCGACGAAGTGATCTCGTGACAGAGCAGGGTAAGGCCGAGAGCAACCGTTGCGCTGGAGAGCACGTTTCCGAGCAAAATGACGGCGAGAAATTTCCGCGGCTGAGCAAGCACCTCCCCAATCCCTGCGGCTTTGGCCTCATTGCGGCGACGGAGAGCCTCCAGCATCGGAGCGCGAATTGAAAAAATTGCCACTTCAGCCGCTGAAAACAAGGCGGAAGCCAGCAGCGCCAGCAACAAAACAGCAAGGATGAATGCCAGTAGAGGGGTCATTTTTCGCCGACACTACATCCCTCTGTCTCTGACCGCAAGCGGCGAGGTTGACTCCTGACTTCTCTTTTCAGGTCTAACAGCGTAAACGTAATCTGTCGTGAAAATCTGGCAGAAGATTCTTCTAGGGTTCCTCCTTGTATTCGTACTGATTTCCCTCAGCAACGTTCCGATCTCGCTGGATTACATTCGGATTCTGGATTCTTTCCGACAGATCAAGGACCGGGAATTGATGGATACGGAAACCGTGCAGGAAATGGAAAAGGTATTGCTGGAAATGGATGTTTTCATCCTGAAGTTTTATTCCACGGGAGATGAGCGTGCGTTACGGCGTTTTGAGAATGATCGTCGCCGATGGCAATCCCTGTTCGACCAGATTCGCGGATCGCTTGTAACCGAGACCCGCTTCGCTTTTCGGCTGGGAAGACTCAAGCAGGTCACGCTCGACTGGATGAGCCGTGTCGAACAGGCTGCCCGGAACAGCAAGACGGGGAAACGAATTCCTTTGCCTGGCGTGGAGGAAATTCGACCTCTTTATCGTGAACTGTTGACTCAACAGAGGATCCGGTTGAACGAAAGCTATGACAACTCCTTGCAACTGGTGCAACAGGGAGGCGATCTGTCATGGGGATTGCGGGCACTGGCTCTTGCAGTGGGTTTGATTGCCTGTTTGCTGGTGATTCGCAGTGTCAAAGGGCCGCTGGATCGTCTCATACAAGCCACCGAGAGGAGAGCTGCCGGGTACTTTGAGCCTCCCTTGCATGCGTCGAAGGATGAGATTGGTCAATTGACCCGGGCATTTAACGAGATGAGCCGTGCGCTTAAGGAACGCACGGACGCCCTGGATGAACAACGCCGTGTGGCTGTGCAGGCCAGCGAATTGAAGACGGAATTCCTGGCCAACACGTCGCATGAACTGCGCACCCCCCTGAACACAATCATGGGGTATTCACAGCTCATTCTCGATGGATTGGCCCGGACCAAAGAGGAGGAGAGAAATTATCTGATAACCATTCGAAAGAGCTCCACACATCTGTTGTCGCTCATCAACGATGTGCTGGATATCACCCGTATCGAATCCGGCCGGATGCAACTGGATTTGGGACCTGTTTCCGTCAGGGAAATCCTGAATCAGGTAAGAGACCATATGCGTTTGCAAGCCCAGGAAAAGGGACTTTCCTTCACGATTGCAGAGGCCGAAGCGGATCTTTGTGTGCGGGCTCACGCGGGCCGTCTAAGTCAGGTGCTCCTGAACATCGTTGGAAATGCCATCAAGTTTACCCATGCAGGAAGTGTTTCCATTGAAGCAGGATCCTCTCCCTCCGGCAACCAGGTGCGCTTTACGGTGCGGGACACAGGGATTGGCATTTCACCCGAGAAGCAGGATCGTTTGTTTCAGAAATTTGTTCAAGGGGATGGTTCCATGACCCGGCGGTTTGGTGGAACGGGTCTGGGATTGGCTCTCTCCAAAACTTTGCTGGGCCTGATGGAAGGCAGCATCGAACTCCATAGCGAAGGAGAGAACAAGGGAACCACCGTCATGATCGTTCTTCAGAAGATTTAACATGATTCTGATCGTGGAAGACAACTTCGAAAACGCCGAGTTACTGCGGCTTTATCTGGAGCGGAAGGCCGGATTACCGGGGCGCATTTGCGTGGCGGGCGATGAAATCGTGCAGTTATGTCGGTCCGGGCAGGTGCAGCTTGTGATCATGGATGTTCAACTTAATCATGCCTTGTTGCAGCAAAAACTGGTGACCGGCCTGGAATTGACACACCAGCTCAAGACCGATCCCCTCACGGCGCAGATTCCCGTCCTGCTTGCCACAGCCCATGCGATGAGGGATCAGCGCGAACAATTCCTCCACTCTTCCGGCGCCGACGGTTATCTGACCAAGCCGGTGGAAGACTATGAGGCATTTATTGCCGAAATCCGCCGATGGATCTGACCCGCCTTCGCCAGGGCTTCGGCGGGTATCCACTATTTCAAGTACCAATAGATTTTCCAAAGAAGTTCAGCCGGACAAAAGAAAAAGAAAACGGCTCCCATGGGCCAGACCCACCGAACGGTCTTCTCCATGTCCGCATCCTCCTTGCCTTCCTCAATCCGCTGGCGAACCGACCCGGGCCAAAAGAAAGCAAAGTACCCACCCAGCCCCATGAAAATGATGCTGTAAAAAAGAGACCCGAAGTCAAAATTGCCGGTGGCATGCAAGCAGATATTAGAAAAACCATGTTTTGGAAAAAATCAAACTTAATTGTTCGCACCAACAGGTGGCTTCTCTCCAAGATAAGCCTCAATCACAGTTGGGTGGTTCTGGATCTCAGAGGGGCTTCCATCGGCAATTTTCTGCCCGTGGTCAAGCACGATGATTCGCGGGCATGTCCGCATTACAACTTTCATGTCATGCTCAATGATTATCAATGTCAGGCGAAATTCCCGGCGCAATTGCTCGATCAAGTTGGCCAGATCCAGCTTTTCCTGGGGATTCATGCCGGCGGTGGGTTCATCCAGAAGAAGCAGTTTGGGCCGGGTGGCAAGGGCGCGCGCGATTTCAAGGCGGCGCTGCTGTCCATAAGGCAGATCCATGGAGAAGGTTTCGCCCGCTGAAGAGAGCCCCATTCGCTCCAGAAGCTTGTAACTGTGCGCGTAAATTTCCCTGCGACTCTCCTCCGACTTTTGAGAGCGCATAATGGTTCCCAGGATGTTTTGTCGGGCGCGATGATTGAATCCAAGCGTCACATTATCCAGGGCGCTCAGGTTGGGGAAAAGGCGGATGTTTTGAAAAGTCCGGGCGATGCCAAGTCGATTGATAAAATGTGGCGGTGATCCGTGGATGGGCTTCCCGTCAAAACGAATGGCACCTGTGTTTGGCCGGTACACACCGGTGATGACATTAAATACGGTGGTTTTCCCGGCACCGTTCGGCCCGATCAAGGCCACCATTTCCCCCTCGCTAATGGTGATATCCAGCGAGTCAACCGCCTTCAGTCCTCCAAATTCCACAGAACACCGGCTGATTTCAAGAAGAGGTTTCATCGGCGAGAAATACGGGCTAATATGCTTATGCACTTGATGCAGGTTGAGTGAAAACCATGCGAGACACTGGAGGCTTGGCCGAAGCAATCCCCAGAAGTGTTTGAAAGGCAGCCATGGGGGTTTTGCGACGGTTGAAGTGGAAGACGAATTCGTCAAGGTAGCACCGCAGATACCTTGGATCAACGCCTTGATGAGTGCCATTGAGCCAGGTTTTCAGGTTGCCAAATGCTCGGTGGATGTGGAGAGTATGAGTTCCTGAAGGATGGAGTTCATGTCCATAAGCCGCCCAGAACCATTCCTGGATGGACAGATTGGTGCGATGGAGAATCGTCCCTGTCGAAACTCACGCAAAGTTTGGGGAAACGTCGGGCGGGGCATGTTTTCAGATTATCATAATCTTCAACCTGCATCAAGTACATAAGCATATAATCAGAAAACAAAAAATGAGAAAGCTATGCACCCAAAACCCTCAACTCAAACTCCGGAAGTGATTTCCGGAGGTTCCCTACAGTCTCTCCGGCAACCTGATCCAGATCAACAAGCCGGCT
>Ga0114940_10000713_pt1 | contig 14109 bp, 12 predicted proteins | sample ColdCreekSource_FD_87195 | JGI IMG/M metagenome (GOLD analysis project Ga0114940, IMG submission 87195) | Groundwater microbial communities from Cold Creek, Nevada to study Microbial Dark Matter (Phase II) - Cold Creek Source | ecosystem: Environmental > Aquatic > Deep subsurface > Groundwater ... | reverse complement strand
GCAATTGCCTCGGTCTGGAGGAGGAAGTCGAGAATGGTTGCCACTGATTCAGCCGGGGATTGTTGAGCCGTATGAATGGTCAACGCCGGTTTTTCCGGCGGTTCGTAAGGCGCGGAGATTCCCGTGAACTCCTTGATTTCCCCGGTCCGAGCCTTGGCATACAACTTTTTTGGATCCCGTTTCTCACAAATCTCCAGTGGACAGTCAATGTACAGCTCATAAAAGCGAATCTGTCCCTCTGCCATAATGGTCCGTACACGGGCGCGATCCGCGCGATAAGGTGAGATGAGGGATGTGATTACAATAAATCCGGCATCTGCAAAGAGTTTGGCCGTTTCGGCTGCGCGACGGATGTTTTCGGAGCGGTCCTCAGGTGAGAACCCAAGGTTTGCATTCAGCCCGTAACGTAAATTATCGCCATCAAGGACACGAACTTGCATTCCGCGGCTGAACAATTCTCGTTCCAGAGCGGTGGCAAGAGTTGATTTGCCTGATCCGGAAAGACCGGTGAGCCAGATTACAGCGCCATAGTGACCATTGCGAACGGCCCGTTCCTGGCTGAGAACCTCTCCCTGAGACCACGTGATGTTTTCACTCTTAACTCCGTTCCGTGGGGCAGCTCCATGCATGGCGTGTGAAATAATTCCACCGCCGGAAACTTCACGGGCATCCACCAGCACGAAACGGCCATTTTCGGCAATCTGCGTATGCTGATCCAGCGCCAATGGCAGACGTGTTTGCAAAACAAGCTCGGCCACATCGTTGCGAGCCACGTAATCGCGGGTTGGAACGGTTTCGGCAAGAGTGGAGGCATCGATCACTTTTTCGATGGACTTGATTTCGCACTCGATCTCCTGGGTGGTGAGCTTGAGTTTGTATTTTTTGCCCTTTTCAAGATTGGATCGCCCCATCCAGAAGAGATTGGCTTTTAACTCGCGCGTGATGGCCGGAGCATCCTTCTCGTGGGATGCCACCTGCCCTCGCTCGACAAAAATCTGCTCGATAAGTGTGATGCCAATGGATTCCCCGGCTGAAGCAGAAAGGCTGGACGGGGCATTCCAGCGTTCAATAGTATTGACCACACTGGATTTTCCACTTGGCCAGAAGAAAAGACGATCGCCCACTTTCAGCGTTCCGGACTCAACCCGGCCGGCCAGGATTCGCCGGTGATCAAACCGATAAACATCCTGTACGGGAAAACGCAGAGGAAGATGTGTTGGCAAAGCCGGTACCGTAAATTCATCAAGGGCCTGGAGGACACTCATGCCCCGGTACCAGGGCATACTCCGACTGAGAGACGCGATATTGTCCCCATTTTTCGCTGAAATCGGAATGAACATTCCTGGCTCGACCCCGATCCGTTGCAAAAATACCCGAAAATCCTTTTCAATGTTTCGGAAGACCTTTTCGTCGTGGTTTTTGAGATCCATTTTATTGACGAGAACAGCGATCTGTTGAATTCCAAGGAGATGAAGAAGATAACCATGTCGGCGGGATTGTTCCTGGACCCCTTCGTTGGCATCGATGACCAACAATGCGGCGTGGGCGTGGGCTGCGCCGGTGATCATATTCTTGAGAAATTCCTTATGACCTGGCGCATCGATGATCACATACCCGCGCTTCTGCGTGCGAAACCAGATCTGGGCTGTATCGATGGTGATATTTTGGTTTCTCTCGGCCTGAAGGGCATCCATCAGGTTGGCATACTCGAAGGGCACTCCGCGCCGCTGTGCGACCTCAACCAGTTGTTCGTATTTGCCTTCCGGCAGGGAACCGGTGTCATGAAACAATCGGCCGACAAAAGTCGATTTGCCATGGTCTACATGGCCCACGATGACAATCTTGAGTTGTTCTTCCATTTCTGTAAATCTCTGGTTGCTTACTCTCCGGTGATCACGGTTCTGAGAAAGTGGTGCGTGGCCAGCGGATTTTCTGTCATCATAGTGAATATTTTTGAAATTCGTGTGATATCATCATGCAAAATTTCAAAAACCGTCTTTGGAAATAAAGGAGGTTTTCGATTATGCGGGTCGTTTAATTGCGCTTTACAAGCCATCCATTTTTCCCGTTCCCTGACAATCCTTCTGGCCACGGGGCAGGCGACACTCGATCACGCATTCGCAGCCGAAAACATTCAAATGTCCCCACGTCCTCGATTCCACATGATCATAGCAATGAACCGGCCCACCATGACGAATACCCTCTCCTTCCCAGAGCTTCTTCGTTTCCTCCACTCTCATGGTGAACATTTTCTCGATTTCCATGCCCCATTCTGCCAGTCTCCCCATAGGCTATTCCACTGAAATGATCGAGGAACCCTTTTTCTTCTCCGGATTCAATTTGAGCCACCCGCTTCTGAACTTCCTGTAACCATGCTTCCTCAATCTCTGGATCAATGGCATGGTGTAAGTTCAGCGTCAGTCGATCCACCAACTAAGAGACTTGTTTTGGGGGCAAGTGGCTGGCTTCTTCAACGATTTGATTGAGTGTCATAGGCATGATTCATGCTAACCGTTTTGCTTTGGCAATTCAACCTCGCTTTGTATCGCATCAGGACAGCCGTATACCGCGTTGTAATCATGTGACTTCATTCTTCATTCTCAATTCTACATGTACCCATCGCGTCTCAGTTTTTCGAAAGCGTCTTCTGATTCCCTGTCCTGAGCGCGACCGGTACGTTCCGATGTTTTGGTTCGGCGAAGTTCCTCCACAATTTCAGAAACAGTTCGGGCATTGGATTTGGTGGGAAATGTGCATGGCGCGCATCCCAGGCTGCGATAGCGTTCCCCCTTTTCGTTGGCGAAGTAAAGCGGGATGACCGGAATGTTTTCGCACTCGATGTATTCCCATACATTCAGCTCCGTCCAATGAAGAAGGGGATGGATTCGGATGTGCGTGTTCGGATCAAAATCCGTCTTGAATTGGTCCCACAACTCAGGTGGCTGATCTTCCACATGCCACGCCATGTTCCGGTCGCGCGGCGAGAAATAGCGTTCCTTTGCGCGCGTGGGGTCCTCATCCCGTCGCACCCCGACGATAACTCCCGTGAATTTATGTTTTTCGAGGACCTGTTGGAGGCCATCTTTTTTCAACATTCCGCAACATTCAACCCGTGTGGCCTTTCCGTTGGGGTAGGTCTGACCCTGTCTGAGTACTTCTTCATTTTTCCCGACAATCAGTTGCAGGTTCCATTGTTTCACCAGTTGATCGCGGTACTCGATCATGGCGGGGATTTTGTAGCTGGTGTCGACATGGACAAGTGGAAATGGGACATGGCCAAAGAATGCCTTGCGCGCGAGCCACAAAAGCGCCGTGGAATCCTTGCCGATGCTCCAAAGCATGGCGAGGTTATCAAATTTGTTGAACGCCTCGCGCAGAATGAAAATGCTCTGGTTTTCCAGGAGATCGAGGTGAGACATGGGAAGAAGGGGTGATTAAGGGCAATGCCTTTAAGAAATTGAAGCAGGAAGAGGGATGATTTCATAGGAAAAAGGAGCATGTTGGCAGGTCATGATGGGTTGGCGCAGAGTTTTTTTGTGGGGCGGTGTCTTGGGAGGATGAGAAATAGGGATGGGAAGAATTTTCCGGACTTTTTGACCTAAACTTGTCATAAGCTTGGGATGCAAAACACATCCCCGTTAAAAAAATCAGCGACTCAGCTCTTTCTCAAACTCCATGCCCAACGCTGGGAACAGGAACTCTTCTTCAAGGTGGTTCTTGCCAATCCCGCTGCCATCGAGCAATACAGTGGTCTCAAACATGCCGACGATACCTCGGACGCATTTTTCATCGCCGAGATGTTGCGTTTGGGGATTCTCACCTGTGGTTATATTTACGACCGCAAAACTCCGAGGGCGTAACCACCCAAGTATGGAAAGACTCCCCATCGCTTCATCCTCCACAGACCACAAAACGAAGTAAGCGCTGCCAGGGTCGTCACGAGAATCCAAAGCGCCCGCCCCACGGAGACGTGGAAGAATGAGAGAACTACACTGATCAGGTTAAGTGCGCCAACAAGGAAAAGTGCGATGCAAAGGATCGTAATAGGCAAGGGTCTCATCAGATTCCATCTAACAGATATTATACCTCCAATTTGTCGCAAAAGAAGGCGACAGGAAATACTGATTGGACGGTTAAAGTGTTAATAGTCACGATGTTGTTTGTCTATATGAAAACATATTGATCTGGTAAAGACAACTCGGCATGTTTTCTGCTGATGGAAACGCCAAACGAATCGAGAAGACCGAAACTGCTGGATGAGGTTCGGGGTGTCATGCGCTTGAAACATTATTCCATACGAACCGAAGAGACGTATATCGGTATGATGACAATCGCCGTCTTATGGGAAGTGAGTATCTTCAGATCAGCGAGATCTATCTGAGCATCCAGGGCGAATCCTCCTACGCGGGATTGCCCTGTGTGTTTGTGCGCCTGACGGGGTGTGACCTGCGCTGCACGTATTGTGATTCGGCCTTTGCGTTTACTGGTGGCAAACGAATGACACTGGGCGACATTATTGGCAGGGTGGAAGCTCTGGGTTGTAATCTCGTGGAAATTACGGGAGGCGAACCTCTGCTCCAAAAACCGGTTCTGCCGCTCATGAAGGGATTGTGCGATCACGACCGGACCGTGCTGTTGGAAACAAGTGGTGCTCATGACATTTCGAAGGTGGATCCGCGCGTGGTCCGAATTGTGGATTTGAAATGTCCTTCCAGCGGTGAATCCGACAGGAACCTGATGAAAAACATCGACCATCTGTGTCCAACCGATGAGATCAAGTTTGTGATTGGTTCACGTGAGGATTTTGAATGGGCGCGAGACCGTGTACAGCAATATGCGATGGATCAGAAAGTGCGATGCGTGCTTTTTTCACCGGCCTTTAAGACAGCCGCTGCACCCGGCCAGACCAAGGGACACAATGGCCTGGATCCGAAATCACTTGCGGAATGGATCCTGCAGGAAAAACCCCCTGTTCGTCTGCAGCTTCAGATCCATAAATTCGTCTGGGAACCAACCCAACGCGGAGTATGAAAGGTTGCCCTGCAAAATCTCCAGCGAAGAAGGGTTGATGTCATTGAAGCATTGGTTTAAAATATCCCTTATGTGGAGTGGAGATTGTATTCACAAAGGTGTGCTTTTCATGGTGTTCACTCTTTGTCTTGCGGCGTGCAGCAAAGAAGGGTCTCATTCCCTTTCGGGTAAACAAACTCACACCAGTACGGCATGCGTGGAACGGCGCGACCTGGATTTTGTCATCGAAGTGATTGGTGATTTGCGGCCATTGGTTCAGTTGGATGTGAAAACGGAGATCAGTGGCAAGGTGAAAAAGGTCCACATGGAAATCAGCCAGACCGTGAAACGTGGAGATCTGCTGGTGGAGCTGGATGATACGGATCTGCTGAACGAAAAATCCTCAGCCCAGACCGAAGTTGATGGGGCCAAACTGCGGGTCAGCAAAGCGGCTTTGGCCGCCGAACGTTCGCAGCAACTGGTTGAAGCCGAAATCGTTTCGAAACAGGAGGCTGACAACCTGCGGCTGGATGCCGAGTTGGCGCGAAATGATCTCGTCAAGGCCCAAAAAACACTTCAGACCGTTGAAGACAGGTTAAGCAAAACCCGCATCCTCTCTCCCATCGATGGGACCGCGATTGTTCTTCCAATTGTGGATGGACAGGTCGTCATCGGTGGGCCCAGCGCGGCACAGGGAACACTGCTCATGACGCTGGCCAACCTTTCCGAAATGCTGATCTCCACGCATATCAACCAGATGGACGTCACGCGCATGGAAATCGGCAAGCCCGTGCAGGTGACGGTGGATGCCTTCGATGGGATGAATTTGCGCGGCAAAATCTATTTTATTGCGCCCCTTGCGACTGTCAAAAACAATATCAAGGGATTTAGCGTCGATATTCTTGTAAGCCGGGTGGACCCAAGGATTCGACCAGGCATGTCAGCCAATGTAAGAGCGCCCATTGCCAGAACGACATCTGCCCTTGCCGTGCCCGTGGAAGCCGTTTTTCGTGAGGACAATAAAACGGTGGTTTATGTGAAAAACGGCTCCAATTTGGACCGTCGCGAAGTTTCGGTGGGAATTGTCACCGCGGATTATGCGGAGATCAAGTCCGGTCTCAAAGAGGGTGATATTGTGTCCCTTGCTCATCCCAGGGAAGGTCACAGGACCAGCTAAGAAACATGTCCCTGCTTGAATTACGACAAGTCCGCAAAATTTATCATGTTGCGGGGGAGGAAGTTCGCGCGCTCGATGGCGTGGACCTTGATGTCAATGAGGGGGAGGCCATTTCCATCATCGGACCCTCCGGCAGCGGCAAATCCACGCTGATGCATCTGTTGGGATGTCTCGACAGTCCGACCGAAGGGAGCATCCGGTTCGACGGAATGGATCTCAGCAAAGCAAGCGCCAGCGAACTTGCCAAAGTCCGCAATCGGAAGATCGGGTTTGTCTTCCAGACCTTCAATCTTTTGCAGCGGCTAAATGTCCTGCAAAACGTGGAATTGCCGATGATCTATGCCGGCATTCCATCGCGCCAACGCTATGAGATGGCCACGCGCGCTCTGAATCAGGTTGATCTGGCAAACCGTGCAAAACATCGACCCGCCCAGCTCTCCGGCGGCCAGAGTCAACGCGTGGCCATTGCCCGCGCGCTGGTCAACGATCCGAAAATTGTCTTTGCCGATGAGCCGACTGGCAACCTTGACAGCCAGACAGGCAATACCATCCTTGAGCTCTTTCGCGATCTCAGCCGAAAGGGTCGGACCATTATCCTCGTCACCCACGAAGCCAGGATTGCCTCTCAAACTCACCGCAAAATTGAAATTCGGGATGGTAAAATCGTTGGTGGATAATATCGAGGAAGCGACATGGGAATCATCTGGACATCAAATCGCGCTTTTGGTACTCGCAAAGCCGACTTTGACAAGGAAAGGGGAGGGGGTGTATACTTTCGGTCAAGGCCAAAAACCAAAGTGGGGTTTTGTGCCCAGTTGTTCACCAGGATTATGAGCCAAACACATCATCATAAAAAGACCGTACGACTTCCTCTGCCGGATGATCTGAAGCAGGGAACCGGGAAAACCGAAGAGCAGGAAGCAGCAGCCGAGGCTTCCGTTCATCATTATTACGTTTTTGCGGAAGACCATCAGGTTTATGGGCCGGCAACCATTTCCCTGCTTCTCGAATGGTGCGAACAGGGGCTGGTTTCCAATGAGACATGGGTTTTTGACGAGACTGCCAATGAATGGAAGATCGCCCGTCGGATCAAGAAGATTCAGCAGGCGCTTCCCGTTCCGGTTGCCCTCACCGAAGTGGCATGTGGCGATGTGACGATGGATCAGGTTCGACGGATCCGGGTCTTCAGCGATATGGATGATCACCAGTTGGCGGAGATCATGGCGTATCTTACCAAGGTCCAGATTCCGGCTTTTCGTCCGGTGGTTCACAAGGGAGAACATGGGAGCTCGATGTTCCTCTTATTGACGGGAGAAGCCATTGTATCGACGCGCGTGGATGGAGCGAAGAAGGTCCTGTCCACTCTGCGCATCGGTGATTTTTTTGGTGAAAACACGCTCATCGAAGTTGGTCCGCGCCCCCATGAGGTGATGACCAATGTCGATTGTGTTTTTTTGCGTCTGAAGTACAGTGACTTTCAAAAATTGCTTCAGAAACATTCTGATATCACGGCCAGGTTTTTGACGGCTGTGGTTCGTCACTTGAGTTATCTGAATCTTCACACCACCGAACGTTTTGCGCAGGCAAAAGCCCTGGTGCGCAGCAGCCTCAGCAAGACCGGAGAAATCCATCTGCCTCCTATTGTACACAAGAAGATATTGAGCTGAATATTTTTCGGTAAGTGCAGACCCATCTTAAACAACCCTCGCCCGAAGGCGATGGATTTGGGGTTATCGCTTCCGTTTCAGAAGTTTTTCAACTTGGGCGCATGTACGGGTATTCAACACGTCTGTGGCTTTCAACCATCCCTTCCGTGCCGCATCCACACCCCATGGAACCTGGGCCAGTTCTTCGGTGGAATGGGCATCCGGATTGATGGAGCACATCACTCCTTTTGCCTGAGCCGCCTTCCACCAGCGCCAGTCCAATTCCATGCGGGACGGTGTGCAGTTCAGTTCAATCATGGTCTGATTGTGAGCAGCCGCATCAATAACGGCGTTGAGATCGATTTTATAGGGTTCTCGCGAAAGAAGCAGCCGTCCTGTCGCGTGCCCCAGCATGGTAACGTGTCTGTTGGAAATGGCGCGCACGACGCGCGCTGTCTGCCGCGCTTCATCCTGCGTGAAGCCCTGATGAACCGACGCAACGACAAAATCCAGTCGCGCCAGTAATTCGTCGGAAAAATCAAGGGATCCATCAGCCAGAATATCAACTTCACTTCCTGTGAAAATACGGAATGGAATGCCATTTTCCACAAATCGGGTGTTGAGGTTTTCGATCTCCATGATCTGGGCACCAAGGCGCTTTTCATCCAGTCCATTCGCAATGGCTGAGGTTTTACTATGGTCGGAAATCCCAAGATATTTCCAGCCCAGCGCGATTGCGGCACGGGCCATTTCCTCGGTTGTATTATGGCCATCGCTCCAACCGGTGTGGCAGTGGAATGTGCCTTGAATGTCCCGGGCGGTCACCAGTTGAGGCAATGAACCGGTTTCTGCCGCGGCCATTTCACCCATGTCTTCGCGCAATTCGGGCTCAACATAATCGAGCCCAAGCTCCCGATAGAGCGCAGGCTCGTCCTTGCAGGAAATCAATCGCTCACCATCTTTTTTAATCAGGAACAAACCATATTCGTTGAGCTTTTTATTCTGCGAAATCGCACGTTGACGCATTGCTATATTGTGCTCCTTCGATCCTGTGAAGTACGCGAGCGCAAATGGAAATTCCGCTTCTGAAACACATCGCACGTCCGCCTGAATGCCGCTGGTCAGCATGACGCTCGATTTGGTTTTACCCTGGTTGGTCACTTTTTCCACGGAGGGCAGGGACGTAAAAAGTTTCATTACGCGATCCGGATCCTGTGTGGACACAACGAAATCAAGATCGCGCACGATCTCCTTTTTCCGCCGCAGACTGCCGGCCATTTCCGTGCGCTGAACGGACGGACATTGCTTCAATGCTTCGAAAATCGGCATGGCAGCCTGAATCGCCTCGGCATAAAGATACCGGCCACGATACTTTTCGAGGTTGGCGATGCCTTCAAGGATTTTGGTCTGCGTCTTCTCGCCGAAACCCTCGAGTTTAGCTACGAGTCCACGCTCGCACGACAGCCGCAGGTCCGCCAGGGAATCCGTCTCCAGTTTTTCCCAGAGGATTTTCACCTTTTTGGGACCCAAACCCGGGACACGCAGACAGTCCAGCAGACCGGCCGGCAAGGATGCTTTCAACTCCTCGTGGTAATCCAGATGACTCGTGTTGAATAATTGAGTGATCTTTTCGGTGAGGGCGGCGCCAATCCCATTGATTTCTCCGAGTCGCTTCTCACGGATCAAAACACCCAGATCTTCCTGCAACGTCTCCAGTGTGCGGGCTGCATTGGAGTAAGCCAGTGATTTAAACCGGTTTTCGCCTTTAAGTTCGAGAAGAACACTGATTTCCTTCAGCACCTCAGCAATTTCATTTCTGTCCATGGATCACGCCAGCTCAATTGTCTTCCCACTGGGTGGGATGATGATTTTCGATTCGGGCATCTGCTGCGTTAATTCCTTTTGGAACCAGTGGAGACTGGAAGGGTCGCCATGGACCAGGACCACGTTGCGCGGGCGGATGCGTGTAATGTATTCAAGCATGTGTTCACGGTTGCAATGAGAGGTAAACTCAAAACTTTCCACCCGGCATCGAATTTCCATTTCGCCTGCATCACTTCCCATATCAGCGCGGCCGCCCTGGCCGGCGGCTTTTACCTTGCCAGCAGGCGAGTCGGGATCCACATAGCCCACAAAAAAAATCGAGTGTTGCTTTTCGGCTGCCACGCGCTGAGCCATCAGGTTGGACCTGGTGCGGGGTGTCATCATCCCTGAAGAGATCAACATCAAACGACCACGACCCAGCTTCATGGTCATGGCTTCTTTTTGCTCAAGCACAGTCAGGTTAAGATTATCCTCCAGTTTGAATCCGGGACACACACGGGGATGACTACTGCTCAATTCATCCTAGATTTCGGTGTAAGATCGGCTGAGACCACTGATGTAGATGAGTTGCTCGGGAAGCGATCCCTCTTGCATCAGGTCATGGAGGATTTTCAGTGCTTCCTGTGTTTTGCCGAGAGCGAAGCAGGGGATCAGTACACTGCCACCCTTTGCATGGGTTTCCTGAATGGATGTCGCCAGTCGCTTGATTTCTGTTTCCCAGCTGACACCGGGCCTGGGCGGTATGGAGCCTCGGGTGCACTCGATGATCATGATGTCAGGTCGTTCATCAGGAAACCGCGCTCCCCGTGTGATCTTCATATCCGAAAACTTGACGTCACCCGTGTAAAACAGGGATTGACCATCCAGTTGAATCCAGATTCCGGCTGCACCCTGAACATGGCCGGCCTCATAATAGGTGATTTGTGCGCCATCCACTTCAAAGGGTCTACCATATGGCACCGATTCAAAATCCTCCAGTAACCGATCCACCTGTCCGTGCGTAAAAAATGGATACTCCACCAGATTGAGTTCATTTCGTTGTTTGATCATCACGCTGGCCGAGTTATGGAGGGCCCGGTCAGCGATCATACAGGATGCATGGGTAAGGTATGCCCGGGTCTCTGGTCGTTCGCTCAGGATCACAGGCAGGGAACCAATATGATCGAGATGAGCGTGACTGACGAACACGCCATCCAGCGGTTTTCCAGCAAGGAGATCCAATCTGGGCAGGGCGTCGTTACCATCAATTTTGGGATGAGTGCCGCAATCCAGCAGATAACCATGGCCATTGATCTGCACATGGTAACAATTGGCGCCGATTTCGTTCTGACGGGTAAGATTGGTAAAGAGCATGGGAAAAAACTTCGAGCTGTAAGCTATAAGTATGGAATCTTTACCATAAAAAGCAGAAACATCATTTGCCATGCTATTTTTTGGTTCACGAAGCAGCGTCTTCTTGCAATTCATCTCATCAACCGGTATTTCTATAAAGCTGACGAGCTGCAAATCCGATGTCTTTGAAAGTTCCATACGCCAGTGTCCAGGAAGCAGCCAGTGACAAGGGTGTGGGTGGACTGCGCCACCATATCTTTCTTTGTCGCGGACCTCGTTGCTGTTCCAACGAACAGGGAGAGACGGTCTGGAAATATTTGAAGGATCGGCTCAAAACGCTTGGAATATCCGGGCGGGATGGGTGTGTCTATCGAACCAAGGTGGATTGTCTTCGCATCTGCCAGAATGGTCCCACGGTATTGGTTTATCCCGAAGGAACGTGGTATCATCATGTGGACGAGGCAAAAATGGAACGAATTATCCAAGGTCATTGTATTCAAGACAGACCGGTGCAGGAGGAAGCCTTTGCTGTTAATCCTCTGGCTTCAATGCCTTTAAGAAATTGATCCGTCGAAAGCAAGTCCGTGCTTTTGAAAAGAAAGCCGGTCTTCGACGACGGCGTCCACCCAACCTCCCAGTCAAGCCTTTTATGATTTAACGTTGCCTGACACCTTTTTAGGTTGTTTAGGCTGTAGGCTATAGCCTATCCACCTGAGTAGTTACTATAATTCCGCCATGCCTTCCACGCATTTTGCCATTGCTGCTTTTCCATCCACGATTCCGCCTCCAGATAATACAGCCAAGCCGGACATTGCGGAGATGTTGTCAGTTGGATCAACGTATGAAGCTCGGCGTCCCAGTCGCCGGTCCGGGTTTGAGCCTGAAACAGAACCACGCCCCGGGCCACATCATCGGGATGCAAAAGAAAATCGCGTTTAAGCTCCACCAGGGGTTTCTGCGAAGGAAGCTCCGGCACGGATGGAGGTTCGGTAAAGCGTTGAGCCAGTTCGCAGGCCGCACGAAATTCATTCTGATCCGCATCATATTGGGCAACCCGCATCCAGCCGGTGCGCAGCCATGCTTCATTTTCCCGGATTTTCTTCACAAGTTCAGCCTTGTCGCCATGTTGCGCCCAGATCCTGGAAAGTCCTTCCCTCTGGAGCGGAGACAGGGATTTCAGGGATGGATCGCGCGCCAGAAGCCGTTGCAGATCGGTTTGGAATTCCGCCGGTGTCGCCTGCTCAAGAAAGATAAGCAACAAAGCAGGATCATTGCCTGCCATCTCGTGCAGGCCGTTTCGAACAGAAGTGATGGACTTTCCTTTTCGAAGCATGTCGGAAAAAACGCCTGGCGCCATGTTCCTGGAAACCTGCAAGGCCTCCTGCCAGACAGTCAGGGCCAGATGGGGTTCCTGGTTCATCCAAAGTTCTCCCTCGCGCAGGCGGACCACAACCAGCCGTGGCTGCAAAAACCGCGCGCGGCGAAAATCCTCCAGCGCCAGCCCCGCTTCGAGCGGGACCAGTGAGACGGGCGTGCTACTGGAAACCCGGGCAACGGCCCGTTGATAATAGAACTCCCATCGTAAAGGAGCCCAGCGAAGCCCTTGTGTGGTCAGTTGGATTGCATCAGCGAATCGTCGGCTCTGATTGGCGCGTTCGGCCTCCAGGATCATCTGCATCACCCCCGGGCTGCCGGGAATCGGAATTTGACGGATATCAGAAACCAACCAGACAAAACCAACCAGCCCGATGACCGTTGCCAGACATCGAAAAAGAATGACAAGCCGAATGGAAGTCTTTTGATCGCATGATTCAGGCAGAGCCAGGCTCAGCAGAAAAATGGCAGGCCACAGTGTGCCCATCCGGTGCCCGGAAACATCCACAAAGCTGTGGAGAATAAACATGCATACACCAATCAACGCGGCAGCGCGCAACATATGGGCGGTCTGATGTCCAACATGAAAAACGGTTCGCAGCAGAAAAATGAATCCTGCCGCGAAAAGAATGGGAGCCAACGCGCCCAGCTCGGCGCCAAGCCACAGCCAGTCGCTTTCCGGGTGGATCGCCTGACTTTGAGAAGCGTTGGTTTCCTCCGATGCCGAAGCCTCCCGGTACAATGGAAAAATCGCAGCAAAGTTGCCGGCGCCAGTACCGCACCATGGAGATGCCTTGACCATGGAGAAGACATCCTGATGCATGCGCCACCGGAGATTGCCGGTGATTTCGATGGATGTTTCTTTTGAAGAAAACAGCCGTTCGAGTGTCCGGCCGCCGAACAGGAAAAAAACGCTCACCAGCAGCAGCAGCGCTGATATTCCGAGGCCAACGCGACGCGTCCCTCGTGAAGCAAAGGACAGCCAGATCAGCCAGGCGAATGCTCCCGCAAAAAACAGAATGGGTCCGGCTCGCGAATAATTGATGATCAGTGCGGCAAGGATGGCCAGCATCCCCGCAATTCGCAGAATCCCCCGGCGGTTACCGGCGCGATAGTCCTCGTAAATGCAGGCCAGCGTCATAATACCGCCGAGAGCGAGAAGGTTGCCCATTTGATTGCGATTCGGAAAGCAACCGAAATTTTTCTGGGAATGCCAGAACGGAATGGTCCAATGGAGGAACCAAGCGACCATGGAAATGGCTGCCAGAACAATGATTCCATTGCTGAAAATGACAGCCAGTCGGCGTCTTTCCGCCAAGGGCGCCGGTTCGGCGGCAAGATAGTAAAGCCATAAAATGCCCGCAAGCAGGAGCACGCATGATTCCGCAGTGAGCCAGGGTTGAGGTGAGAGTATGGCCGGAAGCGCGACACCAAAATCCTTTTCGAAAGAATCTCTCCAGGCCGGCGTTGAAAACCACGCGGCGGGCAGAAATGCCAGCAACGCGAGCAGCAGAATGCACAGAAGAATCAGATTGAAGATTCGTCCCAAAGATCGTCGTGGTGGATGCAGGCAGATGAGAATGGCCATCAGAATCAAAAGGATTCCCTGTGCCCACGGTTTCAGACCACCTCCCAGAGCCGGCGCCAGCAACGAGATTCCAACCGCTGCCTTGTTGGTCCATGGGGGTCGCACGCTTGCAGCATTGCAAAAAGGCATTGAGGCTAGCCTCAATGCCTTTAAGAAAT
>Ga0114940_10000712_pt1 | contig 14126 bp, 8 predicted proteins | sample ColdCreekSource_FD_87195 | JGI IMG/M metagenome (GOLD analysis project Ga0114940, IMG submission 87195) | Groundwater microbial communities from Cold Creek, Nevada to study Microbial Dark Matter (Phase II) - Cold Creek Source | ecosystem: Environmental > Aquatic > Deep subsurface > Groundwater ... | reverse complement strand
TTGCCGGCGTCCTGGCCGTTGGTCTCGAAGCGGATCGTGTTGGCGGTGCCGGCGGCGAGGGTGATGGGCACGTTCATCGTCGTCCAGGTGGTCCAGGCGCCGGTGGGGGCGAAGGTGAGGTTCTGCGCGACGCCGTTGATCAGGCTGAAATCGTCGAGCCGCGCGACTGAGTCCCAGTCGACCGCATAGCCCTGTGAATCTGCGAACCGGCGCGATTCGCGCTCAAAGCTGGCGCGCTCGACCGGGGCGAGCACCTCATCCTCGGGATCGGCGATCAGTTCGGCTTCAACCTGACGGAACGGGGTGGTGACATCGAGCTCGCGCAGCACCCGGAACCGTGTCACGCCTTCGAGCACGAGGTTGTACTTGCCGTCGTCGAGCGCCTCGAACTCGCCGATCTTGCCGAGGCAGCCGATCGCATAGAGCGGCGCACCCTCGACCGTGCGCCCATTTTTATGAAGAGTGCGCGGCTGGATCATCCCGATCCGCCGGTCCCGCGCCAGCGCGTCCTTGATCATCGCCCGGTAACGCGGCTCGAAGATGTGCAGCGGCAATTGCAGCCCGGGGTACAGCACCGCGCCGGGCAGCGGGAAGATCGAGACGCGGGTGCCAGTCTTGACCGTCATGACGCTAGCCGAACAGGATCAATGAGAGTTTGCGCCGCATGGCCGCGACCCACGGATCTTCAAGGCCAACTGCTTCGAAGATCTGCAGCAGCTTGGCCTTGGCCGCGCCCTCGTTCCATTCGCGGTCGGTGCCGATCGACCTGAGCAGCGTCTCTGCCGCCGCATCGCGGTCGCCGCCAGCAAAGGCAGCTTCGGCAAAGGCGAGCTGTGCGGCGTGATCCGCCGGGCGCTCTGCCGCCGCGGCCCGGATCGCGTCGAGCTCGGTGTCGGCCGGCCGGTTCTTGAGCAGCTCAAGCCCGGTCCGCGCCCGAGCGATCTCTGGATTTGCCGTCATGCCCTCGGGCAGAGCGGTGAGTGCGGCCTCGGCCTCAGCCACCTTCCCGGCCGCGACCAAAGCGCGGACCAGGCCCGAGTGCGCCGCCGGATTGTCCGGCGCAAGGTCCATGATCTGTGCGAAGATCCCGGCCGCACGCTCGCCGTCGCCGCCTGCCAGCACGTCTTCGCCCATCGCCAGCAGCGGTGCGACATCCTCGGCGGGGGCCGAGCCATCCGCCGCGATCGGCAGCTTGGCGAGCAATTGGTCGAGCATCGCCTTTAACTGCCCTTCGGTCCGCGCCTGGGTCAGGTCAGCCACCGGCTGGCCCTGAAACAGCGCATAGACCGTGGGGATCGAGCGGACCTGGAACTGGCCCGCGATGAACTGTTCTTCATCGACATTGAGCTTGGCCAGCACCACGCCCTTATCGGCATAGTCAGCCGCGACCTTTTCCAGCACCAGGGTAAGCTGCTTGCACGGCCCGCACCATTCCGCCCAGAAATCGAGGATGACGAGCTTGGTCATCGATGGTTCGACCACTGCGGTGCGGAAGCGGTCGACCGCCTTCTGTTCGTCCAGGTTCAGGCCCATGCTCGCCAAGGGGATTCTCCATCGCAATGCTATTGCCCGCCAATGTGGGCCTTGGAGCGCATTTGTGAAGGGTGAAAGCGCGCCTTCGCGGCTTTGTCGGCAGGCAGCGACGGTTTCTGATTTTTTGCCTTGGCAACAGCGCACCCCGCTGCTAATCGCGCGCCTCTCCCCGGCCCCCGGCGCATTGCGCAGCGGGCTTCCGGACGTTCGAGCGGGCGTAGCTCAGGGGTAGAGCACAACCTTGCCAAGGTTGGGGTCGAGGGTTCGAATCCCTTCGCCCGCTCCAGTTTTCTCAGGAAATTCAACCTTTTAGAGACTCGGCTAATAGCCGGGGTTTCTAGGGTTGCGTACTGGACACCACTCAGACACCACCGTTGAGCATTCGAGTCCCGACGGGGAATACCTTCCCCTGAGCCGGAATCGGCATAGCCGTTTCCGGCTACCCCTTCTGCGGGGGCACCCCGCAACGCCCCAAGTGATGAGCGGGGCTGATGCCGCGCTCTGGCCGATTGGAAATCGTCCAGGGTGCGGAGTCTGAATGAAGGCCCCGCGCGCACTCTGAATCGGCTCGACAAGAGCCAGCGCGGGATTGACCGGGACGACAGACCCCGCCTCGGCCAATCCCGCACAGACCCTTTCGCCGTCGCCTCCCTTCAGGGTGCGGTTTTTGCTGGCCCAATGCCGCTGGTCGCTGGAGCGATCAGCCTGATCACTGCCCAGCACCGGGCAGCGGCGATCCGGGCTGCGCCCGGTTGAGAGTTAGAGGGGGGCTTCGCCTTTCGTGACGGGTGAGGGTCGAGAGAGAGTCTCCCGGCTGCCCGTCATGGAGAAATACCATGGCCACTTCTGTTCCCAAACTTCGCCTGAGCAGTTCGCGCGACATCCCGTTCGACAAGCTCGTGCTCAGTCAGTCCAATGTCCGGCGCGTCAAATGCGGTGTCTCGATCGGCGAGCTTGCCGACGACATCGTCCGCCGGACCCTGCTGCAGAGCCTAAATGTCCGGCCCGTCCTCGATGCCGATGGCCAGGATACCGGAAAGTTCGAAGTGCCCGCTGGCGGTCGGCGCTTCCGCGCGCTCGAACTTCTGGTCAAGAGCAAGCGGATGGCGAAAACCCAGCCAGTGCCTTGCGTGGTGCGCGAAGGTGGCAGCGCCGAGGAAGATTCGCTGGCGGAGAATGTCATGCGCGAGGCGCTGCATCCGCTCGACCAGTTCCGCGCGTTCAAGGCCCTGCGCGAGCAGGGGACGTCGGAGGAAGAAATCGCCGCGCGCTTCTTCGTCACGCCCAGCATCGTCAAGCAGCGTCTGCGGCTAGCGTCCGTCTCCGAAGCCCTGCTCGAGATCTATGCCGAGGACGGCATGACGCTCGACCAGCTGATGGCATTCAGCGTCTCGTCGGACCATGCCCGCCAGGAGCAGGTTTGGGCCGATGTAAGCCAAAGCTATGCCAATCAGCCGCACAGCATCCGCCGCTTGCTGACCAATGAGGCCGTGCCGGTGAGTGATCGTCGGGCACAGTTCGTCGGGATCGCCGCCTATGAGGAAGCGGGCGGCACGATCATGCGCGACCTGTTCACGGTCGATCAGGGCGGTTGGATGCAGGATGTTGCCCTGCTCGACCGGCTCGTGAGCGAAAACCTGTCGGAAACCGCCCACACCGTCGCCAGTGAAGGCTGGAAATGGATCGAGGTCGCCGCTGACCTGCCCTATGGCCATGAATATGGTCATCGCCGGATCACTGGCACAACCGAACCGCTGACCGAGGCCGAGCAAGCGGCCTGTGACGTGCTCATGGCCGAATTCGACCAGCTGACCGAAGAATATGACGGCGGCGACGATCTGCCCGAGGAGGTCGATGTCCGACTGGGCGAACTCGAAGCGGCCATCGACGGCTATGTCCGTCGCCCGGCGATCTATGACCCGCAGGAAATGGCACGCGCAGGTGTGTTCATTTCGCTGGCGAGCAATGGCGTGCTGCGGATCGATCGCGGCTATGTCCGGGACGAAGATGAGCCGGTCGCCGATCCCGAAACCGGCGAGGTGGCAGATGATGCTGGTGCAATCGGCCCGCAGCAACCGACCGTGACAATTGGCGGGCAGGCGGCTAACGCTGAACCGGTTGAGGAAGAGGACGATGTTATCCGTCCGCTCCCCGAACGCTTGGTGACCGAATTGACTGCGGAACGCACGCTGGCGCTGCGAAATGCGCTGGCCGAAGCCCCGGAAGCTGCCTTCATCGCGCTGCTCCATGCGCTGTGCCGCTCGGTCTTCACGCCGCATGCCACCTCTGGCTGTGTCGAGATCTCGGTGCGTCACGCCTTTCTTGGCAATGTGGCCCCGGGTCTGGGCGATACTGTCTGGGCGCAGGCAATCCAGCAACGTCATGAGGCCTGGGGCGACATCCTGCCCGATGATCCGGATCATCTCTGGAACGTGCTCACGGCGATGGACTCGGATGAGCAGATGCGGCTGCTGGCGCATTGCACCGCGCTCAGCGTCAACGCCCTTTACGAACCGGCTAACCGCTACAACCAGGGCCATGTCTCGGCGCACGGTGTGAGCAAGCGGATCGCGTCTGCCGATCATATCGCCCGCACCATCGGCCTCGATATGGCGCGAGCTGGGTGGCAGCCGACCGTCGCCAACTATCTGGGCCGCGTCACCAAGCCGCGCATTCTCGACGCGGTGCGTGAAGCGCGGGGCGATGAGATGGTCGGGCTGATCGACCATCTGAAGAAGGGCGACATGGCGAAGGAGGCCGAACGACTGCTCGATGGCAGTGGCTGGCTACCTGAACCGTTGCGGCTTGTTGCTGTCGAGGCTGAGCAGGTGACCACAGCGTCCACGGTCGAAGACCTTCCAGCCTTCCTCTCCGAAGACGATGCCGGCGACAGCGATGAACCGACTGACGAAGAACTCGACCCTGATCATTACGCCATCGCGGCTGAATAGCTCCCACTGATCCGGGGCGGCTTCGGACGCCCCGGCATCTATTTCACCTTTCGCCCTCGACCTCACCAGCCGGGGGCGTTTTCATATCAAGGAGCCGATCATGGCCAATTATCACACACCCATCGTCGTCCAGCAGGCAATCCCTGCCAACGATCTCACGGCCCTGGAACGCCTGTTGCTCGCCGAGATCTTCGACATGCAAGTGGATGACGACGCCCTCTACCTCTGCAGCGACGAAGGCGTATCCGACATGCTCTATCTGGATGCCGAGAAGCTGCGGCCTTGTCTTGATGATCCCGCTGCGGAGGGCACAACGGCATGGAAACAGATCGTCGACCAACATGGCACGGCCGTCCTTGGCGACGATGAGATCGAGATCGACGCATCAGGCGGCTGGTGGGAAAACATCCTTCAGGACGTGGTGCGCCGTTCAGAGACGCTAGACCATCTCTCGGTGATCGCGTCGTTCACCTGCGACAAGATGCGCCCCGATGGCTTAGGCGGCATGGCCATCTTGATAACCGCTGACCAAACTCGCGGGCAATCGACCCATGATCTGATGGCGCAGTTCATCGCCGAGGCTGTCGCAGCGGGCGAAATGCAGCCGATCTGACCACCCCGCCATTACAGGATTTTAATTTCGTTCGCCCGGCCATGTGCCGGGCTTTTTGCGTTTTATGGAGACCAATCATGTCCGCACTGCATATTTTCGAGCACGCACCGCTTGGCGCGCTCATCCGTTTCTCGGACGGCGAACCTCGGCCGCCTGCGCGCTTCAACCGCAAGCTCTCCGCATGGGAGAATTATAACGGCACGGGCAGGTTGACCGCGAAGCAACCGCGCCGACTGATCGGCAGTCACTGGATGCCAGCGGGATTTCAGCTTCATCTGGGCGACTATGGCAGCGGCGGTATTACGATCATTGTCGTCACCCGCCATTACCAGCTTGCCAGCCCGCTCGCCTTCGAAATCATCGAAGTTCCGCAAGCCGGCATGGTCCGTGTGCTGACCGAATGGAACGGCACCATCGAGATGCGGCACCTCGCCGCCAACATGGCGTCCGCAGAGGTCTGGGCAACTGACCACCGCTATTCCGACATGCGTTTCGAGGTCGTTGAAGCCGATGAGGCCAATCGCTTCGACCAGTTGCGGAGGGCGGCATGAGCAACGCTCCAGCCATCGCAGCGATGTTCGCGCGAACCGCCGAAGGTCATCTCGCTGCACAGGTCGATGATCTGGGCTGGCTCGCCATTCCCGTGGTGGGCGGCCTGCGGATGGCGAGCGCCTGGCGCTTGTGCAAACCGATGGGCACATGGGTGTCTGCCGACTTCTATGGTGCCGACGGGTTCGTGGCCGACGAGATAGCCTTCCGTGCCCATGTCGAGGATGTCGCCCAGCACAAGCGCGAATTGGCTGTTCTGCCCCGCCCTGAGACTGGGACGCGGGTCGTAACGCCGTGGGGAACCTCACAGCAGAGCTACCACTACGCTGACGGCATTCTCTGCCATTCGACGGCGGGGCACGGCGGATTTCACCTTGGCAGTGAACGCAACGCATTGGTTCATGCCATGTGGCGAAACGGCGATGGCTGGTATGAGGAGGATGCTGAATGGGCCAAAGTCGCATTCAGCTTTCCTCGCTTGTTCACCACCCGCGAGCGGCGATGTGCGGCTGAGTCGCTACGCAATGATTATCCCGATGTCTGGGAGCACATTCACGGCGTGACGCTGGCACCGGGTGAATCCCGGGTGAAGGATGAACGGCAGTTCCGGCAGCGCCATGCGGCCGACTGGGTTGTCGTCTCCGCGATCCGGTCGGATCGTAATCCCGGCTTCGTCGAATGCGTCGCCAAAATTGGCGGCAATCGGTCACTGGCAGACGAACGGCTCTATCTGGTGCCTGGACACGAATATCAGGCCGGACGCTTTGGCTTCGTGATCGACGAGCGCGAACATCAGCGGTTCGAACCGCAGGCAGCTTGAACAAGTCCAACAGCATATCCTTGATGCCCGCCATCGGTTTCCGGTGGCGGGCATTTCTGTGTGTGCCGATCCGCGGCCGCATTGCGGCCGCGGCCAGAGCGAGAGGGATGCCCCGGAAGGGCGAGCCTGCCGGTTGAGAGAAAGACCGCGCGGGTTTGCCCGTTCACCGCTCTTTCAAGGGACTCCCACATGACCAATTCTGCTTCAGCCGCCGCACCGGCGGCCGCTTCGCCCACGCCTATCGTTTCCCCTTCTTCCGCTGATGCGATCATCGCGGCTGCATCAGCCCTTCTCCCCCACATCGAGCGCGGTGTTGCCATCGATGCCGCGACATTGCGGTCCGCGATGGAATCCACCTTTGGCGGTTCGGACGCCGAAGGGCATTGGGACTGGAAGTCCGCATATGAGGCCTGCGAGGTCGCGCAGATACTGTTCCTCCGCAAGTTCGGCCCGGCGCTCGACCGACATTCCGGCAATCCTGCCGTACTGCTTGCGATGATCGAGAAGATCACGCGGCTGTTCCCCACGCACACCCGCCGTTCGCAGGCGGGGCAAGCGCTCCAGCAGTTCAGCACGCCGGTCGGCCTGGGCACGGTTGCCGCCATTGCCGCCGCGATCACGCCGACCGACGTGGTCCTCGAACCCTCTGCGGGAACGGGCCTGCTGGCGATCCATGCCCAACGGGCAAGCGCGTCGCTGGTGCTCAACGAATTTGCCGACACGCGCGCCGAACTGCTCGAACGCCTGTTTGGCGGGGTGGCTGTCACACGGCACGATGCCGCGCAGATCGACGACTATCTTGGCACCGCCATTCGTCCCAGCATCGTGCTGATGAACCCGCCCTTCTCGGCGGTGGCCCATGTCGATCACACGATGAAGGATGCGGCACTTCGTCATCTGTCATCGGCTTTGGCACGGCTCGCCGAGGGTGGCCGTCTCGTCGCCATCACCGGCGCAGGTTTCGGCCCAGAGATGCCGGCCTGGCGCGATGCGTTCATCAAGCTGCAGGAACGAGGTCGCGTGTTGTTCAGCGCCGCCATCGATGGCCGCGCCTATGCCAAGCATGGCACGACCACCGCGACCCGGCTGACCGTGATCGACCGTGTTCCCGCAGGTGATCCCACTATCTTTCCGGCATCACCCGGCACAGCACCGGATACGGCCACGCTGCTCACCTGGGTTCTGGAACATGTCACGGCGCGTCTCGAAGTGTCGGGTGCAGTCTGTGGCGGAGTTCCGGCATCAAGCATTCGGCCGGTGCCCGCAAAAGCGGCACGAGCAGGAAACCCGCCATACCCGCAGCCAGTGCGGATCATCCCGCCGACCGAAGCCCACGAGCTGGACTATGCGGTCAAGGATTGGGTGCCGGAACAGACCGCTCAACTTACAGATGCTATTTACGAGCCCTATGCTCTCCAGTCGCTCAGCATCGCCGGAGCGCATCCGCATCCAACCGCTATGGTGCAATCAGCGGCCATGGCGTCCGTCGCACCGCCCAAGCCGACATATCGTCCGCATTTGCCAGGGCGAATCGTAAGCGATGCCATGCTGTCCGATGCGCAGCTGGAATCGGTGATCTATGCCGGTGAAGCGCATTCCGGCTTCCTGTCCGGCGCCTGGGCCGTTGATGCGACCTGGGACAAGATCGAGGCTGCACCCGACGATTCCGAAGCCGCGGTCCAGTTCCGGCGTGGCTGGTTTCTGGGCGATGGCACCGGCGCAGGCAAAGGTCGCCAGGTTGCGGGCGTCATCCTCGATAATTGGATCAAGGGCCGCCGTCGCGCGCTGTGGATCTCGGTGTCCGACCGCTTGCTTGAAGATGCGCAGCGCGATTGGGCTGCCCTTGGGCAGGAACGCTTGCTGGTCACGCCCCTGTCGCGGTTCCGCCAGGGCAGCCCGATCAAGCTTGGTGAAGGCATCCTGTTCACCACCTATGCGACGCTGCGCTCGCAGGACCGGGGCGACAAGGTCAGCCGTGTCCAGCAGATCGTCGATTGGTTGGGTGCCGATTTCGACGGGGTCATCGTCTTCGATGAGGCCCATGCCATGGCCAATGCCGCAGGCGGTAAAGGAGGCAGGGGCGACCAGGCTCCCTCCCAGCAAGGCCGCGCAGGGCTGCGGTTGCAACATGCGCTGCCGGGTGCCCGCGTCGTCTATGTCTCGGCGACGGGCGCGACCACCGTGCAGAATCTCGCCTATGCCCAGCGGCTCGGCCTGTGGGGCGGCGAGGATTTCCCCTTCGCGACGCGCCCTGAATTTGTCGCGGCGATCGAGGATGGCGGTGTGGCGGCAATGGAAGTGCTCGCCCGCGACCTCAAGGCGCTGGGACTCTATGCGGCACGATCATTGTCGTTCGATGGCGTCGAATATGAGATGGTCGAACATCCTCTGACCGAAGAGCAGACCCGCATCTACAATGCCTATGCAGGGGCGTTCCAGGTGATCCATAGCAACCTCGACGAGGCGCTCGGCATCACCAATGGCAATCTCAACTCCCAAGCCAAGTCCGCCGCGCGTTCGGCATTCGAATCCGCCAAGCAGCGCTTCTTCAACCACCTGATTACCGCGATGCAAACCCCAACGCTGATCACCAAGGTCGATGCGGATCTGGCGGCGGGCCATGCCGCCGTCATCCAGATCGTCTCGACCGGTGAAGCCCTCATGGAGCGGCGGCTCGCTGATATCCCGACCAATGAGTGGGACGATATCCAGGTCGACATCACTCCGCGCGAATATGTGCTCGACTATCTGGCGCACAGCTTTCCCGTCCAGCTCTACGAGCCCTTCACCGACGGTGAGGGTAATCTGTCGTCGCGTCCCGTCTATTCCGACGACGGGCAACCGGTTGAATCGCGCGACGCGGTCGAACGGCGGACCCGCATGATCGAAAAGCTCGCCAGCCTGCCGCCGGTGCCTAGCGCGCTTGACCAGATCGTCCAGCGTTTCGGCACGGACATGGTGGCCGAGGTAACGGGCCGCTCACGCCGCATCGTTGCTCGCATCCGCGATGATGGCAGCACACGCTTTGCCGTCGAGAACCGGCCTGCCTCGGCCAATCTCGGCGAGACCCAGGCGTTCATGGACGACGAGAAGCAGATACTCATCTTCTCCGACGCCGGCGGCACGGGCAGGTCATACCATGCCGATCTGGGCGTCAGGAACCAGCGCCTGCGGGTCCACTATCTGCTGGAATCGGGCTGGAAGGCCGACAGCGCGATACAGGGTTTCGGACGCACCAACCGCACCAATCAGGCGCAGCCGCCCTTGTTCCGCCCGGTCACAACCAATGTGAAGGCGCAGAAGCGCTTCATCTCGACGATTGCCCGGCGACTCGATACGCTGGGAGCCATTACGCGCGGACAGCGCCAGACCGGCGGGCAGAACATGTTTCGCCCGGAAGACAATCTGGAATCGCACTATGCCCGCGATGCTCTGCGGCAGCTCTATCAACTGCTGGTGCGCGGCAAGGTCGAAGGCTGCTCGCTGGGGCAGTTCGAGGCAGCCACTGGCTTGAAGCTGATCGATGGCCAGGATGGCGGTCTGCGTGATGAATTGCCGCCGATCACGACATTCCTCAACCGGATGCTGGCGCTGACCATCGACATGCAGGACATCTTGTTCACTGCGTTCGAAGGCTTGCTGGCGACCCGGATCGAGGGCGCTATGGCCAGTGGCACTTATGAAATGGGGCTGGAAACCTTGGTCGCCGAGAGCTTCACTGTCACCGACCGGCAGTCCATCTACACCCATCCCGGCACCCAGGCCGAAACGCGGCTACTGACCATCGAGCAGAAGCACCGCAATGCGCCGTTGTTGCTGGCCGATGCGCTCGATCATGCCCGCGAAGCAGGTGCGATGCTGCTGGTCAACAGCCGCTCGGGACGCACAGCCGTGCAGACTGGTGCGCGCAGCGTGATGCTCGATGATGGCACTATCGAAAAGCGCGTCCGGCTGATCCGCCCGATGGAGAAGACCAACATTCCCCGCGAAGCCTTGGACCAGACTCATTGGGAAGAGGCCGATCAGGCTGCCTTTGCCGCAGCCTGGAACGCCGAAGTCACCGATGTGCCCGAGTTCGTCACCAGTTCGCTCCACATCGTGACCGGCTTGCTACTGCCGATCTGGAAAAGCCTGCCCAATGAATCCTCACGGGTTTACCGGCTTCAGGCGGACACCGGCGAGCGCATCGTTGGCAGGCGGGTATCGCCCGCTTGGGTGGCATCCACGCTCGGGGCTAAAGCTCCCGAACTTTCCGCCGATCAGGCATGGACGATGCTGATGGCGGGGGAAGCGTCGCTGCATCTGGCGGAGGGGCAGGTCTTGGCCCGTGTCCGGTCGATGGGCACACCGCGCATCGAACTCACTGGGTTCAACGATCTCGGCGTCGAGCGGCTGAAGGCGCTGGGACTGATCTCCGAGATCATCTCATGGAAGCTGCGGCTGTTCGTGCCGACGGGTGGCAACGGACCGCAGATCCTCACCAAACTGATCGAACGCTTCCCTGTCCAGAAGGTCACTGACCGCCGCAGCGACGCCAGAGCCGCCTGACGCCGCCGATTTGCTCATCGCATTTTGGCAACGGATACTGTGAGGCGACCATGGAAAAACCCGCAACCCAAATCGCACACCGTCTTGGCCAGCAGGCCGAGGCGGTGTGCCGTCACTATCTCTCCAAGGGATATCGCGAGGGTCGCTACTGGCTGGTCGGCGATGTCCAGGGCCAGCCGGGACGCAGCCTCTATGTCCGGCTCGTCGATATGGAAAAGGGACCAGCCGGCAAATGGACCGACGCCGCCACCGGCCAGCATGGCGACCTGCTCGACATCATCGCCCTCAATCAGGGTTTTCATCAGTTGCGAGATACGCTCGATGAGGCCCGACGTTTCCTGAGACTTCCTCTACCGACAATCGACACTGACCTTCATCGGGATCGGCCCAAAGCCAAAGTGCCCGCAGGATCGCCGGCGGCGGCAAGGCGATTGTTCGCAGCATCCAAGCCCATGAACGGCACGGTCACGGAAACCTATCTTCACCGCCGCGCGATAACGGCCTTGCGAATGACAGACCCGCTGCGGTTCCACCCGCATTGCTATTACCGGCCTTCCAAAGACGACGCACCGGGCACCCGCACCGCCTGGCCAGCCTTGATTGCAGCTGTCACCGATCTGGACGGCAATACGACCGGCGTGCATCGGACGTGGATTGATCCGGATGCTTGGATCAAAGCCCCGGTCGCATCGCCGCGCCGTGCGATGGGCAATATCCTTGGGAACGCCATCCGGTTCGGCGTTGCCGATGATGTCATGATCTCTGGCGAGGGCATCGAGACCATGCTGTCGTTGCGCGAAGTTATGCCTGCCATGCCGCTGGTCGCAGCTACATCATCCGCACATCTTGCCGCCATCCTGTTCCCGGCAACACTCAAGCGCCTCTATGTCGCACGCGACAATGATCCGGCGGGGCATGTTGCGGTGGCCACACTGACCGAACGGGCAGAACCAATCGGGATCGAGGTCATTCCGCTGACGCCGCACCTGGGCGACTTCAATGACGATTTGCAGGAGCGAGGTTCCCGCCAGCTGGCGCTCGATCTTGTCGCCCAGCTTCACCGGGCGGATGTAGGGCGCTTCCTCGAATGACCGGGCAATTGCCGGGAAGGGAAGCGAAGTCCGGGTTCGGGTCCGTGATTGCCCGGCTCCGGCATCTTTCCGCCGCCTAGGAGAGCCGCGCGCACGGCCTTCTGCAAGGGCGATCTGAGAGACCGGATGGGCCGGGCCTGCAACGGCGGGCGGCCACTATTTTCCGTCGGCGCAAACGCGCCTTTACACCGCGAAGCAAAATAGCCGCCGCCCGCCGTCCTTCGCTTCGCTGCGGCCGCCATCCCGCGGGAGGGCGGGACCGCTATCGCTTGCCGGTGCAGGCCCGTCCCATCCGGCCAAGAGGATCGCCACGAAGGCCGAGCGTGACGCGCGGCCAGTCCAGCGAAGGATCGACAGATGGCGAGCGATAATCACGACGATTTTGAACCCGAACACGAGGCATCCCCCACCAGCCATCTGCTCGACGAACTCAGCCTCTACGGCTACCGGCCCTTCTCCGATGAAGCTGACACAAGACCATTGCCCGAGGAACGGATGGTTGCAGGTGCCATCGCCGACATCTTTGACGCCCTGATCGCGACAATGCTCGACACGCGGCTCGAACCCGATCTGGAAGATCTGTGCTGGTCGGTCACCAACGTCTTCCACCGCGCCGGCAGCCGTATTCAGCGCGAGCTTGACGACAATGAGGATGCGCAGAAGCGCGGCCAGAAGGAACAGGACGGCTCCGAAGTGCGCTCGGTCGAACTGGAGCGGCACTTACGCGAAGGTCTGGGGCTCATCGAACGCCGCAACAGCATGGAGTTCATGCGCGAAGCCGCTGGCGATCAGTTCGAACGCCATTTCCGCAAGAGCTGGACACCGTATAGCGGCTCACTCGTCAATCACCGCACTATGACCGCATCGATGGTCGACAGCCGGGATTTCCTTGCTGCCAAGCGCAAGTCCGAGATCGAGCCACTACTTCCCACCGGCACGCGGGTCGCGTTCACCGCCGGTCCAGCCTATGACGATCACCGCAAAATCTGGACAACGCTCGACAAGGTGCTCGCCAAATATCCCGACATGGTGCTGTTCCATGGCGGCAATCCCACCGGCGGCGAACATATCGCAGTGCTCTGGGCCAACGCCCGGAAGATCACCCATTATCCATTCCGGCCGAACTGGGACCGCTTCAAGAAAGCTGCGCCGTTCAAGCGCAATGATCAGATGCTTGAAGCTCTCCCCAAGGCCGTCATTGCCTGCCCCGGCAATGGCATCAACGCCAATCTGGTCGACAAGGCCCGCAAGATGGGGATCAAGGTCTGGTCGATCGAGAAGGGAGGGTGAAGGCCGAGACGGTCTCATCGCTTTATTTCCATGATCGCGATGCGATGGAACTCGAAGCTACGTCCTGATCCCAAGCACGAGGCTGCTTTTCTGCATCCTTTCAACCGTGTGAGGATGTAACCTGCGGGCGCTTTGCTCCGAATTGACATTCAGCCCCCTCAAGAGCATTTCGACGCCACTATGAAATTCCTGTTTCGCCATTTCCTGTTGCTCGGGGTCATTCTTGGCCTTGCCGGGCAGGGCGTGGCGGTTGCAGCCTCGCCGTGCCCGGAGATGAACGAGCAACAGTCGACCGCGATGACCGGGCCGATGGCTGGAATGGCTGATTGCGCGATGGGTCAGGAAACACCCAGTAAGGCACCGGCTCCTCGCAAGGACATGACGGCGGGTTGCTTTGCGATGGCGGGATGTGCATCGCTTGCGACGCTGGATGCATCTTCGGCTCCGGTTTTTGTTCCAACGACACTGGCGGTTGCTGCACAATGGCCCGCTACGCCCATTCTGCTCGGGCGCAACATCGCGCCTGACCCCGATCCTCCTTCCCACCTTGGCTGAACCATCTGCGGTTGGCGACTGAACGGTCGCCGACCGCACGTTTGCGTTTCAACCAAGGAGTTCTCCATGAACAGGATCGGTGCGGCTGCGATTGCGGCTGCCATATCCGCATTTGCGGGATCAGCCTTCGCTGAGCCTCTGACCTTCGATGCCGCGCTCGAACGCGCAGCACGCGG
>Ga0114940_10000711_pt1 | contig 14135 bp, 9 predicted proteins | sample ColdCreekSource_FD_87195 | JGI IMG/M metagenome (GOLD analysis project Ga0114940, IMG submission 87195) | Groundwater microbial communities from Cold Creek, Nevada to study Microbial Dark Matter (Phase II) - Cold Creek Source | ecosystem: Environmental > Aquatic > Deep subsurface > Groundwater ... | reverse complement strand
GATGCCGTACACCTCGGCCTTCATCCTGGACGAAGACAAGGCCAAGGCGGCAGGTCTCGACATCGAAGTGCTGGCGCGTACGTCCAAGCGCACTTGGACCGTGCCACTGCCCGCTTTCCTCGATTTGGTCGCCAGCATGGAAAAGCCGACGAGATTTGATAACCCGCGACCGGTGCTCGTGCAGTTGCAGGGTCAGTTCCCTTGCGCGTGGGAAGGCAAGCCCGAACCCGGCTGGCCGGACGAAACCGGCAAACCCAAACCCTTGCCGAGCCATGCTAAGCCCCTCGTGCTGAACAAGCTTCCCGGCACGGTCTTTCTGTATTCGTGCCCTGAAAGCTTCCACCAATTTTTTCTTGAAACGAACGATCCCATGGTCCAGCAACAATTCGTCGGGAACGGACACCTTTTGCTTAACGTCGTCGAGACGGCCGCGTTGGGCGACGACTTGCTGGCCATGCGCACCAAGACCAACCCGACGCGCGCCATTCACAAGTTCGAAGGTGAAGGCGAAGACCGCAAACGCAACCTGATCAAGGCGGGCATGATCGCGCTCATTCCCGGCTTCGTGGTGCTCTTCGCGCTGTGTTACTGGTGGTGGCGGCGCGGTACGCAAATGGATTACGAACGCGAGTTTTCCACGACGATCGGGCCTTCGAGTTTCACGCCGGAGCGGTCGGAGTAAGGCCGTTCGTAGCACGGGCATCGCGCCCGTCGTACATGGAGTGTTACGTACCACATGAACCTGCGCACGCTGCTCATCCTCGTCGTCATCTTGGCCTGCCTGGGCGGGGCGTATGTTCTATGGTCACGCCCGCTGGGGTCAGGAACGCAGGACGGTATGCCGGTGGTGGGCGAGCGACTTTTTAAGGACTACGACCCCTCCAAGTCTTTCGTGCTGGAACTTTCCAAAGCAGGACGCAAGGTTCGACTTGAGCGCCGCAGCGATTCGCGTTGGGAAATTGCTTCAGACCGCAACCGCAAGGTGCGGAACGAGCACCTCATGGGGTTGGTCTCGGCTCTGACCCGCACCTTCGTGGACGAAGTGCGCGTCGGATCGCCAGAGAAATTCGGCTTGGACGAAAGCCAGCGCATTGAACTGAAAGTGTTGGGTGAAGACGGCGGCCTACTCCTGCACGCTTATCTTGGGCGCAGTCCTACCACTGCGTTTGGCGTCAGTTTCGTCCAGCTTCCCGGCCAGTCCGCTATCTTTGTTGCCACCGAAGACCTTGAGGCCGCTGCGGGAGCGCGCACCGAAGATGACCAGCGCAGGTTAAGCATCGCGCACTGGTACGACTTGGAAATCCTGCGCTTCAAGCGCGAGGACGTGGTCGAGTTCGCCCTCAAACGCGGCCACGAAACGGTCCGCGTGGAGCGAGTCGTACCTGGTCCTGAAAAAAAGACAGAAGAAAAAAAAGATGAAACCAAGACGGGTGCGCCTAAGCCCGTCTGGTGGATCACCGAACCGGAAAGCGTGGCCGCGAGTTCGACGGCTTGCGGTGAAATTATAAATTGTTGCGCGCAGCTTTTCGCGCGCGGACACGCCGATGACGTCAAGCCTGCGGACCTGGGTCTGGACCGGCCTGTGGCCAAGCTGCGCATCCAACTTCGCGACGGCACCGCCTACAAACTGATCTTGGGCAAACTCCTGGACGAGTATGGGATTCTGCAGCTCGAAGGCCAGCCGGAAGTGTGGAAGATCGACGCCTTCTACCATAAGGCCTTTTCTCGAGTGCTGAAGGAGTTGAAGCAGGAAGCGCAGATCGACCACGCACCCGCGCCAGAGGTCAAGCCCGTGCTGCCTGCCGTACCTGTAGCGCCGCCGATCGTGCGCCAGGAAATTCCCGACCCACCACCGGTGGACGAGACACCGGCCTATTCGATACCCAAGTCGCCCTTACGCGTGCTGCGCCCCTAAGTTGCTGCCTGCAAACTATCCACCCGTTGACGCAGGACTGTACATGGCACTCAAGCCGGATCGAAATCATTCTGCAAGGATTGTACGCGCAGAGATTTATATTTTTTGGAAACGGCAAACAGTGGGCATGCGTTTGCGGAACGATAATGGATTTTTTCCTGACTGAACGGTCCTGCTTTACGTTAATAGGTACGTTACTTGACCTGAAAATTTAAGGAGGGGTTGCGCTATGTTGCCACGAGTTGCTTGGGCACCTTTGACCGGAGCGGTGTTGAGCGTCTGTTGCGGTATTTGCGCTGGGTACAGTCTCGAAGCGCAAGCCGAAGACCCAGTTCGTGACGACCCTGCGCCCCAAGCACCTCCTGTAGAAGGCGACGAACCTAAGGACAAGCCCAAACCCGCCAAGTGCCCGGTCGCCAAGCCTAACCCTGTGCCGGAGGCGCTTCAAAAAGTCTTCTCCGCCGACAAGACGGTAACGCTGGAAGACCGCAAGCAGGAAATTCAGGCCCTCTTCAAGCTTGAACGCGACGACGCGTTCGTCGATGCGCTGCGCTGGCTGGCACACCAGAACGATCAGCCCGAAGCAGTGCGCCACGAGGCCCTGCTGGTCCTGGGGAACTGGCACGTCTTAGCGGTCCCGGGCGACCTGGCCGGGATGCTGACCGACCCGTTGCAGCCGCCGGCTTGGCGTGCCAAGGCGCTTGAACATTTGGGCTTCCACTACAACGCCTACATGGACAAGGACTCGCTTCAGCACGTCGAGGCGGCGATGGCCAGCGAGGATCTCGCGGTGCGCGACATGGCGGTACTTGTCGTGGCGCGGTTGGCCCAAGCCTACTCGTGGGATACCGCCCAGCCTGCGCGCCACAAGAAAGTGATCACGCTGGTGGACGAGGCATTGAGTGTGCCGCGCAAGAGCGCGCAACTGAACGCCATTCAGGCCGTCGGCCTGTTGGTCCTCAAAGGCTACGCGGCTCGCTTGGAGTGCCTCGCGTCTGACGACAAGGCCGATGCCGAAGTACGCTTAGCCGCGCTGAAAGCCCTCGCGCCCATTGCCCAAGTAACCAGCTTGGGCGCGGTTGATGCTTGCGCGAAGTCCGGTGACGCACTGCTGGTCGGGGCAGCCGAAGAAGTTCGGCCCTTCGTGCTGGCAACGCAGCTTACCGCACCGGACGCCGCACTTAAGGAATCCGCTTTCAAGGCGCTGTACGCTATGGGACTACGAGCACAGTCGGCGCTGGCGCAGCACGTCATGAGCACGGAGGTGACCGAGGCGCATGAACTCTCACGTACCATCCTGGGTGACGCGCTGCTGAAGGGCCAGGTGCTGGACGCGGTGGACCGCAAGGATTTCAAACGCTGGGATGAGGACAAAGGCAAACTTAAGCCCATCTGGCTAAATACTGAAAAGCGTATGATTATTCTCGAGGGCGAAGTTGCCCAGGATCGCGCGGCGCTCGAATACGCCGTGGTCTGCAAAGGCGAAAACGCCAAGCTCCACGAATGCGTGCTGGCGCTACACTGCTCCGCACTGGACGTCATCTACGCTCTGCTGGCCTGTGAATACACCTACGTGGGCGAACTGAAGGAGGATGCCAAGATCAAGCTGCCCCCCAAGGCCGGTGTGATGATGTCGGTGGAGTTCGAACGGGAGACGCTGTCCCTGCAAGGCCGCGAAAAGAAAATCGTCCGCATTCCCTTGGAGTTGCTGGTCTGGAACACCGAAACGCAGCGGCCCATGCGCCGAGTGCCGTGGGCCTTTACCGGTTCCAAGTACCAGAAGATGCCCGACGGGAAGATGGTCCTGATGGCCCAGATTGAAAAAGGCGTGGTATCCATCATGTACGACCCGCACGCGATTCTGAACTCTCTCCTGGACGCCGCCACGGCCTCCAACGTCAACCCGCAACAGGGCGCGTTCTACACCGCCAGCCCTTTCCTTGTGCCGAAGAAGGGTTCGAAGATCAGCTTGGTCTTTGAGCCGTGGGAAGGCACTGAGCTGAAGCCAGAAGACCTTGTCGACCGTGACAAGAACAAGGAACACCACGACCACGATGCGCCCAAGGAAGCCACGCCTTAATACCGCTCCGCAGCAGTCCGTGACCATGGTGGTGTAGACCTCCAGGTCTGCGCCGCTTCCGGTGCAGGTCTGGAGGTCTACACCACAAACTGAAGGTTATAAACTTGAGCAGGGCGGCCCTGATGCCGCACAGCACGTACGTTACTCGTCATCTTCCTGCGAATTCAATACGGCCAAGAAGGCGTCCTGCGGGACTTCCACGGCACCAATGTTCCGTGAGCGCATGCGTTTCTTGCCTTCCTTCTGTTTTTCGAGCAGCTTGCGTTTGCGGGAAATGTCGCCGCCGTAGCACTTGGCGGTGACGTTCTTGGCCGTTGCCGAAATCGATTCACGCGCGATGATCTTTCCGCCAATGGCGGCTTGCAGCGAGATTACGAAGAGGTGCTTGCGAATCTGCTTGCGCAATTTGACTAGAATACGCCGCCCGCGAGTCTCGGCCGTGTCGCGGTGGCAGATTAACGAAAGTGCGTCAACGGGGGTGCTGTGCACGAGGATATCGACTTTCGCCAGTTCTGCTGCTACGAACCCGGTGACGTTGTAGTCCATCGTGCCGTAGCCGCGCGTGCAGGATTTCAAGCGGTCGTAAAAGTCGAAGACCAGTTCGGCAAGCGGCAAGTCGTAATGTAGGAAGCAGCGTTTGGCACCGATGTATTCCTGTTTGATAAATTTGCCGCGACGGTCTTCGCTCAGCTTCATCACCTGCCCGATGTACTCGCTGGGCACGATGAACTCCACGCGCGCCACGGGTTCTAGGTAGCTTTCGATCAGCGAGCCGTCCGGCACTTGGCTGGGGTTGTTGACCGTGACGATTCCGCCGTTGTTTAATTTAATTTGGTAGGTGACGTTCGGCGCGGTCTGCACTAAGTCCAAGTCGTGCTCGCGTTCGAGCCGTTCTTGGATGATCTGCATGTGCAGGAGGCCCAAGAAACCGCAGCGGAAGCCGAAGCCCAACGCCACCGAACTTTCCGCTTGATACACGAAAGCGCTGTCGTTGAGCGAGAGCTTGCCTAGTGCGCGCTTGAGCGATTCGAAGTCGCCGTCGTTGGATGGGTACAAGCCGCAGAAAACCATGGGTTGCGGTTCTTTGTAACCCGGCAACGACACGATCTGGTCGCGGGGTACTAAGGCCGAAACGATGGTGTCGCCCACCTTGACGTCATGAATATCTTTAATGTTGGCGGTCATGAACCCGACATCGCCGGCACCTAGCTCGTCGACGGGCACCGGTCGCGGCGTAAAGCGACCGACCTCAACGACCTCGAATTGCGTATTCTTGTGGTGCATGCGGATGCGGTCGCCCTTTTTGAGCTTGCCGTCCACGATGCGAATGTAGGTGATGACGCCCTTGTAGTCGTCGTACTTGCAGTCAAAAATAAGCGCGCGTAGTGAATTTGCTTCGTTCCCTTGCGGCGGTTTGATGCGTGCGACGGTGGCGTCGAGGATTTCATCGACCCCGATGCCTTCTTTGCCCGAGGCGAAGATGCAGTGTTCCTGCGGAAGGCCCAGAACCTGCTCGACTTCTTCTGCCGACTGGTTCACCTGCGCGCTGGCTAAGTCGATTTTATTTAACACGGGGATGATATCGAGGTTCGCGTTCATGGCCAACAAGGCGTTAGCCACCGTCTGCGCTTCGACGCCTTGGGTGGCATCGACCAGCAGCAGCGCGCCTTCGCACGCGGCCAGCGAGCGGCTGACCTCGTAGTTGAAATCCACGTGCCCCGGTGTGTCGATGAGGTTTAGGCGGTAGAGCTTGCCGTCGGCGGGGCGCTTGTAGTTGATGGTGACGGCACTGGCCTTGATGGTGATGCCGCGTTCGCGCTCCAGGTCCATGTCGTCCAGGATCTGGTCACGAAACTCGCGTTCTGTTATGGCTCCAGTCTTTAGCAACAGGCGGTCGGCCAGCGTGCTCTTCCCGTGGTCGATGTGCGCGATGATGCAAAAATTGCGGGTAAGTTCGGTCATAGTGCCTGCGTGCAGCCGCCTTCCAATCCATTGTTTGCAACGACGGGTAAGATCCAGCTCGAAGGGCCGCACCCTACCAGTAACAGTCGGAAAAGCAAAACGCGGCCCGAATTGGGAGCGCCGCCGTTGCTCCCGACAAACTGACCCGTTGCCGCCAAGACAGCGGCGCTATTGCCAGCCAGAGGCCGACGCTACGTTGCTACTGGTCGGGGTCAACCGTGTCCGGGGTCTTCGATTCGGGCGGGGGCTTGCGCGCACCGGAGGGTTTCTTCTTATAGCCCGGTGGCATTTCAAAAATACCTTCGCCCAGTTGCTCGCGTGTGGTCTTCTCGAAGCTGAGTACCTTGGTTTTCAATGTGCCACCTGCCGCAAGGTCCAGTTCCATTTCCATAGGCAGTTTGCGGAAAGATTGCGGGTTTTTGTTCAGGTAGTCCTTCAAGCCTGCGCCGATGATTTTGAGCAAGTACAGCACTTCGGCCGTGTTGTAAGGCACCTCGATTTCGGGATGTAGAAAGCCCTTGAAGGGAACATAGTCTTTGTTTTTCGCATCGCTAACCCAGGTCGCGGTGCACGGCACCTTGGCGACATCCTTCCCGGCTTCCTTGCCCAGGCCGGTTTCGTACATGCGCTCGTCGTCCAGCATGGCACGGTAAAGCCTTTCAAGTTTCACGCGTTGCGGACCAGGCGGTAAATGTTCGATGTCCTCCTTGACCTTCCGCTTGCGCTCGCCCAGGCGCTTTTCACGCTCCTCAAAATTCTCTTCGGAAAACTCCGTACTGCCGTGGTCTAGGGTGATGATTTTTTTGTCTTTTAGCAGCACCAGTATGGATTCGTGCGGCATCTTGGCATCGGCGCGAAACTCGTCAATCTTGATAGCCTGTTCCGACATGTACAGCTTTTGCCGGCTGTCTTTGGCCTCCACGCCGTCTTTGCCGTGCTCGACGATCTTATACTCCTGTTCGACCAGCAACACGTCTTCGCCGGCGCGTGCAGATTGAACCGTAACAACCGCCGTCAAGACGCACAAACAACCTAGCGTGTTTTGCATGGCCATGTCCTCGTAACGAGAAGATTGCTCAAAAGTCCGAACTCAAGGCAACTGTATAACGCCACAAAAGCAGGCCGTAAGGACGAAAACTGAACTCTCATTTGTTGATACGCTGAATAAGACCCTAACATCAACTACATTTCATGACTTTAAGTGCTGAAATATATCCGCTTAAGCGCTTCGGCAGCCGATACCTAATATCGGCCTGGAACAGCCCTGCGCGTTGGTCTCCAGCAGGCAAGGAAATACTTGAGCGAAGCACCCTATCCGCGTCTCACGCTTGCTGGCCTATCGGTAGCGGCCCTGGCTCTACTGTGCGTGCCGGATAGCGACGTACAGGCGCTGCGCGGCTTCACGTTGTCGGCTTACCGTCCTTTGTTCTCCTTTTTCACGCCCGCGTCGAATCGACCTGTAACCGCCAGTATGCACCCGTCTGCGGGTACGCAGGAAGTATCGCTCAACACGCCGGAACTCCAGGCGCAGTACGAAGCGTTGCGGCACGAAAACCGTCGGCTTCAGGAGGAACTCAAGGTCTACCGCGCCATGCTGAACGCCAGCACAGCACCGGCCCCGGTAGCAAGACCGGTCGGTGTGGCCGCGCGGATCATGGCGCGAGAAACTCGGGGCCACGAACTGCTTATCGGTCTGGATTGCGGGACCAGTCAAGGCGTGAAGTGCGGTGCGGGGGTGCTTTTTCGAGGCGCGGCAGTGGGCCGCATCGTGGCCGCAGGCAGCACGGCATCCAGCATGGCCCCCATTACGCATGCGGGCCTGCGCGTATCCGCACGCCTGGCCGAATCGCGCCATGACGGCGTGCTGCAAGGCGGCCTGAGCACCGGGACGCGGAAGTGCCGGATGAAGATCGTAGGCCGCGAAATCCAAGCGCGCGAAGGCGAAGCCGTGGTGACCAGCGGACTCGAACAGGCCTTTCCAGTCGGCTGCATTCTGGGCACGGTGGCAAAAATCGAACGCTCGGGAGAAATGGAATGGACGGTCGAGGTGCAGCCGGTTTATGACGCAGCGCATCTCGAAGCCGTGTACGTGCTGCAGCAACGGTCTGTTGAGATGCCCTGGCCGAGGAAGTAACGCAGTCACGCCGAGCTAGAAAGCGGCGCCTTTCGGAAATACGCATACGTTGGCCACTCAAGAGGCCGTGGTCCGAACGTGAGTGACAAGGCTGTTCTTTGTGGGCTTTGTGCCTTTGTGGTGAACGCTTTCTTGGAAAACGAACCACCATGCGCGCCTGCATCGTCCTGCCCGGTCTATACATTTTCTGCGCGGTCTTGCAGGCCGCGCTGCTGCCGACCCTCTTGCCAGGGGGCTGGCGACCCGACCTCGGACTCCTCGTTACGCTCATCATGCTGGCCTATGTGCCCTCGCGAGTCGGTCTTTTTCTAGTCTTTGCAATGGGGCTCCAGGCCGACGTGCTTGGCTCGCCGAGACTGGGCGCGCTAACCTTGTGCTATCTTTTCGGTGCCTGGGCGGTGTTGGCCTTCCGGCGCGACCTCGTGCGGCTCGGTGCTTGGGGCGGCTGGATCGCCTGCGTTCTGGGCACCGTTGCGGCTCACGGTGCGTACGCTCTGGGCTGCGCGGTCTTGGGTGCGGCGGAATGGGGTCCGGCTTTTGGAGCGGTCGGAGACCGCGTCTTCGCGGCGCTGTTCTGGGGTGCAGTGTTGAGCATGCCGCTGGGTCGGCTCTGCGGCGCTCTGGGGCTGTGTGCCGAGGACGCCGAGGAACTCCGCAGGTCGCGGCGCGGCAAAAAAGGGTGGTTCGCAGCGGGCACTCGAAGGGCATGAAGACCACGCGCTCAACCTCCGCGCAGCCGACGCAACGCTCGGCCTTCGTCTTCCGCACGCGGGTGCTGGCCGCATTATTGGGGATTGGCTTTGCCGTCGTGCTGGTGCGGCTGCTGCAGCTACAGGTGCTGCGTCACGAGCATTACCGGCGGTTGTCTGAACTCGGTGGGACTACACAGCGTCTGGTGCCTGGGCCACGCGGAGCGATCCTGGATCGCCACGGCAACTCCTTGGCGCTGGACCTCCCCTCGCTGGACCTGGCCATGCGCGCCGACTGCGTGCCGCTACGGCAGGTGCGTTGGCAGGAAGTCTCCGAGTTGCGTGCGCGTTTCTCCACCCGCGCGCGAGCTGAAAAGCGCGCGCTGTCCGCGGAGGAAACGCGCGCACTGGACGCGGCTCGCGAACAACTGCTGCCGCGCTTGGCTCGAGAACCGTGGGTAGGTGCGCTGGCACGTGAAACGCGCCGCAGCGAAGCCGAGATCGCGGTCGGCCTCGTAGAAGCCTTCGACCGCATCGCCCGCAAATGGGATGAAGCTTCGGATGCGCTCACCATCCTGCGCGGGCTGGACGAAACGGTTTGGACACGTCTGAAAGTCAGGCAGGAAGACCGCTTTCACAACCCCACGCCGAAGAAAGGTCGTCCTACCGCAGCATCCATAACGTACGAGTTCGATGAGGATGCAGGCGAGTCGGCCTTGCCGGGGTTGAGTTGTACGCATTCGGTGAAGCGCGTGTATCCCCACGGCGCGCTGCTGGCCCACGTGCTCGGTACGCTGGGCGAATTGGCCTCGGACGAACTCGATGCCCTGCGTGAAAACGGCGTATTGATCGACCACCACGCCGAACGCAAGGCGCTCTGGGACCGCCAGCGTGCGGCTCTGACCGATGCGCAGGCCGAAGCGTTGCAGGACATGCTGGGCGTGGACCCGCGCGAATTGCGCGACCTCGGCAGCCTGTTCGCGCATTTGGAACAACTCGACCTTACCGTGCGCCGCAAGGTCGCCGAACTTGGCTTGGCCGACGCGGTGCGTTGGGCTTCACGGCCCGCACGCGTGGAACTTTCCGAGGCCGAGCGCATCGCTTTGGGCGTGGAAGAGGGCGAGCTGGGGTTACGCACGCGCCGGAGCTTAAAAGATGTGCGCGTGGGACTGAGTGGCGTGGAGTGCTGGCATAACCAGTTTCTGCGCGGCAAACACGGCTTCGAGTTCGACCGCGAAGACGATCCGTTGTACCGGCCCGACGCACTACCGCGCGCCGGGCGCGTCTTGGCTCTCACCATTTCTTCCCCGTGGCAACGAGCCTGTGAACAGGCTCTCGCCGCGACGGGCAAGCCCTCAGCAATGGTCGTGCTCGACTGCCACACCGGTGAAGTCCTGGCGCTGGCCAGCTTCCCGAATTTTGATCCGAATCTCTTCTCGCCCCCGCGCGAAGGCGCCGAGCGCCAAGCGCAATTGAAGGCGCTGCTCGCGGACCCCGCCAAGCCGTTGTTCAACCGCTGCATTGCGGAACAATACCCGCTGGGGTCGGTGATGAAGGCGCTCGTCGCAGCCGTGGCGTTGGAAAAAGGCAAGGTTACGTCGGACGAACGCTTTGTATGTCACGGCCACATCGAAGAAGGTCGCACGCACTTTCACTGCGACAGTCGCCGCGCACACGGCAGCGTCAACATCGTGGAGGCGCTGCGCCGCTCGTGCAACGTCTGCTTCTACCAGTTGGGGGCGCGCACGGGTGTCGAGGGACTCGCACCGTACGCCAAGGCGCTGGGCTTGGGACGGTGCACGGGACTGGACCTGCCCGGCGAAGCAACCGGTATGTATCCCGACCGCGCCTGGCGTTTGAAGCGTTTTCCCTCCAGTCCGTGGGACCAGAGCTGGTCGCGCGGCAAAGATTACCATCTCGCCATCGGCCAAGGCTATATGGCCGTCACTCCGCTACAGGCCGCTGTCCTGTTGGCCGCCATTGCCAACGGCGGCTACGCCGTCACGCCGCGCTTGTGGCTCGACGGTCCAGTCGAAGCGCGCCGGTCACTGGGCTTTTCAGAAGCGACGTTGGCCCTCGTCCGTGCGGGGCTGGACGAGGCCGTCAACGTGGGTACGCCCGGAGTCATGGGTACGGCGTACCGGTCGTTCCATCAAGGCGCACCGCTGGCCGTGCGCGTGGCGGGCAAGACCGGCACCGCCGATACGGGCCGGGAAGGCACACCGCCGCACGCCTGGTTCGCAGGCTTCGCGCCTTCCGCAGCGCCTCAAATCGCGTTCAGTGTCTTGGTCGAACACGGCGGGCACGGCGGGGATGTGGCCGCGCCGGTGGCTTACCAGGTGTTGAAAGAGCTGTACGGAACAGGGCAGCTTCCTAAGCGCGTGAATGAATGAGGCGTGCACTGGAACGCGCAGAAGCTTGGGTCGTACATGCGCCACAAGCGGACCGTGGAATAGCCCCATGCTGAGCACCGAACCGGCGACCTTTTCAACCCAAGCACGGCCCTTCCGCCCCGCCCGCATGGACTGGCTGGTCCTGGGCTGCGCAGGTCTTCTTTTCGTTATAGGTTGGATCTTTATTGCCAGTGCCACGCGCGGGTCGAGCGAAGGCTGGTGCTCTGGGCTGGCCTTGCGGCAGCTAGTTTTTCTCGCCATCGGTCTTGCGGCGTTCGTGGCGGTGCAGCGGGTGCATTACCTGACCCTATTGAATTGGGCACCCGCGCTGTACTTAGCTTGTCTTTTGATGCTCTGTGCGGTCTTTCTTACGCGACCGGTGAACGGAGCGCGGAGCTGGTTCGATTTGTACGTCTTCAAGTTGCAGCCCGCAGAATTGATGAAGCCGGTGTTGATTCTGACCTTGGCGTATTACCTGATGTACCGCGACAGCTACAAACGCCTCAGCGGACTGGCGGTGCCGCTGGTGCTGTGCTTCGTGCCGCTGGCGCTCATCCTCAAGCAACCCGACTTGGGTACGGCGCTGACGCTGGTGCCGGTGGTCTTCGCCATGCTGTATGCCGCCGCCGCGCGACTGTGGCATTTGGGTCTGTTGACACTTGCGGGCGGCGCAGGCTTGGTGGGCCTGTGGTTTACGGTCATGAAGGAATACCAGAAGCGCCGTGTGCTCGCGTGGCTGAACCCCGAGGAGTACAAGCTCAGCGAGGCATGGCAACTGCTCAAGGCCGAGAGTGCCATCGGTTCGGGCGGCTGCTTGGGCACGGGCTGGGGCACGTCGGCAAAAAGCGGACTGAATTTTCTACCTGAAAAACACACCGACTTCATCTTCGCCGTGGCGGCGGAAGAAGGCGGCTTCGTGACCTCTGTCCTTCTGCTCGCCGTGCTAGGATTGCTGACCTTCGGCGCATTGAACATCGCCGCCCGCACGCGCGAACCTGCCGGCCGCCTGATCGCCGTCGGCATGGCGCTGCTGCTGGGCGGACAGGCCCTCATCAACATGGGCGTGGCCGTGGGTTTGCTGCCGACAACCGGCTTGACCTTTCCGCTGGTCAGCTACGGCGGCAGTTCGCTTATTTCCTCCTGGCTCTGCCTGGGTCTGCTCATCAATGTTGGCGTGCGGCAGGAGCCTATTTTGGGACGGGAAACGTTCGCGTAACGCAGCCGTCCGGCGTGGAAACATACACTTCGCCTTCACGCACTGAGGCACGAACCAGCGGTGGAAAATGTATGCTTGCAGTAACCAAAGAGTGGCTTATGAAGCTCGCCGACAGCAACCTGCCGCTAACGTCCGAACCCTGAGGTCAACCATGCTTTTTGGACCCAAAGATACCGCGTTCTACGACCTCTTTGAGAGAGCCGGTGACAACACGGTGCGAACGGCGGAACTCTTCAGGGAAATGCTTAATAACTTTGGGCGCCGTGACGAAATCCTGGCCAGCATCCGCGAGGCTGAACATCGCGGCGATTTCATCACGCACGAGACCATCACGAAACTTGACCAGACCTTCATCACACCTCTGGATCGCGAAGACATCCACCATCTGATCACCGAGGTCGACGATGTGGTGGATGCGTTGGACGCTGCGGCGCAACGCATGTTGCTCTATAAGGTGCAGAAGCCAACCGAAGACATCCTCAAACAGGCAGAAACGGCACTGCAAATTACCAAGCTGCTTGCCGAAGCCATCAAGCTGATCCGCAATCTCAAGAAACCCGAGCAGCTCAACCGGATTCTCATTGAAATCCATTCCTGCGAGAACCGTGGTGACGAGCACACGCATGCGGCGTTGGCGCGCCTGTTCGAAAGCAACGATCCGATGCATGTGCTGCGCTGGAAAGAGTTGTACGAGCTGGTTGAAAACTCCATCGACGCCTGCGAAAAAGTGGCCCACACGATCCGTTCTATCATGGTGAAGAATGCCTGAAGAGTGGGTCGTTTACACGATCATCGCCTTAGCGCTGATTTTCGATTACGTGAATGGGTTCCACGACGCGGCGAACTCGATAGCCACCGTGGTGTGTACCCGCGTGCTCAGTCCCCAAGCGGCGGTGCTCTGGGCGGCTTTTTTCAATTTTATCGCCTTTCTAATTTTCGACACGCATGTCGCGGCGGCCATTGCCAAGGGGGTGGTCGATCCATCCATCGTGACGATCCAGGTGGTCACCGCTGGACTGGTCGGGGCCATCGTCTGGAACCTGATCACTTGGTACTACGGTATCCCCTCAAGTTCCTCCCACGCACTGGTCGGCGGCTTCGCGGGTGCGGCGGTGTCCTTTGCGGGACTGAATAGTTTGGTCGCGGCTGGATTGATCAAGATTGGCATCTTTATCATCGTGGCACCGGTCATGGGTATGCTGATCGGATTCGTCTTCATGACACTGACGTATTGGATCTTTCGCAATGCCACTCCGACGCGCGTAAGCGGCCTGTTCAGGCGGCTACAACTTTGTTCGGCTGCAGCGTACAGCCTGGGGCATGGCGGCAACGATGCGCAAAAAACGATGGGCATCATCATGGTTGTGCTCATCGCCAGCTATCCCGGGAGATACAACGTCAAGGTAGAAAAAATAACTCACCACGCCGAAGTGACGGCATGTGAATACAGTGCGTCGCTCGACCGTATCGCTCCGCTCATGGCCTTGGCCTGCGCCGACGCCCAGTTGACCGCAGCGGATCCCCTTTCCAGCGGTGCAACGCCGGAACTGCGGGTGAGTACCAAGGATGGCCGCACGGGCAAGGTTACCTGCCGGGAGGTGGGGACCGCACAGACGCTCGTAGAGGTGATCTTGGGTGCTGACGAAGCGGATCAGAAGGTCGCCAGTGCAGTACTCAAGGCGTTGGGCAAGCGCGTGCAGCCCGATATTCCACTGTGGGTGATCTTGTCCTGCCATGCCGCCATGG
>Ga0114940_10000710_pt1 | contig 14141 bp, 16 predicted proteins | sample ColdCreekSource_FD_87195 | JGI IMG/M metagenome (GOLD analysis project Ga0114940, IMG submission 87195) | Groundwater microbial communities from Cold Creek, Nevada to study Microbial Dark Matter (Phase II) - Cold Creek Source | ecosystem: Environmental > Aquatic > Deep subsurface > Groundwater ... | reverse complement strand
GGAAATATCAATTTATCGGTCAGGCGCTGAGAAACTCCGGCATTCTCCATGAAATACATAATGCGGAATAAAAATCAGATAATCCCCACGGTCTTCCCGGCACGTTCGAACATGCCCAGGATCGTCTGCACCTGGCTTTGCGAATGTTCGGCGCACAGCGAGCAGCGCAGCAGGGTCATATTGGCGGGGGTGGCCGGCGGGCGGGCGAGGTTGACGTAGAGGCCTTCGTCCAGCAGCGCTTCCCACATGCCTGCGCCCCGTTCCAGATCGGGCATGATCACCGCGATGATCGCCGATTGCGGCGTCTCGGTGCCGAGCTCGAAGCCCTTGGCCTTCAGCCCGGCGTGCAGGATCTTGGAATTCTCCCACAGGTGTGCGCGCTTGTTCGCGCCGTGCATCAGCTTGCGGATCGAGGTTGCCGCGGTTGCCACCACACTTGGCGGCAGGCTGGCGGTGAACACATAAGGTCGGCAGACCAGCCGCATGATCTCGAACTTGGGATGGTTGGAAACGCAGAAGCCGCCGACCGTGCCGACCGACTTGGAAAAGGTGCCAATCACAAAGTCGACATCGTCCAGGCAGCCCTGATCCTCGGCCACGCCGCGGCCGTGTTCGCCGATGAAGCCCATCGAATGCGCCTCGTCGACCAGCACCATTGCGCCGTGCTTCTTGGCAACCGCGATCATCTCTTTCAGCGGGGCAATGTCGCCCAGCATCGAATAGACGCCCTCAAGGATCACCAGCTTGCCCGCGCCTTCGGGGATCCGCCCGAGCCGCTTGTCCATCGCTTCGATGTCGTTGTGCTTGAACGGCACGACCTCGGCATCGCCAAGCTTGCAGCCGTCCCAGATCGAGGCGTGGCTGTCGATATCGAGGACGATGTAGTCACCCTTGCCGGCGATGGTCGAGATGATCCCGAGGTTGGCCTGATAGCCGGTCGAGAAGACCATCGCGTGGTCCATAGCGTAGAATTCCTTGAGCGCCTCCTCGACCGCCTTGTGCCCGGCATAGGTGCCGTTGAGCACCCGGCTGCCAGTGGTCCCTGCGCCGTAATCGTCGAGCGCCTGCTTGCCCGCCTCGATCACGTCGGGATCGAAGGTCATGCCCATGTAGTTGTAGGTGCCGAGCAGGATCGTCTCGCGCCCGTTACACACCGCCTGGGTAGGCGAGAGTACCCGCTCCATCACCAGATTGTAGGGGTCCTCCTGCCCGGTCGAGAGCAGGTTGGTGCGCAGCTCGATCAAGGGATCGAATTTGGAGAAGAGGTCGGTCATTCACATTCCCACATTTGAAACCGAAAGCCCCTCCCCGCTGGGGAGGGGTTGGGGTGGGGGTTCCACACTAGCGTGCATCTCCCACCTCACTGCGACTAGGCGACAGGTCGCCAAGTCTCGTTGCCCCTCCCCTGCGGGTAGGGGCCAATATTACCCCTGCAACTTCACCACCGCGTCAACCAGCTGGCCATAGCTCTCTATCTCGGCCTGCTGGTTCATGGTGATGATGATGTCGAAATCGTCCTCGATCGCGGCGACGAAATCCATCACCGTCAAGCTGTCGAATTCCAGATCGCCGGCAAAAGTCGTGGAATCCGAAATCGCCACGCCCTTCTTGTTGAACGGTTCGATCAGCGCGGCGATCTTGGCAGCAGTAGCGGCGCGGTCAGTCATGTGGGTGCTCCCGAAGCGATAGCGCGGCCCATTGGCCGACGATTGGGGCCGAAAAGCGGCGCGGGCGGGGAAATGTCAAGTTCGGTGCGCGTACAGAGGGCCTGCTGGTTAACCGTTTCTTTGCCATGAATTGGCTAGTTGGGCAGGCATTCGTCGCATGAGGGACAACGCAGGGGGCATCGTGTTCGACCAATTCAAGCACCTCAAACTCGTGCTCAACGGCCGCTCGATGCGGATCGGCCTGCTTGGCGTCGTGGCGACCTGGCTGAGCCTGCGCTATGGCCTGATCGCCGATTTTCCGATGACGATAATCTCCACTGCGGTGATCTTCCCGATCGTGTTCTCGATCGGCAATGCCTACAAACGCCGTGAGAAGGCGCTCGACGACTACGGCAATATCAAGGCCCACGGCCGGGCGCTGTACTTTGCCGCGCGCGACTGGCTGCCGGAGCCGAGCGACCTGCGCCTGCGCCAGATCGAAGGTGCGATGAAGGAGCTGCTCGACGCCTGCCGCCGCCTGTTTGCCAGCCCGCCCGAAGAGATGGAGCGCTACGAACGCGGGGTCTATGCCGCGCTCTCGCAGCTATCCGGGTTTGTGAAGAGTCTGCGCGCCGATGGCCTGAACGCTGGCGAATGCGCCCGCGCCAACCAGTTCGTCACCAAGATGGTCGCCTCGTTCGAGCGGATCAAGCACACTTGCCAGTACCGCACCCCGCAATCGCTGCGCGCGTTCAGCGATTTCTTCATCGTTGTGCTGCCGGTGATCTACGGCCCGTATTTCGCCTACCTCGCGGTCGAGTACAAGATCGACTCGCTGACCTATGTCATGCCGGTGCTGTTTGCCGTGATTCTGGCAGGGCTGGACAACATCCAGACCCATCTGGAAGATCCGTTCGACCAGTTGGGGGATGACGACATCTCGTTCAATCCTGAGAAGTACGTTGCCTTGCTGAACAGTGGTGAGACCGGGTGTCCGTTGACAGCGCCGTCGTTGCAGCAGGCCGCTTAGTTCGGCGCCTGAACCACCTTCTCCACCAGCCCCCGCACCGCGGCCATGAACGGGCCGATCGACACCGGCTTGGCGAGGTAGCCCTCCGCGCCCGCGTCGCGAATCCGTTCCTCGTCGCCCTTGCCGGCATAGGCGGTGACGGCCAGTACCGGGATCGCGCGGAGCGAGAAGTCCTTCTTCGCTGCCTCGATCAGGTCGAGCCCCGAGACGTTGGGGAGTTGGATGTCCATGATGATCAGGTTGGGGACGAATTGCCGCGCCGCTTCCAGCGCGAGCAAACCGTCGGCGCAAGGCTCGACCGCGTAGCCCTGGCTGCGCAGCACATCGCAGAACAGCTTGCGGTTGAGGTCGTTGTCCTCGACAACCAGAATGCGCTTTGCCATGGAAAGCGCCCTACCTTCTGCACCCGAGGCTGACAATTCTAAGCGACCCGCCATCCCCCGCCGAAGACGCCCACGTGCTGGCGCTGCGCGCTTTTGGTTGGGTCGTATCGGACACCTCTCGCGGTGAACGATTTCTCGCACTGACTGGATGGAGTCCACCAGCACTAATAACAGCGTTGTCGACTCCGGTGTTATTCGGTGGAGCAGTCGATGCCACACTCGACTTTCTACTTGCCTACGAACCGGACCTAATTGCCTGTGCCGAAGCGCTGGGCGTAGATCCGAATGAACTGGCAACTGTTCGTGACAGGATTGAGCTTTGAGCAAACCTCTGATCATCTCCGACTGCGACGAAGTGCTGCTGCACATGGTCGTGCCCTTTGCCGAGTGGCTCGACGAGACGCAGGGCGTGACCTTCTCGATGGTCAGCAACGATTTCAGCAAGGCGGTGCGCCGCAAGGACAACGGCGAACTGGTCGAGGGGCCGGAGATCTGGCGACTGCTGCAAGGCTTCTTCGACAACGAGATGCACCGCCAGACCCCGATCGCGGGTGCGGTTCACGCGATCAACACGCTGGCCGAGCACGCCGACGTGGTGATCCTGACCAATTTGACCGACCGCCATAATGCGTCGCGCGCGCAGCAATTGGCCGATCACGGCATTCACGCGCGGGTCTTTACGAACCAGGGGCCGAAAGGCCCGGCGCTGCAGGCGATCCTTGAAGAGTACCAGCCGAGCTACGCGGTGTTCATCGACGATCTGCCGCAGCATCACGGCTCGGTGAAAGAGATCGCGCCGCATATCGACCGGCTGCATCTCTGCGGCGAGCCGACGCTAGCCCCGCATATTTCCTGCGCGTTTGAGGCGGGCCACGCCCACGCGCGGATCGACACCTGGGAGCACGCCCTGCCGTGGCTGCTCGAACGCATGGGAGTACCCGCATGACGGACGCAGAAGTCGACGCGAAGTTGGCCGAACTCGGGCTGACCTTGCCGCAAGCCGCCGCCCCGGTCGCGGCTTATGTCCCGGTGGTCGAAGCGGGCGGGATGGCTTTCGTTTCGGGCCAGGTCTCGTTTGTCGAGGGGACGCTGGTCAAAGGCCGCCTGGGCGAGGATGTCAGCCTGGAAGATGGTATCAAGGCCGCACAAGGTTGCGGGCTGATGATCCTGGCGCAGTTGAAGGCCGCGCTCGGGTCGTTCGAGCGGGTCGAGCGGGTCGTCAAGCTCGGCGGGTTCGTCAATTCCACCCGTGACTTCACCGACCAGCCCAAGGTGGTCAACGGCGCTTCTGAGTTGATGGTCGCGGTGTTCGGCGAAGCTGGACGCCACGCCCGCGCGGCAGTTGGCGTGCCGGCCTTGCCGCTCGGCTGCGCGGTGGAAGTGGACGCGATCGTTGCTCTTCGACCTGCTTGACCACTGGCGGGCGGGAACGCCCAAGCCTGACAAGGTCGGCTGGCTGGGCCGGGTGGCCTATGCCCACCGCGGGCTACACGGCGGGGCAGTGGCGGAAAACTCGCCCTCGGCTTTCGCTGGCGCAATCGCCAAGGGCATGGGCATCGAATGCGACGTCCAGCGCTCGAGCGACGGGCTGGCGATGGTATTCCATGACTACGAGCTCGACCGGTTGACAACGGAAAGTGGCCCGGTCAGCGCGCGGACAGCCGCAGACCTGCACAAGCTTAGCCTCGCGGGCAGCAGCGATCCGATCCCGACCCTGCGCGACTTGCTCAATCAGATCGGCGGCAAGGTGCCACTGCTGATCGAGATCAAGTCGCGCCGCGAAAGCCGCTATTCGGCGCTGTGCCTCGCAGTGCGGCGGGTGCTCGAGGGCTATCGCGGTGAGCACGCGATCATGAGCTTCGATCCGCGCGTGGTGCGCTGGTTTGCGATTCACTCGCCGCTGAGCGTGCGCGGGCTGGTGGTGACCGAGGAGGACGCCAAGGCGCTCGGCGGCAAGATCAAGCGGCGGCTGGCGCTGTGGCACGCGCGGCCCGATTTCCTCGCCTATGACATCCGCGACCTGCCCAGCGCCTTTGCGGCTGGCCAGCGCAAGCGCGGGCTGCCGCTGCTGACCTGGACCGTGCGCAGCGCAGAACACCGCGACCGGGCTGCCGAGCACGCTGATGCGCTGATCGCGGAGGGTGCCGGGGTCGCGTGAGCGAGACTGCGATCGAAGCCCGGATCGCGCGCTCGGTCGGTGAATTGCCCGCCGCCGAATGGAACGCGCTGACGGGCGGCAATCCGTTCCTGGCCCACGAATTCCTGACCGCGCTGGAGGATTCTGGCTCAGTCGGTCCCGGAACCGGCTGGAGTCCCGCGCCGATCACGATCTGCGGCGCGGACGGCGCGCTGGTCGCGGCGTTGCCCGCTTACCTCAAAAACCATAGCCAGGGCGAATATGTGTTCGACCACAGCTGGGCTGACGCCTGGCACCGCGCGGGCGGGAGCTATTACCCCAAGCTCCAGATTGCCGCGCCGTTCACTCCCGCCACCGGCCCGCGGTTGCTGCTGGCGGATGAGGCGTTGGCCTTGCCACTGCTGCGCGCGGCCGAGCAGCTCTGCGAAGCCAACGGGCTGTCCTCAGCCCACGCGACTTTCATCGAACCGGCGCAGTTACCTATGTTCGAGGCGGCCGGGTGGTTGCCGCGCAGCGACATCCAGTTCCACTGGCTCAACCGCGGCTACGCCAGCTTCGACGCGTTCCTCGCCACGCTCTCCTCGCGCAAACGCAAGGATCTGCGCAAGGAACGCGCGGCGGCGCAGGATGGTGTGACGATCCGCGCACTCAGCGGGGCGGAAATTCAGGAGCATCACTGGGATGCCTTCTGGGCGTTCTATCAGGACACCGGCAGCCGCAAGTGGGGTCAGCCCTATCTGACCCGCGAGGCCTTCACTTTGCTGGGCGAGCGGATGGGCGAGCGGATCCTGCTGGTGCTGGCGGAAGAGGATGGACAGCCGATTGCCGGCGCGCTCAACTTCATTGGAACAGATGCGCTCTATGGTCGCTATTGGGGTGCGCTGGCCGAGAAGCCGTTCCTGCACTTCGAGCTGTGCTATTATCAGGCGATCGACGCGGCGATCCGGCTGGGGTTGTCGCGGGTCGAGGCGGGAGCCCAGGGCGGCCATAAGCTGGCGCGGGGCTATGAGCCGGTGCGGACCTGGTCCGCGCATTTCATTGTTCACCCCGGATTCCGGGAAGCGGTTGCGGACTTCCTAGAACGGGAACGGGCGGGCGTTGCGGCCGACCAAGTCTATCTGGCCGGAAAGACGCCGTTCCGAAAGGTTTAGGCGGCGGCGCGGCGGCTCGATGCAGCGATCCATTCACGGGCGCGGCGTTGGGCTTCGGCGATTTCGCGGGCAGTCATTTCGTCGGAGATGTCAGCGCGGCACATTGCAGATTCGCCATGGCCGTTGACCGCGGCAAGGTTGAACCACTTGTGCGCTTCGATCAGATCGCATTCGGCACCGTGGCTGCCGGTCGAGTAAGCAACCCCGAGGTCATAGTAAGCGCTGATGTCGCCTTGTGCAGCAGCGGCGAGGCAGCTGGCGACCAGCAGGTCTTCGTGGGTTTCATCGGCGTGCGTGGCGCTGGCCGTTGTGATCCAGGCAGTTGTCATCGGTTGTACCCCCTTTGGGCGACAGGGCGAAGATTGCCTGCCGTCGAGGTCTGGTTTTCCCGATCATGGTCAACAATTGGTTAACGGCGCTGCGATTTACTTGGCGGCGATGATCTTCGCCACGCAGTGAAATGCCGGATTTCGGCGGGTCATGTGGCTCATATCCGCCGCAACATCCTGAACTTCGGCCAATTGTCGCAATAGCGCGGCGCTCATGGATTGGCGCTTGTGTGGGAATCTACGCACCACTATAGGCGCGCTCAAACCGGCGTCGGATGGCACTCGGGACTAACCCGGGGCCGCAGGCAACTGGCTCTGGCGGTTTCGGTGTGGAGATATTGATGACAACGGTTCTGGGTGACGAAATCGACGTGCTCGCCAAGGCCAAACGGGCCCTCGGCAGCGACTATGTGCCGCACGACGGCGAACCTTACATGAGCGCTCCGCAGCTCGATTATTTCCGGCGCTTATTGCTTGAATGGAAGAAGTCGATCGTATCGGCTTCGGCAGATACGCTGACCAGCTTGCAGGAAGGCCCGATCCGCGAGCCCGATCTTAACGATCGCGCTTCGAGCGAGACTGACTGGGGGATTGAGCTGCGCACCCGCGACCGCCAGCGCAAACTCATTGCCAAAATCGATTCAGCACTGCGCCGGATCGAAGAGGGTGAATACGGCTACTGCGAAGTGACCGGCGAACCGATCGGCCTAGGTCGGCTCAGTGCGCGCCCGATCGCAACGATGACCGTCGAAGCCCAGGAAGCGCACGAACGCCGCGAAAAGATTTCGCGCGACGACTAGGGAAGTTCGCGGCGCAGATATTAACCCCACGTTTGCCAATCGCGTTTATCACCCGGCGACATTCGCAAGTGTATACGCGTGGCACAAGGTTGCCGGGTCGCGCCGAATCGTTGGAGAAGAGAGAGACGCGATATGGGCGAGGGTGAGCATCGACAGATTGCACGCGACAGCCTGTTTGTCTTGGCTGAGCTTCGCCTCGACGGGATCGCGGGCGAGCACAAGGTGCGTGTGCGCAATCTTTCTTCCGGCGGCCTGATGGCTGAGGGCGATCTATCGCCAGCGCGCGGCCAGCCGGTCTGGGTCAATGTCCGCAACATCGGCTGGTGCGAGGGATCGGTGGCCTGGGTCGAAGGCAATCGCTTCGGGATTGCCCTGCGTGAAGAGATCGATCCGAAAGTCGCACGCGCGCCTTTGGCCGATGGGGATCACTCGGCGCGCTACACCCGTCCGCCACTGGCAACGAGCACGCCCACCGGCCAAATACGCAAAATCTAGCGATTGCTGCGCAACCGCCACGCAGTCCGGCAATGCCGGTTGTGCGGCCCCTATCTTATCTCGTAGAAGTCAGGCCGCGATGTCCATCCGGTCGTTCCCCCGTGCGTTCCTGACGCTTGCCGCATTTGCGAGCCTGTCGGCCTGCGGTCCCGGGCGCGACACCACGGTTGATGTGCTCGTCATTGGTGAAGCGGCGGCCTTGTTTCAGCAGGGGCCCCGGCTGTCGCAGGCTGCGCAGATGCTCCGCTCGGCCACGGTCGAAGGCTTGGTCGGGTTCGACCAGCAAGGCCGGGTCGGCCCGGCACTGGCCGATCGCTGGATCGTCACTGACAATGGCCGCAGCTATATCTTCCGGCTGCGCGACGGGACCTGGCCCGATGGTTCACCGATCACGGCTGATTCGGCGCGCATGGGTCTGCAGCAGGCGATGGTGCGGCTGCGTGGCACTGCGCTGGGACTCGATCTCTCGGCAATTGTTGAAATTCGCACCATGGCCGGCCGGGTGGTCGAGCTGCGGCTGTCCGAAGCGGTGCCCGATCTGCTCCAGTTGCTCGCCCAGCCTGAACTGGGCCTCGCCTTGCAAGGCCGGGGTAACGGTCCGATGCGGCTGCGGCGGCAGGGACGGACTGCGCTGCTGACCCCGATCGCGCCCGAAGATCGCGGCCTGCCCAGCGAGGAAGGCTGGAAGGATCGCGCGCACACGATAAAACTCCTTGCGGCCCCGGCGGCAACTGCCGTCGCGCGGTTCGGCAAGGGTGAGGCCGACGTGGTGTTCGGCGGGCGACTGGAGGATCTGCCGCGGGTCGATGCCGCCGGAATCTCGCGCGGGGCGCTGCGGGTCGACCCGGTGTCCGGCCTGTTCGGGCTGGCTGTGGTGCACGGAGACGGCTTTCTCTCGCTGCCTGAAAACCGCGAGGCAATTGCCCTGGCGATCGACCGTGACCGGATTGCGGCCACGTTTGGCCTCGACGGCTGGGCCGCGACGACCCGGATCGTCGCGCCCGGGCTTGACGGCGATACCGGCACGGTGATCGAACGCTGGGCCAACGATGCGCTCGAAATCCGGCGTTCGCGCGCCGGGGGGCGGGTGGCATCCTGGGTGGGACGCGGCAACCCCGAACCACTCCTGCGGATCGCGATGCCAAGCGGGCCCGGGGCGGACTTGCTGCTGACCCGGCTCAGCGAAGACCTGGGGAGCGTCGGGATCAAGGTGCGCCGGGTTGGACTGGCCGCGCCGGCCGATTTGCGGCTGATCGATATGGTCGCCCGCTATCCCCGGCCCGACTGGTTTCTCAACCAGCTCAGCTGTGCCAATGCGCGGGGGCTGTGCGATTCGACCGCCGACATCCTCGCAGCGCGGGCCCGCGCTGCCAGTGATCCGGCCGAACGGCTCGATCTTCAGGCCGAAGCAGAAGCGCGCCTGACCCGCACCAACAGCTATGTCCCGCTGGGCGCGCCGGTGCGCTGGTCACTGGTCGGTGGCGGTGTGACCGGCTTTGCGCCCAACCGCTGGAACGTCCACCCCTTGTTGGCGCTGGCAATGTCCCCCAAATAGGCAGAGCGGATCGCTTTCCGATCCGCTTGTTTGAGGTCGCGCCATGGAACGTCCGAATGTTCTGCAGCGGATGCCGGTCGAACTGCCGCTCGGCACCGATCCGGTTTCGATCCGCCGCCGGATTGAAGCGCTGGAGCATCTGCTCGAAGGCAGCTTCACGCTGCCGGGGTTCAACCGCAAATTCGGGCTCGATTCCTTAATCGGTCTGATTCCCGGGATCGGCGACGTGATCACTGGCGCGATGGGTCTGTATATCGTCTGGGAAGCCCGCAACCTCGGCATGTCGAAATGGCACCTGTGGCGCATGGCGGGCAATGTCGGGTTCGACAGCCTGGTCGGCATGGTGCCTTTGGCCGGTGATCTGTTCGACTTCCTCTACCGCTCGAACTCGCGCAACCTGAAGATCGTGCGCAAGCACCTCGACAAGCATCATCCGGCTTCGCGCACGCTTGAGGGTTAGGAGAGAGATTTGTTTGCTTGGTGCGCCAATCGCCTCCGCGATTGGCTTGCGGCACCGGCCCACTCCCCCACCCGGCCACCCATAAGGTATCCTTAGAATTGGGTGGCCGGGTGGGGGAGTGGGCCGGTGCCGCGCGAGGCCGAGCCGAAGGCTTGGCCGAACAACGCAGAACAAACGACTCGCGCATTTGCGCCGTTTACGAGAAATTAACCTTTCTTCTTCATTGGTCATATGGTTAATGGCGCGCAGTAACCCTTGCCAAGGGGTTATCGCACGGGAAACGGGGCATAAAGGGGACTACCCATGCGTGTGTTGCTGATCGAGGACGAGCCGACTACGGCACGAGCCATCGAATTGATGCTGACGACCGAAGGCTTCAACGTCTATTCGACCGACTTGGGCGAAGAGGGCTTGGATCTCGGCAAGCTCTACGATTACGACATCATCCTGCTCGATCTCAATCTGCCCGACATGCACGGGTACGACGTGCTCAAGAAGCTGCGCGTCGCCAAGGTGCAGACCCCGGTGCTGATCCTGTCGGGCATCTCGGAAATGGATTCCAAGGTCCGCAGCTTCGGCTTCGGCGCTGACGATTATGTCACCAAGCCGTTCCACCGCGAGGAACTGGTCGCCCGGATCCACGCCGTTGTGCGCCGGTCAAAGGGCCATTCGCAGTCGGTCATCCGCACCGGCAAGCTGGCCGTGAACCTCGATGCCAAGACTGTCGAAGTCGATTCCGCGCGGGTCCATCTGACCGGCAAGGAATACGCGATGCTCGAGCTGCTTTCGCTGCGCAAGGGCACCACGCTGACCAAGGAAATGTTCCTCAACCACCTCTACGGCGGGATGGACGAGCCTGAACTCAAGATCATCGACGTGTTCATCTGCAAGCTGCGCAAGAAGCTGGCGCATGCCTGCGAGGGTGAAAACTACATCGAAACCGTCTGGGGCCGCGGCTACGTGCTGCGCGATCCGGGCGAAGAGGCCCAAGCCGCCTGATTTCTCCTGTCTGATTTCTTTGGCCTGCGCTCACAGGCCCAATACCCCAATCAGCCCGCCTCCTTGTGAGGCGGGCTTTTTTGTAGGCAACAGACGGGCGCGCGGCGGCCCGAACGCGGTTGAGCGCGACACGGACTTTACATCGCGTGCGCCAGGCGCTCTAGCGCGCGACCATGACCGCGCACAAATCAGGCGATCCGACCACGCTCAACCGGCTCTACGGCCGCGCCAAGGGCAAGCCGCTGCGCCAGGGGCAGCAGGGGTTGGTTGACAGCCTGCTCCCCAAAATCGCCATGCCGGATGATGGCCCGATAACAGCGCAGGCGCTGTTCGGCGACGCTGAGGGGCTTGGGCGCCCACTGCATTTCGAGATTGGCTTTGGTGGTGGCGAGCACCTCGCAGCGCGGGCCGACATGCTGCCCGATCACGGCTTCATCGGCGCCGAACCGTTTCTCAACGGAGTCGCGCAGGCGCTGACCCACGTTGCCGGGGACAACGGTGCGCACGTACCGCTTGGCAATGTCCGGATCCATCACGGCGATGCACTGGAAGTGCTGCGCCGCATTCCCGATGGCTCGCTGTCATTCCTCTACCTGCTCCACCCCGATCCCTGGCCCAAGGCGCGCCACGCCAAGCGGCGGATGATGAACGACGGCCCGGTCGACTTGTTCGCGGCCAAACTCAAACCCGGCGGCGAATTCCGCTTCGGGACCGACCATGCGGTCTATGTCCGCCATGCGCTGATGGTGATGCGGCGGCACACCGCGCAGTTCGAATGGCTATGCGATGGCCCGCAAGATTTCCAGAGCCGCCCGGGCGGCTGGCCCGAGACGCGTTACGAGGCCAAAGCCCGCAGCGTCTACCACCACGAGGTGTGGTACTTCCGTTACCGGCGGCGATAGCTCAACTCTCAGGCCGCGGTACGCGCTTGCCTTTGGTCCGGCTGGTCAGATGGAACTGCCGGCAACGATCGCAGCGATAGTGGCGCAGCACGATGTCTGCTTGCCGGGCAGCAGCAAGGGCTTCCTGCTCGCTGCCATAGCGCGCCTTGCGGATGCAAATGCTGAGCCTGGTTCGCATACTTTGTGTCTCGCTGAAATCATGCCGCGCCAGCCCGGCATCCTGCCGCACGATAACTTCGCTTCGGCGCGTGCGTGAAAAACTTTCTCGCACCGTGCGCGTTTAACTCTATCTATCGGGTCGAGTTTGAGGCGGGAGTCGTGCAGCGATGGATTTCAGCAGTCTGGATCTTGCCTATCTGCTGCCGTTCATCGGCGTCGGCTTTGCCGCGCAGCTGGTCGATGGTGCGCTCGGCATGGCGTTCGGAGTGATTTCGAACACCTTGCTGGTCGGGGTGCTGGGTGTCCCGCCGGCAATTGCCTCGCAGCGGGTCCATCTGGTCGAGTGTTTCACCACCGCCACCTCTGGCATCAGCCATCTGCTCCACGGCAATATCGACAAGCGATTATTCTTCAATCTGCTGATCCCCGGGGTGATCGGCGGAGTAACCGGCGCTTATATCCTGACCTCGCTCGATGGTGACACGATCAAGCCGTTCATCCTGCTCTACCTTACGGGAATCGGCATCTACATCTTCTGGCGCGGCGTGGCGTACCCGCCGCAGCAGAAAGAGGCCAAGCTGATCGCGCCGCTCGGGCTCGCGGGCGGGTTCCTCGATGCGGTCGGCGGCGGCGGCTGGGGGCCGGTGGTCACCTCGAATCTGCTGATCCAGGGCGCCGAACCGCGCAAGGTGGTCGGCACGGTCAGTGCGGTCGAGTTCTTCCTGACGATCAGCGTCTCGGCAGCTTTCATCTACCATCTCGGCTTTGCTGACGTTGCCGGTGCAACGCTCGGTCTGCTGATCGGCGGCGTCATGGCCGCGCCGCTCGGGGCCTGGGCGGCAAAGCACTTCAACCCCAAGCACATGCTGGTGCTGGTCGGGATCGTGCTGACGATCACCAGCACCTATGGACTGTATCGCGCCTGGGGGTGAGTGGGCTGGTGCTGCCTCCGCCGTGGGGCGGAAGAAAACCCTCAACCCGCCACTAGCCAACGACTCCGGCCGCTGCCAGCACAGCCAGCGTAAGCACGTCCGGCGCGATCGCAGTCATCGGGATCACCTGGACCGGCTTTTCCATGCCGATCAGCATTGGCCCGATCGTCGGACTGCCGGCGAGTTCGCGCAGCAGTTTGGCCGAGATATTGGCCGATTGCAGCCCCGGCATGATCAGCACATTGGCCGGAGCGGTCAGGCGGCTGAACGGATAGTTCTTCATCACCGTCGGGTTCAGCGCAGCATCGGGTGCGACCTCGCCTTCGTATTCAAAGCCCGGATCCTCGCCATCGAGGATCGCCACCGCATCGCGGATATTTTCCAGATAGCGTCCCGGCGGATTGCCAAAGGTTGAATAGGACAGGAACGCGACCCGTGGTTCATGCCCCAGCCGCCGCGCCACGGCCGCCGTTTCGCGCGCGATCTTGGCGAGGTCCTCGGCCGAAGGGCGCTCGTTGACGGTCGTATCGGCAAGGAACACCGTGTAGTTCTTGCCGATCATCAGATGAATGCCGAACGGCAGGCGGCCCTCGCCCGGATCGAGCACCTGGCGCACTTCGCGCATGGTCTGGGCGAAGGTCCGGGTTATCCCGGTGACCATCGCATCGCCCACGCCCAGCTTGAGCAGGGCAGAGGCAAACACGTTGCGGTCCTGATTGACCATCCGCCGCACGTCACGTTCAAGAAAGCCGCGGCGTTTGAGTCGCTCGTAAAGCATCTCGACCATCGCCGGGACGTGCTCGCTGACCGCTGAATTCTCGATGTGCCAATTGTCGAGGTTCTCCACGCCGAGCTCGGCCAACCGCGCCTTGACCGCGTCGGTGCGGCCCACCAGCACCGGATCGCCGTAACCGAAATCACGGTACTGGATCGCCGCGCGCAGCACGATCTCGTTCTCGGCCTCGGCGAAGATCACCCGCTTGGGGCTGGCCTTAACCTGCTCGTAGACCTGCGTGAGCACCGACGTGGTCGGGTTGAGCCGCGCCTTCAGGCTGTGACGATAGGCGTCGAAATCCTCAATCGGCTTCTGGGCGACGCCTGAATCCATCGCCGCCTTGGCGACGGCCGACGAGACGACTTCCATCAAGCGCGGATCGAACGGC
>Ga0114940_10000709_pt1 | contig 14182 bp, 7 predicted proteins | sample ColdCreekSource_FD_87195 | JGI IMG/M metagenome (GOLD analysis project Ga0114940, IMG submission 87195) | Groundwater microbial communities from Cold Creek, Nevada to study Microbial Dark Matter (Phase II) - Cold Creek Source | ecosystem: Environmental > Aquatic > Deep subsurface > Groundwater ... | reverse complement strand
ATTTAGTAATCACTGGTACCTTTTCAACAGAAATTGGACTTTCAGCTGTCCACTTTGCTCGACGCGTTAGATATCTTGCCTTAAAATCTGGATATGGCGACGACAACAGCATGTCATTAGAAGGAGAAAACCAGACAGATAACTGGTTTCTGACGGTATAGTATATCTCCCATGAATAGAACCCATGAGTAGTGCCGTTAAGAGCCAGGCTTTCAAGAGATAATCAAGATATTGAATGAAAGAAAAAAAAAGACTTCTCTATAATCCTCCCCGAGCGGCAGTCAAACGGGAAAGCGTGAATGAGGGAATAGACAAAATTGCAGCAAGAAATAGACAACCAGATCTCCAGCTATGATTCTAAGCACTATGATCGGAGAAAAGCCGGAGGAACGAACCAACCGTCCGTCCTCTGCAGGGGCCTTGTGTGTCGGAGATATAAAGCGAGTGCACCGGAACTGAAAGAAAATCATAACACTTCTCTTCTTTTTCTCAATGCAACAACCATAAAACGGGCTCTATAACAATAAAGGACTCATACAATAAGAAATACCATTATTCATTTCAACAAAGAAACAGCATAATCAATCTAGACTAGACCCTAACTAAATACAGATAAGAGGTCGTAAAGAACTAATACTGGCCACTCATGAAACAACTAATAAATAATGCATTATAGAACTTTAATATGACAGAGCGGTTGCTCTAACTATTGGCGCTATGAACCGTACTAACTAGGAGAAGCATCCGACTGCACACTTAGAACTTATAGCCAATGATTTCTGAGAAAGTTCATGAGACAGGAGCATTCGGTGGAACCGGTGAACTACACTTCTGCTTGATATTCTGGATGTGTGGGACAGAGGGCTCGTGGTACCTAACATTAACTCCATGAACGAACAGCGGAAACTCAACACTCTGCTTTCATTTGAGAACCGTGTGAACGGAGGCAGAAGGGAAGGAGGTCCTCATACTGTATACTGTGACTAGATCGTACCAGCAGTTTAAGTTTATTAAGAAAAAAAAGGTCATCGGAATTAACTGCAATACTAAGAAAGTTGGCATTGATATCCCGGTATGCTGAGAGTACAAGCATTACTTAAGAAATATCAAAACATTAAATAAAGCCAATTAACTAGAAATACAAATGGAAAGAAATATATGCTTGTTAAAGAGCCATAGAAATCCTATTTCTATGGCTCGAATTTTCCCTGTAAGTGGGGGAAAAAGCAAAGTAATGGGGGGGAGCATAACTAGGGTTATGTATTATTGCAGCGACAGTATATTTAAGAGAGGGGAGGCTCTTATCTCAATGGCGAGAATTAATATATTTTTGAATATTATAGGCGAAAGCCCTTTTATTTTATTAAAAAATTTTACAATCTCCTTTGTTTATTGTTTATATTTAATACTTGGATTCATAAATATTTCTCTAAATAGAGCAGTTTTAATCTATAATCGTAGGTTGGGACTGCCGGTGGACTATTCCGCTTTTTGGAATAAAACGAGAGTAAGTGGAAAATATGTGGAAGGCTGGACCCCACCGCTTCCGGGAGAGGGACCTGAAATGAAGGATTCTGTTGTGTATTTGATTTTTGAAAACACACAGTCCGATTGGTGGGTGTTTCTGTATTTTCTACTTCTCTTTATAGCTTTATGTTTACTTAATTATTTTAGAACAAAAATGAAAGACAAAGTTTTTTCTAATGAGAATGTCTCTATAAACGAGATTTTATGGAACAAACAGGTCTTTTATTTGTGTAGTTTTTTTCTCGTAAGTTTTTTGGGTTTTTATGGTTTTCTTGCCCTCAATAATACTATTAACATTATCTCTTTATTTTATTTTGCGATCGAGCGGCATTATGCTGTCTCCTTCGAGAACTCGCCCTATGGGATCACCCTTCAGATAATAGTGGGTGGCTAAATAAAATAATAATAATTCCAACACAAACTCCCCCACAACCACTACCTTTTCATACTTATCTGCTCATTAAAAAGAGTTCAATTAGAAACAAGTTCAACTTGTTAGAACTTCTTGATCAATATGTATGTTAAAACAACATAAAACTAGGATGTTTTTGATACTTTTCTAATGAGACAGATCTATCAGCGAAAAATAAAACCCAACAGCTTTTGCAATACAATGTATCAGAAGAGCGTATTGTTACATGGTTTTGAGCCAGATCCAACGATTCTCGAACCTATGTTCATTAAAATCCTGTATGAATTAGTGGGTTCATGAAACTTGAACAACAAGCATAAGTTCAAACATTGAGTCCATCTTTAAACAAGCATACGATACCTCCAATAACTCATGCAATCCTTAACTCATGAGTATCAACGTGTAAATACGTTCATTTGATGATCATATTATACACCCATAACCTCTCGGTGGCATAGAGAGCTCGAGATGCCTCTTCAACAATGCTACGCTCGAGATGGTTCGTTGCCTCTCAAAGCATGGGAAATAAAGAATCGTTCCTAGAATCCATAGAACTTAAGAACTATTACTTTCATTTTCATCAACGATGTCCAACCTAATGGGCTCGCTATTGTGGTGCATGTTGTTCTGAATACGAGATGTTAATGGTGCATGTTGTTCCTCTCGTATAATCATGGAGAACCTCTATATTCGAGCATCTCACTTTGTTCGATATTTCTTACGAACATCTCACTTAGTTCGATACATACCTCTCCTCTCGAGAATCTACGAGACCTCATACTTACAGTATGTACGACTACGATACCTCATCGCTCACCTCTCGTATCTTTCCTTCCTTAATACGGTGAACTATGAGGATCTCACATTATCTTTCCGTTATCTCACTCTGTTTGTTCGATAAGTCCGTCATTTCGATACCAATGAATCAGTTATTTCCAGGCTCTTGTTAGGAGTCAGACCTGAAATCCCACATTACATTGGTATGAATGTGGAGTTTATGAAAAATGAAGAATGCTGTTGACGGACATTTATTGAATTACCATATCATATTATGATGGGATGGTTCCGACTATTACAACTAATTGTACCAAGCTTGGCTTCTTAGAGAACATAAGTTCATCTTCCACTTGGAGGGAGGCTCGTCAATGTGCATTAATATTCATTATTTCTCGAATTACTGGCATTGATATACTTTCTTTAGACCCATTGTAGTTCTGGTAGCCTTAGTATTTTGTTGCAGTTAAATGGTTGTTAGCAGGGATTCCAGAAAAAAGCATCAAACCCTCTTTCCTTCCTTTTTTCTGCTCACTCATCTTCCCGAATTTCTTTCCATTTGGTTCCTTTAAATAATATCTATGACCTCTATCTATCCTTGGTTATGATTAACCTGGCTTCTTCTTCTTTTTGTGTTCTTTATCTTTCTTCTTCTTTATCTTCTTATTATTAGGTATCTGTCTTTTATTTAATTCATTGGTTTGATCATTGGTACTATTCGAAGATGTTGAAGTTCCGGAACTCTGTTGAGAGTTATGTTGTTTATCTTTTATGTCCGCACTTCTACTTATTAAAGGAATATCCCCGAATATCCTTGATATAACTCGTTTGATTTTGATATAGATCTGTTTTACTATACCTATTTCAGTAGATGATTCATTGGTTAATGATGTTAGAGTATTAGTATCATTGATATCTTGTACTTGTTCAATTACATTGATATTTTTTAAGTCTTCTTGTTCGCTCACTTTAATTTGAGTTTTTAAGGAATCAACTTCCTTTTTAAGACGTCTATTTTGATAGGATAGTATCCTTTTCTCATGACCAGCTAAATCGTTAATAACCAAAGGATGAGTGTCAACCCAAATATCATTAGAGTCAAATATAGGATCTCTTTTATTACCAATAAGAATACCAAGATTAACAAGTGTATCTTTTTTGGTGATGGAGAGTTGAGACAATTCGATTTTAAAGTTAGATGTTACAGGTGTTTTAATAGTTATATTGGGACTGAAACCTTTCTTTATTAACTATGATTTAGCAAGACCTTTATGCCGAATAACATTACCTTGTTGAGACATCATATAATAACTCTTAGGTGCTAAGAATATTCCTTCAATTACATTGTATTCTAACTTAAACAATCCTAATTCATTAGATGAAATTACGTCAGATGGAAGAGGATTCCCAAGAACTACTGAATCAGTGTCAGTATAATAACAATCAGGTCTTGAAATATATGGGTACATGTGAATCCGAGCACAAGCAGTGACAGCAGCAGCCAATTGAACAGCAGATATCCTAGGTGGTGCCCAATTGTTAGCATTAAGGAAGCTATTATCCCAGTAAGTAACTATAAAGTAGTCATCGCTAAGCTTTTCAGCAAGATTGAAATCAAATTCTTTGGTTAAGATGTTGTATCTCTTTTCATTGCATATTTCTGTAATAGTACTTCTAGGGTTGATACCAAATCTACCATAAAGAGAGTTCATAAGTAATTTGTAGACATAGTCCATAGCGGAATTACCTTTAATCTTAGCCTCTTGCCTATATTTATAAATAGTATTTATAAAGCTATCGAAAGGACTATTCATCTTTTCAAAGCTGTAGCCTGATAAAAGAGTAACCTGGTAGCCTATTTTTTTAGCATACTTTAATTCCTCGCTATAATAAACACCCACGAATTCTCCGGATGGAAAGATTATTGTTTTACTTTTAGCATCTCTATAAGGTAGAAAGGGTCTTTTTATAGATATAGGACATACAATATGAGCTTCGAAAAACCCATACATGTTTTCAAGAATATCATCTTTATTTTTTTTCTCCAAATTTCCGTGCCATACAGGCTTACCTCCAGGCATAGAAAATGTCTTCATAATAAATGGATACAATGAGTTAACATCATAATAATTGAGATTATCACCCTTAGGGATATAAGTATCAGCATGACCTCCATAGTAACCACGACGAATGAAAGTATCTTCATTCTGATTAGGTATATGTATAGGAAATGTTGAAGGATCATAAAAATTTGTACGAAATATTGATAATGCCAGCGAAGACATGGTTAATTTGGTCACTATATCCACTGAAAAGGATGAATAATATATTGATTGTGCTCTCTGCATGACACCGCCTAACAAAAGAATGTCTTGTTTCATATAATCCAATAAGGAAGACCTATTATTATTCAGATTCTCAACTTTCACATTTTCATGTTGGATAGAGCCTTTATGACCTAAATGATGACAGAGATTTTGAGATAATTTATCTAGACTGCCTGTTAATAGTGTTAACGAATCCCTTAATTTAAATAGAAGTTTAGGCTGCCTAGTATCATCAGTTGATAAATCATTCTTTTTCTTTTTTATAGGAGATTTTTTCTGATAGATTGATAACTCGTACAATTTATTATTCCTCATAAGAGGTTTGAACGTGTATTTGCTACCATGAGTAGCTAAATACTTTAATAGGATTATGCCATCAAATCGTGAAAAGTTATGAAAGTATACAATTTGCAAATGGGAATCTTTTTTTTTCATTTCCATTCTAATAACTACAACTAAACGTTCTAAAAAGTCAAACATTATCTTGTTGCTCCGTTCTTCAAAAGTTTGAAATACTATAGATGGGAAATCTTCACTAAAATATGATTCAATTTCATCATATATCGACGATGAAGACAGATCATCTTCTGGTCGAACTATTAAAAATCCAACTGCGTACGGCACATGCACATCATTTAATATTACTGTCTCTAAATCAGCAACTATGAATGAATGCATTTTTTCATTAGAAGGTTTGATAGCTGTGAGATAATTATTTTTATCATAGAAACGTTTTTTGGTTGTATTATTTATGGTCCTGGATAATGTATCATTAGGACTGCATTTGACTGCATCTTTATATGATTTTATGCATTCCCAGATAGTCTTTTTTATGTACGCATCCTTTATTAAAGGCATAGCACTTGACTTAGGTGAAGAAAGATAGATTCGTAAGGATATACTGGAGATCTTAGCACAGTCATAATCTTCAGCTTTAAATCTGACAAGTTGATCTATCAATGCATAAATACTAGAAATAGAACATGAAAATCTTGGAGATGCTTTATCTAATGAACTATGATTAATTTCTTCTTGGTCTCGAAATGGGATTGCTTTCCCTATTGTATATGGAACATCACCGGTAGGGATTTTCATCACATAGGTGATTGTAAACTTTCCATAGTCAGATTCTGTTGGTAAGGCATATCTTAATAGTAGAATCATAATGGAAAAGACTATCTTATCACAGTCATTACATGAAATGAATGGACTATGGAAATTGATTGATGCTATTCTCAAGCCAGAAAATGGTATAGTGTATCTTATCTCTTTGATTTGGTTCTGTATTTCTTTCCATTTAACATGAAACATTTTTGCCGCCATATGTTTCTTCATCATAAATGCAAACAGTAGTTATAAGAAAACATATGCCATACAATCATTTCATCCTTGAATTTCTTCCAATTATCATTATAAGTTTCAGTTTCAGTCATAAAAGATTCATTTATACTATGCTTTTCAGCATCATCGAAGCCTCCTATTGTAATTTGTTGAATATACTCTTCATAACAATTTAGAAATGTCTCTATTTTATTTTCCCAGACTTGAATCTGACTATTTGAGAGATTAGAAGGTATACATTTCTGTAATGTTTCTCTTATATAATTGATTGGTATAGGATTTGAAAGAAATGTTTTTGAATCCATGTCATGTTCAATTTGAAGATTTAAATTAATGTAATTATTGATATACTTTAAAGGATCAGGTCCATCTGTAAAGATCTTAATATAAGTATCAGATACTTTTTTTGTATATAGAGCATTAGTTATAAAGTTATCGTGAACTGTATAGATAGGTATATTAGGACTCTTATTGATTTCTAGAATCATAAACACTGCTATATTAGCATCTTTTTGATGAATAAAATTCGCAAATGTTGAGGTATTTGTTTTACGACGATCTCGTTTTCTTGTTGGTACACGGAGAGTTACTTGATGCCTTTTTCTTAGAAGACGATCATAAACATATAAATTGACTTGTTCAGACTTAATGTAATCCTGAAAGGTTTTCAATAATGGTGTTTCGTAGATCACTGGTTTATCCATGTATGATGTAAACCAACTTACACATCTTACCAATTCCATTAAGGATATGATTCCTCCAAATTTGTTTTTAAAAAACTTGACTATTAATGTTGCTAATGACCCACATTCTTTGTAGTTTAATAAACCTGAATAATGATTATGGATGTCAGTTGACATGCTTATTACGGTTTTTCCATAGATCATTGGCATAAATAGTTGTTTTACAATTTTACGATTAAGTCTATCAACTATTATTTTTAATAAATTGATATCTATTACTTTTTTTACTTTTTCATCAATGACACACTCATTGCTTATATATACCTTTAATTCTTCTAGAAAGAAGTTATATATATCAGATATTTTATTATTTGATTGATCCGAATTCGATGAAGAATTTTGACAAATGAGATTTGTTTTGATCGCTATATTACGATCTATTAAGAAATACGACATTATTTGATACGCACTTGCTGAAGCATCTTGGGTTATAGGTACTTGTAATGGCGATATTTGACTATCACCTCTTAGACATAGAACTTTACTTAGGAATTGATACGGATTACTTGCATCTACAGCTGTCTTAATAAGACTTAGATTTCTCTCACTATCTTCTTGGTCATCATTTATATTTGATATATACCATTTACAGGCTTCATTATAAGAATCGAATTTCTTATAATGAAAAGCTGCTGCTGATCTTATAACATCTACTATTGATTGTTGACCATTTGTTTTTTCTTCACTGTTTCCATTCATGGTGTTTGTTTCAGTATCATTAAATACTATTAAACTTCGTGCGAGATCACGTTCATGGAAATGTAATACTCCTGCTCGATAAATACGACCACGAAAGTCCAGGAATGCCGGAAGATAGAATTTAAAGCCTGAATAGGCTCCCGCTAGTTTCAATATGAATACTTCATAACGAGCACGCTGCACACGTAACATGAATTCTGATACTATTTCTTGATACGATAAGTTCATTGTTTTTTCATTTTCATTTTTCAGAGATGATGAGCCTAAATAAAATAATCGTAATTCCTTTAAAGCTTCTGATATATTCAATGATGCTAGAAACCTAGGCATTAGAAGACCTCTATCAACTAAGATTGAGTAATTATTATTAAGAAAATTTAATACATCTTTATTTATTGAAAATGACTGCTTTTGAAGCGTGTTCATTGCATCACATAATAATGTGTATCTTTTTCCCAAAGATATATAGAAATGCTCATAATCTCGAGACGTTAATAAGTTATACCGGCGTGTTCTTTCAAATCCTTTCTCGAAATTCTGAAGGTATAAATCTCCAACTGGAGTGCTTAAATAACCCCCATATAAATCTGATATACTATTTGCTGACTTATTCTTTTTTCTAGGACTCCAATCTACAGGTTTATATACCATAGGTAGATTTCATTTTATAGGTAGAAGATCTATTTCAAAATTACAGACAGCATATAGTGATTTTGGATTGAATACCTTACCCTTATATTTTTTTACTTCATATTTTATTTCAAAATTCAAATCAATGTATAGTGTTAGAAATTCTATCTTTACTAAGAACTCTACCAATAATTTACCAATTATATATTTGCCCTTGATTAGCTTCAAATCCTTTGCTGCCTCTCCGAGGAGCTTCGATGCTACTTTGCTCAGTTTGATTTTTTTACTTATGGTTTCGTCATTTTCGACGATACTTCTTTCATTGTTTGAGTTCTCATTTGTACAACTTTCTAAAGATGGGGATTCCGTAGACTGTATATGATCATTTGTTGCATTATCTTCTTTCTTACTTTGAGATCTTTTTCGATCCCTTAACATTTCGCCATGATTTATTAAAAAATTATTGAGTTTATCAAAAAATGTTGAGACACGAACTGCTGGACTCTTAGTTACTTGAATCTTGTGGAATAGGTTACCTAGTATGTATACTATAAGTCCCTCTATAGTGTATTGATCGAAATTTATCAATAATTTTAAATATTCATCAGGTATTTTATCTTCATTTTTTTTCAAGCATTAAAGAACCATAACCATCTCAACGGCACAACAAAAACAAGCAGCTATTTTTCACGTCAAAATATGAATATGAAAGGAAAAGATACTTTTGAAAGCAAGACATTTAGAGCTTCGTTGCATATCGGTCTCTGCTTCCAATCCCCAATCCAGCTGTCTCTGGCCAGAGTTAAGATACTGTTTAGCAAGGATAAGTACTCGAACTGGATTGGCTTACTCGCTGTCTAGCCTAATCGCTTATTCCTAAGTATGAGCACTGGTCTATCTTTCTTTTCTTCTTGCCAGTTCCCCTGCTTCTCTAATTGAGGGAGTTGTAGTGAAAGTTGGCCTCTCTAAATCTAAATATTCTCCAGTCTATGGGTATGGGCATTCTTCAAAAATCTCTAGATATTCTCGAGCAATCTATAAATAGTATTTTCCAGCAATTGAAAGGTCTTCCCGGGCCCTAGTGACTTTCATTTCTCTCCCACCTTTCCTTTACTTTAACGCTACTCTCTTCCTTATCCGTTTAGTATGTCGAGTGCTTTTCGTTCTTATTTTGTAGAGTGAGCTTTCCTTTCTTTTTTATAGGGCAAGAGATAAGAAGATATCTATGGTATACACCTTGAATATCTCAGCTTCTTCTCATGCGCGAGCACGGGATTAGTTTCAGTTTAGTGGGAATCCTATGCTTGAAAGCTTCAGGCAGAAAGCAGACAGGCACTAAATAAAAGAAAAAGGTTTTTGGGTTGGGGTAGAAACCTCCTCTTCTGTCTGGTAATAGGCTTTCACCCCCGAAAACTGAGAATAGAAGGATTTCTAGTGAGCAAATCAACTCATTGGATAAATTTTTTATAGGCGCAATCAATCTGTGGGCCAGAACCCTGAAGTCGAACAATACCTTAACCTTACTTACCTTAAAATGCATTTCATAACCTTTCTTCTCGGCCCTTGAATAAAATCCCTCAAATAGAGTGAAGAGTGATCGGGAGCTTTCAGCTGCAAAAGTATAGCAAGTGTGCCGGGAGTGGTAGCAGTTTTAGTAAGGGGATTGCTTATGGCTGGGAGTGATCCCGATAGCTTGAGACCGATCCCAGCTCAACACTGCTAATCAGAAGACGCCCTCCTCACTTGGAGCCGTAGCCGTAGTCTGGTTGGACTTCCTGACCCCTTATTTATTATTTATTCGATTTAATATTCATTCGATTTGGAATAGCTATTTATCTCTGCTATGGTAACCCAACGGAACTGGCACTCTGTATGTGCTGCTATGATAGTACTTCCTGCTCTCTTATGCCGTTACGCTTACTTGAGCTAGCTCTTATCGGTAAATAAATTAGATTACCGGACGGAGAAAAGAAAACTAACTAACCTTAGATCTCGGGTCGGCTATCGGTAAAGGAAGCATAGGCCTCTAATTCGGTTCATTCCCTAAATGGTAATAGTAGGTAGGCCGGTACCCCTTCTTTGGTTCTTACAATACAAGGTAGGCTCGTGCCCGAGTTCACTCGTGAAAGAAAGGTTCTAGCGGTAAAGAAAATCCTCCCTTCTTGCTTCCTTCTTCCTTAGGTTAGGGTACGTCCCCTATTGCCTTTCATTCGGAAAAGGAATTTTATGCACTGGCTTCGTTGCCCCGTGAGCTACTTACTTTCACTATTTATTCCTTTGAGGAAGGCAAGTGCAGATGATAGAAGAACGAACAAAGGATTCAGGCACGACTCCAATGCTTGACGGATAGAAGCAATCTTCCCCACTCGGGACTGGACGACTTGAGCACTGAATCCTATTCATATAAGAGATTTTCCTTCTTCCTACAGTACTGGATCGTGATCCAATCCGGTTATTGGCATGGCAAGTAGAAAATTCCGTTTATAGAAGAAGCTGCTAATCTTTCTCCTTCACCTGACCACAGAACTAATCAATCAACCTTGACCTGGACTTCCCCACTTGATTCAGCTTGAAAGCGGAAAAGAAGCGACTTGAACACATCCTTCAGCGGGAAACCGGAATGCACGCCCTAAGAAGGTGTCACGCAAAGAGAAGAGGTTGCTTCGCTTCCTAAGAATTATTCCAATTCCTAAACTTGCTCACTACCCTTACTGAGACGGCTAACAACCGAAAAAAAAAGTGAGATTTGAATTCAGTTTCTCGTCCAGTTCTTGTTATAGTCTGACCTTTCACACCTATTATAACAGGTTAAAGAAGGTATATGAACGGATGTTGAATACCAAGAATACCGCGATAGCTACATGATTCATGCTGCACTCTCTAGCATCTGCCTTCGGCTCCTAAGGTCATGGGATCTATTTCATAATGGGAGTTGCAATAAGTTATCTATTCTGTCATACAATCTATTCAGGCTATTAATCTACGTTGCTTTATTACGGATTATATGATTGAAGTTGGTTGTCGTCATATGCCTCTTCTTTTTTCTTAATGTTATAGACTTTTATGGCATCTTTCCATAGTTCCCCTATCATAAAATGGAATAATCGTTACCAATGATCAAAAATACCCGAATGATAAATCTTTACCAAGAAGCGTGGCAAAAGTCAGTTCATCATAGACTCATTCCTATGAGCAGCTTACCAATACTACTAAAAATTCCTATGAATATTTCCACCTGGAGAAGAGTACAGTTCGAGGATCTTCGATACCTCTTATCTCACTCCGTTCGATCGGATAACTGCATTTGCCGTACGGGCCTTAGGAATCAAGGTATAAGATCTTGGTAGCCTTAAAGAGTTATGAGCTAGCTTTCTGTCATAAAAGAATATGTAGGAGTTCCTGTTGCTATTCGTTATATGAGTTGAAAGATGGTTTGAAAGAGTTATACAATTAGAAAGAGAGAGCATTCCGGGTTACTAGTCATACCAAGGCTATTAGAAGTGGTATAGAAAACGGACCAAGAGCGGCATCAACGGGTTTTTAGCCCGGAAATCCAAGTATGATGGAAATGGCACCGATTGTGGCTTGCTCATGGAAGATCACATCACATCATTTGACTAATGTTAACTTGTCAAGTATAGGTATTAATGATAGTGCATGGTGCATGGGAAAGTTTGATAGGCTGCACTACTTGTGGTAGTTCTTTATCTCGATTATTGAAATGCTTGAATAATGTTATTGTATTTTTTTTCTTTCATGAAATCTGGTATGTTGTTTCATGACTGCATTGAAACATTTCTATAACTGGCATTCAATGACATGAATAGACTTTCAGACGTAGCTTCCGTAGGTGTATCCGTAGTTAATACGGTAGTTAGATTAAGGGTTTCATAGAGGTATTGAATGCTTGTTCTTTAAAGGTTTAGGAATAGGGGATGCTGTTTAACTCTTGTCATCTTTAATGCCATTTGATTCATGAAATGCTTGTTCATGCGGGTTGTCCATATCTGTTTCAGTGGGTATGGGTCTTTAATGCTCTCTTGTTTTTTTTGTTATATCAATACTAAGCCATCACGGGTACAGGTCTTAAATCAATGCATGGAGTTATATGATCCCGAAGATAGTTATATAAGAGTGTCATACACATTACATATCAATGACATGAGGGGCCATGATACAATAAGACGTACCATTATACGATCATACCCGATACATAGGCGCTGTCCAATAGATACCAGAGAGTTCAATTATAATGTACAGATATACGAGTTCCCCAGAGTTCCCATTCAATGCAGTTAATAACATTCAACAATCATGATTCAAATAACAACATAAATAGACTTGACTTCATAGACTACCGGAAGGTGTATCCGTAGATTACGGCATAGAGGTATTGAATGCTTGTTCATGCTGTTAATTTGATGTCAGTGGTCGGTCCTATTCTGTGGTTTATGCAGTGCTGGTTAATGGTATATAACTCCAGACCATGCATTAAACCACTTACATTCAATGAAACAACCTGCATTAATTCATGAATCGACCATTCTAAATGATGCCGTAGGGCATGTTAATGAACTCTTGTCATTTGATTCATTTCATTGGAATCGAATCTTTAATGAACTCGTATCTTTATTGAATTCATGAATGTTGTGCTGGTTAATTTTATATGTTCTTTAATGCTATCTGTATATTGTTCTTTATAGAAGTATCTTTCGAGTTAATCTTTCCTGATTTCAATGCAGATATACTATACATACCTGTCAGGAAACAAGAGCCGGGAACCAAGTGAAGATACATCCGGAATAGACCCATCATTAATTGTTCTGTTCCCATGAAACAAGTGGCATTAAAGAGGACAATAACAGGCGACATGAAAGAGGGAGGACAAGAGTTAACCATGAAACGGTAGCCTATAGAGGTTGTTGTTTTTTACTTTTTACATAGGCCCCTTCGCGATATTTATTGTGCTCGGTTTTTTTTGTTTATACATTCTGTTTCATTCGTGCAGACTGGAACTTGGGTAAGCTGGTTTGTGGTTTTTTCCCAGACATCTGAATAAAAAGAAAGCTGAAGAGATGTCTCCTTGATAGCTGGAAGTTCTCCAAAAGTATGAAAAGCTGGCTTACCTTTACAAGGGGGTTGTATATATATATTTTCCTACCTTTCCCTATTCTTAGTTCTTTCCTACCTTTCCCTATTCTTAGTTCTTGTGTTTTTTTGGATTGAATGTTTTCTCTTTCTTTTCCACCTTCCGTTTTTAATTCGATGGATAGGTATTGGTTCTATAATTAATCCGTGAGTGGAAGAAGACACTTTAATTGGCATTTTTAGAGCTATTAAGTGATGAACTATGTCCTTTACAACACTCTGGTGGAATGCTGTATTTGAATTAAAAAAAAGAAAAATAAAGCCAAGAACGACAAGAACTAGAAAGAGTATCAGTCCCTTTAAGAAAAGGGTTTTCTCGAGGAAAAAAAAAAATAGGGTAAAGAGGTCTGTAAGATTTGGAGATGGGATTGCCTTTTCAGGGGTTTCCCCGACGAAGAACACCCAAAATTGGGTTTTTGACAAGAAGTCTCGCATTCTAAAAAAAGGGGAAACTGATCGGAGAGGTGCGCCAGCGGCGAGCAGAAGCAAGGTTATTAGATACCGGGAAAAAGACGAATCGAATACAAGTAATACTTGTAGCCCGGCCAGAACCACACGTGCAAGTTTCCCTGCATGTGGCT
>Ga0114940_10000707_pt1 | contig 14195 bp, 14 predicted proteins | sample ColdCreekSource_FD_87195 | JGI IMG/M metagenome (GOLD analysis project Ga0114940, IMG submission 87195) | Groundwater microbial communities from Cold Creek, Nevada to study Microbial Dark Matter (Phase II) - Cold Creek Source | ecosystem: Environmental > Aquatic > Deep subsurface > Groundwater ... | reverse complement strand
TATTAAATCAGGCGAATTCTGTATAGCTGGGCGCGAATATACAGCACGGCGCAGGTCATGCCAATCTTGAGAAGAATTTTCAGCAATAAATTTCGCTTCCAACCACAGCCAAGAAACGCGTTTGAACTCACTCTCAAACCGCAGCAGCATGCCGTTTTGCACATCAAACCGAACGCTCACAGTGCCAACTTGCTCTGTTTTTGTTGTTTGATCAAGGAAATACCAGTTTTCGCCATCAAAATCAATGTCGCCTTGCGGCAGTTGATGCAAAAAATGTAAAACAGCAGCAATACTGATGAGCCATGTGGTTACTAACAGCGCGAATTGCCAGCTCAACGGGGTTAGCGGGTTTGACGCTGCTCTGGTGGAATAACCGAAAACCCCCAGTGATACGACGCCTAACATGGCAATTCCTGCCAACAACCACCTCAAATACCCCGCTTCCCCTGTGGGATAACTGACGGCGGGTGCAAGGTGGTGGTTCAGAAAATCAACGCAGGCGTTTGAACACCAAGGTGCCGTTGGTACCGCCAAAGCCAAAGTTGTTTTTCACGGCAACTTCGATGTTGAGGTCGCGCGCGGTGTTGGCGCAGTAGTCCAAATCGCACTCAGGGTCTTGGTTGAAGATGTTGATGGTTGGCGGGCTTTTTTGGTTGTGAATCGCCAAAACGGTAAACACACTCTCAATACCACCCGCGCCACCGAGCAAATGCCCAGTCATAGATTTAGTGGAATTAACCACTGTCTTCTTGGCGTGGTCGCCAAACGCCAGTTTGATAGCGTTGGTTTCGTTCAAGTCGCCCAAGGGCGTTGATGTGCCATGCGCATTGATGTAGTGCACGCTGTCGGCATTGACGCCCGCGTTCTTCAACGCCATTTGCATAGAACGTCGTGGACCATCCACATTGGGCGCGGTCATGTGGTAGGCATCACCCGTCATGCCAAAACCAGCCAATTCGGCATAGATTTTTGCACCACGCGCTTTGGCGTGTTCGTACTCTTCCAGCACCAAGACGCCTGCGCCTTCACCCAAAACAAAACCATCCCGGTCTTTGTCCCAGGGGCGTGATGCGGTGGCTGGATCGTCGTTGCGGGTGCTCAAAGCACGTGCTGCAGCAAAGCCACCGAGTCCCAACGGTGAAGTCGTCGCTTCAGCACCGCCAGCAATCATGACATCGCAATCGCCATACTCGATCATGCGTGCCGATGTGCCAATGGCGTGCAAACCTGTGGTGCAAGCGGTGACGACGGCGATATTTGGTCCTTTGAAGCCAAATTTGATCGACACATTGCCCGAAATCATGTTGATGATGGAGGCTGGCACAAAAAACGGCGTGATGCGGCGTGGGCCACGGTTCACGTATTCAATGTGAGTGGTTTCAATGGTGGGCAAACCGCCAATGCCAGAGCCAATATTGCACCCTATGCGCACGGCCTCTTCTTCGCTCAAGGCATCGCCCGTCGCCAAGCCTGAATCTGCCACAGCCTGACAAGCCGCTGCCATGCCCATGTGGATGAAGCGCCCCATGTGGCGCGCTTCTTTTTCGGGGATGTAGTCTTCGATTTTGAAGTCTTTCACCTCACCCGCAAAATGCGTGGTGAAGGCGCTGGCGTCAAAACCTGTGATTTTGGCAATGCCAGATTTTCCGGCCAGCAGTGCTGCCCAAGATGCCTCTACGGTGTTGCCCACGGGGCTGACACAACCTAAACCTGTCACTACGACGCGTCTACGAGACATAAAAGGGATGCTCCGAAAAAAATATCAAAAATTGAACAAAAAAAACAATATGCAGATACTACTTAAAAAACAGTAGTCCTAACGACAAAATGGACAAACGCACTGCAAACGATGCCGTTTGCGCTAGTTTGTCCATCAAGTTAAAACGTATCAAACTACGTTTTAGAGTTACGCTTTAGCTAATTACGCTTTTGGGTTGGCAATAGCGTAGTCAATCGCGTTTTTCACGGTTGTGATTTTTTCAGCTTCTTCGTCTGGAATTTCAATGCCAAACTCGTCTTCCAAAGCCATCACCAATTCAACGGTGTCCAAGGAGTCAGCGCCCAGATCAGCCACGAATGACTTTTCTGCGGTGACTTGTGATTCTTCAACGCCGAGTTGTTCAGCAATGATTTTTTTAACGCGTGCTTCGATATCGCTCATGTATTCCCTCTGAGGGTTGTGAAAAATGATATTTTAACCAACTTAGAGCCAGTGCCCTAAATTGATCCTTAATTTACGCTCAGTTTGCGCTCTTTTTAGTCGTGTTTGGGTCAATTTTCTAGCTGATGCCGTATTTAAACCATGTGCATGCCGCCGTTGATATGCAATTCTTGCCCCGTCACATATCCTGCCAAAGGTGATGCCAAGAAAGCGACAGCGTTGGCAATATCAGCCGGCTTACCCAAATGACCGAGTGGAATTTGGCTCAGCAGCGCCTTTTGCTGCTCTTCTGGCAAGCCCCCAGTCATGTCGGTTTCGATAAAACCTGGGGCGATGCAGTTCACCGTGATGCCACGGCTACCCAATTCACGCGCCAAAGCACGCGTCATGCCTGCCACACCCGCTTTGGCAGCCGCGTAATTGGCTTGGCCGGGGTTGCCAGAAGCACCCACCACAGAGGTGATGTTGATGATGCGGCCATAGCGTTGTTTCATCATGGTGCGCATCACAGCGCGGGACATGCGAAAAACAGCTTTCAAATTGGTGTCCAACACAGCGTCCCAATCTTCGTCTTTCATCCGCATAGCCAAAGTGTCGCGGGTGATGCCAGCGTTGTTCACTAACACCTGCAAACCGCCGTGCTCTTTGGTGATGGCGTCAATCAGTGCCTCAGCAGCTGCAGCGTCGTTGACGTTGAGGTTTTTGCCACTGCAGCTCGGAAAAGCCGCTAAAGCTGCTGAAATTTTGGCTGCGCCATCGTCCGTCGTCGCAGTTCCGATAACTTTGTAGCCAGCTTCCGCCAAAGTGAGCGCTATAGATGCGCCAATGCCGCGCGATGCCCCTGTGACTAGGGCGACTTGGTTAGATACATTGATTGTCATAAATTTCTCCTAATTTTTGAATTTTAAAAATTCTTCTTTTAACCCTGTTAGCCTTGAATGAGCGCTCTAACTTCAGCCAAACTAACTGGGTCAAACAGCGCAGCACCCGTCAACTCCGCATCAATCCGCTTCACCATACCAGCCAACACCTTGCCTGGGCCGCACTCAACAATCGTCGAAACACCGCGAGCTTTGATGGCTGCCACGCATTCCACCCAGCGCACAGGACCAAAAGCTTGGCGATACAGCGCGTCTTTGATGGCTACGGCATCTGTTTGCACGGTGACGTCGATGTTGTTGATGACCGGGATTTGCGGCGCTGCGAAAGTGACTGATTTGAGGGCTTCGACAAGTTTTTCAGCGGCTGGACGCATCAATTGGGAATGGAAGGGAGCTGAAACTGGCAAGATCAAGGCGCGCTTGGCACCTGCGGCTTTGAGCTGCTCGCACGCTGCATCAACAGCGGCTTTACTGCCTGAAATGACGGTTTGGCCGGGGTCGTTGAAGTTGGCGGCCTGAACTGACTCTGATGCGGACTCGGCCCCACCCAAAGCCTTTGTAATTTCTACACAAGCCGCTGCGATTTTTGCAGCATCCATGCCCAAAATCGCCGCCATCGCGCCCTGCCCCACTGGCACGGCGTCTTGCATGGCTTGGGCACGTAGGCGCACCAACGGCGCGGCTTGCGCGAGTGTCAACACGCCAGAAGCAACCAAGGCTGAGTATTCGCCCAAGGAATGACCTGCAACGACGGCAGGTTTTAGTCCCGTCTCTGCCAGCCAAACGCGATACGCTGCCACGGCGGATACCAGCATGACGGGCTGGGTGTTGGTCGTCAACGCCAGTGCTTCTTTGGGGCCGTTTTTGATGAGGGCGGCAATATCTTCGTGCAACGCGTCAGACGCTTCTTGCAGCGTTTGCGCAACTATGATGTTGTCGAGCCACGCGTCCAACATACCAACTGATTGCGAACCTTGACCTGGGAAGACGAATGCAAATGGTTTCATGAAACTACCTTACAAGTTAATGCTATAAATAATATAGCTATTTTTAAGTGCAAAATTTGGCTATAGCCGGCGTATTTGCTGCCTAAGCAGCTATAAAATTAATAGTAAAAATCAACAAATAATCAATACTGAATTAAGGCAGAACCCCAAGTAAAACCACCACCAACGGCTTCTAGCATCAGCGTTTGACCCTTTTTGACTTGTCCGGAGCGGACGGCTGTATCTAGAGCCAGTGGAATCGACGCGGCTGATGTGTTGCCGTGTTGGTCGACGGTGACCACCACTTTGTCCATGTCCAACTTGAGCTTTTTAGCGGTGCTGGTCATGATGCGGATATTGGCTTGATGGGGAATCAGCCAGTCAATATCGGCTTCAGTTTTGCCCGCTTTGGCCAATGTGGCTCGTGCGGTATCTGCCAAAACACCAACCGCGAGTTTGAAAACGGCTTGCCCATCCATGTGCAAAAACGCTGCGCCTTCGACAGCGCCACCACTCACATTGCCTGGAACGCACAAAATACCGACGTGTTTGCCATCGGCATGCAAATCGGTTGCCAAAATGCCCGGTGTGTCGGACGCTTCCAAGACAACCGCGCCTGCGCCGTCGCCAAACAGCACGCAAGTGGTGCGGTCTTTGAAGTCCAAAATTTTGGAGAATGTCTCTGCACCAATGACGATGGCTTTGTTGGCCGCGCCAGCCTGAATCATGGCGTTTGCCACAGACAGCGCATAAACAAAACCTGTGCAAACGGCTTGAATATCAAACGCCGCACAGCCTGCAATGCCCAGTTTGTTTTGCACAATGCAGGCGGTTGACGGGAAAACCATGTCTGGTGTGGAGGTGGCGACAATGATCAAATCAATGTCGCTGGCTTGCAGCCCTGCTGTTTGCATGGCATTTTTAGCGGCTGCTACAGCAAGTTCACTGGTTAAAACGCCTTGTGCTGAAAAGTGCCGGGCACGAATGCCGGTACGCTCCACAATCCAATCGTCGCTGGTTTCAACGCCCGTAGCTGCAAGTTGGCTAACTAAATCAGCATTTGTAACGCGGTTGGGCGGCAAGTAACTGCCTGTACCGGTGATGCGAGCAAAGCGAGTTGTTGTCGCAGTTGTCGCAGTTGTCGCAGTTTTGAAGAGCTGATTTTTTGTCTGTGATGGCTGAGTCATTAAAAGATGCTAGGCAAGTCAACCTTGCCCAAAGTTATCCAAGTGACTAAGTTTAACAGCGCTTTTAGAGAGTGCTAACTAACTGTATTGACGTGTATTTAGGGTGAAACTGCAGTTTGGCTGCGGTTCAAGAGCGGTGCAGCATGCGCAATGCGTGATTTGACGCGCTCAAGCAGGTCGTGTTTAGCGGCTTCATAAGCGCGGCTGAGGGCATTTTCAAACGCCATCACGTCTGCAGAACCGTGACTTTTGAAGACCAAACCGCGCAAACCTAGCAGTGCAGCACCGTTGTGACGTCTGTGATCAAAACGGAATTTAAACGCTTTTAACACCGGATAAGCGCAAATAGCAGCAAATCGCGTGAAAATGTTGCGGGAAAACTCTGCCTTCAAGAAAGTACTGAACATGGTAGCAAGGCCCTCGGTGGTTTTGAGTGCCACATTACCGACAAAGCCGTCACAGACCACAATATCAACGGTTCCTTTGAAAATGTCATTGCCCTCAACATTGCCATAGAAGTTCAAATCACCCGCAGCGGCTGCAGCACGCAGCAACTCGCCCGCCTGCTTGATGACTTCGCTGCCTTTGATGTCTTCTTCACCAATATTCAACAGCCCAACACTGGGGGCTTCGTTGCCACGTAATACCGATACCAAAGCGGAGCCCATAACCGCAAACTGTAACAAATGCTCTGCAGAACAATCGACATTAGCACCCAAATCGAGCACCATGGTGGCGTCACCCGTGGCATTGGGAACCAAGCCAGAGATGGCAGGACGGTCAATACCGTCAATGGTTTTAAGAACAAAGCGAGAGATAGCCATCAAAGCGCCCGTGTTACCGGCTGAGACGGCTGCTTGCGCTGCGCCATCTTTCACTTGGTTGATAGCCACCCGCATGGAAGAATCTTTTTTCTTGCGAAGCGCGATTTCAAGCGGGTCATCCATGCCAACAACTTCTGTGGCAGCGACGATTTTGGCTCGCGCATGCGAAAAACCCGCCAAGGCGGCGGGTTGGCCGACCATCAACAGTTCGGCATCTGGGTGCTTATCAAGGAATTGACGGCAAGCCGCCAAGGTAACCACAGGCCCGTGGTCGCCTCCCATGCAATCGACAGCTAACGTGACCATTAAACGAGCTTAATTATCTAAAAAAACGCCCGCCCAACCTCAGTTCTGAAATTTATTCAGCAGCAGTGTCTGACTTGTTTTTCAACACTTGGCGACCGCGGTAAAAGCCGTTAGGGCTGATGTGGTGACGCAAGTGTGTTTCGCCAGTTGTTGGCTCGACAGCAATGCCTGGCACAACCAAAGCGTTGTGTGAACGGTGCATACCGCGCTTAGACGGTGATTTTTTATTTTGTTGAACGGCCATGATGTGGCTCCTAAACGATATAAAGGACTGAGATACTCAAAAACTCCCAGACTTACTCTGAAAATCATCGAATATGGACTAAAAAGGGACGTTAGCTGCACACTTTAAGCACAGCGAAGCCCACGATTATAGCGCATTCCTAACGAAATGACTACTTTTTAGCTTTTAAAGCCGCTAAGGCTGCAAACGGATTGGGTTTGCCCTCAACGCCCAAGGCCTCGAACTCAGCATCAATGGCTGCCATTTTGGGCTGAACGGGGCAAACATCGTGCATGGGCACTTGGGGCAGCGCCATCAAGAGCTCGTCTTCGATCAGCTCAGATAAGTTAAATTCGCGGCTGATGGCCAGCAAATCTTCCTCGCATTCGTCATCTTCAGCCTCTGCAGTAGCTTCGTCCGCCACAAAACGGTATGAGCGGTCGAACGCTAAATACGTGGAAACTTCACCCAAGCAGCGCTGACAGGTTTGAGGCAAATGCGTTTGCGCTGATAGATGCAACCAGACTTGCGGTTTGACTTTTACACTGCCACCTACGTTGTCGCTCACGCTTTCAATCAGCTCGCCTTCCGCTTGCCAAACAATGCTTTCCGAATCGGTTAAATCAGCCTCTAGACGGCATGATTCTTGCCTGAGTCGCTCATATTTTTGTAGCGAATTTTGCCCTTTTAGGTAGCCATTTGCCTGAGCCAAACCCGCCACATCCAGGCGATCTGCTCGAAAATTCAAACTTAAATCTTTTTTTAACTCTGCCATACAGTCACTCGTTTTTTCCTTTGTTGCTCTGCAAGTGTACCAACGAGTGCGAAAATACCGCTTAGATTATTGTTTTATGGCATGTTTATGACAACTTTGAAAGTTCAAAATCGCAGCGTGATTTTAGGATCGACCTCGGTTTACCGACGAGAGCTCTTGAGTCGACTACGCATTCCCTTCGATGTGCAAGCACCCGAAGTCGACGAAACACCTATAAGAGGTGAATCGCCCTTGCAACTTGCCCAACGGCTAGCGTTAGCCAAAGCACATGCTGTAGCGCAAAAATTCCCCGATTCTGTGGTGATTGGCTCTGACCAAGTGGCTGATTTAGACGGATTATCACTAGGCAAACCCGGTAATTTTGAACGCGCCACCCTACAACTGCGCCAAATGCGAGGCAAAACAGTTGTTTTCCAAACCGCCGTAGCTGTCGTTTGCCATGCCACAGGCTTTGTGGCGCAAGACTGCGCAGCTGTGAACGTGGTTTTTCGCGATTTAACGGACGATGAAATAACGGCCTATTTGTTAGCCGAAACGCCTTACGACTGCGCGGGCAGCGCAAAAAGCGAAGGTTTAGGCATAGCGCTGCTCGCATCTATAGACAACGACGACCCGACAGCTTTGGTGGGTTTGCCTTTGATCCGCACTTGCAACATGCTGCGTGCAGCCGGAGTGAAGCTGTTATGACATCGAACACACTTAGCAACAAAGGCAGCTTATATTTAGTGCCGGCCCCGCTAGACTTTGGTTGCAATACGTTGACGCCTTTGAGCGATGTATTGCCTCTTGCAACGCTACAAACTGCAGCCAAACTGCAGTATTGGGTCTGTGAAAATGCAAAATCTACCCGCGCGTATTTAAAACGTGTTGGTGAGATTTGTCCTTTGGTGCAACCCTTGCAATCCCTCAATATTCAAGAATTGCCGCGAGAGGTGCATAAAAAGGGCGACCATCCAGGTAGCGCTGGCGCTAGTTTTGATGCTAAGCCTTTGCTGGCTGCAGCCTTGAACGGTTTTGACGTGGGTTTGGTTTCTGAGGCCGGAATGCCCGCGATTGCAGATCCAGGCTCGTCTGTGGTGCGCGCAGCGCACGATTTGGGCATTGCAGTCATGCCGCTTGTAGGGCCGATTTCGTTGATGCTGGCTTTGGCTGCGAGTGGGTTAAATGGGCAAAATTTTGCTTTTGTGGGATATTTACCTTCTGATGCCGCATTGCTCGTTAAACGCATTAAGGAGTTAGAGCAGTTGGCCATGAAAACTGGACAGACCCAATTGTTCATAGAAACCCCTTACCGAAACGCCTCTTTGTTACAACTTTTGATCAGCCAATTGCAACCAAACACACGTTTGGCGATAAGTTGCGGTCTAACGTTAGTACATTCGCAAACATTTAGCGAAAAAATTCATACTTGGCGCCAAAAATCGCACACTTTGTCACTAAGTTTGCCTTCAGTATTTGCGATTGGGTAATATTTACGGTTAAATTAGGGTGGTAAAAAATTTACTTTAATTTCAAAAGTATTCATAATTGATAAAAAGTAACATAACACACGCTTAGATACATAAGCGAACGAGGCATAAGTGATTTGATGGGCTTGAAATTGGTGACATGGATGCCAGCAAACCTGCAAGTTTTGAATAAAAATACGGCCTAGGGAATATGCGCCACCTCAACAGGTATATCTTTTCAACAACGTTGCTGCTCACTGCATTGACGAGCCAAGCTGTGCAGCTGGGCTCTGCAAAGGGTGCGGCCGTCTTTGGACGCCCGCTTGATTTGAGCGTACAAGTGCGGCTGGAAACGCCGGCAGAAGAGGCTGCAGGATGTTTTACCGCAGAAATTTTTCAAGCAGATAACAAGTTTGATGTAGGCCGAGTTCGACTTGACCTTACCCCTGCAGCCAATGGTTTGGATGCAACTGTTCGTATTCGCTCTGTGGCAGCTGTCAATGAGCCATGGGCAAAAGTAATCTTACGCAGCAATTGCGGTTCAAAAGTTTCACGACAGTACGATTTTTTGACGGATTTTGCTTCAGATACACCAACTGGCAGCATACTGGCTGAAAGCACACCGGCTATAGCCGTAGCTACTGCTGCCGCAACCGCGAGTACAGCACAAGCCCCCGTTTCTAATTGGCGCGTGAATCGTACACAAGCTAAGGCAAAAGCATCTGCAGCCAATGTGGACACACAAACGGCACAAGGCGCCCCTGCCTTGAAAAAAACAAAGCAGTTAACACCAGCGGTAACGACAACAGCTCTCAAGACGAACAAGAAAACAACTGAAATGGTTTCTGATGCAGTTGGCCAGTCACGACTGAAAATGGAAACCTTTGAATTGGCTGACGAACGCCAAGTTCTCCTAAAACTCTCGACAGCCTTGGTTGAACCAACGGGTATGCGAACACCGGAAGAAATCCAAGCGCTGGCGCAAGCTACTGCGGTTTGGCGCGCTATCAATGGCATGCCCGCTGAGGTCAAATCACCTGATCCAGTTGTACAAGCTGCTGTAACGCCCCCTGCCCCTGCTGTGCAACCAACACCTCCAGCGTCAATGCCTACATTGATGAATCAAAAACTTGCAGGCAAAAGCGAGTTCTCTAATTTGATGGTTTATGGTTTGATTGGTTTATTAGCATTGACGTTGGCTTGTATTGCGTGGTTGTGGCTACGCGTTCGCCAAGCCTCTCGCGCTGGCTATGGCTGGTTGCATGATGCTGAAACTGATGACGCCATTGTTGACCACGAGCCAACACAGTTTATGCATTCCAATTTTTATGAGACAACTGTCGACGATCCCTCGTCCGAAGTTTCAAAAAATGACGATCACGAAACATCAGAACCGGGTTTTGATGCGGAGCCAGAGCCAGAGCCAGAGCCCGAACCCGAAATAAAAGTCTACGTAGCTGACAAAGCGCAAGACGAGGAAATATTTATAGAAGTCATTGAAGAGGCTTCTGAAGCGCCGCTCGCCCTGACTCCAACAGATACAAAAATAGCATCGAAAGCAGAAACTATTGTCAGTTCTTTGCCACCGCACTTTGACGACCCACGGTTTGACGAACGTGTATTGCGAAGCAAAAAGAAAAATAGAGAAGCCGAGCACGAGCAACCCATCGCATCAACCTTGGAATTGATGGATCTCGTTATGGCTGATTCACCGCCTAAACTAAGGGCGATTGCAACACCAGCCCCAGATCAGGCGGACAAAGCTAGTTTTGCAACAAACAAGCCCACGCCTCCAAAAGACGACAACAAAGGTAATCTGATCAACTTTGATGTTTTTGCAGAGCCGGAGCCTTTGAATAGGTCGACTCGCTTCGTGCGTTAAATTGACAGTAAAGACCAAAAATTTGCTTTAAGCAAACACGCCAGCCGTATCTTGCATACGGTTAGCCACTTCACCCAATTGGTGCATGGTGTCGCCAAAAGCAATCTCAAGCTGAGTTAGATGTTTGAAGTAATGGCTGATGATGTACTCGTCAGTCACACCAATTCCACCATGCAATTGAACCGCTTGCTGCCCAACAAAACGCATGGAATTGCCCAGTTGGTACTTAGCGCGTGCCATGGCTGCACGACGCTCTGCTACTGGTGCATTGAGTTTAAGCGAAGCGTAATAGCTCATAGAACGCGCTAGCTCTAACTGCATCTTGACATCCGCCATGCGATGACGAAGCGCTTGGAAGCTGCTAATAACCACACCAAACTGTTTGCGTGTGTTCATGTACTCAGCAGTTATAGCCACCGTTTTATCCATCGCGCCTACTGCCTCTGCGCAAGTTGCTGCAATACCTATGTCGACTGCGTGCTCTAAAGCCGTCAAACCGTCCAGAGTGACCAATTCAGCTGGTGCGTTTGCTAAGGTCAATTCTGCAGCGCGCCCACCGTTTTGTGTGCCATAACCACGCGTTGTAACGCCAGTGGCTGCCCGCTCCACAAGAAACACTGCCATCTTGCCATCTAGCATGGCTGGAACCAAGAATGCATCCGCCATGTCGCCTACTGGTACTATGCTTTTAATAGCTGTCAAAGCATATTTATCGCCGGCTGCATTCGTTTTAATGGCTTTAGCAGTACATACATTTAAGTTATACCGTGCTGCACGTTCTTGATATGCCAGTACCACCAAGGCTTCGCCCGCTGCAATTTTGGGCAACCAATCCGCTTTGATAGCAGACGGCGCATAGCCTGACAGCAAACCACTCGCAATTAAAGTTTGTGCAAATGGCTCCAGAACGATGCCACGCCCTAACTCTTCCATCACCACCATGCCCTCAACAGGCCCCATGCCTAAGCCACCGTCTTCTTCAGAAATATACAAACCAGTCAACCCCAGACCAGCCAGTTCAGCATATATTTCTTTAGAAAAACCACCGCTTTTCTCAACGCTGCGGCGGTGCTCAAAGGTATACGCTTTGTCTACCCATTTACGAACGGCATCGCGCAGTTGTTCTTGATCGTCTGTGAAATCGAAATTCATGTTTATGAGTCCTATTGTTTTTTAACCAAGCACGGTTTGCGACACGATATTGCGCTGCACCTCATTGGAGCCACCGTAAATTGTTGTTTTTCGCATGTTGAAGTAAGTGCTCGCTAGCGGGGCACAATGGGCTGCGCCTACGTGATCCCCCTGCCAACCCGCCTCCATGGCTTCACGAACCAAAGGCAAGGCGTACGGGCCTGCTGCCAACATCATCAATTCAGAATAGCGCTGCTGGATTTCACTGCCGCGAATCTTGAGCAAACCCGCCACATCGAGCGAATTTTTACCCGATTTTTCAGCGCTCAACACACGCATCACCATCATCTCTAAAGCCACCACGTCAACTTCTAGCTTGGCAATTTCGTCGCGGAAGCGCGCATCGTTCCACACGCCTTCTGCTTTGGCGATGCGCTTCAAGCGCTCTAGCTCACGCTTGGCGCGATTCACATCTGCAATATTGGTGCGCTCGTGGCTGAGCAAATGCTTGGCATAAGTCCAGCCTTTGTTTTCTTCGCCAATCAAGTTTTCGACGGGTACCTCAACGTTATCGAACCAAACTTCGTTAACCTCAGCATCACCATCCAACAACACGATGGGGCGGACCGTGACGCCTTTACTTTTCATATCGACCAACAAAAAGCTGATGCCAGTTTGCGGTTTGCCTTCGTTGCTGGTGCGCACCAAGCAAAAAATCCACTCGCCATACTGTCCTAGGGTTGTCCATGTTTTTTGACCGTTGACGATGTACTTGTCGCCAACCTTCTCGGCCTTACATTTGACAGACGCCAAATCTGAACCAGAACCCGGTTCGCTATAGCCTTGGCTCCACCAAACCTCGCCACTGGCAATGCCTGGCAAATGCTGTTTTTGTTGTTTCTCGTTGCCAAATGCCATGATGACAGGGGCAACCATGACAGGGCCGAATGGGATAACACGCGGCGCGCCAGCGCGTGCACACTCTTCTTCAAACACATGTTTTTGTATCGCATTCCAACCTGGGCCACCAAACTCTTTAGGCCAAGCATGCCCCAGCCAACCCTTTTTGCCCAAAATTTTTGCCCAACCTTGCATGTCGTCACGCGTCAGGTTCAAATCATTGTGAACTTTATAGGAAATCTCTTTGGGCAGATTGCTGGTCACCCATGAGCGGATGTCTTCGCGAAACTGTTGTTCTTCTGGGGTGAAGGCTAAATCCATGCTTACTTTTCTCCAATTAACACTAATTATTTGTGCACTTTTCTCAATATGATGTGAATCTAGCACGACCGTTCTTTTATGGCTGTCATGGCTGAGACAGACCCAACTCTTTGCTCAAGTTTTCAAACATCTGTCGTAAATGCGTGACTTCTTGCTCCAAGGCGCTGATGCGCTGATGAATCACAGAGCCCTCATTTGCAGCTAATTCTTGCGCTTCGTTTTCAGTCGCCAAGAGGGTTAAATCAACGGGGCCGCACATCAAATGCGTCCAACGCTGCTCACGCGCTCCAGGGGCGCGAGGCAGTTTTTGCACCAAAGCGCCGCCTTTGTCAGCTGATCGGTCTTGTAGCTCTTCTAAAAAACCTTCTACTGACGAAATATCAGCAAATTTATACCAACGTTCGGCGTTGATACGCAGTTCACCCGCCGTCTGCGGCCCACGTAGCATCAGCAAACCTAGAATCACAGCAGACTGCTCTGGCACACCAACAGCGCGCTGGAAATTGTGCTCAAAACGCGTCGTTCTGCTACCGCTGAGCTCGCGGATCAAGGGCTGTTCAGCCGCATTTACTATCGATTTCATAGCTGCTAAGGCAGCAAATACGTCGGCTTCAATCAATTCCATAGTGGGAAAACGGCTGTTTTTTTGATTACAACCTAGCACCAAAGAATTGAGCGTTAGTGGGTAACTGTCGGGCACTGTCCTAGCTTTCTCCATGAGCGTGCCCAAGACACGGGCTTGAACAGCGGTTAAATCTGGCAAATTTTTAGTACCTGTTTGTGCAGTCGAGGCGTCAATGATGTTTTCCAAAGCGATAATTCCAATAAATTAAAGAAAAAGTTAAATAAAAAGTTATATAGGGCCATGAAGAATATCGTTATTTTGATCTCTGGCGGCGGCTCTAACATGGCTGCCATTGTGAAAACCGCAAAAATCCAGCATTGGGAGACGACTTTAAACGCCCAATTAGCGGCCGTTCTCAGCAACCGGGCTGACGCAGCTGGCTTGCAATGGGCCAAAGCGCAAGGCATAGCGACCGAACATATTGACCACAAAAGCTATGGCTCGCGTGAGGCTTTTGACCAAGCCTTGATGCAGCGCATTGACGCTTACAACCCAAGCTTGGTGGTTTTAGCAGGTTTCATGCGTATTTTGACCGCTGGTTTTGT
>Ga0114940_10000706_pt1 | contig 14203 bp, 7 predicted proteins | sample ColdCreekSource_FD_87195 | JGI IMG/M metagenome (GOLD analysis project Ga0114940, IMG submission 87195) | Groundwater microbial communities from Cold Creek, Nevada to study Microbial Dark Matter (Phase II) - Cold Creek Source | ecosystem: Environmental > Aquatic > Deep subsurface > Groundwater ... | reverse complement strand
TGGAAGAAAGCGGAACTCCCATTGCAAAAACAGTGGCTGACATTGATGGGAACTTTACCATCAAGCCAATTCCTCCTGGGAAATACGACTTGAAAATTGCGGCTGTTGGCTACCAGACCCAGGTTATCCGGGGCGTGATCATTGGTGGAGATAAAACCACTTATCAGGAACTGAAAGTTAAAACCACCGTACAGGAAATTACCACATTTGAATTTGTTGAATACACCGAACCGCTCATTGACCCCGAGACAAAATCAGGTGGAACAGTAACCCGTGAAGAGTTTCAGGCGATGCCGTCAAAAAACATTAATTCGGTTGCGGCAACTACAGCAGGAGTATTTCAGCAGGATGAGGGCAGTGCGCTTAATGTACGGGGTGCCCGCTCTGACGGCACTGACTATTATATTGACGGTGAAAAAGTTCGCGGAACTACCGGGCTTCCGCAATCAAGCATTGAACAGATTTCTGTAATTACAGGCGGTATTCCTGCACAATACGGTGACGCTACAGGAGGATTCGTAAACATCGCCACCCGCGGGGGAATAAGACCTGAATATTTTGGTGGGGTGGAATTAATCTCCTCCCAGTTCACCGATGCTTATGGTTACAACTTTGCCGGAGCAAATGTGGGCGGTCCCCTCATGTTTAAAAAAGATAGTGCAGGAAACAAGCAGGCAAAACTCGGATTCTTTCTTTCCGGAGAAGTTTTATCAGAAAAAGATCCCAACCCTTCTTCGGTGGGAGTTTATAAAGTTAAAGAGGAGAAACTAAAACAATTACAAGATTCTCCGCTTATTCTGAATGAATCAGGAGGAACAAATCTTAGCGCTGAATTTTTGAGATGGGAAGATCTGGAACATATAAAGGCAAGACAAAATGTTAAGAAGAAATCAGCAAAGCTTGCCGGTAAAATTGACTTTAAAGCAACTGACGATATTACATTCACAATTGGTGGTTCAATGGATTATGGCAATTATCAGGGGTTTGTTTATGATTATTCTCTTATAAACCCAGGCAATAATCCACAATACCTTTATAATACCCAGAGAATATATGGGAAAATAACACACAAACTTGGGAAAGAGAATTCAAAAGACGATAAGGAAACATCAATTTTTAAAAACGCATATTATACCTTACAGGTTGGATACACAGTTTACAAAGAAACCAGTCAGGATGATTCACACCAAGACAATGTATTTAATTATGGTTATGTTGGAAAATTCGAAACCTATAAAGCCCCAGTCGCTTTCACCTTGGTTGTAGATTCAGTAAATGGTAATTATTATGAACAAAATGCTCCAGATGGAGATACCCTTGTAACCTTTGATGTTTCCAATAGCGCTAATCCTGAAGCTTCTCTTTATACAAGCCAATACTATGATTTAGTAGCTGGAGATCCAAATACATTAACTGACATTCAATCAGGATTAGGACTATTAAATGGAGATCGCCCAAAGAGTCCATATAATCTTTGGTATAATACCGGACGCCAATACAACGGATATTATAATATTGACCAAAGGCAATTCCGCATTACCGGTATATTTTCTACAGATATTAAAAACCACGCTTTACAGGCTGGTTTTGAATACGAGAAGCGCGATGACCGTCAGTGGATCATTGCTCCAATTACGCTCTGGAATCAGATGCGCCTGAATGCCAATACTCACATTACTCAAATAGATACATCTATTTCAACATTGTATGATTCAGATTATGAAGGCACTGGTTTACCTGCCTATACACACCCCTATTTGGTGAGTCCGTCAGACCAAACCCAGTTTGACAAATCCCTTAGGCAAGAACTTGGTTTGGCAAATGATGTATGGATAGATATTGATGCATACGATCCAAGCACTTTTTCTCTCAGCATGTTCAGCCCGGAGGAGTTGCTTAAACCAGGATTGATTGCATACTATGGATATTCATATGACGGAACAAAACTTGAAGGGAAAACAGATTTTGACCTGAAAGCATTAGAGGGGTTTTATAAGGATAAAGACGCAAACGGAAATCTTAGCAGAATAACTCCTTCTTTTCAGCCGGTTTATACGGCCGGATATATATCGGATAAATTTGATATTAAGGACATGAAATTTAATATTGGTTTACGAATTGATCGTTTTGATGCCAACCAACCAGTACTTCAGGATAAATATTTGCTCAATGAAGCATATACTGTTTCTGAAGCGACTAAGTTCACCCATCCTTCCAATGTGGGGTCCGATTATGTGGTGTATGTAAATGATGATGCCTCGCAGGTACTCGGGTACCGCAAGGACGATCAGTGGTATAACGCAGAGGGTATTGTCATTTCAAATTCTAATATTCTTACCACTGGCACAGGAATTCATCCTTATCTGAAATATCCGGGTGAGGTAAACCTGCTTGATTCATCGGATATCGAAAAAGTTTTTAAAATGTATGAACCCCAAGTTAACTTTATGCCACGGATTGCTTTTGCATTCCCGATATCTGACAAGGCAAACTTCTTTGCTCATTACGATGTGCTTACACAGCGCCCTCCGGGGTTTCTTCGTTTTGATCCCAACAGCTATCTTCCGCAAAATGCCGGTGGCATATTTACCAATCCCGCACTTAAACCCGAACGCACCACTGATTATGAAGTAGGATTTACTCAGGTTCTAAATGAAAGAAAAAATTCTGCTCTAACCCTTTCCGCGTTCTATCGTGAAATGCGCGATATGATTCAGATAATTGGTGTGTATAACGCATATCCGGCAACCTATAATTCTTATGGGAATATTGATTTCGGTACTGTGAAGGGATTTTCTGTTGCTTACGATTTGCGCAGAACAGGTTCGGTGCAGATGACCGCATCCTATACCCTTCAATTTGCGGAGGGTACTGGTTCTGCGGCTAATTCCGCTATAAACATTATTGGATTTGACCAGCCCAACCTTCGCACCACTATGCCTCTTGACTTTGACCAGCGTCATGCCATTGTCTTAAATGGGGATTATCGCTTTGGCGAAGGAAAAGATTACCGCGGTCCTTCTGCGAAATGGGCAAAAATGATTTTTGAAAACTTTGGCGGAAACATGGTGTTCCGTGCAGGAAGTGGTCTTCCCTATTCCCGTCAGGTAAATGTGTCTTCCGGAAATGGAAATGGAGGTAACCAGATTATCTTCAATCAAAATGACCGCACTTCTTTAAAAGGGAAAATAAATGGTTCAAACCTTCCTTGGTCCAACCGAATAGATGTGCGTCTTGATAAAAATATTCCTCTTATTTGGAAACAAGGAGAAGGAGAAAACAAAGGCAAGGTATCAAATCTGAATATTTATCTGCAGGTTCTTAATGTTCTTAATACTATGAACGTATTGAACTTATACCGCTATACTGGCGACCCGACAGATGACGGATATCTTGCAGCAAATCCTACTGCAATCGAAGGGAAGACGGACTCGCAATCGTTTGTAGATTTATACAACGCTAAAGTGAGCAACCCCTCTTTCTTCAGCATTCCGAGGAGAATACGCATAGGTTTAACATTAGATTTTTAAGAATAAAAATATTAATAATAAGTAAGAAGAACTTTTAATATAAGTTGATTAAATATGAAACACAAAAGAATCCTATCCATCCCAGCAGTAATTACTTTAATCACTGCCTGTTTTGTTTTTACTACAGCATCGAATGCTCGTGAAAATGTAAAAACATCTTCCGGGAAAACCACACCTAAATCTCCCAGCATTTTGGCGGTTTGCGGCAACCCGACAGCTCAAACCGATCTGGAGATAAATAATGTGCGTTGTAAACTTCAAACAGCGGGGGATATGTGGTGGGATTTTACTCTTGGTGCTGCTGGATCTGGAGCTGACGCAGCCAGGTATGAAATTCCAAAAAATAGTGGACTGCATTCCATTTATGCAGGTGCATTGTGGGTAGGCGGTTATGATCAGGCAGGGCAGTTAAGGGTTGCAGGTCAGGAATACGGACACGCTAATGGGAAAAACGACTTTTGGCCCGGTCCGCTTGACACAACAGATGCTTCTATAGAGGATATTGATTGTAATAAATACGATAAGCATTTTAGCATCAGCAGAAAGGAAGTAGAGGATTTTGTAAACGGGCTTGCTCCTGCCACATCTGCTATTAACAATTGGCCCGGCAACGGAGATGTATCTAAAGGACAAGCACAATATTTGGCTCCCTTTGTCGACAAAAATGCTGACGGGCTTTACAATCCTTCTGATGGTGATTATCCAAAGTTTGACCTTGAAGGCACTGAGTGCGACCCTGTTAATTGCATTCCAAAAGATGTCTTGTATGGCGATCAATTGCTTTGGTGGGTATTCAATGATAAAGGAGACATCCATGCCAATACAACTGGAAAGCCAATCGGCTTGGAGATTCGCACACAAGCATTTGGATTTGTTACCGATGACGAAATAAACAACATGACCTTTTACAATTACCGTATTATCAACCGCTCTACTTATCAGTTGGATACTTGCTATTTTGGAATTTGGTGCGATGCTGATTTAGGAAACCCTCAGGATGATTATGCGGGATGCGATGTGTCCCGAGGGCTTGGATACACCTACAATGCAGACAATGATGACGAATCAACGGATGGATATGGCGCTAATCCACCTGCTGTCGGTATTGACTTTTTCAGAGGACCCATTACCAATCCTACCGGTGTTCCGGGAGATGGAATTGATAACAATAGAGATTGTCAAGTGGATGAGCTTTGCGAACAGGCAATTATGTCAAAGTTCGTTTATTACACTAACGGGGGCGGATCCTCTCAGGCAGACCCTATCAATGCTGTCGAATACTATAATTACTTGAGTGGAAAATGGCAGGATGGAACACGTTGGACTTATGGCGGAACAGGGTATTTATCAGGCGGCACTCCAGCTGATTTTATGTATCCAGGATCTTCAGATCAACAATATGCATGGGGAACAGGAGGAAACTGCCAAGCGAAAGGGGTAATTCAAGCGCCATGGGAAGAAACGGTGACTTGTACGAACAAGTGTGACCGTAGAATGATGCAGTCGGCCGGACCTTTTACGCTTTTACCAGGCGCTGTGAACGTAATTACTACTGGAGTTGTTTGGGCACAAGCAAGTTCTGGAGGCGCTAAGGCTTCCGTGAGCTTACTGCTTTCAGCAGATGATAAAGCGCAGGCGCTATTTGACAACTGTTTTAAAGTGCTGAATGGACCCGATGCTCCGGATTTAACTATTCAGGAATTAGATAAAAAACTAATTCTTTATATCTCTAATAAACCCTCTTCTAATAACGCTGCTGAAAATTATTCTGAGTTTGATCCTTTCATTACGCTTTTTGATTCTCTTGGAAATAAACTTCCATGCGCTGATACTACTTACAACTTTGAAGGGTATAAAATTTATCAGTTGAAAAACGCTTTTGCTACTAATTTGGAAGACCCTGATGAAGCCCAGTTGGTAGCACAGTGCGATTTAAAAAACGGAGTGGATAGAATAATCAATTATGAATTTGATGCTTCTCTGGGCGGATCAGTTCCAAAAGAAAAAGTAGTTGGAGCAGATCAGGGAGTATTTCACTCTTTGGTTGTTACAAAAGATCTTTTTGCCAAAGGAGATCCTACCCTTATTAATCACAAGACCTATTATTTTATGGCAACTGCCTACGGGTATAATAATTATAAACCCTATAAGCAAGATATTGTTCCTGCTTTGTCAGATAATGTCTGCCCCCTTCCGGATAGTCCCCCACCTGCAATGGATGGGCAGAAAAAACCTTACAAGCAAGGGCGTAAAAACATACTTGCCTATTCTGCAATCCCACACAATCCCGCTCCGGGATCTGGCGGAACGGAAATGCATAGCGATTATGGAGACGCCCTTGCTCTTAAAGTTACTAGAATAGAAGGAAACGGAAATGGCGGTAACGTGCTTGACTTCACAGCCGCTACAGTTAATTCTATTCTTTCAAGTGGTGTTTACTCTTTATCAAGTCCAACCAACGCACTTTATTCAACGCCTGAGTATGAATTAGGAAAAGGCCCATTACCTGTTTTTAAAGTTATAGACCCGCTTAATGTTAATATGCCTGCAAGTACAACTTTCACTCTGTGGTTTATACCCGATACTGCTTCCTCTTCTGCAACAGTAAATCTTGGAAACTCTAAGTGGAAACTAAAGAATAACAGCACCGGTGATACTATAAGTTCAGACCAAACGATTAAGTTTGGTTATGAGCAGTTAATAATTGAATGGGGTGTATCTTTTAATATAGAACAGATAACTCAACCTGGAAGCGCCTCTTCAACGAACAATGGATTTCTGGAGGCAAGCATGTCCTCAAACAGCTGGCTGACAGCATTTGCAGATAAAGATACTGCCTACTACTCAAATTGGATTCGATCAGGCGCGGATGCAGTCACATCTGATGGATTTTCAGGGGATTTTAATCTTGCACTTCCGGATTCAGTAGGACCGGTAGATGAAGGAGAATATTATGAAGGTGTATTAGGAGGAACCTGGGCTCCTTACCGGCTTTGTGCAAACAGCGCATCAACTCCTTTAACCTCTGCAAAATACTATGGAGGTCCCGGATGGAAAAGTACCTACACGAACACTACCAGAATGTCAGACCTTGCTAGCGTAGATGTGGTTTTCACAAACGATAATAGCAAATGGTCCCGATGTGTTGTTCTTGAAACGTGTGACGATTCGGTATTTACCGAACACCTGAAAACATCAGGCGCCAATAATAACAGAGGCGGACTTAAGTTGGGAAAACGCAGAGGATATTCTGTTGATAAAAACGGAAATACAAGCGCTTCTGGCACACCCATATCAACCAATCCAAATGATCCTAATTACATTGACTCTATCGGCATGGGATGGTTCCCGGGGTATGCAATTAATCTGGAAACAGGTGAGCGCCTGAACATCTGCTTTGGTGAAAACTCCGCGCTTACAAGCTCGGTCGGAGCAATCAGTTATAACTCGCTGGTGGGGACATTTCAAGTTGCTCCCATTAAAGAAACAGTTACAGGAGGAACATCCGGTGCTACAGGAGTTATGGTTACCGATAATGGCTTTACTATAAGAATTAAAAATATAGCAGGGACCTTTAGCGTTGGAGAAACTATCACAGGATCCATTAGTGGCGCTACAGCCATTATTTCCAAATACACCACCTTTGAGCAGAATGGCAGAGACATGAAATGGAATCCTACAGCTAATGTATATGGAGAAAACCCATGGGATAGTACAGGAGCAGGCCCTGTACTTGGAGGCATGCATTTTATTTATGTTTTCGGACATAACAGGGATTCTAGTTCAGATCTAACCTTCAATATAAATATTCCTCGTTATGATGAAGGGCGCCTGATAGATTCTCTATTAAGTTCAGGCTCTCCGTATGGATTTCCGCTTGACGTAGCAAGCAAAAGAAAAGTATTCAGAGATGCTATGTGGGTGAACATTCCGCTTCTTTCCACAGGAAATACTTTGCTCTCCAGCGATGCAACTGTTCGTCTTCGCGTAGCCAAGCCCTATAAAATAGGGTATTCTCCTTCATACAGTGCTGGAATACCTGCAGCGGGAGACACTGTTTATTCAGACATTTCCCTTGCGCAGCAAAACAATAATTATCCTAAGTACACTTTCAGTACGGCTGATTTAGAAACCCATACGGGCGATGCGGAAGTTTTAAAAGATGCGCTTGATTTAATCAATATAGTTCCGAACCCATATTATGCCTATTCTTCCTATGAAACAAGCGGTTTAGATAATCGCGTAAAGATTACTAATCTGCCGGAAAAGTGCACGGTTTCAATTTATAATTTGAGCGGTGCGCTTATTCGAAAATATAAGAAGGCAGAAGCCTTCACTAATCATACCCCAAAGGGATTTGCAGATCCGGATAATGCATGGCATGATGGTTCGTTAGATTGGGATTTGAAAAATACGGCTGGTATTCCAATATCCAGCGGAGTTTATATCATTCATATTGAAGTGCCCGGAGCTGGAGAGAAAATTCTAAAATGGTTTGGTGTTATGAGACCGATTGACCTGGATTCATTCTAAGTAGTAAACTTTGAAATTAAAATATATTAAGTATGAAACACAATACAAAAATTTTGGTAACAGTTCTTGCAGGAGTCATCTTGTCAGGAAATGTTTTTGCGGGAAACAAAGATCGTTCAGGGCAGGCAGGTGCAACCGAGTTGCTTATTAACCCTTGGGCAAGAAGTTCCGGATGGGCAGGAGCTAACATTGCAGGTGTTAGAGGTCTTGAGGCACAATTCCACAATGTTGCTGGCACTGCACACCTTTCAAAAACAGAACTGTTGTTTTCCCATACAAATTATTTATCTGGGAGTGATATTAATATAAACTCTTTTGGATTTTCACAAAAAGCCGGAGAATCTGGAGTGTTAGCACTCGGCATTATGGCAATGAATTTTGGAGATATTGATGTTACAACAACTGAAATGCCCGAAGGAGGACTCGGAAATTATAAAATAAATTTTATGAATATAGGTTTATCCTATGCTAAGGGATTTACGGATCACATTTTTGGAGGAATGTGTGTAAAAGTAATTAATGAGCAAATGCCCGATGTTAAAGCTGCTGGAGTGGCATTAGATGCGGGCATCCAGTATATTGCTGGGAAAAATAATAATGCAAAATTTGGAATTTCCCTCAAAAATGTCGGCCCTAAAATGAAATATTCCGGTGACGGATTGTCCTTTCGTACGGAGTTAACCAATGGAACTTCAATGACTGTAGATCAGCGTTCAGAATCTTTTGAACTTCCTTCTCAAGTAAATATTGGAGGTTCATATGATTATTATGTTGGGGGAGATACAATAAACAAAACCCACAGAATCACTTTTGCCGGAGCTTTCACTTCTAACTCTTTTACAAAAGATGAATTTAGGATAGGTTTGGAATACGGGTTTAAATCTTTCTTGATGCTTAGGGCAGGATATGGCTACGAATCAGGGATTGGAACCGATGATGAATCTAAAGAAAATTACCGCACCACTGCTCATAAAGGAATGACAGCAGGATTTACCATTGAATTACCATTAAACAAGGAAAAAGGATCAACCTTCGGATTTGATTATTCTTACCGCGCAACACAGCCGTTTAACGGAACTCACTGCATTGGCGCCCGTTTGAGCCTGTAAGTAATAGTTTAAATTTTTTTATCTTTGTTCCAGATTATCCGCCATAGGCGGATAATCTTTTTTAATCAACACAAGCAGCCATTAAATCTTTTACCATGTCTCTCAGTTATGTAACAGAAACAGGACTTAAAAAACTTAAGGAGGATCTTCACCAGCTTAAAACCAAAGAACGCCCTGCTATTTCAAAGCAGATAGCGGAAGCACGTGATAAAGGCGATTTGTCTGAGAACGCAGAATACGATGCGGCAAAGGATGCACAGGGAATGCTGGAAATGAGAATCTCAAAACTGGAAACCATCGTGCGCAATTCAAAGATTGTGGCTAATACCAACCTGGACACCTCTAAGGTGGCTATCCTCACTAAAGTGAAAATAAAAAATACCACTAACGGAAAACGGATGACCTATCATATAGTTCCTGAAACAGAAGCGAATCTCAAAGAAGGAAAAATTTCGGTCGACTCTCCTATGGCAAAAGGATTGCTCGGCAAAAAAGTGAAAGATAAAGTGGAAGTTCTGGCGCCAGTCGGAAAAATGATTTTCGAGATTCTTGAGATCGGCAAATAACCGGATAGGAGAGAGGAGATTTCTCAATACTCAAATCTAAAAAATGCCCTCCATTTTTTCTAAGATAATTGCCGGAGAAATCCCTTGCTACAAAATTGCGGAAACAGAAAATCATTTGGCTTTTCTGGATGTTTTCCCGCTCGCAAAAGGACATACATTGGTAATTCCTAAAAAAGAAACCGATTATATTTTTGACATACCCGATGAAGAATTTTCTGAGCTTCAATTATTTTCAAAGAAAGTGGCAAAGGCAATAGAAAAAGCAATTCCTTGCAAGCGCATCGGAGTGGCGGTAGTTGGCTTAGAAGTTCCGCACGCCCACATTCACCTTATTCCGCTTAACAAGGTGAGCGACATAAATTTTTCGCGCCCCAAGCTGAATCTGCCGAAAGAAGAAATGGAAGAAATTGCAAAAAAAATTCGCAAACAATTTTGACCTCACCTCTTCGCCCCTCTTCTGGAGGAGAGAGGTTGGGGGGAGGCGTTTCTTTCCGGATTTTCTGCAAGAAAGGATTTCCATCCTGAAAATTTCTTTTGTGTTATCCCCGAATCGCTTCTGATGGATTGAATGTTATATTGAAAGTAATGGCACAGGGCTGCTCCGAGCGCATCGGTGGTATCCAAATAATGTGGAAGGGTTTTTATAAGAAGGATTTTCTGAATCATTGCCGCCACCTGCTCTTTGGATGCGTTTCCGTTTCCCGTAACAGATTGTTTAATTTTTTTAGGGGAGTATTCAAAAATAGGAATTTTACGCACCAGCGCTGCCGCCATCGCAATTCCCTGAGCGCGTCCGAGCTTTAACATGCTTTGTATATTTTTTCCGAAGAAGGGAGCTTCAATGGCAAGTTCATCGGGCTTGAATTGCTCTATGAGTTCAGCCGTTCCTTCAAAAATCCTTTTCATTTTCAGCGGCTGATCTTTTAGTTTCTGCATGGATATGATTCCAGCTCCGAGTAGTTTTATTTCTTTTCCTATCAAATGAATCGCCCCGTAGCCCATGATATTGGTGCCCGGGTCAATACCTAATATTATTTTGTCATTCTTCATTTGAATACCTTTGCAAAGGTAAGCCGATAATGATTTTTTATGCTATGACAATTTTCTATTTACTAACATTTATTGTTTGCGGTGCCTATGTTTTGCTCATTGCTTTTTATTTAACCGGATGGAATAAAACCATAGAATCCAAAATCCAGCATCCAGCATCCACCCCGATAGTTATCGGGAAGAATCCAACAATCGTTAGTATCATTCTTCCCGCCCGCAATGAAGAACAAAACATTCTTCAACTATTGGATTGCCTTTACAAACAAACCTTCCCGCTTTCCAATTTCGAAATCATTGTGGTGGACGACCATTCAACTGACCGCACATCAGAGGTTGTGAGAAATTTAAATATTCCGAATCTGAAATTAATCCACTTATCAGAAAAGGAACGCGGAAAAAAACAGGCAATCACTTCCGGAATAAATCATTCGAGCGGACACCTTATCATTACGACTGATGCTGATTGTGAAATGGGACAAAATTGGCTTTCATCAATCGTTTCATTTTACGAAGAGAATAAGCCAAAGATGATAGTGTCCCCCGTAATATTGAAAGAGGCCAGTGGATTTTTTTCAGGTATTCAATCGCAGGAAATGATTGCGCTAACCGCCACCGCATGCGGTTCGCTATATTACAACATGCCGATTCTTTGCAGTGGTGCAAATTTAGCGTATGAAAGAGAAGCATTTATTGCAGCAAACGGTTTTGAAGGACTGGAGGCAACCGCGACCGGTGACGATGTTTTTCTGATGTTGAAGATTCGGGATAAATTCCCCCGAGCAATCAACTATTTAAAATCTTCCGAAGCAACCGTATTTACTAAGCCGGCAAAGCAACTTTCTGGTGTTATCAGTCAGCGAAAAAGATGGGCTTCTAAAACATTTCTATACAAGCAAATTCACGTTATCATGGTTGCCGTATCGGTTTTTTTTATAAACTCTTTAATTCTTCTTTCAGGATTATTATCCGTGATAAACTATAAATTTGCAGTAATATTCTTTGTATCTCTTTTTGTAAAATTCATAATTGATTTTATGTTTTTATACGTTGTTTTATCTTTTTTCAACAGAAAATTTAACCCTGCTTTATTTGTTATTTCATCGCTGATATATCCTGTATATGTGACTTTTGTCGGACTCGTATCCCCCTTTTTTCCATATACTTGGAAGGGAAGGAAATCCTGATGTATGTTCAAATTCAAAAAGAAAAAACGTTCTTCCTATTCCTTTTCGGCTATGATGTGGCACCGGCTGAAGAAAAACAATTCAGCGGTGTTTGGCATGAGCGTCATCGGAGGTTCTATTATCATCGCAATTCTTGGATATCTTATTACTCCTGATTCAACTCCAAACGGAAACACTCAGTTTCCTGAATTGAATATAAAGCGCCCGGGGTTTGAAATAAAATTTCTGAAGGTCAGAAAAAACGAACCAGGATATGAGGTCGGTTTCTTTAGTAAGATGGCAGAAGGAGAGACCAATAATTTCCGTTTGATTCCGATGCATGATTATTTTTTTGAAGAGAATGAAATTGTAGTTGAACCATACACCGGCAGCGAGCCGAATAACGGCACGCATATTCGCTTTAATCTTGCCGATGTGCTTTACCCCATCCACCTCAATAAACCTTTTCACAGTTATCCCAACAGAGGGCTCATGGAGTTTTTTGCAATAGGGGATACAAACAGTATAAGCATGCCCATTGAGGAATTGCGCAAGCAGGTGGAAGCAAACAGCATAATCACTCAAGAATATATCCTTGGCACCGATCGCTTAGGCAGAGATTTGCTTAGCCGCGTAATGCTCGGAACAAGAATTTCTCTTACAGTTGGACTTGTTTCTGTTTTAATTTCATTGGTTATTGGAGTTATTGTAGGATCGGCAGCAGGATTTTTCAAGGGATGGGTGGATGATGTGATTATGTGGTTCATTAATGTGGTGTGGTCCATTCCAACATTGCTGTTGGTTATTGCCATTACACTTGTTCTTGGCAAAGGGCTGGTGCAGGTATTTATTGCAGTTGGATTAACCATGTGGGTGGATGTTGCCCGTGTGGTTCGCGGACAAACCCTCAGCATTCGCGAGCAGGAATTTATTGAAGCCGGAAAAGCCCTTGGGTTTACCAACTTCCGTTTGATATTCCGCCATGTGCTTCCAAATATTCTCGGACCCGTGGTGGTAATTTGTGCCGATAATTTTGCCAACGCCATTCTCATCGAAGCAGGATTGAGTTTTCTCGGATTGGGAGCCCAGCCGCCAACTCCATCATGGGGCGCGATGATAAGTGAGCACAGACCCTATATCACAACAGACGCTGCCTATCTTGCCATTATTCCCGGGTTTGCCATCATGCTCATGGTGCTTGCTTTTGTTATCTTGGGAAACGGGCTACGCGATGCCATTGACGTTAAAGATGTTGGCAAAGAGCAGGTGCTGGGGTATTAAAAAATTAGTTACTACTCAGGGGTATCCGAAAACAAAAAAATTCATGACACTAAGACACAAAGCCACGAAGAAACACAAAGAAATCTTTCCGCCTAAGGCGGATTGTGCCTTCGTGCCTTTGTGTCGGGAAATTCTGGGGGTGCTGAGTAGTAACAAAAATTAGTTCTTCTTCATCAACCGAATCACGTCTTTCAGGAATTCAATTTCTTTTTCTCTATGGCAACAGAATAGGTCATGGCTTATATTTTTGAACGTATAAATACTTTTTCAGTTACTTTATTTTCACTGCTTATTACCTGCACAAAATAAATGCCGGTAGCAAGTTCTGAGGGTTCTATTTTAAAACTATTCTTTCCTTTTACTGCGCTAAGGGGTTCCGCATACAGTTTCTGCCCGAGCACATCATAAAGTTCTATCCGGTACTGCCCATTCTGTGTAGCGTTTATGTTCACATAAATGCTTCCGTCATTTCCGTAAACAAATATATCGTTACCTGAGCATCCGGTGGCGGTGATGGTGGATGAATAAATATAACTTCCGTTAAAGTCAGTTTCTTTCACTCGGTAAAAAGATGTTCCGCTGTAAGGATCCGTATCAACCGCTGAATAATTCTGAACGGTGTTGCTGTAGTGTGCCGCCTCTTTAGTTGCGATGACAAAAAAATTTGTTCCGTCTAAACTGCGCTCCACGGTAAAGTAGTCAGAATTTTGTTCAGAGGCGGTGCTCCAATAGATGATTACATCTCCGCGATTACATTCCGCGGAAAGGTTAAGAAATTCTACGGGAAGAGGGATAGTAAGTGAACCGAGGATGAAAGGGCTGAATTGGGTTAGCCCGGGAGCGGTGGCTGTATAAACGGTTCCTGCTGTTATTCCTCCTGTTGCTCCGGTTGATGTTGTTGTTCCCGATGCTCCGCCACTGCCGTTATTCCAAACAGAACCCGTCCAGTGCTGCGCTCCAAGAGTACCTGT
>Ga0114940_10000705_pt1 | contig 14211 bp, 9 predicted proteins | sample ColdCreekSource_FD_87195 | JGI IMG/M metagenome (GOLD analysis project Ga0114940, IMG submission 87195) | Groundwater microbial communities from Cold Creek, Nevada to study Microbial Dark Matter (Phase II) - Cold Creek Source | ecosystem: Environmental > Aquatic > Deep subsurface > Groundwater ... | reverse complement strand
ATAGAATATAAATAATGTATTTAAGTATAATAATATTACCTTTATTAGGATCTGTAGTTGCTGGCTTTTTTGGTAGAAAAGTCGGAATTCGTGGTGCACAATTAATTACAAGTTTAGTTGTAATAATAACAACAGTTTTTGCTTTATTAGTTTTTTTAGAAGTAGGATTTAATAATATCTCAGTATCAATCAATTCATTTAAATGAATTGAAAGCGAATGGTTTAATATTATTTGAGGATTTCAGTTTGATAGTTTAACTAGTTCTATGCTGATACCTGTATTAATTATAAGTTCTTTAGTTCATATTTATTCAATAAGTTATATGAGTAATGACCCTCATAACCAAAGGTTTTTTAGTTATTTAAGCTTATTTACTTTTATGATGCTAATACTTGTTACAGCTAATAGCTATTTATTAATGTTTGTAGGTTGAGAAGGTGTTGGAGTTTGTTCTTATCTTTTAGTAAGTTTCTGATTTACTAGAATAGCAGCAAATCAAAGTTCTATCTCTGCTTTTTTAACTAATAGAGTAGGAGACTGTTTTTTAACAATAGGTATGTTTGTTATTTTATGATCTTTAGGTAATTTGGATTATGCTACTGTATTTTCATTAGCTCCTTATATGAATGCATTTGTGATAACTATTATAGGTATATGTTTATTATTAGGGGCTATGGCTAAAAGTTCTCAAGTTGGATTACATGTTTGATTACCTATGGCAATGGAGGGTCCTACTCCTGTTTCTGCTTTAATACACGCTGCTACAATGGTTACAGCTGGAGTATATATATTAATACGTTCATCTCCTTTAATAGAATATAGCGCCATTGTATTATTTCTGTGTTTATGATTAGGAACGATAACTACTGTATTTAGCTCTCTTGTAGGTTTATTCCAACAAGATATTAAAAAGGTTATAGCTTATTCTACTATGAGCCAACTAGGTATGATGGTAATAGCTATAGGTTTATCTTCTTATAGTTTAGCTTTATTTCATTTAGTAAATCATGCTTTTTACAAAGGATTGTTATTTTTAGGAGCAGGTGCGGTTATTCATGCTGTAGTCGATAATCAAGATTTTAGAAAATACGGTGGTTTAATTACATTTTTACCTTTAACTTATTCTGTTATATTAATAGCTAGTTTAAGTTTAGTAGCTTTTCCTTTTATGGCTGGTTTTTATAGTAAAGATTTTATTTTAGAATCTGCATATGGACTATCTTCTTTTAGCAGTATAGCTGTTTACGTAATAGCCGTAATAGGTGCAATATTTACTACTTTATATTCAATTAAAGTTTTATATTTAACTTTTTTAGCTAATTCTAATGGGTCTGCACAATATTATAAACATGCTCATGAAGGAGATATCTTTTTAAATTTACCTTTAATTATATTAGCAATATTTTCCATATTTTTTGGTTTTATTACTAAAGATATCTTTATTGGTTTAGCTTCTGGTTTTTTTGTAGATAATAGTATATTTATTCTTCCAACTCATGAGATAGTAATAGCTACAGAATTTGCTATCTCTACTTTACTTAAATTATTACCTTTTATTTTTACTATTTTATTTAGTGCTATAGCTATAATATTTTATGAATTTATGTCTGAAACTTTAATTAGCTTTAAATTTTCTAAATTAGGTTATAATATATTTGGTTTTTTTAATCAAAGATTTTTGGTAGAATTATTTTATAATAAATTTATAACAAATTTGATATTAAATTCAGGTGGAGATATTTCTAAAACTTTGGATAAAGGTAGTATTGAATCAATAGGACCATATGGTTTAGAAAAAGTTTTTATTAAATCAAGTAAAAATATAACTAGTTTAAATACTACTATTATACCTAATTATGCTTTAGGTATAGTTATTAGTTTAATTTTATTTATTATTTTTATTTTTGGTCAGACTACGCACTGATATTTAATATCTAATTTAATTTTATTCTTTTTATTTTTACAAATCAGTGGTGGCTCCGCCTACAAAAAAAAGAGCAAGTCTACGTCTTAAATAATCTAATTAAATTATTAGAAAAAAATAATAAATAATTAATGACCTGCTAGTTTGCGTAACAAGCTAAAGGGATGATCACTACCTACGGTAGCCTTTGGCTACCGCAAGATATCATAGGGTATGAAACTTTTAAGCAGTTTGAATATCAGATTACAAGACTTAGTCCTGCGTCGAAAGGTGTAAGTACTTTAACTTTGTTAGAAGTACTAAAAAAAAATTTTTTTAATGGTAAAATATTATTTAGCAATTTATAATTATAAGTATTATCAAGGTTCGAGTCCTTGTTTTTTTTTATAGAAAGAATTAATTTGAAGTTAATGTCTGGTTTTCTATCTTTATGGTCTTCTTGGTAAACCAAATAAATCTGACAATTTATATTGATCTATAGGATATTTTTGTTGATCTAATAAATCAAAATTCTCTTTATCTTTAGCTTTTTGTTTCGAATATAGAAGATGAATGGAAGATCGTATGTCGAATAATACAAAAGAACCATTTAATACTTATTTACCTATACAATTTAATGCAACATGTAACGGGTCCAACACTTATTGTTTTCAAATGAGAAAAAATTGTTCGAAGAATTAAATATTACTTCTAAATCAGTAAAAATAGATACTGAACCTCGTGACTTTTATAGTTATATTTTACACAAATTTAAATCAACTATAAATGAGTATTTAATTGAAACTCCGAAAGAATTTGAGAAAAATTTTATTGAAAAATTAGAATCTTGTGTATTAAATAGAAGTCATTTAAATAAATTAATTATAACATTTTCATATAATGTTAAATAATTAACCATTTACAATTATGCAACTGAAAGATTATATCCTGTCGAGGATATAAAACTTTTAAATGAGAAGTAAATTAATTATATAAAAAATAAAAAAGTTAAAGGGGTTTTCTGTAAAAAAGACATTGAATTGTCCATATATTAATAGTGCGGGTATTAGGGTGACTCAAAAAGAGAATCAAGAGCTTCTATCGTGTTGTTATTATTATTATTCTTTTTTCCGCTTATTAAAAAATAATAAGAAATATATATACGGGATATATATATATTAAAACTGCCCGAGTTAGTATTAATTCAGTCCAATTACATTCTCCTATTTAAATTGTTCCAGTTCGTAGTAATCTAATTTAACTAAATTCTCGTATTAAATCTATTTTATATCAATTTAGTAATGAGATTAATCATGGAACATTTGGTAATTATGTTAGTTCTAACTCACCTAATTTAAGTACTATATCTCAATTTATTAAAAATATTAATCGTGCTACAATAAAGATTCTGTGGATTTTTGTGTAACAAAGAGTTATTATAAATATATAAACTATTTATTCCCCGCTTTATTATCTAATTTGTTGGTACCTTATTTTATGCCAGGTATTCTTATTTTAATTATTTTTTTTTAATTTTTTGAAAGTATAAGTAGACTTTAATAAATCTAAAAAAAAAGAGTTTAGTTTAACGGTAAAACAGGAAGCTTCAACCTTCTAGTTCTTGGTTCAAATCCAAGTGCTCTTGCTATTTATTTAAAGTTTAGCTTAACTTAGCTTGCTAAAATTTTTAGTGATTTAAACAGGCTTAAAGTTAGATATTTATACTTTGTAATTTAGAATGAACCTATGCTCTTGTTTTTAGACATAGCCGAAATTAATACTACGCACTTAAAAACCTCTAAATTTATAAAGTATAATATTATTAGGCTTGTTAGTTTAATGGTAAAATCTAACGCTACGGACGTTAAGTTATGAGTTCAAGTCTCATATAAGCTTTTTTTTAAGGCACTTGCTAGCAAGTGCCTTTAGGTGGGTGGGAGGTAATTAAAATTTAGTTTAAATTTTAATATTATTGTACATAATACACTATTGAATATATGGAATTAACAGTTTATACGGATTAACGTTTCAATTTAAAAATTTAGATTTAGTTAAAAAAAAATGAGAATATTTAAAAGTCACTCTTTATTAAAACTAGTCAATTCATACCTTATAGATGCTTCACAGCCTAGTAATATGAGTTATTTATGAAATTTTGGTTCTTTACTTCTAGTTTGTTTAGTTATACAGATTATTACAGGTGTTACTTTAGCTATGCATTATAATCCTAGTATAGCAGAAGCTTTTAATTCCATAGAGCATATTATGAGAGATGTAAATAATGGATGATTAATTCGTTATTTACATAGTAATACTGCTTCAGCTTTTTTTTTCTTAGTATATTTACATATAGGAAGAGGTATATATTATGGATCTTATAAAGCTCCAAGAACTTTAACTTGAGTTATAGGTACAGTTATACTTATAGCTATGATAGCTACAGGTTTTATGGGTTATGTTTTACCTTATGGGCAAATGAGCCTTTGAGGTGCAACAGTTATTACTAATCTTATAAGTGCTATACCATGAATTGGACAAGATATTGTTGAGTTCATTTGAGGAGGTTTTTCTGTAAATAATGCAACATTAAACAGATTTTTTGCTTTACATTTTGTATTACCATTTCTATTAGTTGCATTAGTTTTAATGCATATGATAGCACTTCACGACACTGCTGGGTCTGGTAACCCTTTGGGTATTTCAGGTAATTATGATAGAATACCAATGGCTCCTTATTTTTTATTTAAAGATTTAATTACTATTTTTATTTTTATTTTTGGTTTAAGTTTATTTGTATTCTTTATGCCCAATGTGTTAGGAGATAGCGATAATTATATAATGGCTAATCCTATGCAAACTCCAGCTGCTATTGTTCCTGAATGATACCTTCTACCTTTTTACGCTATTTTAAGATCTATACCTAATAAATTATTAGGGGTAATTGCAATGTTTAGTGCATTATTAGTAATTATGTTATTACCTATAACTGATTTAGGAAAATCTAGAGGGTTACAATTCAGACCTTTAAGTAAAATTATTTTCTGAATTTTTGTAGCTAATTTCTTAATATTAATGCAATTAGGTGCTAAACATGTTGAAGACCCGTTTATTTTATTTGGACAATTAAGTACAGCTTTATATTTTGCACATTTTGTAATTATACTTCCTATAGTTAGTTTAATTGAAAATACTTTAATGGATATAGTACATACAAAGCAAATCTAATTATATAATTAATATAAAACATGTTAATGCCCGTTTTTCTAATAAATCTATTAAAAGAAAAGAAGCTAAACTTTATTCAACAATATCTGGATCACAATTAATTATTGGATTAGGTATGTTAATATTTGGTTTAGTTTTATATTCATATAATGATATTACATGTAATATAACATCTTTTTTTTTTTAATTTTACTTTATTTTATCTCGATGATTTTAAGTTATCTGAGAATAAATATATTAAATTTTCACAAATTATATCCCCTTTAGTATTTATACTTTTCATAAGATTATTTTGACATGAAGGTTTTTCTTAATGTTTTATTGATGATCCAAGTAAAAACTCTAATATTTCTATAGGTGTTAAAGTTAAAATAGGTAAATAAGTTGCTACTGAAATTAGTAAAGGAATAAGCTCTGTAGTAGTAATATAGGTTTTATATGGTACAGTTGATGGAGTTACAGCGGGTGTATTTAAAGCTGTGACTAAATCTAGTTTACCTCCTTTACAAAAAGTGGGTATAATAATTGTTGCACAGGTAAACTTAAAATTAATAAAAATTTATTAGGGATAATAAAGTTTATATAAAGGAATCTTTTTAATAAGATTATTATAAATGAAAAAATCATCAAATTTGCGATATACAAGTGGAGTAGAAAAGTTAATATATTTTACATGCAGCTAGAACAATAGGTACGAGTTTAGCCACTACACGATTAACTGGAGCTAGAGTAGGTATAGGGGTAGTATTTGGAGCATTAATATTAGGTGTGGCCAGAAATCCTTCTTTAAGAAGTCAATCGTTTGCATTGCAGATATTCGGTTTTCTTGGGTGCAGATATTTTCATCCTACTAGACCTCTTAGATTTGATGGGTCTACGGATGTACCTACTTTAATTGAAATGATGAATTTATGTAAAGATTCTTTTATTGATACTATTCGGTATGGTAGTAGTTTGTTATCATATTCAAATATTCAGGAAATACCTCGACAAGAAATGTCAAATTATTTTTTTAATAATAATGCATCTTCTACTATTTTTAATCATGTAATATTAAAATTATCAGAATTAAGGGATTTAGGTGGTGATGTTACAGAAGAGACACAAAGAGCACGGGAACTACTTGCTCAATACCGTGAGGCTCAAAGGCTTAGTGTATCTTTAGCCGATAAATTTAATAACAGTTAAATTTAAGCTACGCAAATCAAGTACTAGACTAATTGAAGCTTTTAGATTTTCATAATCGGTTTTATAGCGAAGCAGTGAAGCAGCGAAGCAGCAAAGCAACCAAATAGTAAAAAAAACTTTGTTTAAATTTTACGTTTTAAAATTTTTTAGTATTATATAGTACTAAAGATTATGAAGTAAATGGTTTACACTTTGATTGCAGATCTTAAGTAAGAGGTTCGATTCCTCCATAATCTTTAAAAAAAAATGTGAGAATTTACTAACTACATTAGAGTTAGCTTCTTTTATACGTAGCTGTGTAGTAAAAGGGAAGCTATCCTGTTAATGTATGTATAATTATCCTTGAGAGTAAGTAATGTGAGGATGATACAGAGTATTAAAAAAAAAACAAACTAAAGAACATAATAATGAAAAAGAACCTTATCTCTTTGAGATAAATAATACGAAAAAATTCGGCGATAAGTTATATGATATAGAACCTAAAGAAAATGGTAGTTTAGAATCTAGCATATCTATGTGAAGTGAAAGATGATTCTTATCTACAAATGCCAAGGATATAGGAACTTGATATTTAATATTTGCCTTATTTTCTGGATTACTAGGTACAGCGTTTTCTGTATTAATAAGATTGGAATTAAGTGGACCAGGTGTTCAATATATTGCAGATAACCAACTATATAATAGTATTATTACTGCACATGCAATTTTAATGATATTTTTTATGGTTATGCCAGCATTAATTGGTGGATTTGGAAATTTTTTAATGCCTTTAATGGTAGGTGGTCCTGATATGGCATTCCCAAGACTTAATAATATAAGTTTCTGATTGTTACCACCTAGTTTAATATTATTAGTTTTTTCTGCTTGTATAGAAGGTGGAGTTGGTACAGGATGAACTCTTTACCCTCCATTATCTGGAGTACAAAGTCATAGTGGACCAAGTGTGGACCTTGCGATTTTCGCTTTACATTTATCTGGTGTAAGTAGTTTATTAGGAGCTATCAATTTCATAACAACAATTGTAAATATGAGAACTCCAGGTATAAGATTACATAAATTAGCTTTATTTGGATGAGCTGTAGTTATTACAGCAGTGTTATTATTATTATCTTTACCGGTGCTTGCTGGTGGAATAACAATGGTTTTAACTGACCGTAATTTTAATACGTCATTCTTTGAAACAGCAGGTGGTGGTGATCCTATTTTATTCCAACATCTTTTTTGATTTTTTGGTCACCCAGAGGTTTATATATTAATTGTACCTGCTTTTGGTATAATTAGTACAACTATTTCAATTAATTCAAACAAATCTGTGTTTGGGTATATTGGAATGGTTTATGCTATGATGTCTATTGGGATATTAGGATTTATTGTTTGAAGTCATCATATGTATACAGTTGGTTTAGACGTGGATACAAGAGCATATTTCACAGCTGCTACATTAATAATTGCAGTTCCTACAGGAATTAAAATCTTCTCATGATTAGCTACATGTTATGGAGGTTCTATTAAATTAACTCCTTCTATGTTATTTGCTTTAGGGTTTGTATTTATGTTTACAACAGGAGGGTTAAGTGGTGTTGTTTTAGCTAATGCTTCACTTGATATTGCATTCCACGATACTTATTATGTGGTAGCTCATTTTCATTATGTATTAAGTATGGGTGCTGTATTTGCAATGTTTAGCGGATGATATTTCTGAATACCTAAATTATTAGGTTTAAATTATAATTTACTATTATCTAAAGTACAATTCTGAATACTTTTTATAGGGGTTAACCTTACATTCTTCCCTCAACACTTCTTAGGTCTACAAGGAATGCCGAGAAGAATAAGTGATTACCCTGATGCTTTTGCAGGATGAAATTTAATCAGTAGTTTTGGGTCTATTGTTAGTGTGGTTGCTGCTTGATTATTTTTATTCATTGTATATGTACAATTAGTAGAAGGAAAATCTGCAACAAGATATCCTTGAATGACTCCTCAGTTTTATACTGATACTTTACAAGCTCTTTTAAATAGAGCATACCCTAGTTTAGAATGAGCTTTAAGTAGTCCACCTAAACCTCACGCGTTTGTAAGTCTTCCTATACAATCTTAAATTTATATTTATTAACAATAATATTGTTAATAAAAAAAGAAGATATTGTAATAAAAACAAAAAATAAAATAAAAATAAGGAAGATATGAGGATAAAATTATTTTTAATTATTTAAAACTAACAAACTTTAAGAAATGTAAATATACATCTACAAAACGATTTGCTCTTAGTTTAATGGTAGAACAATATTCTTCTAAAATATCTATTCTAGTTCGAGTCTGGAAGAGCAAGTTAATAAATAATCTATTATAAAATTGATAATTATTTAGTTTAAAATTATTTTATTAAAATATTCCTATTATTATATAAAATAAAAATTATAAATTTATTCATGTTATATTTACCTGTTATTATTTCGATAGTTTTAATATTTGTGGTTGCTTTACTTGCAATTGCATATGTTATAATAGCTGAAAAAAAAACTAAAGCAAGTACACCTAAACCTCATATATTTGCAAATTTACCTTTAGAAAGTAAAATAAGTTTAAGTGGTTTTACTAAATATTTAACATTATCTAATGTTATTGTAGGTTTAATTATTTTTATTTTATTTTTTGTTTTTAGAACATATGTTTTTCCTGAAAAAATTTTTCCAGTAATTATTAGATTTGGAGAGTCTTATACTAAAGGTTTTGATGTAGACAAAGACTTACTTTTAGGTAGTTTATCTTTAATTAGTAGATTGTCTTTAAAGGGTTTTATAGAAAACCTCTTAAATGATATTAGAGATATGAAATCTCAAAAACTACCTATGGGTCTTGAAAATTCTATGAACCTTTCAGCAAATTCTGACATTGTAGAGAGAGGTCAAGGAAGCTCAGGTGGTCAAGGAAGTTCAGGAGGTCAAGAAAGTTCAGGAGGTCAAGAAAGCTTAAGTAAAAATGAGGATGAAAATTATACTAAAAAAGATCTTAATATAATGACAGAGATAATATCTAATGAATTGGTTGAGGATGTGAGATTGAGAAATAAGGCGATAAAAGCCTTTTCAGCTGAAATGAAAAAGTTTCATACTTTGCCTTTTGACCCTAAAATTCAGCTTACATCTGAATCTCCATTAACAGAAGGAGTAAGACAAATTCTAGGAGAACAAGGAGAATGTCTTACTAAAACATTTTTAAATAGAACACGATGACTTGATAAGCACCGTATAAATATGGTACCGGAGGGTCAATCTGTATTACTAGAATCACGTCGTAAAATGGAAACTATTCAACAAGAATATTTTAATGAAGTGAATAGAATAAAAAATATAGAAGATCCTTTATTACAAGTCAGAGAATATTTTAGTGTTATTAATACTTACCGTAATAAAATGTCTAAAGAACTTAATAAAAGCGAAGACTTTGTATATAAAGCCTTAAGAAAAACTTCTTATTTTAATAATCCTGATTTTAAACGTGCAATTAATGTGGAAAGTCTCGAAGTTAAAAAAGAATTTAATAGTAACGATAACTATTTAAAATTGAAAATAGATGAAATATTGCGTAATAAAAATAAAAATTAAGTTTTATGTTTTTATAAGTAGATATATTTATTAAGATCTTTAAAAGATCTATTTATTTTTATGAATATAAAGCCTATTAATACTAAAATAATCGTAAAGGATTGTGGCATTAGTGAAGATGCTGCTACTAACTTGCATTGCAAGTTATGCTTTAAATTTTAATATTATTATAATAAAAAATTAATTTATGGCTGCTACGTAAGCTAAGCGGAATTTCGCTCTTAAATTTAAAGAACTTTTTTATGATATTTATATAGTACACTTGAAAGTAATAAAAAAGTAATTTTATTTTAGAGCACCTTAATTAATTTAACAACTATAATTTAGTATTAAAGAAATTTAATTGTTCTTAGTTTAATGGTAGAACAGTATTCTCCTAAAATACCAATTCTAGTTCGAGTCTGGAAGGGCAAATTAATAAATAATCTATTATAAAATTGATAATTATTTAATTTAAAATTATTTTATTAAAATATTCCTATTATTATATAAAATAAAAATTATAAATTTATTTATGTTATATTTATCTGCTATTATTTCGATTATAGAAGTAGTTTTAATACTTGTGCCTGCTTTACTTGCAGTTGCATATGTTACAGTAGCTGAAAGAAAAACTATGGCAAGTATGCAAAGAAGATTAGGACCCAATGTAGTAGGATATTATGGTTTATTACAAGCTTTTGCGGACGCTTTAAAGCTTCTTTTAAAAGAATATGTAGCTCCTACACAGTCTAATATTATTCTTTTTTTCTTAGGTCCAGTGATTACTTTAGTTTTTGCTTTACTTGGTTACGGAGTTATACCTTATGGGCCAGGTTTAGCTATTAGTGATTTTAACCTAGGTATACTTTATATGTTAGCCGTGTCATCTTTAGCTACATATGGTATTTTATTAGCAGGTTGAAGTGCTAATAGTAAATATGCTTTTCTTGGTTCTCTTAGAAGTACAGCTCAATTGATTAGTTATGAATTAATATTAAGTTCGGCTATATTAATAGTTATTATGTTAACAGGAAATTTAAATTTAACTATTTGTACAGAATCTCAAAGAGCTATTTGATTCTTATTACCTTTATTTCCAGTATTTATTATATTTTTTATAGGATCTATAGCTGAGACAAATAGAGCTCCTTTTGATTTAGCTGAGGCGGAATCAGAACTTGTTAGTGGATTTATGACTGAGCATGCTGCAGTTGTTTTTGTATTTTTTTTCTTAGCCGAATATGGTAGTATAGTATTAATGTGTATTTTAACAAGTACATTATTCATAGGGGGTTATTTATCTTTAGATTTTTTGGGGCCTGTGCTGGCGCCAGTTCTTCAATTTTTTAATTATTTAATATATGAATTATTTTTCATAGATTGAGCATTTTATGTAGAATTCTATAAAGAATATATATTTAATAATTCTATTATAGAAGGATTAATTTATGGTCTAAATTTAGGATTAAAGAGCTCTTTTATGATATTTACATTTATTTGAGCAAGAGCTTCTTTTCCTAGAATACGTTTTGATCAATTAATGGCTTTTTGTTGAACAGTTTTGTTACCAATTATTTTTGCAATAATTATATTAGTACCTTGTCTATTATATAGTTATAATATCTTTTCTATAAATATAATTTTATATTAAGTTTATATTTACTATCCTGCTAGCTTGCTTGTTTACTTGCAAGCGTAGCAGCAACAGCAGTATCAGAGGATGTGGAATTTTAAAATTCTCAGATTTTCATCTTTATGAGATTAAATTTTTTTTGTTTTAAAGGAAATGTGTAAATATAAAAACTAATTATTAATAAAGATGTTATATTATTTATTATTAATTCCTATAGTAGGTGTTTTTATTCTTTCAAGTATTACTTCTTATGAGTGTAATTTAAAAATTCTCTTTTTAAAAAAAATAGCTTTGATAATTTCTTCTGTTAATTTAATTTTAGCTTTAATTATATATGTATTATTTGATTTTAGCCACAATCAATTTCAATTTGTACAAGAACATTATGATTTGAGTTTTTTTGATCTTTATTTAGGTGTTGATGGAATATCTATTTATTTTGTATTATTAACTACTATAATAATGCCTATAGCTCTATTATCTAATTGATATTCTATTACTGAAAATATAAAATATTATTTAATAATAATGTTACTATTGGAAACTTTATTATTGGCAGTGTTTTTAGTATTAGATATATTATTATTTTATATCTTTTTTGAAAGTATATTACCTCCTTTATTTTTATTGATAGGTTTATTTGGATCTAGTAATAAAGTAAGAGCTAGTTTTTATATATTTTTATATACATTATGAGGATCTTTGTTTTTATTATTATCTATTTTAGTTATGTCTTCTATAATGGGTACAACGGATTTTGGAGCATTATTTAAAACTAATTTTGATTACAAGACACAGTTTTTTTTATTTTGCGGAATATTTATTGCTTTTGCGGTAAAAACTCCAACTATTTTTTTAAATAATTGATTATTAAAAGCTCACGTTGAATCACCTTTAGGGGGAAGTATAATACTTGCAGGTATTGTTTTAAAGTTAAGTTTATATGGGATTTTTAGATTAATTTTACCTATATTACCTAAAGCTTCTATTAATTATACTTATATTGTATATTTAATAGGAGTAATTACTATAATATATGCTAGTTTTAGTACTTTAAGAACTACAGATATTAAAGAATTAAGTGCTTATAGTTCTGTATCGCATGCAGCTGTATATTTAATTGGAGCATTTAGTAATACAATCCAAGGTATAGAAGGAAGTATACTTTTAGGTTTAGCACATGGATTTGTTTCTAGTGGTTTATTTATATGCGCAGGTGGTATATTATATGATAGATCTGGTACTAGGTTAATTTATTTTTATAGAGGTATAGCCCAATTAATGCCTTTATTTTCAATCTTTTTCTTTATATTATCTTTAGCTAATTGTGGTGCACCTTTAACTTTAAACTTTGTAGGGGAGTTTATGTCTCTATACGGGGTATTTGAAAAATTACCTATATTGGGTGTCTTTGCCAGTTTTTCTATAATTTTTTCTGCGGCATATACTATATATATGTATAATAGAATAGCTTTTGGTGGTTCCTTTACTAAATATTTTGAAGAAAATATAAGTGATATTACAAAAAGAGAATTCTTTTTATTATTTATATTAATATTATTTACTATTATATTTGGAATATACCCATCTTGAATTTTAGATGGTTTACATTTTTATGTAGTAAATATAATATATTTTATATAATTAAGATCTAAGCCAAATATAATTAATATTAATAGGTTTGTTTATAATATGTTTTATTATGTTTGTTCACCGAGCTAGAGCATTAAAGTAATTATAATATATAGCTATAACTATATTACATTTCTCGTTTCGTTATGATTATTAGCGTTAATACAATAATTGTATTTATAATTTTGAAAAAAAAAATGCCTCAATTAGTACCATTTTATTTTATAAATGAAGTATCCTTTACTTTTTTAACTATTGCTATAATAGTTTATATATCATCTAAATATATATTACCTAGATTTGTTCGTTTATTTTTATCTCGTACTTTTATATCAAAACTTTTAGATAACGGGTCAAACAGTTAAATCTTTAACCAAGCTCTAAAAGACTTTAATTTATAATCTTTAAAAATAAGTCTAGAGTACCTGGTAATACGTAAAAATAATACTATTTTTATAAATAATATAATATGATGTTGTATTAGGTGTATATTGGGTTTTTTAAGTTCTACAAAAAATTTTATTATAATATATATGAATATGATTAATTTTAATATAAAAAAATATGATGAAATATTTAGTCCTTTAGATCAATTTGAAATAAGAAGTTTATTAAGTATAGATTTACCTTTGTTAGGTTATATTAATATTTCTATAACTAATATAGGATTTTATTTAATTATAGGAGCTTTATTTATAATAATTCTAAATCTTTTAAGTACTAATTATAATAAATTAGTAAGTAATAAATGATCAATAAGTAAAGAATCTTTATATGCTACTATATTAAGTATAGTAACAAATCAAATAAACTCTAGAAAAGGAGAAATTTATTTCCCTTTTATTTACACTTTATTTGTTTTTATATTGATAAATAATTTAATTGGTATGATTCCATATAGTTTTTCATCAACAAGCCACTTTGTATTGACATTTGCGCTTAGTTTTACTATTGTTTTAGGTTCAACAATTCTAGGGTTTCAAAAACACGGTTTAGTATTTTTTTCTCTTTTAGTTCCAGCAGGTTGTCCTTTAGCTTT
>Ga0114940_10000704_pt1 | contig 14216 bp, 12 predicted proteins | sample ColdCreekSource_FD_87195 | JGI IMG/M metagenome (GOLD analysis project Ga0114940, IMG submission 87195) | Groundwater microbial communities from Cold Creek, Nevada to study Microbial Dark Matter (Phase II) - Cold Creek Source | ecosystem: Environmental > Aquatic > Deep subsurface > Groundwater ... | reverse complement strand
TCATGTTGAATCTTTTTTACTGAATTTTTGGTGGGTCTCTGATAGTTCGAGAATGAGAAATTCAGTTCCCCTTGAACTTTCTCCGCTCATCAGTAAAAAACACCGCTTTCTCATGAAAGTTACGTATTTTTTCATGTTTCATCGGATCTTCACCCCTCCCGATGCTGAAATTTCCGATTTTCAGAGGAGAAATTTGAAACTTGACTCTTTAGCTGGAAGGGTGAAGATCCGCTGTAGGAGGCGTCGCCGACGCCGATCCTGCCACCCAAGGTGGTTGGCAGGTGGCCCCGGCTCCCTTCGCGGTCAGGCGACCGCTCCTACGGCACGTGGCCATGTGCCACAGGATTTTCGGAGGCGCACCTTTGTGATTTCAGCCCGTTACACCCAATATCCGATCCTCTTCGAAGACCGCTGGCTGATTGCCATCCATAAACCTGTCGGAGTCCTTTCGCACCCCAACCCCGGTCAATCAGGACGGGTCGCCTTTGAAGGAACATATCATTTCGAGGAGAGACGTTTTAATGCTCCGGGTGGTCCCATCTGGTTAATTCACCGTCTGGATCAGGACACATCCGGCATCCTGTTGGCTTCCAAGAATGTCCTTACGGCCAGGAAATGCCGGGATGAGTTCGAAAAACAGCGGATACGGAAGCTTTACCTTGCTCTGGTGGCAGGTAAACCTCGCCCGCCTTCAGGCGCATGGTACGATCATCTCCAAAAGCGGTCCGGCCGTGGAATGGTTCGTTCATGTGTGCTCCGAGGTCGTCCGCCCAATGCCGAACTGCGATATATGGTTGGAAATCTGAATGTAGGAGCCGTCGCTGACGGCGATCCGACCAGAAAGTCCATTGGCCGTTTACACGAATCGCCGTCAGCGACGGCTCCTACATTCCCAAAGAATCTTTCTCTTTTGCAAATCACCCTGATCACCGGCCGGACGCATCAGATCCGTGTTCAGGCGGCGGCTCGTGGGCATCCAGTGGCGGGGGATCGGGTCTATGGCGATTTTCAATTCAATCGCGAACTTCGAGCCGGGATTGGCTTGAAACGCCTGTTTCTGCATGCCTGGAAATTGGAATTCCGCCATCCTGCGACTGCACGCTCCTTGAATCTGGAAGCCCATTTACCGGAGGCGTTGAAGGAGTGTCTGGAAAGATTGAAGAGGTGATCAAACTTTTTTTTGAACGTTTTCTGAAAAAAGTTGTATTTGGCGCTTGACACCCTTTGGCCTTTTGTTAATTTGCCACGCAATACAAGGAGGAGGTGTTTCATGACGTATGAGGCGCCCGTTGGCTGACCAAGGAAAGTCAACCCTTTCAAAAAGCAAAAAATCAATGAATCTTACCAACAAAATTCTCGGGCTCTCGCTCGCGGCTGTCGTCGGTATGGCTTCTTCTTCCTATGCGGATGACCCAGGCATGGGAAAAGGAAAGAAGTCCCTCGAAGACCGGATCGCAGAACTTGAGCAAAAATTGAAGGACTCGGGCGGCAAGGGAGCCAAGAAATCCGGCATCAAAATCAGCGGCTATGTGGATACATCGTATATCGTGAACCTGGCGGATCGTGATAATTCCGGCGGTGTTGCCGGTGCTTCCGCCCAAAACACGGGCCGTGTCTTCGATAACCAGTTCAACTCGATGAACATCAATGCGGTGAAGCTGACGATCGAAAAGGGTAAGGACAGCAGCAAATTCCCTGCCGGCTTCCGCGTGGATACTATCTACGGTGAAGATGCCAATGTCATCAATGGCGGCCGTGCGGTGAACACCACCACAGGCGCCGCAGCGGCTAGCACAGCCAACGAAGCGGAGTTTGCCCTTCATCAGGCTTACATCAATCTTGGTATTCCGATTGGAAACGGAATTGATGTGAAGTTCGGCAAGATGGCCACCACCATGAGCTATGAAGTGATGGAAAGCCCTGCCAACTGGCAGTTCTCCCGTTCCGAGGCTTATCGTTTGGGCCCCATCGGCCAGACGGGCCTTACCCTCGGCTACAAATGGAATGATTGGCTGACCAGCACCGTTGGTGTTATCAACGGTTATGACAGCGGATTGGGCGGTGGAAGTGCTGTGCTCGGTTCCGGTAACCGCAATACGAGCTTCAGTTTTGTAGGCAGCTTGGATCTGACGGCTCCCAAAATCTCGGCGGGTGAATTCAGTGGCTTCATTCGCGGACTTGTTGGCAATGACATGGTGACCCCCGGGACGCGTTTTGCGGCTACGGCTGTAACTCCCCTGGAAAACGGAGCGGGGTCTCATATGTTCAACGTCGGTGTCAACTGGAACAAACCGTTCGAAGTGGACCAACTGGCCTTTGGGCTCGACTACTTCTATCGTAATGACACCATCAACCTGGCGGCTTCGACCGCGGGTGGACAGACGGACTATGCCCCCATCGACGCATCAGCTCTCACTTTCTATCACAAGTGGGATTGGAACAAGTGGCTGACCACTTCCGGTCGTTTTGGCTATCAGTGGTACAACAACGCTACGGCGAGAAACCAAACCGGTACGGTCACGGAACAGGCATCCTTGGGTGCGTTTGCTCTGCCGGTCGCTAGCGGACTCGCGGCAGCTGGCACTTTGCCGGACCATATTGAGCAGTTCAACTACACGCTCACACAGGCCTTCAATGTGTGGAAAGACACGTTGATTCGTCTGGAATGGCGTCATGACTGGGTTACCAATGGCACAGAGGGTTACGGTCTTACTGGTACGAGTGCGACATCCGGTCGTAATGATATCCGCCAGGAACAGGATACCATCGCCGTGAACGTGGTCTACTCGTTCTAAGCAACCAAATAAATCAACTTAACCAGAACCCCGTCCCGCGCTCTGCGGGACGGGGTTTTCTGTTTTTTGTAGTAAATGTCAATATGTGTTACCGGAGAATAGACAAGGATGCCATCGCTCATTATTGCTCCTATGAAAAACGACAGCGTCAGCATTTCCTCGCTGATGCTGACGCCATCTTCACCGAGCTGTCCTGCCTGAAAACACTGCCTTGACGCGCATGCCCCGGGAGGGATGAATGCTCCCACCTCCATGCTTCTCACTCAATTTACAGACATTGTAGGACACTAACTTTTTTCTTGCAGCTTGAGGCTTGCAGCTTGAAGCTTCGGCCATGCCTTGGAATGAGATCCGTTCCCAACCACTGGTGAGCAACCTGCTCAAGCGCTCTTTAATTGGCAGCCGCACACACCATGCTTATCTGTTCGTTGGCGAGGAAGTGGAAACAGAGCCCATGGCGCTTGCCTTCGCCCGATCATTGAACTGCGAAAAGGATGATGGCGATTTTTGTGGTCGTTGTGGGTCCTGCAAAATCATTGCCAAAAACCAGCACCCGGATGTCCACTCTCTCCGCCCCGAATCCAGATCCCGGCGCATTCTCATCAGCCAGGTGCGTGAGTTGGAACGCTCAGTCTACCTCAAGGCCGACCGGGCGCGCGCCAAGGTTGCCATCGTGCATGCGGCCGATCGCCTTCAACCCGAAGCCCAGGATGCGTTCCTCAAGACTCTTGAGGAACCCCCTCCTAAAACCATTTTTCTTCTCCTGACAGAGGAGCCACAACAATTGAAGGAAACCATTGTTTCCCGATGTCTTCGTCTTCCCTTCCAGCCGGGAAAGAAAAAGGATAAGACACCCCATGAACAGCTGGTGGAAAACTGGCTTGAGGCATTCCATACTTCATCCTCACGAAATGAATCCAGAGTCTTCCATGCCTGTGGATTGGCTGGAAAAGTCCTGGGTCTGCTCAAAGAGGTGCGAGAGGAAAAACTCAAGGAAATCGACCGGATTCTCGACGATCCATCGTTGGAACATCTGGAATCTTCGCAGCGTGAGCGTCTTGAGGAGCAAATGGCCGCCCAGGCACAAGCCGACTATCTCCACGAACGCACCCAACTGCTAAAAGTCATAATGGAATGGTGTCACATCCATCAGCCGGGTCGCCATTCATTCGAAACCATCGACGCCCTCGCGCGCCGTCTCGGGCGAAATGTGAATGAATCCCTGGCCTGGGAGACAGCCATGCTTGCGCTCACACACGATTCCGCAAAACACGCTGATCTCCCTGTCGCAGGGTGATCCCCTGCCGGTCAAGATGTTCAAGCAAAGGCACGATGATCCGACGGCTTGTTCCAACGGTCTGACGAAGTTCACTCACTGTTGCAGTTTTGTTGTTGGTCAGGAATTTTCGAATGATCTCCGTGGCCTTCGCCAGACTCTCCACCAGCAGGATGACATCATCACTCACTTTGACAGCCTCACCCGTTTCAATCAGGAAGCGGAGCGCCTGTTCTCCTGCCGTTCCGGCGACAAGCTCCTTGCGTGAGGGTGGGTCGAGAGGCTTGGTCATCAGTGCGCTGTGCAGTCTGGCCACAGGCGCTTGCAGGTTGGGAGGCAGGGTGGCTTGATGCGTTTTACGCCGGATATTCCCGCTCGTCTGCACAAAATCCGCCTTGCAAAGATCAGCAACCACGGCGTCGAAGATATCCGCCGGCTGTTTTCCCTTCTCAACCAGCACGCGCAGTTTGCTCAGCGGAACCCCACCCTGCTCAGGATGCGCTTTGTGCTCGGTCTCGATCATGTCGATCGCGCGCTGACAGAGCTTTTGCCACCAATCCTTGTCCGCCACAAAATCACCTGATCCAACAGCCCTCCCGTCTTTCACCAGGCGCGCAATCGCATCCGCAATTTCGTTTGGACTGAAATGTGATTTCCGCAATAACCCCGACTTCACCACGATGCCATCACGCATCAGTTGCGAGCTTACAAATACAGAGACCTGGTCCGGTGCGTCTCCGCGCTGTTTCAAAAAGATTTTACGGGCTTCACTGCGTAGATTCCGAATGCCGGCATCAGGGTCAAGGATCATGCCACCTGCAAGGGTCATTTGCTCTGACCAGTCACGCAGGATAAAGCGGTCGCCGGCAAACGCAAAGACCGGTGTTTCCAACCGGAGTTGAGCCGGTATTTTCTGTCCCGGTACAACCTGGTCGCCATCCAGGATCAGGACGCGTGCAGAACAATTCCCACTGCAATGGTGGAACCGGACAAGGCCTGCGTTCTTGATGGGACGGCTTTCACCTTCTGTTTTACTGGTCGAGCGGGGGCTTCTTTCCAAAACCACATCCATCACGCGGCTGGCGCTGCCAAATTCCTTGAGCGTCAGAATGTCGCCTCGCCGTATCGTTTTTCCGCTCTGGGCGGATGGGTCTTTGCCCGCAACCGCGATGTCCGGAAGATTGATCGCCGTGCGCGTACCAGGACTGCTGAGTTCCACATCCTGATTATGAGATTGAATACTCCGAACACGCGTGGTCGTACCCGATGGCTGAATCACAATCTCCTGACCACGCCGTAATGTGCCACCGGTCAAAGTGCCTGTAATGACCGTGCCGATACCATGCAATGTGAACACACGGTCCACTGGCAGGCGTGGTTTCCCGATGTCTGTCGGTGGCGGAGTCTCGAGCAGCACCTGCGCGAGCGCTTTTTTGAATTCCTCCAAACCTTCCCCCCGAACCACGGATGTCATGACAATGGGCGCCTCTGCAAAAACCGTTCCCTCGAGCTTCTTGCGAAGCTGCTCCATGACATCGGATTCCTTGCCTGCCACCAAATCCATTTTTGTGATCACAACAACAGCGCGGGTGACTCCCAGGTAGGACAGGATTTGCAGGTGCTCCTCTGTCTGTGGCATCCAACCATCATCCGCTGCCACCACAAACAGCGCCACGTCGATGGACCCCACACCCGCAACCATGTTCTTTACGAAATCCTCGTGGCCCGGAACATCAACGATGCCGAGTCGGAATGTCAACGATGGATCGCCAATAACGGAACCGGGAATTTCCAGATGAGCAAAGCCGAGATCGATCGTGATGCCCCGCGCCTTCTCCTCCGGCAAACGATCCGGGTCCACCCCGGTCAGCGCCTTGACCAGCGAGCTTTTGCCATGGTCAACATGACCGGCAGTGGCAATAATAAAGTGTCTGGCGTTCAAAGCTGCGCCTTGACTGCTTTGAGGATGGCTTCCGGCTCCGGAAATTTACCGGTGTCCAGCTTGGAGTGGATTTTTTGACCATTGACCGTGACCTCAAAAGCGCCTCCACCGGATGGAACCAGCTTGAGTGAACGGATTTGCTGCTTCAGCTCCAAAAGTTTTTCCGTCAGACTGACGGCTTTGGGTTCGTAGTTTCAAGCTGTACAGTATTCAACCGAGATTTCGACGCTCATCATTTGCCTCCGTGCCTTTCGTAGCCTAAAGAAATATGGACGTCAACAAGCAGACGGTCCCCGTGGAGGAAATTCCAGTTCGGCATTTCAACTCATCGCTGCGCGAATTGCCAGCATGAGTTCTTCGTCCTGACATGGGAAAATCGTCCTCAGATCGATTTTAAGCTGATTGCCGGAAGTATAACCGATGACCGGTGGAATGCCTTCGCGCAACCGTTTTGCCAATTCCGGAAGCGCGAGCCCTTCCGGCGCGAGATCCAGCGTGACCGATGGAATGACCGCCCGTGGCAATGTTCCCCCTCCAACCTGTGCCTTGCCCGTCCCCACACTGATCTTGAGTGGAAGCCCGACCAATCCGCCTGCCAACCGGTCAGCACGGACACGCAGATCGTCGTTTGAATAGCGCAGCATCGCCAGAATGGGAACTTCCGGTCTGATTTCTGAACCCCGGAGATATGAATCAACCGTGGTTTGCAAAGCGGAAAGAATAAGTTTATCGCAGCGCAACGCGCGGAAAAATGGATCCTTCTTGAGCGCCACAATCCATCGCCTCTCACCAGCAATGATGCCCGCCTGAGGTCCACCCAGCAATTTATCGCCACTGAAACACACCAACTCCACGCCGCGCCGCACCACTTCTGCCGGAGTAGGCTCATGATCCGGGGGAATGAAATCCTCGGTGTTCAGGATGGCTCCACTTCCCAGATCCTCAACAAATGGAACCTTCTTCTTTTGAGCAAGACGGGAAATTTCCTCGATGGATGGTTCCTCGACAAAACCATCCATAAAAAAGTTGCTGCGGTGGACTTTGAGAATCAGAGCCGTCTGTCGATTGATCGCGCGCTCGTAATCGCTGATGGATGTCTTGTTGGTTGTTCCGATTTCACGCAAACGGGCGCCGCTGACCTCCAGAATTTCAGGTATGCGAAATTCGCCGCCAATTTGCACGAGCTCACCCCGGGAGATCACCACTTCAGATCGGGGCGCCACACAGAAATGACGCAAAATCAGGATCAGGGCTGCGGCATTATTGTTCACCACGGTCGCGGCCTCGGCCTCGCAGAGCAGCGCAAGATTATGCTCCAGATAACCGGCGCGGACACCACGTTTTCCCGCTGCGATGTCATACTCCAGGTTGTTGTAATTGGCGCCGATCTTGTGGAGCGTTTCCATCACAGCGGTCCCCAGAGGTGCGCGCCCAAGATTTGTATGCACAATGATCCCCGTGCCATTCAGAAGCGGTTGAATGCGCGTGCGTCGCATGTCGTCGAGCGCCGTCCGGATTTGGGAAATAACTCCGTCGAAATCAGGAATGTTTTTGCCGGACCTCAGCGCATCCAATTCACGCCGAACCACCGCAACGATCGCTGCGCGGGGTAAATCCACGCTGCCAAGCTCCTGAAGAAGCTTTTCCACAGCCGGAATCGAACGAAGAGACGGTTTCATGGATTAACTTTGCATTCTTGTTTCTTCCTCATCCTCGTCGTCGTTCTCGTCCTCATGCTCGCTTTCCATTAGGCGGTTCTCAATTTTCCCGCACCGCAATCCTCGGGCGCGATGACTTTACCACACAACCAATGATCGCTGCACAGGGTGTGCGATGATGTTTCAACACTCTCATAACTTGGTTCAAATGTTTGGGTGACACACAAAGAATCAATCCACCGCTGGTTTGAGCATCACTCAGCAAAACCTTTTGCGCCCCCCTCGTCTTTCCCCAATCCACAAATTCGTCCGCCTGTTTGAGATTATCACGGGTGCCACCCGGAATCGACCCCTTTGCAATCAGATCGTAAACCTCCGGGGCGATCACTGGCACATCATCCCTGAAAATTTCCATGCCAACGTCGCTGGCTCGACACATCGAGCCGAGATGTCCCAGCAGGCCAAAACCAGTGATGTCGGTACATGCGCGCACAAGACCTTTTTCGGCAATTTCGGCGCCGACACGATTGAGTGAACACATGACCTGAACGGTCCTCCGGACGAGCGAGCGAGATGTGAGTCTGCGCTTGATGCCTGTAGTGATGATTCCGGTTCCCAATGGCTTGGTCAGCACCAATAAATCACCCAACCGCGCCGCTGCATTGGTCAACATCATACGAGGCGATACCATTCCCGTGACCGACAATCCGTACACAGGTTCAGGATTGCGGATGGTATGACCACCCACGAGCACACATCCGGCTTCCCGGATCTTGGACAAGCCGCCTTTCAAAATGGCGTTGACGATCCTTGGTGGAACGATGTCTTCCGGAATCCCCATGATGTTCATGGCAGTGAGCGGACGACCACCCATGGCATAAACATCCGAGAGCGCATTGGCCGCGGCGATCGCGCCATAAGCAAAAGGGTCATCCACAATGGGCGTGAAAAAATCCACCGTCTGGACCAGCGCGCGGTCACGATCAATCCGGTACACACCTGCATCATCGGCAGTTGTGGCGCCAACCAGGAGATTGGGATGTTGCATGTGGGGAAGCTGACGCAGAACCTGCATCAGAGCCTTTTGGCTGAGCTTGGAAGCTCAGCCGGCACAGGATGAAAGTGAGGTCAGTTTCAGAATCTGCTCACGCGACATGAACATCACCCCCTTTTATTAAATCCATACCTTCCTTCGCCACATCTGGCTGGCTTTAGCGAAAGGTGGCGGAGAGGGTGGGAATCGAACCTACCTCGCCCCGTAAAACGGGCCGACGACGGTTTTGAAGACCGCGAGGACCACCAGGCACCTGTCACTCTCCGGAAAACACCATTATCATTCGGGCTTTTCAATGTCACTTTCACTAAAGGAAAGTTGGACCAACAAAGTCAAGCGCCTAACCCGCATATTTATTTACTTCCGAATGTATTAACCCGCATTTCTCACCAATGGGAAAAAATGATGACAGAGTGTTCTCACCCGCAAACCTCCATACGGCGGCCACATCATACTGGTAGCAGGCACGGACGCCGCCGTCTACCAATGCTTGCCACGTTTTCAACGTGGGTAGCCCGTCTCGTCCCTGAGACGGGAGGGAGGCATCCATTGGATGGCTGTGAGAAATGCGGGTTAAAGCTCTATGCTAAAAACGGCTCGAAAAAATAAATGAAATGGTCTTTGGTTGATAAGTCTTCTTATTTCAAAGAACATGATGCTTTTATCGAAACCATGGGGTTGGGTGGGGATGATGACATTTATTCTCCTCTGGGGCTGCATGGAATTGGCAGTCAAAGGAGAAGAGCCTGGCCTATGCCCTTTCTCTCGATGTGACTCCTGAAACTGGATTTGCCATTGTAGAGCAGCAGGAACGAGTGGGTCTCCGGTTTATGGTCATTGGTAATCCCGATCCGAGGGAATTTTCGGAGGAAAGAGTCCAGGCATATTATCGGAATCACCAGGAGCAATTCATGAGACCGGTTTCCATGCGGGTGAGGCACACCTGGTATCCTCATGGGGCAGATGAAGGAGGATTAACGAGCAGCCATTTTCGCAAAGCTCAACAGGACTACATCGAAGGACGGGAACTTGCAAAACTCCATCAAACTCCGGCCGGGAAGGTTTCACCCATCATCAATGGCGTCTGCAGGAGCCGTGCCCTCGGTCTTTGCCTTATCGTAAAATGGCTGAACCCACGCCTGGAGCATCTGAAAACGAACCATTGTGGATTTACTCCACCCCATGATGAAAGCTGGTCTGGTAAAACGTACTGGCACAAAGAAGTCTGGTCGCTATTTAATCAAAAGCGCATGAACCGGTTCACGGAAGCTGCTTTAAGTTCTGAAGATTCGCTCTCTGCCAAGAGGCAGAGAGCGGGTGAAGGGAATCGAACCCTCGTCTCAGGCTTGGGAAGCCCACATTCTACCATTGAACCACACCCGCGAGCCGCACGGCGCGCCAAATCCAGAATGAGAAAGTATGAATTAAAAAATAAGGGAGCAAGCATCAAACTTTAGCCGCGACATGTTAGCCGAGCCAGGTTAAGAAGATCGAATCACGCATTTCTACTAATCTCTCAAATATGATTTGATAGTGCAAATGATCTATTTTAACTTGCATCGCATGGTGGAAGATGACGAACCTGATTTCTTTGAACTTTACGTGTGTAAAATTCTTCCCAGTGTTGCTGTAGGAATTCGGATGCGCGATTCCAGTCTCGACCTATGGCTCAAACGTATGATGATTATGCTCGACTGCGGGCGAATCCAAGTAAGTTAATAACTCTACAGATTGATCAGAAAGGGGAGGGGGTGAATTTGTAGCTTAAAAATTTTGCTAGAAATACGCAATCTTTGGACATTGTAGTACGGATCCCTTTGGCCCCCATGACACGTATCCGCCCCGGACGGCCAAGCCGATGGGTTGTGCCTCCTTGTGGCTTGCAGCTTGCAGCTTGCAGCTTGCAGCCTATATCGTGTGCAAAATGAACGATTGGTTTTGGATCATGGGCGTTTATCTGGTTCCAGCATATTTTGTGGGCTCCATACCATATGGGTATATCCTTGGACGCCTGAAGGGGATTGATATTCGTCAGCATGGCAGCGGGAATATCGGTGCCACCAATGTCTGGCGTGTTCTTGGAAAAACGTGGGGCATCATGACTCTCTTCCTGGACTTCATAAAGGCCCCTCTTGCGATGACGTTGGTTTTCCGGTTGGATGGTCTGCTGGAGCTGGATTGGCCTCCGTACGGATGGCAGGCGGCTTTAGTCCCGCTTATTCCATTTTTGGGCGCTGTGCTCGGGCATAATTATCCCATTTGGTTGAAGTTCAAAGGTGGCAAGGGAATTGCCACTTCAGCCGGTGGCCTTCTATGGTTGATCCAGATTCCATTTTTGATGGTATTGGTCGTTTGGTTGTTGGTTTTTGGGGTAAGTCGCTATGTGTCATTAGCCTCGATTGTCGCGGCCGTTGTGCTTCCTATTGCAACATTCATGTTTTATCCGGATGAATCTCTATTGCTTGGGCTCTTGTGTTTTCTTGCCACAATGGCTGTTTGGCGACATCGCACGAATGTTGAACGTTTGGTTCATGGAACAGAGCACAAATGGACTAAAAAGAAGGACGTTACGACGGTTGAACAGCGAGGTGAGAGTTGAAAGTCGCCGTGATCGGGAATGGCGCATGGGGATCAGCTCTTGCCACCCTGTCGCGCCGTCGTGGGCATGACACCACACTATGGGGACGTCATTCCAGGGTGAATGAATGCGCTGATTTGAAGGAGGCTCTGCATGATGCAGAAATTGTCCTCCTTGGGATTCCATCCCACGCGATGCGCGAGATATGCCGGAGCGCAAAAGCGCATTTGCCAAAAAACACGCTGCTGGTTTCCATGGCAAAGGGAATTGAGGAGGAAACACATCTTCGAGTCTCCGAGGTGATTGCCAGGGAAACGGGACGGGATGAGGTATTGACCATGTCCGGCCCCACGTTTGCCTCCGAAGTAGCCAAAGGGGCGCCGAGCGCGCTTGTCTGCGCGGCGTCCACTGAAAAATGGGCACAGAGAATCCAGCATGTCTTCAATGGCGAGGATTTCCGGGTTTACACCAGCGGCGATATCGTCGGTGTGGAGCTTGGAGGAGCTCTTAAGAATGTGATGGCCATTGCGGCGGGCGCCTGCGTGGGGATTGGCCTGGGAGAAAATGCTGTCGCGGCGCTGATCACCCGCGGACTGGCCGAACTATCACGGGTCGGCATCGCTCTTGGCGGACGCCCTCAAACATTTTATGGTCTCAGTGGCGTGGGCGACCTGATTCTGACATGTTCAAGCTCACAGAGCCGCAATCGACGGGTGGGCGAGGCATTGGGACGCGGAGAGAATTTACCGGACATCCTGGCTTCACTCGGTGGTACGGCAGAAGGCGTAAAAACGGCCCGTTCGGCGCATCAAATCCTGCAGGAAAAGAAATTGGAGGCGCCCATTCTGAGCGAGGTTTATTCCATCCTTTATGAAGGGAAGCCGGTTAAGGAAACAGTCAAGAGCCTGATGGGACGGGAACCGAAGAAGGAATTCTAATCCAATCGTAGAAGGTTTTATACCATTTATGAACAAAAACAGGTATCTCACCATATGACATCTTTCTCACACCAACTTGAACCGCGGCAAATCCTGTGAGTCGATCAAGCCAACTGGACGATGGCGTCGATCAACGACCACCAGATCATCAATCAGATGCTTTTGAAGGATTTGAAGAGCCTCCGCGGCCAGGACATCATCCCGAATGGTAATGGGTTTGCGGGTCATGACGGATTGGATGGACTTTTTCCCGATCTCATGATTGGCCGCATAATGGCGCGCAAAATCACCGTGGGTAAAAATGCCGGCCAGTCTCCCGCCGGTTCCATGAATGGCCACACAACCGGAACGCGCTCGTGACATCATGGTGAGCGCCTGCTGAACCGTTGAATTGGGCGAGACCACGGCAAAGCGCGGGCCTGTGCGCATCACATCACTGACCTTCAACAACAAGGCCTGCCCCAATGAGCCGCCCGGGTGAAATCGCGCGAAGTCCTCCCTGCGAAAACCACGCGCTTCCAGGACAACCATTGCCAGCGCATCACCCAGGGCAAGCATGGCGGTGGTGCTGGCCGTTGGCGCCAGGTTATGCGGGCACGCCTCGAGCGAAACATGAGCGCTCAATACGACATCGCTATGTTTGGCCAGAGTGGAATGGGTACGACCCAGAATGGAAATGATCCGGGCATCAAATCGTTTCAACAAGGGAAGGATGCGGATCAGTTCCTCGCTTTCCCCGCTGTTGCTCAAAAGAAGAATCACATCGCCATCATTGATCACACCCAGGTCGCCATGGAGTGCATCGGTGGCATGAAGAACCACACTCGTGGCGCCGGTGCTGGTCAGGGTCGCGGCGATCTTTTGACCCACCAGACCGGACTTTCCGATTCCTGATACCACGATTTTGCCCGGGCTTCGCCAGGGGCCACGCCGAGGCGGGCAATGGCGCTGCAAACAATCAAGAATCAACTCCACCGCCCTGCAAAAGGACGGACCCTGCTGGTCGCGCACCTGGCGCAAGGCGGCAATCTCAATATCGAAGACATTGCGAACGCGTGAAAGCACGGGCGTGCGCATTTTTGTTTTGCGCATCAGTGGGAAAACCGTCGCACCAGTTCGTAAAAGCGATCCTCGTAATGTTCAAAAATCCCATATTGGCGGAGTTTGGCGCCCAAAGCCTTCATTCTGCCGTCATCTGATCCTACAACATGGAAATCCCGCTCGATCTCCTCGCGAATCGCGCGCGGGATGCCATCAATCTCTGTAAGCAACCGCCGCTTTTTGAGATCCACCACATGTTCAGGCACGGACTTTCGAATGATATCCGTCACGAACTTGAGGAGACAAATCTCCCACGCATCATCAACTCCCTTGATCACCGCTGTGAGCGGATCTCCATGTTCTTCCACATGCGCCTTTACGCGGGCGCTCACACTTTCCAGGCTTTCGTGAATTGTGGATTCCCGGCTTTCCTCCTTTCGGAATCGAAATCCGTATTTCAACAGCGTCAAATCCTGCACATGAGCGCGAAGCCATTCGATGTACTGCTGGGCTTCAGTGCCGAAGCCTTCCAGGAGAAGACGCTCAAAATAGGTGGGCGTCAGGACCTGCGGACGATCAGCATGAACACGCCCTTCGCGGATTCGCACCTCATTCACGGCGTCCATCTTTTCCGAGATCAGGTGGTAGGTGATCATGGTATTTCCAAAGGTCTCCAGCCGCCGTTGAGGGGCAAGGATGACCTCCGTATTGGCAATGGCATACCAAATGTCATCAGGAGTAGGCATACAAGACTTAATGGTGGCTGCTCCGGTATTTCTGATAAACCTTGATGATTTTCTGGACCAAAGGGTGGCGGACAACATCCTGTTCGGTGAGATGGCAAAAGGCAATGCCGGACATTCCCTCCAGAATTCGTCCGGCATCCGGCAATCCACTGCGTTTGTGACTCGGAAGATCAACCTGGGTCACATCC
>Ga0114940_10000703_pt1 | contig 14220 bp, 11 predicted proteins | sample ColdCreekSource_FD_87195 | JGI IMG/M metagenome (GOLD analysis project Ga0114940, IMG submission 87195) | Groundwater microbial communities from Cold Creek, Nevada to study Microbial Dark Matter (Phase II) - Cold Creek Source | ecosystem: Environmental > Aquatic > Deep subsurface > Groundwater ... | reverse complement strand
GATCATTCCCAAGGCAGTCGACGAATATTGGCAATTCCGTGAGAAGCTGGCCGAGCAAGCGGTCGAGCAGCGACTGGGCAATGCAGTGTGGCACCTGCTGCGCACCAATGGGTACAATGGCGGCGCCGGTGACAAGCTGCCGGTGACATATGGCCTGTTGCTCAACCTGATTGGCGTGCTGGGCGCGCAAGCGACGCGCGAGCAGGTCTGGTCCTATCTCGGCAACTATGTCGAGAACGCCGATCCGGCTGCCCATCCGGAGCTCGACAAGCTGGTCACCACGGCGCTGGCCTACAACCGCGATTTCATCGCCCCGACGCTGGTCCGCCGCAAGCCAGAGCCGAATGAAGCGGCAGCCTTGACCGCGCTCGATGAAGAGCTCGCCTCGACCTCGGACGATGCCACGGCGGAGGAATTGCAGACGCTGGTTTACGAGATCGGCAAGGATCCGCACTTCGGCTTCGATCAACTCCGCGATTGGTTCAAGGCGCTCTACGAGACGCTGCTGGGCTCCGCCCAGGGGCCACGGATGGGCAGCTTCATTGCGCTCTACGGGATCGCAAATACCCGCAGGCTGATCGCGGAGGCGCTGGACGGAGCAGCATGAGAAAGCTCGACACCAGCCCTGAGGCGCTGGCCGAAGGACTGCTCGGCCGCCCCTATCATGAGCTTGATGCCGAAGAGCAGCGCGTGCTGCACCGGGTCATGTCGAGCACCGTCGAGCTCGACCACGACGAGATTGTTGCCGCGCACGCCACCTTTGGCGACCGGCTGGCCGACCGGGTTGCGGCGGTCGGCGGTAGCTGGGGGTTCATTTGCGCGTTCGTGACGCTGATGGCCGGCTGGATGCTGCTCAACGGGCCGCTGGCCTTCGTGTTCGGCTACAAATGGGACGAATATCCGTTCATCCTGCTCAACCTCGCGCTGTCGACCCTCGCGGCATTGCAAGCCCCGGTGATCCTGATGAGCCAGAACCGGCAGGCGCATAAGGACCGTATTTCCAACCGCCACGACTATGAGGTGAACCTGCGCACCACGGTCGAGATTCTGCTGTTGCACCGCAAGATCGACAAGGTCTTCAACAAGCTTGGCCAGATGGAGCAAAGCGTTGAGGAAGTCGCGGAGGCCGCCGAAGAAGCCGCCGAGCGGGCAGCGGAGCACGGCAAGGACAAGCTCTAGGGCTTGCCAGCTATCCAGCGTTCGATTTTCGCTTCAAGGATCGGCAAGGGCAGGGCGCCGCTGCCCAGCACCTGATCGTGGAATTCGCGCAGGTCGAACCGGCTGCCGAGCCGCTGTTCCGCATCCTTGCGCAGTCGCTGGATCGTCAACGCGCCGATCTTGTAGCTGAGCGCCTGCGCAGGCCAGGCGATGTAGCGATCGACCTCCGCCTCGGCATCGCTGCGACCCATCCCTGAATTCTCGAGCATGTAAGCGACCGCTTGTTCGCGGCTCCAGTCCTTCGCGTGCAGTCCGGTGTCGACCACCAGACGCATCGCCCGCAGCATTTCGTCATCCAGCGTGCCCCAGTGCTGCAACGGGTCGTCATAAAGCCCCATCGCAAAGCCCAGGGTTTCAGCATAGAGCGCCCAACCTTCGACAAAGGCACTGTTGCCGCCGAAGCGCTGGAAATCGGGCAGGTCCGTATTCTCCTGCGCCAAGCTGATCTGGAAGTGGTGACCGGGCGCACCTTCGTGGAGATAAAGCGTCGCGATCCCGGTCAGGAAGCGGCTCGGCCAGTCGTAGGTGTTGTAAAAGAACACGCCGCCGCGAGTGCTGCCCGCGCCGCCTTCCTCATAACTTCCGCCCGCTTCGAAGCGTTCCAGATAACGCGGGTAAGGTTCGATCCGCAGCGGAGTTCGCGGCATGCGCATGAAATAGCGCGGTGCCAGTGCCTCGACCTTGCGCGCCACGACAGTGAATCCGTCGCCAAGCTCGCTCGGGCCGCGCGGATGGAATTGCGGATCAGTGCGGAGATGCTGGAAAAACCCGCGCAGAGTACCCTGATAGCCAAGCTGCCGGGCAACCACTTCCATTTCGCGCTGGATCCGGGTGACTTCGGACAGGCCGAGCTGGTGAATAGCGTCAGGATCGAGCGCGCGGGTGGTTTCGCGCGCGATAGTCAGCCGGTAGAGCGCCGCACCGCCCGGCATCGCAGAAAGTCCAACGTTGGTCCGTGCGGCGGGGAGATACTCGTCGGCCAAAAATGATCTCAGGCGGCGATAGGCGGGGTAGACTTCAGCGGTGACTGCCGCAGCGTAGCTGCGACGCAGCGCCTTGCGTGAGCGGCGCGGAACTTCCGCCGGGAAAGCCCTCAACGGTGACAGGAACGGCGTCTGCTCGGTGTTCTGCGCAAGGATGGCGTCAATCTGGGCGATCATGTTGCGGACGGTAACCTGGGTGTCGAGCACGCCGCTCTGCATGCCCTGCCGGAACCGCAGCACGATCCGGTCTGACACTGCAGGAAAGGCACGCATGATCTCGAGATTACGGCGATAGTCCGCCTCGGTGCGATAGGGCACTGCGCCGCCTTGCGCGATCATTGCCGGAAATTCGACATGAAATCCGCCGAAGTGGTTGATCGGGCGCACAGCCGTCAATCGCCGTACCTCGGGCTGCAGCCACGCTTCCGCCTCGCGCTTGTCATAGACGAAGGCATCGTAGGAAATCTGCCGCTCAGGCGACAAGCGAGCGCGGTCGATCGAGCGCAATTCAGCGAGTGCCAAACGCGCCGTGGCAAGCGTTCGCCGGTCTAGTTCATCGGTGAACAGCAGGTCGAAGGCGGCGCGACCGGCCGCATCATCGCGGTGTATTGCGGCCAGCGGGTCGAGCGCATCGAGGCGCCGCTTGTCAGCCCGGAATAGCTCCATAAGGCGGCTGTCTTCGTTGTGTACCGCTGCTGACGCGCGCGCCTTGTCCTGCGGAGCCGCTGGCGTTGCCCAGCTTCCCGTAGCGAAGAGTGCCAGAGCGACCCAGCTGAAGAGGCGTGTGCGGATCAGCCCCACCGGCGGGTGCGGTACCACTTGGTGACGATGTATTTCACGCCGCGCTCCACCGGCATTCCGGCGTGCATCGTATCGTCATTGGGCTCGCCATTGGGATTGGCATTGTTCCAGACGAGCAAGGCCCCGCGCTGCGGAGCGATCGACACGCCGATCCGGGTGAAGTCTGTCGATCCGCCTTCCTCGACATCGTTAAGGTAGATCATCGCGGTCCAGCAGCGCTGTACGCCGCGTTTGACTTCCCCCTTCCAGTAAGAAGCGCGGGTGAAGAACCAGTCCATATGCGCCTTGAACTGCTGGCCGGGGCGATAGCGCTGGCCCTGCATGGTCTCGCCATAGGCGTGGGGAATGCCGAGCAGATCGTCGATCCGTCGCTCGATCATCCGCACGAACGGATCACTGCGGTCAACGTCGCCCGAATAGCTAGTGCGATAATCCGGTCCAGGCGATCCGGCTTGGTCGTACAGTGATGAAGGCTTCGCCACCGCGTCGATCATCGTGATCAGCCGATCGCATTCCGCCGCGCTGAGAAACTCACCCACCGCAAAGATTTCTGCCGTCTCGCACGGCACCTTGTACGCGTTGGGATCGGCCAACAGCCGCTTGCGCACGACATCGCCGGCACGCTTCAGCGCCGCCTTGTCCGGGTTTGGGTTTGTCTGGGTCTGAGCCGTCATCATCGTCTTGCTGCAATTGCCCTTTGCCTATCCGGATTGACGCTGAGGGCAAGTGCATTCCTGCTTGCCCAAGCTGCTGGGATGCGGCAGTTTCTCGCTCCATGAACGACACGGCAACAGCGGCGGGCCGCTATTCGCAGGGTGCCATTGCACTCCACTGGATCATCGCGATCCTGATCATGCTCAACTTCGTGGTCGCCTGGATGGCAGAGGATGCCCCCAAGGCTGATGCGGCGGTGATGATGGGCAATCACAAGGCAATCGGGATCAGCGTGCTTCTGCTCACCGTGGTGCGAATCTTGTGGCGGCTTGGGCATCGCCCGCCGCCGCTGCTTGAGACGTTGAAGTCCTGGGAGGCGGCACTGGCCAAGGTTACCCATTCGCTGTTCTACGTGCTGATGCTGGCGGTACCGCTGGCCGGCTGGGGTTTGCATTCTGCAGCGCGCGGCACGCCGGTCAGTCTGTTCGGGCTGTTCGATTTCCCTGCGATGCCGGTCGGCTCGGACAAGCCCACGATCGGGCTTTTCCATGAACTGCACGAGGTTACAGCGACGCTGATGTTGGTGCTGCTCGGGTTGCATATCCTCGCTGCGCTCAAGCACCAATTCGTGGACCGTGATGGCACCTTGCGCCGCATGGTCCCGTTCATGCGCTGACGCTGAACGTGAAAGAGCCCCCGCTCTTGCGAGCAGGGGCTCCGTCGGCCGGTCCACTCACCGGCTAGCTGGGCCTTACCAGAAGAAGTTGTGGATCACGTCGACCACTTCGCCCGAGTAGATATCGACCAACAGCACGTCGTCGTAATAGCGCACCCATTTGTAGGGGCCATAGACCTCTGGCAGGCGGTACTGCCACGGATCGTTGATCCAGTAGCGGTTGCCGAAGAACAGCGAGTCGAGGAAGAACCCGACCGACAACCGGCGGTAGGAATAATTCCGGTACGGCGAGTAGTAGAAGCCGACGTTGTAGGCGCTGCGGTGCTGGCTGCGGTAATCGTGCCAGTTGTAGCGGTTGTCGCTGCGCCAGTCGCGGTTCCAGCGGCGATGGTCGTCGCGGTAGCCTTGGCGGTAGTTGTCCCGCTGCCGATCACGGCGCCAGTCGTCGTTGGTCCGGCTGCGGGCATCGCCCTGCCACCAGGTCCCACTGCGTGAGCCATCGCGAGATTCGCTACCCTGACGGGCGTCGCGATAGCGGTCCCCATCACGGCGACCGTCACGATTGCGGTCCTCGACGCGGCGACGATCGCCGCCGTAGGTGCCGTCACGCTGACCATCGGAATAGGTGCTGCCGCGGCCCCATGACCGGCGGGTTTCGCTCGGCGCTGCGCGTTCTGCGCGCGAGGGGGCCTGCGCGGCGACCGGCGAACGATCGCGCTGGACGCTGCCCCATCCGCCGCTGCGGCGATCAGGGGCTTCTGCCTGCCGCGTAGCCGGTGCCGGGGCTTCCGGACGCGACCAGCTGCGGCGCGCGGGTTCGGCAGCGCGGACTGGTGCCGCAACAGGTGCGGCGGCAGCTTGCGGTGCGCGCGCCTCGCCGCCCCGGCTCCATGAACCGCGATCTTCGCGGGGCTGAGGTGCAGGGCGCTCTGCCCGTGATTCCCCGCTTGCTTCTCGCGCGCCATAGCGGCCGCGGCCGCGATCATCCTGCGCTGATGCCGCAAGCGGCGCTGCCAATGTGGCCAGCGCCGCAATCAAGGCGGTAGTCCGCCCAAGTTCCTTGAATCGCTTGACGGCCATGGCCGTATCTCCATCCCAAAGCACCGCACCATCGGCGGCGACCATGACATGGGTCTAGGCGAGTCGTTCTGTCGCGAGGGTGAATGGTGCGTTCACCCTCGCATTCAGGTTCAGCGCGTCAGTTTCTTGTACGCCAGCCGGGTCGGCCGATCAGCCGCATCGCCCAAGCGGCGGCGCTTGTCCTCTTCGTAAGCAGCAAAGTTGCCTTCGAACCATTCGACATGGCTGTTGCCTTCGAAGGCCAGGATGTGCGTGGCGAGCCGATCGAGGAAGAAGCGATCGTGCGAGATGACCACGGCGCAGCCCGCGAAGTTCTCGATCGCTTCTTCAAGCGCGCCGAGCGTTTCGACGTCGAGGTCGTTGGTTGGCTCGTCCAGCAGCAGCACGTTGCCGCCCTCTTTCAGCATCTTGGCCATGTGCACGCGGTTGCGTTCACCGCCCGAAAGCTTGCCGACGTTCTTCTGCTGGTCCGCACCCTTGAAGTTGAACGCGCCGACATAGGCCCGCGTGCTCATCTCCTGCTTGTTGACCGTCATGTAGTCGTGACCGCCCGAGATTTCCTCCCACACGTTATGCTTAGGATCGAGATCGTCGCGGCTCTGGTCGACGTAGCCGAGATGGACAGTACTGCCGATTTCCACCGTGCCCTCGTCGGGCTGTTCCTTGCCGGTGAGAATGCGGAACAGCGTCGACTTGCCGGCACCGTTGGGGCCGATGATGCCGACGATGCCGCCTGGGGGCAGCAGGAACGAGAGGTCCTCGAACAGCAGCTTGTCGCCGTAAGCCTTGGAGATGCCCTTGGCCTCGATCACCTTGCCGCCGAGCCGCTCGGGTACCTGGATGACGATCTGGGCCTTGCCAACACCGCGGTTGTCCTGCGCGTTCTGCAGTTCCTCGAACTTGCGGACGCGGGCCTTGCTCTTGGTCTGGCGCGCCGCTGGGGTCTGGCGGATCCACTCGAGTTCGCGGGCCAGCGCCTTCTGCTTGCCGCTCTCCTCGCGTTCCTCCTGCGCCAGCCGCTTGGCCTTGGTCTCAAGGTAGGTCGAATAATTGCCCTCGTATGGGAAGTACTTCCCGCGATCGAGTTCGAGGATCCAGCCGACCACGTTGTCGAGGAAGTAGCGGTCATGGGTGATCATCAGCACCGCGCCCGCATATTCCTTGAGGTGGTTTTCCAGCCATTCGACCGATTCAGCGTCGAGGTGGTTGGTCGGTTCGTCGAGCAGCAGGATGTCGGGCTTCTGAATCAGCAGCCGAGTCAGCGCGATCCGGCGCTTTTCACCGCCGGAGAGGTTTTCGACCGACCAGTCACCCGGCGGGCAACGCAGTGCCTCCATCGCGATCTCAAGCTGGTTGTCGAGCGTCCAGCCATCGACCGCGTCGATCTTGTCCTGCAACTCGCTCATTTCCGCGCCGAGCGCGTCGAAGTCTGCCCCGTCTTCGCCCATTTCCATGCCGATCGCATTAAACCGCTCGACCATGTCGGCGGTTTCGCGCGCGCCCTGCTTGACGTTTTCGAGCACGGTCTTGGTATTGTCGAGCTGCGGTTCCTGCTCAAGGTAGCCGACCGTAATGTTCTCGCCCGGCCAAGCCTCGCCGGTGATGTCCTTGTCGATCCCGGCCATGATCTTTATCAGCGTGGACTTGCCCGCGCCGTTGGGGCCGACGATCCCGATCTTCGCACCGCGATAGAACTGCAGGCTGATATTGCTGAGCACCGGCTTCTGCGCACCGGGGAAAGTCTTGGTCATGCCCTTCATGACATAGGCGTACTGCGCGGCCATCGGAGGTCCTCTTGAGGTCTGACGTGAATGGATTTGCCGCGCCTCTACAGGCGGGCGCGGCCGCGGGCAAGTTCACTGCACGGCCTTGGCCAATCTGCGCTTTCTTTATTGTAATCGGTTGCTAGTTTGATTTGATCGGCGACAAGGAACGATCGCCTGACGAGTCACTTGTCCAAATTTCTGCAATTGCAACTGCAGGAGAGACGGCAATGCGCGTGACCTTAATGAAATCGCTGGGAATTTCGGCTGGTGTTTTGCTTGGGGGTGCTTTTGTCGCCCTCTCGGTTCCTGCATTGTCTCAAACTAGACCCATGCCTTTGCCCGAGCCAGTCGGCGGGCCGGAAGCAACAATCTATCGCGATGCCAACTAGTCGGGTCTGGCAGTCGCGGTGCGCGATGCAAACCCCAACATTGGACTAGCCTGGCCAGTCAACTCAATCCGGGTAACCTCCGGGACAAGGCAGCTGTGCGAGCGGATCAACTTCCGCGGAACTTGCCGGATCTATCAGGTCGACACGCCGTTTATGCGGATCGGGGTGTTTGGCCACATGGTGCAATCGCTTCGGCCGATTAGTTCTGTCGGTCGATGGGCTATGTCGGCTCGGCCAAACAGCGGATGGAGACGGTCAATGGCCGGAACTATCTCGCCGATGTGCTCTGCACACGCACTGGCTGCTGATATTTCGCGCCGCTCCGCTTTGCCTGACTTGGCAAGGCGGGGCGGCACCGATAGATCAGACGAATGCATTCTGCTTTTCGCGCTGCCGCGCTGTCGCCACTGTTCCTCACCACCGCTGTATTTGCCGATCCGCCTGTTGCCGGAAGCGGAACTGCGTGGAATATCGTCGAAGGACTGACCACCGAGATTGGCCCGCGCTTGGCTGGATCACCACGGGAAGCGGCGGCGCGAGACTGGGCCATTGCGAAACTCAAGGCGCTGGGCTTTGAACATGTCCGCAGCGAACCTTTCACAATTCAGGGCTGGGTACGTGGGGCCGAGACTGCCCGACTGACTGTGCCATTTCCGCAAGCTTTCGCCATCACCGCGCTGGGCTATTCCGCGCCGACACCCGAGGGCGGGCTGACTGCAGAACTGGTCCATTTCCCGTCCCTCGAAGCGTTAAAGGCCGCCCCGGCGGGTTCGCTCAAGGGCAAGATTGCGTTCATCGACCATGCGATGCGTGCTGCGCAAGATGGTGCAGGTTATGGTCCCTACGGCGCAGCCCGGCGGCAAGGCCCGTCGATCGCCGCAGGCAAGGGTGCCCTGGCCGTGGTGATCCGCTCGATCGGGACTGACTGGCACCGCAATCCGCACACCGGCGGAACGAGCTGGGCCAAGGACGTCGCGCCGATCCCGGCCGGTGCCGTTTCCAATCCCGATGCAGACCAGATCGCGCGGATCGCAAAGCGCGGCAAGCCGATGACGCTGGCCTTGCAGCTGGAAGGGCATCCGGTTGCCAATCTGCCATCGGGCAACGTCATCGCCGAATTGCCCGGGCGGGATCGCTCGCTGCCGCCGATCCTGCTCGCCTGCCACCTCGATTCCTGGGACCTCGGCACCGGCGCGTTTGACGATGCGGCGGGCTGCGGGATCATCGCCGAGGCAGCGCTGGCAGCACACAAGGATGGCCGTCCGCTCCGCACGATTCGCCTGCTTTGGGCTGGAAGCGAGGAAGTCGGCGTGTTCGGCGGGGCCGCCTATGCAGAGGCACATAAGGCCGAGGCCCACGCGGTCGCGATGGAGAGCGATTTCGGCGCTGACCGGGTCTGGCGGGTCAAATTCAACTTCGCCGATGGGCACAAGGACCTCACCGACCGGATCGCCGCATCGCTGGCTGAGATCGGAATCGTTCGTAGCGCCGACCGGGCCGGGGGCGGGGCGGATACAGGGGCGATCGCCGCCGCGCAGAAGTTGGCGATGGTAGACCTCGACCAGGATGGTACGCGCTATTTCGACCTGCACCACACGCCAGACGATACGCTTGACAAGGTCGATCCAGCGCAACTCGCACAGAATGTCGAGGCGTGGCGGCGGGTGCTGGTGCTGATTGCGAATGAGCCGGGTGAATTGCGGGGCAATTAGGCGGAGCTGGTGGCTACGCTGACCGGGGCCAGGGTTTGAGTGGGAAGAGCGTGCCCCTTCGCCGTCACTCGGGAGCTTTTTGGATGACCGTCTCCAGGACGGGCATTTAATCCAAAAAACTGGTCGGGGAGATAGGATTCGAACCTACGACCCTCTGGTCCCAAACCAGATGCGCTACCAGGCTGCGCTACTCCCCGACTGGGCGCCCCCTTAGGTTTCAAGGGCAGACGATGCAAGCACGATTGCGGCTCTGTCCGAATTTCCGGCCCGACGCGCAAACTGCCCATTAACTCGCGTCGGCTAAGGCACTCGCGCGCTGCAGGTTGCGCGATCTGGATGAAACGATGCCGCGACACACGTTTACACCCGCCGGAATGGCGACTCTCGCGCAGGTCTATCCCGCGCGGTCAGCCAAACTGACGCATACGTTGCGCGCGCATTCGCTGCTGGAGCTTGAGGCGCTGGTCGATCTCGCCGCGCAGCTTCCTGCGGACAGCATCGAATACAATCCCGGCAAACTGCCGATCGGAATCCGCCCGGAAGATGTGCCGAGCCCTGATCGCAGCGTAGCTGATACGATCCGTGCGATCGAACAGGCTGGTGCCTGGATGGTGCTCAAGCGGATCGAGCAGGTTCCCGCCTATGCTGCGCTGCTTGATCGGTTGCTGGGCGAACTGCGCCCGGTCGTATTGCCGCGCACGGGCGAAATGCTGCGGCATGAAGGGTTCATCTTCATTTCCTCGCCCGGTTCGGTGACCCCGTTCCATTTCGATCCGGAGCACAACATTCTGCTACAGGTCCGTGGCAGCAAGACCATGACGGTGTTTCCTGCCGGCCACGAAACGCTGATGGCGCCCGAAGTTCACGAGGCTTTTCACCTTGGCAAGCATCATCGCAACCTGCCGTGGGAGGAGGAGTTCGCCGCGCTGGGCAAGGCGATCACGATCAAGCCTGGGGAGGCCATTCACGTGCCGGTTAAGGCGCCGCACTGGGTCCAGAACGGGCCGGAAGTGTCGATTTCACTGTCTGTGACCTGGCGCTCTGAGTGGTCGTTTGCCGAGGCTGACGCGCGAGCCTTCAACCATGTGCTGCGCGAAATGGGCCTGAGCCCCAAGCCGACCAAGGCATTCCCGGCAGGCAATCTCATCAAGTCCGCGGCCTTTCGCGCCCTGCGCAAGGTGCGGGGCGAGGGGACGTCCGAAGCGGGAACAGCCGACGGGTGACGGCTGTCTACCTCACGATCGATACGGAATATGCTGCAGCTCTGGCCGGGCTTGGCCGCGCGGAGAACTTCGCGCGCTCGATTGACTGTGTGACCCCCGCCGGATCAGTCGGGATCGGGTACCAGATGGACCTGCTCGATCGCTGGGGGCACAAGGCTGTGTTCTTCGTTGACCCAATGCCAGCGCTGGTCTGGGGCGTCGCAGCAATTGCCGACGTGGTCGGTCCGATCATCGAACGCGGCCACGACGTCCAGCTTCACCTCCATACCGAATGGCTCGAACTGGCGGGCGCGGACAACCCGCTTGGCGGCCGGATCGGTCAGAACCTGCGTGACTTCAATTTCGAGGAGCAGTGCCTGCTGCTCGAATATGCACGCGCTACGCTGATTGAAGCCGGGGCACCAAAGCCGGTTGCCTTCCGCGCGGGCAATTACGGCGCTAATGACGATACCCTGCGCGCGCTTGCCGAGATCGGCATCGGCTATGACACCAGCCACTGTCCCGGACTGAGGGACGGACACTGCCGGATAGAACTCGATTCAAGCCATCGGACGCCGCTCTTGCGGCACGGGGTGGTCGAAGTGCCGATCGGCTGCATCGCCACCAATGGCGGCGGATTGCGTCATGCGCAGATCACAGCGCTGACCTATGGTGAACTGGTCGCCGCAATCCTCCACGCACGTGATCAGGACACGCCGTTCACGATCGTTTCGCACAGTTTCGAATTGCTCAGCCGTGATCGATCGCAGATCAACCAGATCGTCGCGCGCCGGTTCCGCCGGTTCTGTGAGGAACTGGCGCAGGTTCCGGGTGCTTCGACCGCAACCTATTCGAGCAGTGCCCCGAGGATAGCTGACTCGGCGGTTCAAGCAGCCTTGCCCTACAGCCTTGCTCGCACCGGTCGCCGCTTGGCTGAGCAGGCGGTCGCCAACGTGCTGTACGGCTACGATGACTAGCGCGGCAGTCCCGATCCGATTCGTCGTTGGTTCGCGCAAGCTGTTCGAGGTGCCGCGCCAGCTTGAAACAGTCAGCATGAGCCTCGAGGGGTTGATTGCGGGCAAAGTGCCGCGGATCGAGGGCACAATGATGGCCGGCGAGGGGCTCCGCTGCCTTTCGTTTCCCGCGGCCTTTCTCGATCGCGCTGGGCAGCAAATGCCCGGCCATGTGATCGGCGGAGTCCAGAGCTATCCGCGCCACTACATCGACATGCGCGGCACGTTCGACGACTATATGGACCGGTTCTCCGGCAAGACGCGTTCGACGCTTCGCCGCAAGCAGCGCAAGCTCGCCGAGCTGGCGGGCGGGGACTATGAGGTCGAGGAATTTCGCGACCCTGACGGGATCGACCGCTTTCTCGCCGAAGCAATTCCGCTTTCGCGCCGCACCTATCAGGCACGGCTGCTCGACGCCGGACTGCCCGAGGGTGACACTGCGCGCAGCGGCGCGCGCGCACTCGCTGACGCCGACCGCTTGCGTGCTTACCTGCTGCGGATCAAGGGCAAGGCGATCGCTTATCTTTACCTGCCGATCGAGGGCGAGACACTGGTCTATGCCTACCTCGGCTACGATCCCGACCACGCGGCAAGCTCTCCAGGAACCGTCCTGCAGCTCGAAGCGCTGAAAAAACTGTTCAATGAGAATAGGTTCCGCTATTTCGACTTCACTGAAGGTGAAGGGGCGCACAAGGCAATGTTCAGCACCGGCCACGTTCCGGCGTGCTCATTCTTCCTGCTCAAGCGCTCGCTCGGGAACCGTCTGCTGCTTGGTTCGCTCGATCTGTTCGATGGCGGTGTGGCGCAGGCCAAGCAGCTTGTAGGGCGCAGCGGCGCACTGTCTGCCGCACGCAAGATTTTGCGGCGATAGCGAATGGGATCGTTTGGAAAATCGCTGCTCTCCCGGTTGACGGCCGAATACCGGATCAACTGGATCTTCGCGTCGTCGTTTGGCCGCGAAGCTGTGGCTGGATCCGTTGTCGCTCTTCAGCCAAGCGACGGATGGATCGAGGCCTTGGCTAGTAGTCCGACCGAGCAAGTCCGCAAGTCAGCCGAATACGCCCGCTGCGGAATGAATGGCTACGTCATGGTTGAACAGGATCGCCCGGTCTGCGTGGCGCATTTTGCTGAGCCCGACGAATACGAGCGCGCCTCGACCTGGCCGATCAAGGATGGTGAAGCAGCCTTGATGGACATCGCCACCGAACAGGCCGAGCGCGGCCGCGGACTCGCCGTCGACATGATCCGTGCGACATCTGGCGTCTATGAAGCAAAGGGTCACAAGCGCCTGCTGGCATTCATCTGGTGGAGCAACAAGCCTTCGGTGAAAGCCTTCTCCAAGGCTGGCTGGCGGCGGATTGGGCTAGCGCTGGAAATGCGCGTCAGCCAGCACTGGCTGGTGCTGCACATTCCATTTGAGAGCTTGTCGAGCTTTTCAGGGCTTTAGCCGGCAGACGTTGCCATCAGCCGCGTGAAATAGCGGATCATCCGCTCAAGATTGTCGATCGTCATGTGCTCGTTGGTGCCGTGGATCATCGCGGTCTGCTTGGTCGACAGCAGCAGGTTCTGGAACCGGTAGGTGTCCTGGCTGACATCCTTGAAATGCTTGCTGTCGGTCCCGCCGACCACCAGGAACGGCGCGACGGGAGCGCCGGGGTTCTCCGCCTCGGCAGTTGCGCGGATCAGTTTCCAGCCTTGCGAACTGGTGGACGAGACTGGCGAGGGCTCACCCGGTGGGCGCGACCAGGAGAATTCTACCGGAAGACTGCCAACCGCAGCCTTGGCCCGCGCCAGCACGTCGGGCGAACTGTCCCAGGGCGCAATCCGGTAGTTGATCAGCGCCGTGGCGGTTTGTGGCAGAACGTTCTCCTTCGGGCTGCCTTGCAGCATGGTCGGGGCAATCGTCGTGTGAAGCTGCGCCGCGCCTGCGGGCGTCTTGCGCATATCTCGGCGGATCAGTGCGCCGAACAGCCACGGATTGGCGGCCACCACTTCCATCACGCCGCCCTTGTGCGCGGCGAGCGACTGGACCGTGCCAAGCACCGGCTGTTCCAGCCGCTCTGGGAACTGGTCGGCATGAATTGCCGTGACGGCCTTGGCGAGCGTGACTGTACCGATTTCAGCCGGCGGCATCGATGAATGTCCGCCCGGGGCCTTGGCGGTGAGGCGCAGTGTCGCGTAGCCCTTTTCGGCGACCGCGATCATGATTGCAGGGCCGTTGATGACCGGGGCATCGGCGATCACCGCGCTGCCCTCATCGAGCGTAAACAGCGCCTTGATCCCGCGCTGCTTGAACAGCGCCGCAATCGTCGCCGCGCCTTCGCCGCCGACTTCTTCATCATGGCCCGAGACGATCAGGATCGTTCGCTTGGGCTTGAAGCCGCTGGCGGCGAGCAGTTCTGCTGCTTCGAACAGGGCGACGAGCGAACCCTTGTCATCGATCGCGCCGCGCCCCCAGACGGCATTTTCTGCGACGGTCCCCGCGAAAGGTGGATAGCGCCAGTCCTTCTCAGTGCCAGGCGTGACTGGAACCACATCCTGGTGCCCCATCAGGATGATCGGCGGAAGCGACGGATCGGAGCCGGGCCACGTGTAAATCAGCGACCCGCCGCTGACGATCTCGCGTTTGGACGCGGCATGAATGGCGGGATAGCTGGTCTGGAGCCAGGCTTGGAACCGGATCCACTCCTCTGGCTTGTTCTCAGCCGCATCCTGATGCGAGACGG
>Ga0114940_10000702_pt1 | contig 14240 bp, 19 predicted proteins | sample ColdCreekSource_FD_87195 | JGI IMG/M metagenome (GOLD analysis project Ga0114940, IMG submission 87195) | Groundwater microbial communities from Cold Creek, Nevada to study Microbial Dark Matter (Phase II) - Cold Creek Source | ecosystem: Environmental > Aquatic > Deep subsurface > Groundwater ... | reverse complement strand
TTGATATAGCAGGGCAAATAGCCCCCGACGGCAGCCGTTACAAAGTGCCGCAAATGGGTTGGAATCAGGTTTTTGTGGCGGATCATGCTAATCAATACGCCAAAGGAAGCCATCCAATTTGGGGTGACGTGCCTGATGGCAGTTACTTTTATTTCGTCCACAGCTATTACGCTAAAGTGTCTGAAATTAACCACAGCGTTGGCGAAACTGAGTTCGGAAGTCGCTTTACCAGCGCCATTGCGCGAGATAATATTTTTGCAACGCAATTTCATCCCGAAAAAAGCGCGGCACAAGGATTAGCGTTATATCGTAATTTTTTACATTGGAACCCTTGAGTTTGCATCACTAGACCTAGCGATGGCGTGACTCTTGCTTTCAAAGACAATCCTTTCTCTCATCAACCCATCCTTTTTATAACTTTCTAGCATCATGTTGCTCATCCCCGCGATAGATTTAAAAGACGGTCACTGCGTTCGCCTCATTCAAGGCGATATGGACCAATCCACCACCTTTGGCGAAGACCCCACAGTCATGGCGCGCAGCTGGGTCAACAAAGGGGCGCGGCGTCTGCATTTAGTCGATTTAAACGGCGCGTTTGCGGGCAAACCTAAAAACGAACAAGCCATTCGCAAGATTTTGAAAGAAGTTGGCAGCGAAGTAGAGGTGCAACTAGGCGGCGGTATTCGTGATTTGGACACGATTGAGCGTTATTTAGACGCTGGCCTGCGCTACGTCATCATCGGCACCGCAGCCGTCAAAAACCCCGGTTTTCTGCAAGACGCCTGCACTGCATTCGGCGGCCACATCATCGTCGGCCTAGACGCCAAAGACGGCAAAGTCGCCACCGATGGCTGGAGCAAACTCTCAGGTCACGATGTTATCGACTTGTCCAAAAAATTCCAAGATTACGGCGTCGAATCCATCATCTACACCGACATCGGCCGCGATGGCATGCTGACTGGCATCAACATCGAAGCCACCGTCAAACTAGCTCAAGCCCTGACCATTCCCGTCATCGCCTCGGGTGGTTTGTCCAACATGGCGGATATTGAAGCGCTGTGTGATGTGGAAGACGAAGGCGTTGAGGGCGTGATCTGCGGTCGCGCGGTTTATTCAGGCGATTTGGATTTTGAAGCAGCGCAGGCGCGGGCGGATGAATTGAATGGTTAGTGCCATTTTTAAATGTATATGGATTTAATGCAAAGATTTAGAAAACTCCATATTACCAGTGCCGTCTTACTTTTGACGGGCATCTTGGCATCATGTACTGACCTCATACAGTCTGAATGTCCTGCATTGAAAGACTGGGGCGTTGAGACGCTCGGCGTTCAACTCCCAAGACCATTGCCTATTGATTTATCTAAAATTGAATCAGCGACATTAAATAAACATTACATAAGTGATGTCGCCATGCTTACATCTGTGCTAAATGGAAATTTTGCCGATGCACAGGCTTACTGGGACAACGCAGAGGCAATGCCTGACCCGACTGATCGGATGCGAGCTTTATTAAAAGGTCTGCATAAGCTTAATGATCGCGGACTATATAGTCTGCAAGCCGTGCAGCAGTGGGAAAAAGCACATCCTGAGTCGAAGGCTGCTAAATTATTTTTGGCTTCTGCTTATTCGCATGCTGCATCCGAAGGAAGAGGCGTTCAACATACGTCAAAAACTTCAAAAGAGCAATTTGATTTGTTGCGGGTTCGGTGGGCAAAAGCGGAAACCCTTTTTCAGAGTTTACTAAAGGACGACGACACGTACAGCTGGGCTGCAAATTTGGGAATGATTTCGAATTTGTTCTATTCCGGTCGCTCAGATGAAGGTTGGCGTGCCTATGAATACTTAATCGGCAAAGCGCCGCAGTATGGATGGTTGTATTTCCACGCAGCCGAGTATGCAAAACCAAAATGGGCAGGCAACAAAAGTCAAGACCGAACGCAGTTCTTGTTGCAACTAGCCGATAAAAACAAGCTCAATGCACTGGATCGAAAGGTATTGGAGCAAGAAACTTCTGCCATCGTGAACGATGTTGAAAGTAATCCAAACCCTGAAGCCTGGCGCCCCTATTGGCTGGCGCGGGTTGAACAAGCACCTCACACTTTCAATTTGATAGGCCTACTTAACCAAGAGGGAGCCGTACTAAATTGGCCCAAAGTAGTTGAAATATCTGACCGAATTATTTTAAAAGACCCTCACAACGTTACTGCGTGGCAATGGAAAGGGCGTGCGCAAAAAGAAATTGGTACTCGAGAAGAGGCATTCACAGCCACTTTAACCGCCTCAATTCTTGGTTCTGATTGGTCAATGGAAAAAATCATACGTGCACATTTAAATGGCGGTCTAGGACGAAAACCTGGCGATACTGAAGCTTTATACGCTTACTGCAAGATGGGTGTAGCTTTGGGGTCGCCCTCATCGGCAAATTGCATGGGTTCTACTTATACAGATGGTATTCTGGGAATACCGCGAGATAATAAAAAAGCAGCTGAATGGCATATGCTTGCCGCACGCGGAGGACATTACAACTCGCAGCACGACTTAGCCGTTTTGTTGCCGCAAGTAGTCGCAGGCCCCGACGCGCAAGAAGCTGCGCAGTTTTGGCTGCGCAGATCTGCAGCGCAAGATCATGAGTATGCAAAAAAGAAATTAGCTGCTCAAGGTGAGATGGCGACTTTAGGGTTGGGGTGTGGCGCAAACCCTAAGTCATTTTCAGATGTAATTTCGCGTATATTTGCTATATTTAAAATAGCGCCTTAGGCAATAAATACGCCGGCTAGCGTATCATTTTCACCTGAATTTGAGTGACTTCTGCAATATCTATCCAAGCGCGGTCTGAGGTGACGACGCAGCCTTTCATGAGTTGAGTGAGTGCCACGCAGGCGCGATCTCCAAGCGATAAACCTGCAGAGCGCGTGCTTTTTCGGATTTGAGCGCTTTGTATGGATTGCTCGGCGCTGAAGTCAATAATGTCAATTTGCAGCTGGCGCGCAATGCGTGGGAACTCTTCTGGTGGCAAGCCGTAGTCGATCAGCTTGCTGCCAACTTCAGCCATGTTGACGCTGCTGATAGCGCACTCTTCACTTTGCAACAGCTCTTGCACATAATCGCAACCAGGCTCGCCTCGCAAAATCGCCAAAATTGCTGAAGAATCCATCACATGAATCATTCCCCAGCATCCTCACGTTTGGCTTCCAAGCGACGATCAGCTATCAGCTCATCCACCAATGAAACGTCCTCGGGTACGTTCAAATGCTTGTCAAAATAAGCGCGTAAGTTGGCGTAGTGTTGCGCCAATGGCGTCAAAACCAAACTGCCGTCTTTGATTTCAGCGAAAATCTTACCGTTGGGTTTGAAACCGAGTTGTTCGCGTATGGTGGCGGGTATCAAAACCCGCCCATTTTCTGACATGGCTAATGAGGTCATGGTTTCACCTTTTTTACTTTCTCTGTCTTTTTTATACGTTTCAATGTTCATTATTGTGTCTCTGTTTGCGTAATTCTGTCATAATTTATAAAAATGTCAATTTATAAAAATAAGTCAATTAATCTCGTAAAGTCAATCTATGCTAGCTAAACGCATCATCCCCTGCCTAGACGTTACAGGCGGTCGCGTCGTCAAAGGCGTTAATTTCCTTGAATTACGCGACGCTGGCGACCCGGTCGAAATCGCCGCCCGCTACAACGAGCAGGGCGCGGATGAGCTGACTTTCCTCGATATCACCGCCACCAGCGACGCGCGGGACATGATTTTTCACATCATCGAAGCCGTGGCTTCGCAGGTGTTTATTCCTTTGACTGTAGGGGGTGGCGTGCGAACGGTGGACGATGTGCGGCGCTTGCTCAATGCGGGCGCTGACAAAACCAGCTTCAATTCAGCTGCCATTGCTAATCCTGATGTGATTGCCGACGCTTCCGCCAAATACGGCGCGCAGTGTATTGTGGTGGCGATAGATGCAAAGCGACGTTCTGCCGAAGATGCAAAGCGCCAAGTCAACGGTCAAGAAATCGGCGCAGGTTGGGACGTTTACAGCCACGGCGGTCGTAAAAACACAGGTTTGGACGTGGTGACTTGGGCCAAAGCCATGGCGGAACGCGGTGCTGGCGAGATTTTGCTCACCAGTATGGACCGCGACGGCACTAAATCGGGCTTTGATTTGGACTTGACCCGAGCTGTTAGTGATGCCATCAGCGTACCGGTGATCGCCTCTGGCGGCGTCGGTAATTTGGACGATTTAGCCAATGGCATCATCCAAGGCGGCGCAGATGCTGTTTTGGCTGCTAGCATTTTTCATTATGGTGAATACACCGTCGGCCAAGCCAAGCAGCGCATGGCTGAACGTGGGATTCCAGTGCGGCAATAATTATGTTCGGTTCTGTTTTGTGGCTGTTGTGATGGGGCATCGGTTTTAATTGCCTACAATCAGTTTTATGCAAGAAGCCCAAAAATCATTAAATAACTGGATAGAAGAAGTCAAATGGGACGCCAATGGCTTAGTCCCCGTGATTGCCCAAGAAATCGGCAGCAACGATGTGTTGATGTTCGCTTGGATGAACCGCGAGGCATTGCAAAAGACAGCGGAGCTGGGGCGGGCTGTGTATTTCAGCCGGTCACGCAACAAACTGTGGTTCAAAGGCGAAGAATCTGGCCACATCCAAACAGTACATGAGCTGCGTATGGATTGTGACAACGATGTTTTGCTGATGAAAGTCACCCAAACCGGCCACACGCCTGGCTTGGCCTGTCATACGGGCAGGCACAGCTGTTTTTTCAGTCTTTACAAGAATGGGGCATGGATAATTACCGAGCCGGTCTTGAAAGACCCTACAACGATCTATAAATAAACGCATGACTTCTAACGACTCCCTAGACCAACTCGCCCGTGTGCTTGAATCACGCAAAGGCGGCGACCCTGAAAGCAGCTACACCGCCCGTTTGCTGCACAAAGGGCCAGATGCGTTTTTAAAGAAAATTGGCGAAGAAGCGACCGAGTTAGTTATGGCATGTAAAGATGCCGACTATGGTGGGGGAAAAGCAAAAATCATCAGCGAAACCGCTGATTTGTGGTTTCACAGCATGGTGGCATTGGCGCATTACGGTTTGTCGCCACAAGATGTTATCGCCGAGCTGGACAAGCGCGTTGGTACCAGCGGGCTGGAAGAAAAAGCGTCGCGTAAGGCGAAAGACCGAGAAGTAAGTGAATCTAAAGGAGTGAATCCATGAGCAATATAGACGAAGTGATTGACGTAACGGTCAAAACAACAAACGCAGCCATCAACGCTGTCAGCGAAAAAGCCGAAGACCTCAAAACCGTGGGTTGGGTCAGTTACTTGCTGCATTTGATTGTGGCTGTGGCTGCCGTTGTCCCAGGTGCTAACGTGGGCGTTGCCTTGCTCGTCATTGCTTTGGTGATTGATTTGGTGAAAAAGGGCGATGCTGCTGGTACATGGCAAGAAAGCCATTTTTCATGGCGCATTCGCTCGGTGATTTGGGCTGGCGTGTTGTATGCCGTGACTTTCCCGCTGTTTTTATTGCTGTGGGTGCCTGGTGCGATTGCTTGGGCAATTATTTCAATTTGGTTCTTGTACCGCATCGTGCGCGGCATGGTGGCGATGAACAACAGCCAAGCCATTGGTCAATAATTTCTAGAAAAGCACATGTCGCACGATCCAAACTGTATTTTTTGCAAAATCATAGAAGGCAAAATACCGTCACGTAAAGTTTACGAAGATGACGATATTTTTGCCTTTCACGATATCAACCCCTGGGCACCGGTTCATTTTTTGATGATTCCGAAAAAACACATCACGTCTTTGGCGCATGTAGATGGAACGGATGCGGACTTATTGGGTCGAATGATGGTGTTAGCACCTAAACTTGCTTTGCAAGAAGGTTGCAAACCGTACCCTGAAGGCGGTTTCCGTATTGTTTCCAACACGGGCGCTGAGGGCGGACAAGAAGTGCACCACATGCATTGGCATGTGATGGGCGGGCCAAGGCCTTGGTTAAGGGGTTAAGGGGTCAAGGGGTTAAGTACGATTTTGTATTTCAGCGCTTAGAATCACGGCAGAGCGGAATTTGTTTAATTTTCTGTTTTTTTAAAATAATTTGTAGGAGTTCATCATGGGTTCATTTTCAATTTGGCACTGGCTAATCGTTTTGTTGATCGTTGTCATGGTTTTTGGTACTAAAAAGCTGAAAAACATGGGTGGTGATCTGGGCAGTGCTGTCAAAGGTTTTAAAGATGGCATGAAAGACGGTAGTGCAAGTGCTGATGACAAGCCGGCAGCGCAAGTGACCGCTGCTGCAGCAGATGCTGCAAAAACGACTATTGATGTTGAAGCCAAGCAAAAGCTGTAATCAATAACTGAATCGATAACTCGTTAGCTCATTGTGATAGATATTGGTTTTACGAAAATCGCGCTTATCGGCGCGGTAGCTTTGGTTTTTATTGGGCCTGAAAAACTGCCACGCGTCGCTCGCACGATTGGCACTTTGCTGGGCAAAGCGCAACGCTATATTGCAGATGTCAAAAATGAGGTGAGTAAATCTATTGAGCTGGATGAGCTCAAAAAGATGAAAGACACCATGCAAGAGGCCGCGAGTGATGTCGAAAACTCGATTCACACGGGCGTGACTGATTTCGAAAAAGACTGGAATGAGGCAACAAGCGAAGCTGGCTCATCCAGAGCTAATGCAGACAGTGATGCTGACAGTAGTGCTTATACGAACTACCCCACTTATTCACACCCCAAGAAAAAATGGCGTGTGAAACAAGGCGCAGTGCCCAACTGGTACAAAGCGCGCACTGGTGTCCGTACCAAAGCCATGTCTGGCGCTGCACGCGTAGCGAAATTCCGACCTGCCAAGCTGTCGGCCTAAACTCATCCAAGCCGACGATAAGGCTTATTAACCTGTACAGCTTTCACATTACTTCTCCCCATGTCAGACGATAAAAACAAAAGCACAGAAAAGGTTGACGAACTAGCTGGTACAGAGCAACCCTTTGTTCAGCATTTGGTTGAGCTGCGCGACCGTTTGATCAAAATCGTCATAGCCATTGGCATTGTTGCCATTGCATTAGCACTTTATCCTGGCCCTGGCGCTTTGTATGACATCTTGGCAGCGCCCTTGGTGGCTAATTTGCCCGAAGGTGCCACGCTGATTGCTACCTCAGTCATTTCGCCTTTTTTGGTGCCATTGAAAATTTTGATGATGACCGCGTTCCTCATCGCACTCCCTGTGGTGTTGTGGCAAGTTTGGTCATTTATAGCGCCAGGCTTGTACATGCACGAGAAAAAGCTGGTTTTGCCACTGGTGGTTTCTAGCACCTTGCTGTTTTTTATCGGCGTTTTGTTTTGTTATTACTTTGTTTTTGGACAAGTCTTTAAATTTATTCAAAGTTTTGCACCCAAAAGCATCACTGCAGCGCCAGATATTGAGGCTTATTTAGGTTTCGTGCTCAATATGTTTTTGGCTTTTGGTTTGGCGTTTGAAGTGCCTATCGTTGTCATCGTGTTGGCGCGCATGGGCATGGTGACGATTCAGCAACTGAAAGATTTCCGGGGCTACTTTGTCGTACTAGCTTTCGTTATTGCCGCAATCGTCACACCGCCAGATGTGGTTTCGCAGCTGGCTTTGGCTATTCCTATGTGCTTGCTATACGAAATTGGCATTTGGGCGGCGCAGATATTTATCAAGCATACACAAGCGCCCGTCGACCCGATAGAGCCGACCTAGCTTAATCTGGCTACAATAGTGTCTTGATTGACGTTTACGTAAACGTCAATCGCTTAATTTGCGATCAAATTAGCCATTGGAGACACAAAATGAACCTGCCCGGACTCAATTTTCAACTCGGTGAAGACATCGACGCCTTGCGTGATGCGGTGCAAGAGTTTGCACAAGCCGAGATAGCCCCCCGCGCTGCTGAGATCGACAGTAGCGACCAATTCCCCATGGATTTGTGGCGAAAAATGGGTGATTTGGGGGTTTTGGGCATCACCGTGTCAGAAGAATACGGCGGCGCCAATATGGGCTACTTGGCGCACATGATTGCGATGGAAGAAATCAGCCGTGCCTCGGCATCGGTTGGTTTGAGCTACGGCGCACACAGCAACTTGTGTGTGAATCAAATCAAACGCAACGGCACAGAGGCGCAACGCCAAAAATACCTGCCAAAACTCATCAGCGGGGAACATGTCGGCGCTTTGGCGATGAGTGAGCCGGGCGCAGGGAGCGACGTCATCAGCATGAAGCTCAAGGCAGAGGATAAAGGTGGTTACTACCTGCTCAACGGTAGCAAAATGTGGATCACCAACGGCCCCGATGCTGATACTTTGGTGGTTTATGCCAAAACCGAGCCTGAGCTAGGCGCACGTGGCGTGACGGCTTTTTTGATTGAAAAAAGCATGCCCGGCTTCTCAGTGGCACAAAAATTGAACAAACTCGGTATGCGCGGCAGCCACACCGGCGAATTGGTATTTCAAAATGTTGAAGTACCAGAAAGCAATATCCTGGGCGGTTTGAACAGTGGCGCAAAGGTTTTGATGAGTGGTTTGGACTACGAACGCGCTGTTTTGACAGGCGGCCCATTAGGCATCATGCAAGCTGTGATAGATAACGTGATTCCGTACATCCATGACCGCAAGCAGTTTGGGCAAAGCATTGGCGAGTTTCAACTGATACAAGGCAAAGTGGCCGATATGTACACCTTGCTTCAGGCGGGGCGCTCATTCGCTTACACCGTTGCCAAAAACTTAGACATGCTGGGCACAGAGCATGTCCGTCAAGTTCGCAAAGATTGTGCCTCAGTCATCTTGTGGTGCGCTGAAAACGCCACCAAAATGGCGGGTGATGGCGTGCAAATTTTTGGTGGCAATGGCTACATTAATGACTACCCGCTGGGTCGTTTATGGCGCGATGCGAAGCTGTACGAAATTGGCGCTGGGACAAGTGAGATTCGTCGCATGTTGATTGGCCGTGAGTTGTTTGCTGAGACAATGTAAACACTCAACCTTTACCTAATAAATCAGCATGCCAACTTCAATTTCAGACCTGTTCACCCACAACCGCGCTTGGGCTGCCGAAATGGAGCGCGAGCGGCCTGGCTTTTTTACCAACTTAAAAAGCCAACAAAAACCCAAGTACATGTGGATTGGCTGCTCGGATAGCCGAGTTCCCGCCAACCAGATCACCGGTTTAGAGCCGGGTGAGGTCTTTGTCCATCGCAACGTCGCCAATGTCGTCGTGCATTCTGACTTGAACGCTCTCTCTACCATCCAGTTTGCAGTGGAGATGCTGAAAGTCGAACACGTCATGGTCGTTGGGCACTACGGCTGCGGCGGTGTGCAGGCGGCGCTGGATAATGTGCGCATTGGTTTGGCGGACAACTGGATTAGGCATATTCAAGACGTCCGCGACCGTCACCGCCAATTGTTGAATGCTTTGCCAGAGTCAAAACGCTTAGATGCACTGGTGGAACTTAACGCCATTGAACAAGTTGTGAATGTTTGCCAAAGTACGGTGCTACAAGACGCATGGGCGCGCGGGCAACAAATCAGCGTACATGGCTGGGTCTACGGCGTGCACGATGGTTTGTTGCAAGATTTGAAAATCACAGTATCTGGCTTGGATGGTTTGGAAGCCGTCTATTTGGCGGCTGTAGAAGCTGTTTCTGCCTCTAGCCATGAATAATATTGCCTAAGATGCTATTTATAATATAGCAATTTAGGTGAAAACTTAGTTAAAAATTCAGTTAAAAATTTTAATCCCCGAATTTTGGAGAATCCTCATGTCTGAATCTATCGTCATCGTCTCAGCAGCCCGCACGCCAATGGGTGGTTTCCAGGGCGACTTTGCAAGCCTAGCGGCGCATGATTTGGGTGGTGCAGCCATCAAAGCAGCTGTTCAGCTCGCTGGTATTTCGGGCGATGCCGTCAATGAAGTTTTGTTTGGCAATTGCCTGATGGCAGGGCAAGGGCAAGCGCCTGCGCGCCAGGCTGCGTTTAAAGGTGGTCTGCCAATTAGCGCAGGCGCTGTCACCTTGTCAAAAATGTGTGGTTCAGGCATGAAAGCCACCATGCTGGCGCATGACATGTTGCTGGCTGGCAGTGCAGATGTGATGGTTGCCGGTGGCATGGAGAGCATGACTAACGCACCGCATTTGCTGCCTAAAGGTCGCAGTGGCATCCGTATCGGCCACGGTCAAATTTTTGACCACATGATGCTTGACGGTTTGGAAGACGCCTATGAGGCCGGTCGCTCCATGGGCACTTTCGGTGAAGACTGCGCTGCTAAGTACAACTTCACCCGTGAAGAACAAGACAAATTCGCCATAGCCAGCGTAGAACGTGCTCAAGCAGCTATTAAATCAGGAGCGTTTGCAACTGAAATTACGCCGGTCACGGTCAAAGGCCGTGCGGGTGATGTCGTCATCAGTATTGACGAAGGCCCGGGCAAAATCAAGCTCGACAAAATCACTAGTCTGCGTCCAGCATTTAAAAAAGATGGCACGATCACGGCAGCGTCCAGCTCATCTATCAACGACGGCGCTGCCGCCTTGGTGTTGATGCGTCAAAGCAGTGCTGAAAAAGGCAATGTGAAACCGCTGGCACGCATCGTCAGCCACGCCACCCACGCGCAAGAACCCAACTGGTTTGCCACGGCACCGCTGGGCGCGACCCAAAAGGCCTTGGCCAAAGCAGGCTGGGCGGCTAAAGACGTCGATTTGTGGGAAATCAACGAAGCGTTTGCGGTCGTGCCCATGGCGTTGATGGCCGATTTGTCTTTGTCGCATGAGATCGTCAACGTCAATGGCGGTGCTTGTGCGCTGGGTCACCCGATTGGAGCCAGTGGTGCACGTATTTTGGTCACACTGATCCACGCTCTTCAAGCGCGCGGGCTCAAGCGTGGTTTGGCGACACTGTGCATTGGCGGCGGCGAGGCGACAGCCATGGCGATTGAGTTGATTTAATTTCAGGAAATCTTCCATGCTGCTGACCCAAGACCAAGAAATGATCCGCGATGCGGTTCGTGCTTTTGCGCAAGAGCAGTTATGGCCAAATGCTGCCAAGTGGGACAAAGAGCATCACTTTCCTAAAGATATTCACAAGGGATTAGCACAGTTAGGCGCTTATGGCATTTGTGTGCCAGAAGAATTTGGCGGCGCTAATCTGGATTACTTGACTTTGGCGCTGGTGTTGGAAGAAATCGCTGCGGGCGATGGTGGGACGAGTACCGCTATCAGTGTCACCAATTGCCCGGTCAACGCCATTTTGATGCGCTACGGCAATGCCGAGCAAAAGAAAAAGTGGCTAACGCCCTTGGCGCTTGGGGCGATGTTGGGTGCTTTTTGCTTGACCGAGCCGCATGTGGGCAGCGATGCGTCTAATTTGGCGACGACAGCGAAAAAAATCGGCGATAGCTACATCATCAACGGCGTGAAGCAATTCATCACCAGTGGCAAAAATGGCGATGTTGCCATCGTGATTGCCATGACGGACAAAGGCGCTGGCAAAAAAGGCATGAGCGCTTTCATCGTCCCCACCAACGCGCCTGGCTATGTGGTGGCGCGGCTGGAGGAGAAGCTCGGACAGCACAGCAGCGACACCGCGCAAATCAACTTTGACAACTGCCGCATTCCCGCTGAAAACTTGATTGGGCAAGAGGGTGAGGGCTACAAAATTGCCTTGGGCGCATTGGAAGGTGGCCGCATCGGCATTGCAGCTCAAAGCGTGGGTATGGCGCGCAGCGCGTTTGAGTGCGCTTTGGATTACGCGAAGCAACGCGAGAGCTTTGGAACAGCAATTTTCAACCACCAAGCCGTTGGCTTCAGATTAGCCGATTGCGCGACGCAGATTGAAGCTGCACGCCAGCTGATCTGGCATGCAGCAGCCCTGCGCGATGCAGGCCGTCCCTGCCTGAAAGAAGCCGCCATGGCCAAGCTGTTTGCCAGTGAGATGGCCGAGAAGGTGTGCAGTGTGGCTATCCAAACCCTGGGGGGGTATGGCTATGTTAGCGATTTCCCTGTCGAGCGCATCTACCGCGATGTGCGGGTGTGCCAGATTTACGAAGGCACCAGTGATGTGCAGAAAATCATCATCACACGCGCATTGGCTTAAATCTGTACGATGAATTCCTGCAAATAGGAGACAAACATGGCAATTACCAAAGGATTTCGGGTTTTAGTCGATCAAGCCATGGCAGAGGTTAAAACCTACACCGTGGCTGAAGTTCTGGCGAAAAGCTCCGATAAAAGCGTACAAATCGTTGACATCCGCGATGTCCGGGAATTGAGAAACGGCACCGTTACTGGCAGCTACCACGCGCCGCGCTGCATGCTAGAGTTTTGGGTAGACCCTGAATCGCCGTACCACAAGAAGATCTGGGCGGACGAGAGTAAAGAATTCATTTTGTTTTGCGGTGCAGGTTGGCGCAGCGCTTTGGCCGCTAAAACCTTGCAAGACATGGGCATGACGAATGTTGCGCACATTGACGGCGGCTACGAAGCTTGGGTCAACGCGGGTGGTCCAACGGAGACTTTGGAAGCGCGTAAAGCCAAATCTAGCTGATTTCCCACATTTTTCATGAGCAAACCATGCCCCTGCGGCAGACTCGATGCAAAAAAGCAGCTACTGGTTTATGCAGCCTGTTGCGGTCAGTACATTGACGGCGAGCTAGCTGCACCAGACGCCCAGCGCCTGATGCGCTCCCGCTACAGCGCTTTTGTGATGGGAAAGGCTGATTATTTACTCAGTAGCTGGCATGCCAGCCATCGCCCAGCGACTTTGGAATTTGAGCCAGACGTCAAATGGCTGGGGCTGCAAGTCCAAAACCATAAGGTGATTGACGCAACACATGCCGAAGTCACCTTTGTTGCACGGCAGCGTGACCGCACGGGGCGTGCCATCCGCTTGCATGAACGCAGTCGTTTTGTGTCTGAGAACGGTTGTTGGTATTATGTGGATGGTGATAGCTTATAAAGAAGCATTAAAAGACCATATAAATATGCCTTTAGCCGGCGTATTTATTGCCTGAACAGCTATCAAAATCATAGTAAATTTTACTTAAATATGTATCATAAATTCGACGCTGTTTTGTTTGACTGTGACGGTGTGCTGGTCGACAGCGAGCCCATCACCAATGGCCTGCTACGCGACATGCTGGAAGAGCAGGGTTGGAACTTAACGCCAGAAGCCTGTTTCCAGTACTTTGTCGGCAAAGCCGTGATCGATGAAAAACTGGCAATTGAAGCCAACACTGGCAAACCGCTGACCGAGGCCTGGATGACCTCATTTCGAGCGCGGCGCAATGCGGCGCTGGAGGCGCATTTGCAGGCGATCCCGAATATTCACGCCGCGATAGAGCAAATCCATTTGAATTTTGAGGGGCGCATCGCCTGTGCCTCGGGCGCTGACCGGTTCAAAGTTGAGCTGCAGCTCGCCAAAGTTGATTTGATGCCCTATTTTGAAGGCCGCATCTTCAGCGGCCACGAAATGCCGCGATCCAAACCCGCGCCAGATGTGTATCTGGCTGCTGCTGCTGCCGTCGGCGTTCACCCCAGCCGTTGCGCGGTGGTGGAGGACACGGTGACGGGTGTCATTGCAGGCGTGGCTGCGGGTTGTATGGTGTTTGGCTATGCGCCGCCACATCTCCAAACCACAGAACATGCGGCTTTGTTGGCGGCGGGTGCCAGTCACACGTTTACGGATATGCTGGATTTGCCGAGTTTATTGAATACAAGTTACTGAATTAACCGTGTAATTTCATAAACAAATGGTAAAAATACACGGATGAATGTTGATTTTCCCAATGCAATTCAAGGCCAGATGTTGATTTTTTCTGTATTGGCGGGTGCACCAATGCAAAAAAGCTACCCCGGCAGAGACGGCGTTGAGGTTATGCCATTGATTGACGTTGTTAAGCTGCTAACTGCCTGGGCTACGTAGCCTATGGTTCAATTTATATTAAATTTGATGCTTAAACGATGCTAAATTACTATAAAAATCATAGCTGCTTAGGCAATAAGTACGAAGGCTACAAGCATATTTGCAGTGTGAAATTAGCCAAATCAACCAAAGCCAGCGCTGTCAAAGCCCGCCGAATCGACAAAAATCACCAAATCGCCCACCCCATCTACCTGCCACCCCTGTCCACCAGTGTATAGACCGGAGACATAGGTAACAGGTGTGCGGACACATAGGTAACACTTTTTAGGCTTAATTTCTTTGTCTTAGCAAAGG
>Ga0114940_10000700_pt1 | contig 14259 bp, 11 predicted proteins | sample ColdCreekSource_FD_87195 | JGI IMG/M metagenome (GOLD analysis project Ga0114940, IMG submission 87195) | Groundwater microbial communities from Cold Creek, Nevada to study Microbial Dark Matter (Phase II) - Cold Creek Source | ecosystem: Environmental > Aquatic > Deep subsurface > Groundwater ... | reverse complement strand
TCTGACTTCTAACTTCTAACCTCTGACTTAAATAGTTGATGGGTTACGACGGACTGTTAGCTTTAAATTAGAGTCAAGATTGTCGTCGTCTAACCCATCCTACCTCCCCATCTTCCCATCCCTGCCCTACTGATTACTTTCTGCTGTTAACTTCAAATTAATAATCGAGAGTCCCAGAATACCTAAGAATAAAACCAGACCAATAGTGCAAGCATAGCTAATGTCTAAATCCTGAAATGCTCGTTCATAAAGATAATAAACTACGGTTTTGGAGCTATTGCCAGGGCCGCCTTGAGTCATCACAAAGATTTCTTCAAAGACTTTAGTTGCTGAAATAGCCGAGATTACGCCGACTAGAAACAAATAAGGTCGCATCAAGGGTAGAGTAATATCTAGATGCTTTTGCCAGCTATCAGAACCATCGATCGCCGCCGCTTCGTAAAGTTCAGGGGAAATTGACTGTAAGCCAGCCAAATAAATCACCATATAGTATCCCAAGCCTTTCCAAATGGTCACCAGCATCACACTCCAGAGGGCTAGATGGGGATCTGTCAGCCAGGGGATACCTTCCCTTAAGCCTAATTGTTTTAGTAACTGATTTAATAAGCCATTTTGAGTATAAAAAGCTTTCCAAGTGATCCCTGCTACCACCATAGAGATTACCACTGGGGTATAAAAAGCCGTCCGAAACCAGTTGATTCCCCTCAGCTTTTGATTGACTACGATCGCTAACCCCAAAGGGGCAATGATCAGAATCGGGACTACTCCCAGTAAATACAGCAGGGTATTTTTAATCGTTTGCCAAAAAACCTCATCTTGCCAAAGTCGTTGGAAGTTTTCTAGACCAATCCACTCTGGAGGCTGGGTAATATCGTATTCATAGCGGGTGAAACTGAGGGCAAAGGCTTGGATCGCGGGGAAGAATACAGTTATTCCGAGTAAAGCGATCGCTGGAAATAAAAATAAATAGGGAGTTAGCTTTTGCCGATTCATGTCGCCGATTCAACTCAATAAGTAGATGGGTGAATGAAACAAAAATAATCCTAAACAGCAAAAATGTCAGGTTTGCCAAGAACGTTGTACCTTTGTCCACACCGTGGCAACGGACTGTTTGACTTCATTCTGAAAGCTCCATCTTTGGAAAGCTCGTTCATACTCTTCACCACTCGATTGATAAGCCTTCCATCCGCTCAAAGCCACTCCTAATCCCCAAAAGAGCAGAATATACAGCGACCAAGAAAGAGTTCCTGCGAGGAGGAAGTTGAAGGAAACCAAGAAAGTATTGACGATCGCATATTTAGTCAGTTTTCGTTGAAATTTTTGACGGCGTACTAGATTAAAAGCACTCCGTTGACCGACCGCTGCCTTTTGTTCTAACCAGCTTTTCTCCGCAGCTTGAATCTCACTGGGACTAATGTCTAACTCAGCAGCAATTTCCCAAAGCTGTTGTCGGCTCAGTTCTTCATCATTAGGATATTTGGCGATCGCCAAATGCAAAATCGCCTGAATATCTTCTTGGCTGTAGGAATCGGGATAGTCGGAATAGTTGGGGGTAGTATCTGGCATATTTTTTTCAGCAACTCTCTAATTTTATTATGCTCAAATTATGGGCAAAATGTGATGCGCTACTACCGTAAATTTTGGGACGGTTTTTACTGTAGGTTAAGGGGGTGTATTGTAATTTACCCTTCGTTACAATTTTAGTAATTAAATGATTAATCGAAAGTTTAAAAATAACCATAATTCTCTTGGACAACATATTAGATAGGAGCATGCCATGAACGGCAACATTCGCATCGGTAACTTATTCGGTATACCTTTTTTTATTAACCCCTCTTGGTTTTTCGTCTTAGCTTTAGTTACCTGGACTTATGGCTCAGGACTAACTCAATTTCCTGAATTAACGGGGGTCATGCCCTGGCTACTAGGCTTCGTTACGGCTTTGTTACTCTTCTCTTCCGTGTTAGCTCATGAATTGGGACATAGTTTTGTAGCGATCGCTCAAGGCATTTCAGTTAAGTCCATTACCCTGTTTATCTTTGGTGGCTTAGCTACCCTAGAAAAAGAATCAGAAACTCCATTACAGGCGTTTTCAGTGGCGATCGCTGGGCCTTTAGTCAGTCTATTGTTATTTGGTTTATTTACGGTAGTTGCCTCCACCGCACCTTTAACTACCCCTCTTCAGGCGATTATCTCGCTAGTTGCTTATATAAACTTGGTTTTGGCAGCATTCAATATGATTCCTGGGTTGCCCCTTGACGGCGGTAACGTCCTTAAGGCAATTGTCTGGAAGGTTACTGGTAATCCCAATAAGGGAGTAATTATTGCTGGTAGAGTAGGTCAAGCCTTTGGCTGGTTGGCGATCGCTCTGGGAATCCTCTCTGTAATTGGCGTTAGTCAAGTGGGCAGTATCTGGACTTTATTGATTGGTACTTTCTTGTTGCAAAACGCTGGTTTTGCGGCTCAATCTGCCACAGTACAGGATAAGCTGAGTCAGTTTACCGCAGCAGACGCGATAATCGCCGATAGTCCCGTTGTCAACGGGAGCCTTTCTATCCGCGAGTTTGTCAACGAACATGTAATTGGTAAAGAACGCTGGAAAAAATTCTTAGTGGTGGATGAGCATCAGCAGCTACTGGGTTCGGTGATGACGGAAGACTTAAAACAGATCCACACTTCAGATTGGAATGATGTTAATCTGACTGAATTAGTTAAACCTGTTCCAGAAGCTGATACTGTTCCTGCCAACACTTCTTTACTCGAAGTTGCCAAGTTGTTCGAGACGATTAAACCCCAAGAACTAGTAGTGGTAAATACCGAGAGCAAAGTTCTCGGCTTACTAGAAAAAGCTTCGATCATTAGATTAATGACTGAAGAAGAAGCACGGAAAAATAAAACTCCAACTGAATCGGCTCAGGAAGAAGAAAAAGCGATCGTCTAGCGGGATTTGGAGACTTGGAGACTTGGGGATGGCTGAGGTTTATTTTCCCTAATCCCCCACTTCCACTACGGTGTAGTTTGTGCAAAATGCTAGTAGCCTAGAAAACTTGGTGCGATCGCTTTGATTAACGTGTCAGTTGAGCGATCGCTTGATGTAATCTGACGTGGAATGAAAAATTTCTACAGTTTGGGTATAGTTATGGTAGCGATGATTTAGATAGTATTTATGATTGCCTCTGCACAAAATTCTTATTTAACGCCTGAAGTATATCTAGAGATGGAAGCTATTAGCGATCTCAAGCATGAATATATCGCTGGGGAAATTTATGCTATGGCTGGGGCAACGGATGTTCATGTAACTATTGCAGGTAATATTTTCGCTTTGTTACTGGCACATTTAAGAAGTTCAGGGTGTCGAGTCTATATTTCGGATATGAAGGTGAGGATTGAGGCAGGAAATCGTTTTTATTATCCAGATGTTCTAGTCACTTGTGAACCAAAGGACAGAGAAAATAGTACCTATAAACAGTTTCCTCGTTTAATCATTGAGGTTTTATCTGACTCTACTGAAGCTTTTGACCGTGGAGATAAATTTGCAGATTATCAATCTCTGCCAAGTCTGCAAGAATACGTGCTAATTAATGCTAAGAAAGCCAGGATTGAATGCTTTCGTCGTACAGATGATGGATTATGGTTATTGCAGTTTTATGAGCTAGAAAATCAGCGATTTGAGTTAACCAGTGTGGATTTTAAAGGTAAAGTCGCTCAAGTATACGAAGAGGTAGATTTTGTAGAATATGCTTAATGGTTTGTAATGCAGATCTTTTCAATCTAAGCGATCGCTTTTATTAGCCTATCAGTCGAGCGATCGCCAACCAAAAATCAACCACTCATTGATTTGTCAAGATTGGTTAAAGCGAAGCAGCGGACGCGATATGCGGAGCGGTATCCTTTAGGACGTAAGGAGCTAATCCTTTAGGGCGGTCTTGGGACGGCGGCTTTTGAGTGGGAAGCTTCCTACTCAAAACGCGCCTTGGCTTTCCCCCATGAGCGATATCCGAAGGTGTCCCTAAAGGGATACACTTCGATATATCCTTTAGGACTGCTTCAAGAAGGGTGAAGGGCAAGGGTTAAAGGGATTACTTGCCCCCCCCCGCCCACCGAAAGATCTTTCTAATCAAGCTTATAGCTTATCCCTAGGGCTTTACTCCCACTCAATTGTCCCAGGAGGTTTGGAGGTAATATCATAGACGACCCGATTGACTCCTTTAACCTCATTGACAATCCGATTAGAAATGGTTTCTAACATCTCATAGGGAACTCTTGCCCAATCTGCGGTCATGCCATCTTCGCTGGTGATAAAACGTAGCACAATGGGATGAGCATAGGTGCGCTTATCTCCCATTACCCCAACACTGCGAATCGGCAACAATACCGCAAAAGCTTGCCAGTAGTCGTGATAGACTCCCTGCTTACTAATTTCGTCCCGCACAATGAAATCAGCATCCCGCAGGATATTTAACCTTTCAGCGGTTACCTCCCCCACAATTCTGATGGCTAAACCAGGGCCAGGGAAGGGATGACGGCGAACAATTTCTTCTGGGAGTCCGATCGCTCGTGCTACATTACGCACTTCATCTTTAAACAGTTTCCGCAGTGGCTCTACTAGTTTAAACCGCAGATCTTTAGGTAGACCACCAACATTGTGGTGACTCTTAATTTTAACCGCTACTCTTTCTCCTGTTTTGGGGTCAACATTACTATCTGCTGACTCGATTACATCAGGATATAGTGTGCCTTGAGCTAGATAGTCAAAAGGCCCTAGCTTTTTCGATTCTGCTTCAAATACCTGAATGAACTCATGACCAATTCGACGGCGTTTTAGTTCAGGATCGCTAACTCCTTCTACTTGCTTTAAAAAGCGATCGCGCGCCATGACATATTCCACAGGAATATGAAACTGATTCTTGAATATTTCCACCAGTTTTTCAGGCTCTCCCTTCCGCATGAACCCCTGATCGATAAACATACAGGTCAATTGGTCGCCAATGGCTCGATGAAGCAGAAACGCTAGGGTTGAGGAATCTACCCCTCCTGAAAGCGCCAGTAATACCCGTTTGTCTCCAACTTTGGCCCGAATATCTCGAATCGACTCTTCTACAAAGGCTTCTGTTGTCCAAGTGGGTTCACATTCGCAAACATGGTAAACAAAGTTGCGAATTAGGGCAATTCCCCCCTCGGAGTGAACTACTTCGGGGTGAAACTGAACTCCAAAGAGCTTTTTCTCTGGATTGGATATAGCCGCACAAGGAGTATTGTTGGTGTGAGCTAAAACATAAAATCCCTCTGGTAATTGAGTGCAAGAGTCTCCATGACTCATCCACATGGTCGCTCCATCCTCTACATTCGTCAGCAAGTCTGTGGGATCTTCGATGAATAGCTTGGCTTTGCCATATTCTCCTCGGTTAACCTGCTCTACTGTTCCTCCTAGTTGTTTGACCATTAACTGCATCCCATAGCACACCCCCAGAATCGGAATGCCTAAATTCCAAATTTCAGGGTCACACTTAGGAGCATGGTCATCGTATACCGAACTAGGGCCACCAGAGAGGATAATGCCACGGGGATCTATTTTTCGTAATTCTTCAGCACTCGTCCTGTAAGATAAAACTTCTGAATAGACCTGTGTTTCTCGGATTCTGCGGGCAATTAACTCGGAGTATTGAGAACCAAAATCGATGATGATGATGGTTTGACGATTAACTTGAGCAACGACAGGGCTAGCAGCTAAAGTATCGCTGTTGGGAGAAGGGATCGATTTTGTTTGAATAGTCACTATACTCTAGGAAGTCTGTGTAAGTAATTAGGTAACAAAGTGTAAAGAAGTTTGAGCTTTTGATACCAAATTTGTATTTGGAGAGTTATGATTCTAGCGGGGTATCTCTTAGGTTAAAAAAGTACCGTAAATATCCCCATACATTAACATAATTCAGGCAGCAAAAGCAGGGCATTATCGCTTCTTTTAATCACTTCTCTACTACGGTCAAATAATATCGAACCGACACGAAGATTCTCCTCGGTATACTTGCAGATATAGTCCTGGGATTTATTATCGATCGCTTGGGTCAGTTCTTGATAAATTAACTCTACCCAGTCGGGATGGTTGGGTTCTGCTACATTGAATTCTCGTAGTAAATTGAGGGCAGCTTCAGTGGTGGGGCAGTCAAAAATTTGTCGAGTCTGAGCAGTGGGCAAGCCTAACTTAGCGCAATAGGCGGTCATGATTTCTAATCTGCCATCCGCAAGATGATTGTGGGTATGAAAAATTCCCCCAGCTAGCTTAATTAGCTTGCCGTGATAACCAAAGAGCAAGATCGACTTAACTCCAGCGGTAGCTGCGGTAACTAACATCGAACCGAGCCAGTTAGCGGTTTTGATGATTCTTGAAGGTTCTATACCTGTTTTTTGCGCTAAATCGATGCCGTTTTCCCCAACACAAAACACTAGAGTATCAAACTGTTTTGCCTTGTCTCTAATCTCTTCCTGATAGATCGATAGTTGCTCTGGGGCAGTTAGGGGCTGCACAATGCCCGTAGTCCCTAATAAAGATAGTCCTTCCACCACACCAAAGGCTTCATTCGAGGTACGTTTAGCCAATCGTCCTCCTTCTGGCAGAATGATCGTTACAGTAATACTTTGTTTCGGCTTGAGCAGAGGCTGTAGATTGGTCTGGATTAATTCTTGAGCATAACTATAGATTGCAGCTTGATTTTGCTTTTCCTGTTGCTTCCCAATACCCTCTCCCCCCAGGATAGTAATTTGTTTAGCAGGGTCAGAAGAATCGTCAGGTTCCCCGCCTTTCAAAGGCGGAGCTTGCCTGATGACGCATTCCGCGTCGTCATTAAGACTTACCTTTGCCCAGATCGGGGTGTTGCGAGTTAAATCCAAATGAGCGCCAGGATCACTACGAGAAATAGCGATCGCACTGTGGTCATCAATAGTAGCCACCTGTTCAATGTCGATCGCCACTAGCTCCGCTGGCTTGATTAAATTGACTGTTACTTGGCGGGGGGAAGATCGCTCCTGGAGATGACGCAAAGCAGCGATCGCACTGCCACAGGCGAAGACAGGAAGAGTATATCCAGAGGGCATAGATTCAAGTTCGCTCACTTGGTTCCTTAAGATAGATCAATCCCACATTCTACTGCTTGGTTGCGACCCTTTTCCTTGGCTTGATATAAACCTTGATCCGCTGCGGCAATAAGTACTTCAAAATCATAGCTAGAATGGGGAATACAGCAGGATACCCCTAAAGAGATGGTGACATAGAGATCGACGGAAGAACTAAGATGAGGAATTTTGAGGGCTTGAACCTGTAAACGGATTTGCTGTGCTAAATATTTTGCTCCCTCGATGGGAGTTTGGGGCAGCACCAGCACAAACTCTTCTCCTCCATAACGAGCCACTAAGTCGGTGGGACGATGAATTACTTTGCTAATTGCTTGGGCGACTTCGATTAAACAGCGATCGCCTGCTGGATGACCATAGGTATCGTTATAGAGTTTAAAATGGTCAATATCACAAAGAATTAAGGATAAAGGACTTTGTTCTCTAGATAGTCTGATCCACTCAGAGGCAATATACTGATCAAATTTACGGCGATTGGAGATCCGCGTCAGAGCGTCCATAACAGACAGTTCTTGTAGCTCCCGATTAGCCTCTTCTAGCTGGTGGTAAAGTTGCGCCTGTTTAATCCCCACGGCAAGCTCTAGAGCCACCCGTTCTAGTAGATCTATTTCTTCTCTGTTCCACTGTCTAGCGAGGGAGCAATTCTCAATACAAATTAAACCCCAAAGGGTTGCCTCGATCATAATTGGAATTAATAATGCGGAACAGAGTCCAGGTAAATGAGATATTGACTCAACAAAGTCTTGAGAGATAGTTTTGCCAGAGGACAACTGAACTAGATGATTGCCAAACAGCTCGGTGGGGACTTGTTTTGGCTCAGATATATCGCAACTTAAGGGGGAATCCACCAGCCTAGATTCCACTAATAAAGCTAACTTTCCCGTTTCCTCCACCCGATTAATTTGAATTTTTTCCGCCCGTAGAAACTGCTTAACCTCATCCACGGTAATCTGAAGAATCTGATCTAGCTCTAGAAAAGCATGAATTTTCTGGGTGATTTGAGCTAAAAGGCGATCGCTTGCTGCTCGCTGAATTAGTTTTTGTTCTGTTTTTTTCAGGGAAGTAATATCAAAACAATAACCGACTAATCCTGTGAATTTCCCTTCAAGAGAAAACTGAGGTACTGCATGATTAGAGATCCAAATATATTTTTGCTGAGATATTTCTAAGCGATAATTAATGGTAAAACCTTGAACATTTGCTATGGCTTGATTGAACTTAAACTGACAGCTTGCAAGATCTTGAGGATGAATATTGATCATCCAATTACTATTAGACTTGGTTTCGTTTTCTTGCCCTAAAACTCGACTCCAAGCCTGATTAAAAAAGGTAGTACTACCCAAAGAATCGCACATCCATATTAGAGTAGAAGTATTGTCGATAATAGTTTGGAATAAATTTTTAGTTGCTATCAACTGAGAGCCGAGTTCGACATTTTCTTGTCTTAGAGCGTTTAATTCTTGTTTTTGTTGGGATTTTTGGAGAGCCAAAATAATGTTCCTCTCTAATAAAACAGTAGATATCTCAGACAAGATTAAGCAATTATTCAAGTCAACTGATAAAGATACCAAGTCAATATCGAGTTTAGTAGCAAATAATATAATCGGAATATCATGTACATTAGCCTCTGTAATTCTTGACAAAGAAATTAAGTTGTTAATTTCTGATTGATTAAAAACAAAGAAGATGAGATCAGGATGCTCCGACTGGATTAAATTTGAAATGTTGTCAGAATCTCTAATCTTAGTTAATTGCAGTATCAAGTTAGATCTAATCTCCGCCAGATGCTGTTCGATTTGTACAGTAGCACCTAGATAATTGTCTACCAAGAGAATCTTGACAGTTGAGTTAATAGCTTGCACAAGCAGCAAAGATAATTTTATCTGATAATTTTATCTGATAATTCAGTCGTCAGATAACTTTGATTTAAGATTGTTTACGCTAAAAATTAACCTATTCTGGATGGATATAAGTCTTTTTTGAAGATTGAAGCTGGAAAGGTGATGATGAGCAACTAGCAACTAGTACCGCTGCGCGGAAGTCAGAAGTCAGAAGTCACAAAGGCTTTTCCTAAAGGATTAGCTTCGCGTCAGCCGCATGTAGTATTTAATTGTATGGCTTTGAAGACTTGCATATGGCAACTTCATTTACGCCCACGTCCACTAGCAACTAGCAATTGGAACATTAGTCTTCAAAAATATCAAGCTGTTCCAAAGTGTTACTGCCAACATTTTTCTGAGGCTGAACTTGTTCAATTCCTTTCCGTAAACCCAGGGCAATTTTGCTGTGTTTTTCGATTTGTCCCATCACCTGTCTTGCTCTAGAAATCACAGAAGTAGGTAATCCTGCTAATCTTCCCGCTTCGATGCCGTAGGATTTACTCGCTCCCCCCGCACACACCTGATGAAGAAAGATAATCTTATCTGCCATTTCTTTAACCATTACCTGATAGTTAGCGACGTTAATCAGAATGGAAGCTAGTTCATTGAGTTCGTGATAGTGAGTGGCGAATATAGTTCTGCCCTGAATTTGGGTGGCTAAATATTCTGCTACCGCCCAAGCGATGGAAAGCCCGTCAAAAGTAGCTGTCCCGCGACCAATTTCGTCTAGGAGAATCAGTGATTTAGGAGTAGCATGATTGAGAATATTCGCGGTTTCGTTCATTTCCACCATAAAGGTAGATTGTCCTGTGGCCAGATCGTCTACTGCCCCAACACGGGTGAAAATGCGATCGCATATTGCCAATCTAGCCTCTGTCGCTGGCACAAAACTACCAATTTGAGAGATTAACTGAATTAATCCAATCTGTCGCAGATAGCAGCTTTTCCCACTGGCATTGGGCCCTGTTAAAATAATTAAATCTGGAGCTTCTCCCTCTGGTTCTGAGGAAGATTGCTCAGGATTACCAGGATTACCCATATGGGCGGAATTAGCTACAAAAAAGCCTTCTCCCAAAGACTGCTCCACTACAGGGTGTCTACCCTCAACTATCTTGATTTCTCGTCCTGTGACCATTTCAGGACAGCAATAGTTTTGATAGACTGCAACTTCCGCTAATCCTGCCAAAACATCGATCGCTGCCACCGCTTTGGAGATACTCCGAATTTCCTGGGCTTTTTCGCCGACAGTGGCTCTTAATTCGCTGAAAATATCGTATTCGAGACTGGTTAAATCATTTTTTGCCGTCAGAATTCTCGTTTCCCGCTCTTTCAACTCCGAGGTGATATATCGCTCTTCGTTGGTTAAAGTCTGCTTGCGTTGATAATTATCGGGAGCTTGGCTGGCTTTGGAACGGGGCATACTGATATAGTAGCCAAAGGTTTTGTTGTAGCTTACTTTAATATTTGCTACCCCCACTCGTTCTCTTTCCGTTACTTCCAGATTTGTCAGCCACTGGTTATCATCTACTAATTGCTGACGAAGTTCGTCTAGTCGAGGATCAACACCATCTTTAATGATTCCTCCCTCCTTGAGTAGTATAGGGGGAGAATCTACCAGGCGTTCGGCAACGTAAATCCCTAACTGTTCCAACTCTGGGGGAATTTTATGCAGGGCTTTGAGAAAAGGCGAGTTGCCATAGGAAGCGATCGCCGATAAATCAGTTAACTTAATCAGAGATTCTGCTAGTGCCAGTAAATCCCGCGCATTTGCCGTGCCAGAACTAACTCTCCCTGATAATCGTTCCAGATCATATATTTTACGCAGCATCGAGCGTAAATCTTGGCGCAGAGAAGTATTAGCTACCAGTTCTCTAATAGTATCTTGACGAGCAGCAATTCCCTTAAGCTCGATTAATGGTTGCAATACCCAGCGTCGCAAAGCACGCCCCCCCATTGCCGTATTAGTGCGATCTAATGCCCAGAGTAGAGAACCGTGAAAAGTACCGTCTCGTATGGTTTGGGTAATTTCCAGATTGCGCCGTGTCTGGTGATCGAGCATTAAGTAGTCCGCCAGGCTATAGGTGCGTAGGGGTTGCAGTGCCACTTGATAAGCCTTTTGAGTATCTTCTACATATTCTAATAAACCTCCCGCAGCGCGAACTCCCAGGGGAATATCCCCACAACCCATCCCTTCTAAGGAAGTTACCTCAAAAGTATCCCTCAGTCTTTGGCTAGCTTCCACTAACGAGAAGGGCTGTTGCGATCGCAAAGAATAACAAAAACTATTGGGTAAATAATCTGCTAAATACTCGGATTTTTCTCCAGGACGAAGTAAACCATTAACATCTGGGGCATTAGCAGGAATTAAGACTTCAGAAGGCTGTAAACGTAATAATTCTAAGGTTAAAGCCCCTAGTTCACTGGATTGAGTAGTAAAAAACTCCCCTGTAGAAATATCGGCATAAGCCAATCCCCAATGCTCCCCCGCCACCACAATAGCCGCTAAAAAGTTATTTTGACGCGATCGCAACATCCCATCATCCGTCAAAGTACCAGGGGTTAGTAACTTCTGAATCTCCCTCCGTACCATGCGTTTTTCCGCAGCAGCCTCTTGAGAATCTTCCACCTGATCGCAGATTGCCACGGCATAGCCTTTCTCCACCAGCATCGTACTGTAGCGTTCCACCGCATGATGAGGCACCCCCGTCATCGCCACTCGTCCTAATTCCTTGCCTCCCTCTTTGCTGGTTTGTACCAGTTCCAGTTCCCTGGCAATGGTGACAGCATCCTGAAAAAAACATTCAAAAAAATCCCCTACCCGATATAACAACAGGGCATTAGGATATTGTTCCTTTACCTCTACATAATGTTGGTACATCGGCGAAAGCATCGACTTATCAATGTTACGACAATCGGTAATAATGTTTCGCTCTGTTTTATGATGCTTCTCAGATGACATGAATCTCTATCAATCGGGACTTTATACTACTCTCTCAGTTTACATTCCAGGTTGCTTGTCGCCCTACAGATTAAATTTATAAATTTAAAAATCGCGATCGCGCTAAAATCAAAGACAATCTCGAAAATTACAAAGGTGTTTAATTTGATTGCTGATGTAGATATTTTGACCCTGGCTAAAGTTGTTTTACAGGCTAGGCAGATGCTTCCTGAATATTCAGGGATATACTACGTTATCGATGAAACTAATAATGTCTGGTATATCGGAAAAGCCAAAAATATTCGCAAGCGCTGGCAAGGCAAGGCTCATCATCGTATTTATCAATTAGAAGCCCAAAAAAAGCAGCATTTCACAATTTACTACGAACCAGTAAGGGAATCTCAACTAAACAGTACAGAAAAACAGCGTATTGAAAAATATCTTCCACACTTAAACGCGACTCCTGTCAAAACGAAAAATCTTCGCCCGACAGAAACTTTGTTAAGGGAAACGCTTGTGGCGATCGCTGATTTTGCTTTTATTTTAGGTGTAGAACCTCCAAGAAAAGAAATGCAATCTCAAACTGGTCTTTACTGGTTATTGCAGAAAAAATCTTTAGAATTGGATATTATTCATATTGGTTTGGATTTTACTGCCCTCAAGAAAAAATTCAATCCAGAATTAGAAGAATATAATGCACTGATTAAAAAAATATTTATTACTCGTAAAGCTTATGCTCAAAAATGGGAAATTTTCCACTCTTTTTCTTTTATGTATCGTATTGTATTCTATGGCTATGTTATAGAAATTAATTCTTTAAATTCATTTTTGCCACAAGAAGTTCTAAGTTTTTTTGAGTACAGTCAAACTACTTTAGCCAGTGAATCAATAAAATCTTGGACTCCTGAGTCGTTGGCTAAAATCCAAAAGCAAGTCGATCAAGAAAAACAATATGCTGTTCATTTTAAGAGATTAAATCCTTATACTTCAGATTTAATAAAACCAATTTTCAATGAGCCTATAAATCGTGAAAGTGCTAAAAATGAACTAGTAAAAGTTAGCCAAGACTACAAATCAGGCAAGTGTGGAATAGGTAGTCGTAGCAAAAGAAGAGATACGTAGAAGATTACAGAATTCTAATTTACCAGGACTAAAAATAACATTTAAACGCGAGGCTATTACCAAGTAGCGCGATCGCCCGCCAATCTTGTAGTCTAATTACAGTCTGATTACTATAAAGATTGTTGGACAATTGTGGAAATTGCGATCGCGATCGCCCTTATCCCTCAAACTAGGGTGAACCTCCTTTATGAGTTTTACTTCAAACTCCTCAACATTTCTATGTATCTAACAATAGTTAAGTAAATATTAAATTTATCGTATACTCCGATACCTTAATGGCTAAAAACGGGTGTTAGCATCAATGGCTGAAACCATAGAACTATTGAGATATAAGTTAACCATGATTACTAACACCGCCGCTTATACGATTGTCGCGATCTCCTACCTAACCTTTGCTATTGCTACGTGGGTAATGTTTACTTTGTAATCAATTAACCAGCCGATTAACTAGTTAATTAAACAATGTGAAAGATAAAGGGGTAACGAAAAACCTGATCTGGGGTTTGTAGACACTGTGCGATCGCCCAAATAGATAAACCCCAGTGAGTCACCAGCCAAATAGGGGCTAAGACAAAGCCAGCTAGTCCAAATGAGAAAAAGGACATTACGGCGATAATCGCCCCCACTAGCCAAATGTTGAGGTGAAAATTGATCGCCTCTCTCGCATTATCTTTGATGGTAGGATCCTCAGAAACTGTCAGAATGGCAATGGGGATACCGATAGAGAGGACGAGTACGCTAACAAAAGCTGAACCATGAGCTAAAGCGGAAAGTAGCTTTTGTTTGTCTAAATTAGATTCTGTTTGCATCTTTTCTCCTATAGCGAAACTAGCAAAACTCAACAGTTAAATACTATCGTTTGAGTTGTTTTTCAGGAAGTAGAGATTTCTCTCTACGGTTGAGTTGCTAGATCTTAAATTTTGCCTGAAGGTAAACAAAAAGCACCCAGCTAATCCTGAATGCTCAATGAGTATATTTAGGATGAATTAAAACTAATCCAATCTATTTTTACTTAAATCCGACTGCTGCTTGCCAAACAAAAGCTAGGGCGAGAAAAAATACGGGGATGATTGGTAGCACATCTACCAAGGGGTTGAACATTGCGTAAGCTTCGGGCAGATCTGCCAAGATTAATGCAGCTTCCATATATCTATATACCTTCCAACAATTTTCTTAAAATATAGTAAAAAT